>Ga0268263_1000131_pt1 | contig 184942 bp, 172 predicted proteins | sample Biomet5_FD_190358 | JGI IMG/M metagenome (GOLD analysis project Ga0268263, IMG submission 190358) | Microbial communities from bioreactor (seeded with sewage sludge) at LBNL, California, USA - Biofuel metagenome 5 (SPAdes) (version 4) | ecosystem: Engineered > Bioreactor > Anaerobic >... | reverse complement strand
CCCCGCCCTGGCGCATGATCCGCTGCGCGAAGCTGCGCCGGGCCTCGATGTCCTTGCGCTCGGCCACGTTGTGGCCCACGAATCCGGGCAGCAACTCCAGCAGGTCGTGGCTGAAGGTGCCCAGGGCGCGCTCAATGAAGGGCTTCTGCTGCGGCGAGAACGGCGCGCAGAGCGTGTGCCGGATATCCAGGCCCAGAAATAGTTGTGTCATGTGGCGCGAAACGTAGTCCGAGCCGTTGTCGGTCTTGACCTCCTCGGGCACGCCCCAGGCCATGAGCGCCTGGCGCAGGGTGGCCGCCACGGCGGCCGAGGAGCTGGAGCGCGAGACGCGCAGCGTTAAACGCCTGGTGAACACGTCGATACAGCCCACCACGGTGTGGCGGCCGCCGTCGGAAAGCAGCAGATCGCCGGGCGTGGAGTCCATTTCCCAGCGCTCATTCAGGCGGGTGACGTTCGCGGCGTCGCCGCCCGCGGCCATGTAACGGTTGCGCCAAGCGTCCGGGTTGGTCACGGCGGTGAACAGCTGCGCGTTGCGGGCGATCCAGCCGGCGTGCCAGCGCTGCACCGCGCGCAGGGTGGGCACGGCCGCCTCGCCGAAGCGCGCCTTCAGCCCCTTGCGCAGATCTTGGGCGTTGGCATGGGGAAATTCCTTGAGCATCGCCAGGCAGAACTCGGCCATGGCCGGGCTGGAGTCGATCTTGCCGGAGCCGCGGCGGTGCAGACCTTGCCGGCCGGCCAGGCGGTCCAGGCCCTCGCGGTCCAGCGCCTTGCGCCAGTTGCGCAGGCTGCCGGCGGAGAGCTTGGCCGGCAGGGCCTCGCGCGCCCAATCAGGCAGCGCCGCCTGTCCGGAGCGGACGCGGGCGCAGAACAGTTCGGTGCCGCGCCGGCGCGGCAGGCCGGAGGCGGCCAAGTAGTCCTCGCACAGACGGACCGTGAGGGCGCGGGCCTCGGCCCGGCTCTTGCGCGCTTCGGGCAGCGCGGCGAAGGCGGAAAGCGCCGACTGGCGGCCGGTTTCCGCCGCCTGTGCCGCCAGTTCCTCGCGCAGCTTCAACGCCGCGGCCTCGGAGGACGTGGCCGTGCCGGCCAGGGCCAGACGCACCTCGTCCGGAAGGGTGGCCAGTGGGAACAGTTTGCCGCCGCCACGGCCGGGCTTCTGCTTGTAGGGCCAGCCCTCGGCCTTGGCCCGACGATGCAAGGTCGGGAGGGTGCAATCAAGGGCCGCAGCAAGCTGGGCAGCGGTGCAGGCTTGCATCAGGCCGCCTCCCCTTGCTTCCGTTCTTCACTGACCGGGTCGCACAGGTAGCGCTCCGGCACGCCTAGCTCACGCAGCCGGGCAAGGACGCGGCCGTTGTGCTTCTCGCCGGCCACCGTGGCGGCCACAAGCTGGCGGGTGATGCCGAGTTCCCGCCCCACGTCGGCCATGGTCATGCCCAGCCGATCCAGGTGCTCCTGAATGCGCCGGCGCACGCGGTTGCGCGCCAGGCCGCACTCCAGACGCCGCGAGGTCATATGCCCACCTCCAGCATCTTCTTTTTCCTGCGCGCCTCGCGCTCGGCCAGGCAGGCCCGGCCGTAGTCGCGCTGCGTGCGGTCCTCGGCGGTCATTACGTCGAGGCCGAGGGCGCGGAGGAGCATCTGGAGTGGGGCATGGTCGCCAGTCGCGGCGCAGAAGACCACGAGGGCGATGATCGACGGGGTATGGTCACGGTCGCCGGGCGACAACCACTTGTCCAGGGTGTCCTTGCTGATGGATTGAGCGTTGCCCGTGGTGAGCCGCAGGCCGGCCTGCCGTGCGATGTCGTTGATCCGGTCCACCAGCAGCTTGCGGCCGGCGGGGTCCGCGCCGGCGGAGCGGTTCATGGCCGCGCGCAGGCCGGGGACAAGCCCTGCAAGGGCGGCCTGGTCATTATGGAAGAGGGAAAGCTGCTTCTGCATCACCGCTACCGTCCGCTCGGGTTGGGGGCCAGCGTCCAATCTCAAGATGCCGCCGGACGTTGACCCTGACTTTGCGGGCTGGTAAACACGACTTGGAGTGTTTTCTTGTCTACCACCCGCAGGTCCGTTTATGCCTCCATAATGGTGCATAGTCAACTCATTCGGGTGCAAAACTTAAAAAAATGCACCCAAAAGTGTTCTAGTATTTTGTCTTTTGTTTTTAATCGGTTGTGCGGACTTTCTCTTAACGCCCCCCTGAAAAAGTTCGTGCAAAAGTTCAACCCCGGAAGTTTTGCGATATGCTTGAGATTGGAGAAAGGCTTAAGACAATCCGCGGAAGCGAGTCACAAGAGGCTTTCGCGGCTAGATTCGGGGTACATCGGAACACACTCGCGCGCTGGGAAAGCGGCGAGCGCACGCCGGACCTTGAGTTCCTTCTGCGATTAGTGCGCGAGAGAGGAGTTGCACCCGAATGGGTGTTGACCGGCGGCGGCGGGATGCAGGCTTCGGCCACTCCGCCCGCGTGCGCATGCGATGTCGACCTTATGTCCGTGCCCATGGTCGAGGCGCGGCTTTCAGCCGGGACGGGCAGTTTTGAGACCGGGGGAACCGTCGAGCGGCGCTACGCTTTCCGCACAGAATTCCTTTTGCGGAAAGGCCAGCCGGCGAGCATGGTGCTCATGCGGGTCGACGGCGACAGCATGGAGCCAGAGATCCATGATGGAGACGTCGTCTTGATAGATCAGAGTCAAACGATGCCGCGCGCAGGTGCGATGTTCGCGGTAAGTGTCGAGGGCTTGGTGTATATCAAGATGGTGGATGCGAAGCCGGGCAAGTTTGTATTGAAAAGCTTGAACGCGGACTATGAGCAGTTAGAAATCGATGCGCGCGGCGATCTCGCAGACGGGATAAGGATCATCGGCAAAGCAATTTGGCTAGGAAGAGAGATGCGCTAGGGGTGTGAAATGAATTGGATGTTCTATCTGGTAGCGGGCGGGATCGGAGCGTTATATTTTGGTTTTGTTCTTTTAGACATACTATTAAATTGGCCACAATACCAAGTAAAACAAGCAAAACGGGGCATAAGAGCTTCAAAAAATGTTCAAATTGCGGCAGCCGTAGCTATGATAATAGGTGCGCTATTTTCAGCGTATCTTGGCGTCATCAAATTTAGGGACTGGACACCGGAAACGCCAAAGGAGACGAAAGATGAGGTCACTATATCATCAGTAATTAACTCATTTATTGAAGCGGAAAATAGGGTTGAAATTTCTCACAGAATTTTAATTGAGGCCTTTTCAAAGCTCGATTACGCTAGCACGCCTGACCAATTTGTTATGATTTTAAAGTCAGATGTTTATAGGTGTCTTAACGCTGAGGCACTTCACTGTCAAAGAGCAGTCGACAAAATATCCTCAATAAATGATTCTCTTCTATCCTCAAAATTTGATTCGGCAACAAGAAGAGAGCTGTCCGAAATAATGGGAACGTCACAAGACGCATATTTAACAAGAAAATCCGCTCTATTAAAGACTGCTTCTGCAATAGAGGCTATGAATTTGAGCGCGAATAAAAAGTCTTCAACGGCCGTCAAACGGGCTGTTGCAGAGATGCAATCTGGGCAGGAAAAAATACAAAAGGCCGCATTCCTCTTCGCCGCCTTTTGCTCAAAACACGGCATCCAGCCCGCTCAAAAATAACCGTCACCTTTCACTGCCGGAACAAAAATAAGCGTCATACAGCGATTCAGAGGTTTGCCTCGGACAATAGGCAGCCACCTCTCCGAATTCCATTGGCGCGCGCGGCTTTCCCGTCCCACCCCATCCCGCAACATCCCGCTTTGTCCCGGTTCTCACTTGGCTAAGGCTAAGTGTCATGGCACAGGAGGTGCGGCACCTGAGCACGGACATGTGCGCGGCGCACAGGCTGCGCGTGCTGGACGGCATGCGCGGCGATCTCGCCGCCGGACGGCCGGTGCTGTGCGTCAGCACCCAGCTCATCGAGGCGGGCGTGGACATCAGCTTCGGCGCGGCCATCCGCTTTCTGGCCGGGCTGGACTCCATCGTCCAGACGGCGGGCCGCTGCAACCGCAACGGCGAGGCCGGCGACGTCCCAGGGCGGGTGCATGTGCTCAACCCGGACCAGGAAAATCTGGGAAGCCTCCGGGAAATCAAGACCGGCCGCGACATCACCTTGCGCGTTCTGCGCGAATTCCACGCGGATCCCGATTCGCTGGGCGGCTCGCTGCTGCATCCCAGGGCCATGGAGCGCTACTTCACCTACGCGTTCTTCGACCGCCGCGAGGAAATGGCCTACAAAGTCTCGGGGAGCAAGGCCGGCCATACGGACACGCTGTTCAATCTGCTCGCCTGCAATCCGCTCAATCCCGGCAACATGCGCGCGCCGGTCGCCCTGCGCCAGTCCTTCGCCACCGCCGGCGCGCTGTTCACGGTCATCGACGCGCCCACTCAGGGCGTTCTCGTGCCCTATGAAAAGGGCGAGGAGATCATCGCCAAGCTGTGCGGCGTGTCCGATCCGCACCAGGCGAAGCCCCTGCTGCGGCTGGCGCAGCGTTACGCCGTCAACGTTTTTCCGAATGTGTTCAGAGCGCTGCGCGACGCGCAGGCCCTGCACGAGACGCAAAAGGGCAGCGGCATCTGGTACGTTGACGCCCGGCATTACAGCGGGTGTTTCGGACTTTCCGTCACCGAGGCCGAGGCGATGGCCCCGAATATCTGTTAGGGAGGTGCTTCGTGAAGAACGACATCACGTTCCGACTCACCGGGCGCTACGCCCTGTTTACCGATCCGCTCACGCGCATCGGCGGGGAGAAGTGCTCGTATCATGTTCCCACCTACGAGGCCCTGAAGGGCGTCGTCAAATCCATCTACTGGAAGCCGACCTTCATCTGGTTCATCGACAAGGTGCGGGTGATGCGGCCCATACGCACCCAGACCAAGGGGGTGAAGCCGCTGAATTACAGCAGCGGCGGTAACCGTCTCACCATTTATACCTTCCTGGCCGACGTGGAATACCGAGTGCAGGCGCATTTCGAGTGGAATGAGCACCGGCCGGAGCTGAAGCACGACCAAATCGACGGCAAGCATTTCGAGATCGCCCGGCGCTCCCTGGAACGCGGCGGCCGGCAGGACATCTTCCTGGGCACGCGCGACTGCCAGGGCTACGTGGAGCCTTGCCCCTTCGATGAGGGCGTGGGGCAGTACGACGACCTCGACGAACTCGCCTTCGGACTCATGTTCCACGGCTTCGACTACCCGGACGAGACCGGGGAAAGCATCCTGCGTAGCCGGTTTTGGCGGCCGGTCATGCGCCACGGCGTCATCGAATTCCCCCGCCCCGAGGCCTGCGACATCCGCAAGGACGTGCACCCGATGACGCCGAAACCCTTCGACAAGGGACGCAACTTCCGTCCGGTGGAAGAGGAGGAATTGCAGTGAGCTGGATGCAGAAGCTCTACGAAACGTATGCGCCCCTGTCCCGCTTGCCTGCGCCGCCGGAGAATAGCGGAAAGGGAAAAATCGGACGTCTCGTCCCGGAAGGGCATAGCACCGCGCAGACGCACATCGAAATCGTCCTCGACGGCGAGGGAAACTTCGCCAGCGCGAAAGTCATCGACAAGGAGGACGCCACCACGGTGATCCCGTGCACCGAGGCCTCGGCCACGCGCTCCGGAACCAGCCCGGTGCCGCATCCGCTGTGCGACGCTTTGCAATATGTCGCGGCGGACTTTCGCAAGTACGGCGGGGTGGTCACCAGCGGCTTCACCAAGGAGGACGACCAGCCGCACAAGGACTACATGGAGCAGTTGCGCGCGTGGGTGGCGGTGTCCCCGCACCCCAAGACCTCGTCGATTCTCAAGTACCTTAAAAAGGGTACGGTGATCGAGGACCTGGCGCGGCAGCGCGTGCTCCCGCTCGACGCGGCAGGAAAGATCGCCTCGGTCAAAACGCCGGAAACGGCGGCGTACCAGATCTGGGCCGTGCTTCCGACGGGGCAGTCCGCGGACAAGGCCGTGGTGCGCTGGCGGGTGGAAATCAAGGAAGAGCGCGCCAGCGGTGTTTGGGAAGACCAGACCCTTTTGGAAGATTGGTCGGCATACTACCTCACTCTCATCAAAACGAGGGGATTATGCATGGTGAATGGGGACGACGTTCCCCTGGCCAGCTTGCACCCGGCGAAACTTCGCAACGCCGGCGACAAGGCCAAGCTCATCTCCTCCAACGATTCCTCCGGCTTCACCTATCGCGGCCGCTTCACCGAAGCCGAGCAGGCCTGCGGCGTGGGCTACGAGATCAGCCACAAGGCGCACAGCGCCCTGCGCCAGCTCATCGCCCGGCAGGGGTATCACAACGACTCCCAGGTCTTCGTCAGCTGGGCGGTTTCCGGCAAGTCCACGCCGCCGCCGCTTGAGGAATCCCCCGACTGGTGGGACGTCCCCGTCGAATTGAGCGAAGGCGCCGCCGCGCCGACCGGCCCCGACCACACGCGGGACGTCGGCGAGACCTTCGCCCTGCGGCTCAACAAATACATCGCGGGCTATGCGGCCAAGCTCGACCCTACCGAGTGCATCGTGGTCATGGGACTGGATTCCGCCACGCCCGGACGCATGAGCATCATCTACTACCGGGAGCTTCTCGGCTCCGAGTTTTTGGAGCGGCTGCGAAACTGGCACGCGGAAATGGCCTGGCCGCAGCGCGTTTCCGCCAAGCAGCAGGAACAAGGCAAAAAGCAGGGCCAGCCGGCGGAGCCATGGCGGGCCTGCGCGCCCACGCCCAGGGCCATAGCCGAGGCGGCCTACGGGCGTCGCCTGGACGCCAAGCTCAAAAAGGCCACGGTGGAGCGTCTTGTGCCGTGCATCATCGACGGGCGGGCCCTGCCGGCCGATCTGGTGGAAAGCTGCATACGCCGCGCGGCCAACCGGCCAGGTTTCAAAGAATATTGGGAATGGGAGCAGACGCTGGGAGTTGCCTGCGCCATGTACAAGGGACGCCACGCCAGGCATCCCGAGGCTGAACAACGGAGGGTTTACGACATGGACCTGGAATCGGAACGCACCACGCGCGATTACCTGTACGGGCGACTGCTGGCCGTGGCCGAACACATCGAGGAGATCGCCCTGTACGTGGCCGGAGAGGACCGGCCCACCACGGCGGCGCGGCTCATGCAACGCTTCGCCGACCACCCCTGTTCCACGTGGCGCAGCATCGAACTGGCGCTGCAACCCTATATGCAACGGTTGCAGGCTGTTCGTGGCGGATTTCTGCACAATATGCGCGCCCTGCTCGACGACATTATTCATGCTTTCCAGGATGACGACTTCGCCTCCACGCGGCCGCTCAGCGGAGAGTTCCTGCTGGGGTATCATTGCCAGCGCCGGGCGTTGAAGTTGGCCGCGGCGGACAAGAAAAACGAGAAAAACGAAAATCAAACCGAAGGAGCGGAAGAATGAGCAGCCTTCAGAACAAAATCGACTTCGCCGTCATCATCACGGTCCAGCGCGCCAACCCCAATGGCGATCCCCTCAACGGCAATCGCCCCCGCACGGACTACGACGGCTTCGGCGAGATCTCCGACGTATGTCTGAAGCGTAAACTGCGCGATAGGCTGCAAGACCAGGGCGAAACCATCTTCGTCCAGTCCGACGACCGCAAGGTCGATGGCATGAAGAGCCTGCGCGAACGCGCCGAGGCAGGTTTGACCAAGGAGCAATGGGCGGATCGGGACAAGACGGCCAAAGCCGCCTGCGCCAAGTGGTTCGACGTGCGCGCTTTCGGCCAGCTGTTCGCCTTCGGCGGGAAAAAGAAGAAGAAGGGCGACGAGGAGGACGGCGACGGCGTCTCCATTCCCATTCGCGGGCCCGTCACCCTGCAATCCGCGGTGAGCGTCGAGCGCGTCAGCGTTTCCAGCATGCAGATCACCAAGAGCGTGAGCGGCGAGGGCGACGGCGTCAAACGCGGCTCGGACACCATGGGCATGAAGCACCGGGTGGATAAGGGCGTCTACGTGGCCTTCGGCAGCATGAATCCGCAGCTGGCCGAGCGCACGGGCTTTTCCGACGCCGACGCCGCGACCGTCAAGGGCATTCTGCCCAAGCTGTTCGAAAACGACGCCTCGTCCGCCCGGCCGGAAGGCAGCATGGCCGTGGTCAAGGTTATTTGGTGGCGGCACGACTGCAAGGCCGGCCAGTACTCGTCGTACAAGGTCCATCACAGCCTCGTGGTGAACGCCGACGGGAGTTACGCGCTGGCGAATCTGCCCGGCCTGGTTCCAGAGGAGATCGACGGGTTCTAGCCCATGTACAGCGAAGACGACTTGCTGCCCATTTCCGGCCTCCAGCACCTGCTGTATTGCGAGCGGCAGTGCGCGCTCATCCACGTGGAGGGGCAGTGGGCGGAGAATCGCTTCACCGCCGAAGGGGACCTCGCCCACGAGCGCGTGCACGGCGGCGGCGGGCGCAGCGAGCCGGGCCTGCGCAGCGCATTCGCCCAGCGCCTGCGCTCGCTGGCGCTGGGGCTCTCGGGCGTGGCCGATGTGGTGGAGTTCCATCGGGGCGCGGCGGGCGGACCCTGGCGGCCGTTTCCGGTGGAGCACAAACGCGGCCGGCCCAAGCCCGGCGACGCCGACCGCGTGCAGCTTTGCGCGCAGGCCATATGCCTGGAGGAGATGCTCGGCGTGGACATCGCGGCCGGCGCGCTGTTTTACGGCAAGACGCGCCGCCGGCAGGACGTGGCCTTCGACGCGGCGCTGCGCCGGACGACCGCCGAGGCCGCCCGGCGGTTCCATGCCCTTGTCGAGGCTGGCGTCACGCCGGCGGCCCGCTATGACGCCGGCCGCTGCGACGCCTGTTCGCTGCTGCCCCTGTGCCAGCCTCGGACGATCGGCGGCGGTCGCGACGTGCGCGCCTATTTGGCGAGCGCCCTCGCGGCCGGGGAGGAGCCGGGATGAAAAAGCTGCTGAATACGCTGTTCGTCACCCGGCAGGGCGCGTCGGTGGTGAAGGAGGGCGAGAACGTGCTTGTGCGCGAGGGGGAGCAGGTTCTCCTGCGCGTGCCCGTGCACGGATTGGGCGGACTGGTCACCTTCGGGCAGGTGTGGTGCAGTCCGCAGCTGCTCTTCCTCTGCGCGGAGCGCGGCGTGGGCGTAAGCTTCCTCTCGGAAAACGGACGGTTCCTGGGGCGGGTGTCCGGGCCGGTCTGCGGCAACGTGCTGTTGCGCCGGCAGCAGTACCGCTGGGCCGACGACCCGGAGCGTTGCGCGTCCATCGCCCGCGACATGCTCACCGGCAAGCTGGCCAACGCCCGTCAGGTCCTCCTGCGCGCCCGCCGCGACCACGCGGACAAGGTGGACGCCGGGACGCTGGAGCAGGGGGCGCAACGGCTGGCGGACTGCCTCTCGCGCCTTGCCGTCGCCGCTTCGCTGGAAGAATTGCGGGGCATCGAGGGCGAGGGCGCCAATGTCTACTTTGGCGCTTTCGATGCGCTCATCACCTCCCAGGACGAGGCGTTCCGCTTTGCCGGCCGAAGCCGGAGACCGTCGCTCGACCCCGTCAATTGCCTGCTGTCCTTCCTGTACACCCTTCTGGCGCACGACGCGTGCTCGGCCCTGGAGGGCGTGGGGTTGGACCCGGCGGTGGGCTTCCTGCACCGCGACAGGCCCGGGCGGTCGAGCCTGGCCCTGGACTTGATGGAGGAGCTCCGGCCGGTGCTTGCGGACCGCGTGGCGCTCTCGCTGGTGAACCTGGGGCAACTTCGCGGACGCGACTTCCGGCGCGAGGAAAGCGGCGCGGTCCTGCTCTCCGACGACGCGCGCAAGCAGGTGCTGGTCGCCTATCAGAAACGGAAACAGGAAGAGATCCTGCATCCGTTCCTGCGCGAGCGCGTCGAAATCGGGCTGCTGTGCCATGTCCAGGCCCTGTTGCTGGCGCGGCACGTGCGCGGGGATCTGGACGGCTATCCGGCGTTCCTGTGGCGCTAGGAGGAGCGGGCGATGATGGTGCTGGTGAGCTACGATGTGTGCGTGACGGACGCCGGCGGAGCGCGGCGGCTGCGGCGCGTGTCGAAGATGTGCAAGGACTTCGGCCAGCGGGTGCAGCTCTCCGTATTCGAGTGCATAGTGGATCAGGCCCAGTGGACGCGCCTGCGCGGGCGTCTCGTTGAGGCCATCGATCCGGAACAGGACAGTCTGCGGTTCTATTTCCTTGGGACCAATTGGCAAAGACGGGTCGAGCATGTGGGGGCCAAGCCCGCAATCGATCTCGAAGGGCCGCTGGTGGTGTAGCGCGAACCGGAAGCTGGCGGCTGCGGCCCGGGAGGTTCGCGCTGCGCAATAAAAGTATTATTTCAATGTGTTCTCGTGAGTGAGCCGCTTGGCATTCTGGAAAGCTCAACGCTGCGCGTGGGGTTCGCGCAGAACAGCCCGGGAAACAAGCGGGACAGCGGGAAAAGATGACGACAGTCGCCCCCCACGCGGGGGCGTGGATTGAAACCACCGGCAATGGGTCGAATCCGGCCCATATATGCGGTCGCCCCCCACGCGGGGGCGTGGATTGAAACCTTTTGGGCAGTCCGGTCCGACGTATTGGCATGGTCGCCCCCCACGCGGGGGCGTGGATTGAAACTGCACCTCGTCGAGCCACGTGCGGACGCCGGGCCGTCGCCCCCCACGCGGGGGCGTGGATTGAAACTCCAGACTCTCAATGCTGATCCCCTTGTCCTCTGCGTCGCCCCCCACGCGGGGGCGTGGATTGAAACTTCGATGCTGGAACCGTCGCCAATGCCAACTACGGTCGCCCCCCACGCGGGGGCGTGGATTGAAACAACTTATTGACAATAAGCCAACCGAGGATCGCGGTCGCCCCCCACGCGGGGGCGTGGATTGAAACGTCCACTCCGGCCGCGTGGCCGCACGCCCACCACAGTCGCCCCCCACGCGGGGGCGTGGATTGAAACGTGTCGGTGGCGGGGGAGAAGCCCACAGGGACCGTCGCCCCCCACGCGGGGGCGTGGATTGAAACACCTTCAGCGTGTCCCTCCACGCCGCCGCGCCCTGTCGCCCCCCACGCGGGGGCGTGGATTGAAACCATCATGGGACGGTCTTGGCGTGCTCCTCGCGGGTCGCCCCCCGCGCGGGGGCGTGGATTGAAACCCAGCGCCGCGCGCACCTGGGACAGCACGCGTGGAGCCGCTCCAGGACGCCCCAGACGGACGCGGGGGAGGGGCCCTTTGTTCCGCTTCACCCCGGCCATCTCCAGGTTGCACAGCGCCCTGACATTCTTCCGCGCCGGCAGTGGGGGATGCGCGTCGTCGAGCGGCCCTCCTCTCCACGAAAGAAAACAACGGGTTGCGGCAGAGTCCGCACCCCGGCGTCCTATTTTGTAGCAAAAAGTACGCAGTATTAGGGCTTTGACGCCCGGGGCGTCGCCTGCTACCTCCTGGGAATTCGGAGCGTCGCGCTCCGGGACGGCCGCAGCCGCTGCCGGGATTCGTCGCGCCGGAGCGCATCGCAACGCCGTTGGGGCGTCGAGCGCCCCTGCGGATCAAAAGGAAACGTCATGATCTACCTCGCGGGCCCCCTCTTCACCGCCGCCGAACAGGACTGGCTGCGCAGCCTCAAGGCCACGCTCATCGAGCATGGCCACGAGGTCTGCTGGCCGTTTGAACTCTTCCGATCCGGGCAGATCGCCGAATGGGGGCCCATCGCGCCGCGGCGCATCATGGAGCGCTGCCGGGAGGCCCTGGATCGCTGCGATGTCGTGGTCGCCTGGCTCGACGGCACGCAGGTGGACGACGGCACGGCCTGGGAGGTGGGCTACGCCCACGCCAAGGGCAAGACCGTCCACGGGGTCCGCACGGACTCCCGCCAGGCCGGCGATACGCAGCATTCCGTGGTCAACGCCATGATCGAGGCCTCGTGCCGGGGCATCGCCCGCACGGTTCCGGACCTGCTCAGCGCCCTGCGGCGCTAGGCCGGCGCGTCACAGGTTGACGCTGAAGCCCAGGCGCAGGCCGAAGATGTCCGTGCCGCTCTTGGGCTCGTAGAACACGTTGCCGGTGGTGACGCCGCCGCGGGTCATGCGCACGTTGGGCGATTTGCCGATGTCCCAGCGCTCGTAATAGGGCGTGAGGAAAATCGCGTACGTGGTGCCGATGTCGCGGCCCAGTTCGTACTGCACCGGCAGCTCCAGCCGCGCGCCCGGCAGCGGCTTGATGTGGAAGGTCGTGGAGTCGAAATTCCCGCCCATGGTCGTCGTCATCTTCATGAACATCGGGTAGAGGAGCGCCGCGTCCGCGCCCAGGAGCCAGGGGCCGGTGCGGTAGGCGACGTTCAGGCCGGCCGCGCCGTACCACCAGGTGTACAGCTCCGTGTAGTCCGCGCCGCTGTTTTCGCCGCGCCGCCAGTAGCGGTACCCGACGCCGAGGTAGGGCGAAAACGTCGTGTGGCCTTCCTCGAAGAGCTTGTACCCGAGGTCGGCCTCGGACTTGGCGATGAACTCCGAGGTGTTGGTGGAGTAGGGCGTGCCGTTCAAAAGCGAGCCGTCGTAGCGGGCCGAGCTGGAGCCCATGGCGTCGAGCTTCAGCCGGGCGAAGGCCCTGGGGAAGTCATAGCGGGCCTCGGCGTAGCCGCCGTGGAGCCAGCCGGTGTCCGTGTCCAGGGTGCTGCCGGTGCGCGCGGACTTTTCCGCGTAGCGCAGGTAGCCGGCCTCGTAGCCCAGGGACAGGGTCAGGCCGTTGACCTCGGCCCCAATGTCCCGCCCGCCGGCGCAGGCCGGGCCGGCGGCGAGGACGATCAGGACCAGCGCCGTCGCAAGCAGGCCTCTTTTCCGCATGGCAACCCCTTTGTTCCGCGCCGCGCCGCGATTTATTTTCGGCGGAAACGGATAGCGCATAACGCCGGAAAGGTGAAGCATTCTCATCGGCGTTCCGGCGGAATCCTTGAGGGGGAAAGCGGACGGCGCCGGCGGTTTCGCCGCGCGCGAAGACGGCCGCCCCCGGCGGGCGGCGCGTCTGCGCGTTTTGCCGTGGCCGGACCTAGCGGCAGCGCGGCTGGCGCGACCCCGGCGTGCTGAACACGACCTGCCAGAGCTGGATGTCGCGTGCGCGGAAGGCCCCGGCGCAGGATTGCAGGTAGTACTCCCACATGCGCCGGAAGTGCTCGCCGTAGCACTCCTTGAGCCGCGGCCAGGCCGCCCGGAAGTTCCGCAGCCAGGCCATGAGCGTCGGATCATAGTTCGGCCCGAGGTTGTGCCAGTCCTCCATGACGAACAGGCCCTCGGACGCCCGCGCGATCTGCGCGATGCTCGGCAGCATGCCGTTGGGGAAGATGTACTTGGAGATCCAGGGATCGCAGGCGTGGGTGCTGACGTTGCCGCCGATGGTGTGCAGCAGGAACAGCCCGCCGGGTTTGAGGCAGCGCGCGGCCACGCGCATGTACTCCCGGTAGTTCCGGCTGCCCACGTGCTCGAACATGCCCACGGACACGATCTTGTCGAAGCGCTCGTTCAGGGTCCGGTAGTCGCACTCGCGGATCTCCACGGGCAGCCCGGCGCAGAATTCCCGCGCAAAGGCGATCTGCTGCTTCGAGATGTTCACGCCCACGACCCGGCAGCCGTATTCCTGCGCGGCGAAGCGGGCCAGCCCGCCCCAGCCGCAGCCGATGTCCAGCAGGCGCTCGCCTCGATTCAGGTCCAGCTTGGCGCAGATCAGCCGCAGCTTGTTCACCTGGGCCTGGGCCAGATCGGCCGCGCCGTTGAAATAGGCGCAGCTGTACTGCATGTAAGGGTCGAGCTGGGCCGCGAAGAGGTCGTTGCCCAGGTCGTAGTGCTTGTGGGCCACGATTTGCGCCCGCGAGCGGGTCTGCATGTTCAGCAGGTAGGCCGGGAGCAGCGCCAGGAGCAGCTTGAGCCCGCCCTTGACGCGCTCGGCCGCGCCGGAGCGCAGGATCCGGGCGAAGAACTCGTCCAGGCGATCGCAGTCCCACCAGCCGGCGGTGTAGGCCTCGCCGAGGGCCAGGTTGCGCTGGGTGAGCACCTGCGGGAACAGGCGATCGTCGTGGACATGAATGTCCCAGGGATGGGATCCGTTGAGGGTCACGCCCGCCTCGGCGAGCAGACCGGTAATGAGCGACTTTGCCTCCGCCATACGCGCCTCCAGGGAGTTTACCGGGAGAGTCGGAACGGATGCGTCGCGCCCGCGGCCCCGGCCGTCCCGGCGCATGAACCCGCTCCCCGCCGGGGGGAGCGGCAGGCGTCGGTTGCGACCGGATGGCGCATGGGCGTCACGGTTTTCGGACACCGTAATAGTCCGGACGGGTCCGGATCGCAAGAGGCGCAGCGGCGCTGGCGCCGGGCCTCGCGGAGCCCCGGGCGAGGTCCCGGGGCCCCGGAGGAAAGGGCGGACGGACGGCCCGGCCTATTGGCGGAGCGCCTCGTCCAGGTATCGCTCCGACTCCCGCACCTGCTCCACGTCGGTGTAGTAGTAGCGGCTGGGGTCGATGCCGTTCTCCTCAAGGGAGACGGACATGCGGTGCAGCACGCCGACGGAGTTGGTGAGCAGCGGCAGCAGGACGTAGACGATGGTCAGCGCCGCGCCAAGGGCGGCGACGAAATCGCCCATGCGCCGTGGCAGGCTTTTTTCGGTCATCTGCAACACTCCTCTGTTCGGCCGGACCGGAAGGTCACCCCGCCGGCCCGGCGCGCGGAATCGTTAGATCTTGGAGGTGATCTCGGGGAACACCAGGTAGAACATGACGTAGGCCATGGCCAGCGTCAGCACGAGGTTGAAGCTCTGGCCGCAGACGTACAGGATGAGCGGCTTGCCGCCCTTGAAGTACTTGGCCAGCTCACGGAAGTTCGTGGCCAGGCCGATGGCCGCGAACGACAGCGCGAAGAACCAGCCGCGGAAGAGCCGCGTGCCGCCGCGCACCACGCCGTGGTCCACCATTGCGCCGCCCAGGTCCTTGCCCAGGCTGGCGTCGACGATGGAGAACAGGATCGAGGCGGCCAGGAAGCCCAGCACGAACTTGGGGAAGCGGTTCCAGATCTCGACCATGCCGACCTTGCGCCCTTCCTCGCACTCCACACGCAGGCACCAGTACATGGCCACGAAGAAGGCCGTGACGCCGATGAGCACGTTCTGGATCATCTTGACCGTGGCGGCCACGTAGAGGGCCTTTTCGCCCAGGAACGCGCCCGCCGCGGCCACCGCGCCGGTGGCGTCGATGGTGCCGCCCATCCACGCGCCGCCCAGGACCTCGGGCATGCCAACGGCCTTGATGAAGGCGGGCATGACGATCATCATGATCGCGGTGAAGACCAGCGACAGGCCGATGGAGAGGGTGAGCTCCTCCTTCTTGGCGCGGCAGGCCGCGGCCGTGGCGATGGCCGCCGAGGTGCCGCACACGGACATGTCGGCGGAGATGACGATGTTCAGGGTCTTGGAGGGGATCTTGAGCACCTTCTGGCCGAAGATGAAGGTGCAGATGAGCACGATGGGCGTGACCACCCAGGCCACGAAGATGCCGGGAATGCCGATGGCGATGATCTTGTTGAAGAGCACCTCAGCGCCGAGCAGCACCAGGCCGGTCTTGATGAAGAACTCCACCTGGCAGGCGGAGAGCACCCACTTGGGCGTGCCGATGGTGTTGGCCACGATCATGCCGAGCACCACGCCCCAGGCCTCCGCGCCGACGCCGTACTGCTTGCTGATGGACTGGTGGCCGAGCAGATACGCCAGGGTCGCCACCAGGAAGACGATGACGAAGCCACGGGCGAAGCCGGCGAAGCTGGAGCCCATGAGCGCCATGCCCGCGCCGAAGGCCACGATGAGGAAGGCGCACAGGCCGATGAGCGTGGGGATGTAGTTGTAGGCCTTGTGCTCGGTCTTCTTCTTGGCGTCGCCGAGCTTCTTGTGCTCCACGCGCCAGGCGGTGATCTTGGCCTTGGCGTCGTCGTTGAGCGTTCCGTCCTTGAACTCGGCCTTGGCGGCGGCCTCCTCGGCCGTCTTGGCGGCGGCGAAGGCGGTCTCGTCGGCGGCCTTGGCCGCGTCAAACTTAGGCAGGGCCTTCTCATTGAGGGCCGCGGCCTGCTCGGCGGACATGACGAAGGCGTCCAACGGGTTATCCTTCCACGAGCCGGGCGTCTTGGTCCAGTGCGCCACGAACTTGCCGAAGGGCGAGCTGGAGGCCTTCAGCTTGGACTTGCCGTCCTGGGCCTTGTACCAGGTGATGGTCTTGAACGGGGCTTTTTCGGCCTCGGCCATCTGTACCTGGTTGGCGTCGTCTATCTTCTTGGCGAAGTCTTCCTTCGGACCGTAGTTGAAGTAGGCGAACATGCATATCGCGATGATGATGAACCCAAGCCAGATGGCGAGGTAATCTTCCTTCTTCCACAAATCGGAAAGACGGCTTTGACCGCGGTCAATGACGACATTCGAGTTTTCTTCCATGGGACGCTGACCTCCTTTCATGTTGAGATGTGTTGCCTGCGCAGTGCAGACATTGAAAGCGCAGTTGAAATATGTTCACCGTTCAAATGCGGTGTGCCGTATTCATGCCCATTGCATTTCGAAACATGCTACGCATGCCGGTTGATTCGTATGTTCCTGCGTCGCAGGATAACGCTGCGCTGGTTGTTCTCCTGGATTATCGGAAGCGGAAAGCTGGCCACCGGGCATGTTTGTAGCGTCCGGAACAGCTGGAAATACCTTTGTCAAAACCAATATAGAGACGAAGTGAAATAAATTCGACGGTTAGAGTTCGCCCATTCCATAAATGTAGCAGGATGTGCAGCGTGTGCAAAGGAGTTCTTTGCAATTCCGATATATTGGGAATTGCTGGCCGGGCCGTGCGGCGTTGCGTCCCGGCCCCGGGGCGGGTATGCTGGGGCCATGGGGAAAAAGACAACGCCCTGGAGGCTCGCCGCGCCGTCCTGCGTGCTGCCCGCCGGCGTGGCCGAGAACTGCGCCCGCCTCGCCGGGGAATACGAGGAGATCGCGCTGGCCTTTTTCGAGACCGACGCCTGCCTGGCCTACACCGAGGCGGACCTGCCGCGCGCCCTGGCGGACCTGCCCCTGCGCTACAGCATGCACCTGCCGCTGGATCTGCCCTGGAACGAGGGCGTGGACCGCGTGGCGGAAATCATCCTGGAGCTGGCGCGGCTGGCCGGCTTCCTCCGGCCCTGGGCCTACGTGCTGCACCCGCCGGAGACGCCGGCGGAGCTGGCGGCCCTGGCCGGAAGGCTGGAGCGGGGCGGAATCGCGCCGGGGCAGGTGCTGGTGGAGAACATCCGGGGTCGCGACCTGGCCGCGCTGTGGCCGGCCGTCCGCGGCCTGGACCTGGGCGTCTGCCTGGATCTGGGGCACATGCTCCTCCACGGCCAGGAGGACTTCCTTGACCTGCCGGGCCTCTCCGGGCATACGCGCATGGTGCACCTCAACGCCCTGGACCCGGCGAAATACGGCCGGCACGCCTCGCTGCGCACGCTGGACGCGGCCGGCCGGGCGCTCATGGGCCGGCTCGTGGCGGCGCTGCCGCCGGGCGGCAGCCTGGTGCTGGAGCTGTTCAACGAGCGGGAGCTGCGCGATTCGCGCGGGTATCTTTCGGAATTCATGGGCGAAAACGCCCGGGGGGCCTGAGCGGTGATCACCTTCGTCCTCGGCGGCAACAAGTCCGGCAAGTCGGACTACGCCATGAACCTCCTGAACGAATCGCCCGGGCCGGCGCTGTTCCTGGCCACGGGCAAGGCGCGCGACATGTCCTTCCGCAGGCAGATCGCGGCCCACCGCGAGCGCCGCGATCCGTCCCTGCCGGTGGTGGAGGTGGGCTGGGACTTGCCACGCGCGCTTCTGGAGGCTAAAAAGACCTATGCCACGGTGCTGGTGGACAGCCTGGATTTCTGGCTGTACGTCTGCATCCAGGAGCGGCACGAGGAGCCGCTCGTCGAGGTGTTCCTCGACGTGTTGGAAAAGTGGGACGGCGGACGGCTGATCCTCGTCTCCTGCGAGATCGGCTTCTCGCCGCTGCCGGCCTCCAGCGAGGCGCGGTCGTTCCTCAAGCACCTGGGACGGTTGAACCAGGCCGTGGCGGCGCGTGCGGACGAGGCTTGGCTCGTGGCGGCCGGGCTTCCCCTGGCGCTGAAAAAGGCGGAACATGGGCGTAAGCAAACAGACTGACGAGAAAATCCAGGCGCTTCTGCCGCTCCTCGCCAAGGACGAGCGCTGGCTCATCGTCATCAACGCCGACCCGGACTCCATGGCCTCCGCCCTGGCGCTGAAGGCCATCCTGTCCCGCCGCGTGCGCGACATCGGCATCGGCCACGTCAACGAAATCAAGCGGCCGGACAATCTGGCCATGATCCGCTACCTGCGCGTGCCCACGCGCAAGCTCATCCCCAACCTCGTGGCCCAGTACGATCGCTTCGCCCTGGTGGACTCCCAGCCGCACCACCACCCGGAGTTGGAGAAGCTGGAGTACTCCGTGGTCATCGACCACCACCCCGTGCTGCCGGAAAAGCCCGTGCAGGCCCAGGTGGTGGACATCCGCCCCAAGTACGGGGCCACGGCCACCGTCCTCACGGAATACATCCAGCGCATGCAGATCCGGCCGCCCAAGCTGCTGGCCTCGGCGCTGCTCTACGGCATCAAGGCCGACACCCTGAATTTCCTGCGCAAGTTCATCGACGCCGACATCAACGCCTTCAAGTACCTGTCCAAGTACGCCGACCACACGCTGATCACCCGCATCGTCCGCAGCGAGTACCACCTGGAGTGGATGCGCTACTTCTCCCGCGCGTTCTACAACCTGCGCCGCCTGGGCACCGGACTTACCGCCCACCTGGGCAAGGTCCTCAGCCCGGACATCCTCGTGGTCGTGGCCGACTTCTTCATGCGCGTGCACTCCATCTCCTGGGCCGCGGTCTCCGGCGTTTCCGGCGACACCCTCGTGGTGATCTTCCGCGGCGACGGCATCCGCAAGGACATGGGCAAGTTCGCGGCCTCGCTCTTCGCCGAGGTCGGCTCGGCCGGCGGGCACAAGGGCGCGGCCCGGGCGGAGATTCCGCTGGCCGCCCTGGACGGCAAGGACCCGGAGCTTTTCGTCCTGAAGAAGCTCTCGCGCGGCAAGACCACCGGCTTCCAGCGGATCTGATCCATGTCCCTCAAGGCGCGCCTGAACCTCGGCGGCGGGGAGCCCCTGTTCCTCGTCGACGGCACGAGCTTCCTGTACCGCGGCTTCTACGCCTATCCGGACCTCAAGCGCTCCGACGGCCTGGCCACCGGGGCCATCTTCATCGTCCTGCGCATCCTCCTGCGCATCCTGCGGGAGGAGCGGCCCAAGTACCTCGGCTTCTTCATGGACGGCCGGGGGCCCACCTTCCGCCACGGGATGTTCGAGCCCTACAAGGCCCAGCGGCCCCGGATGCCCGAGGATCTGGCCGCGCAGATCGAGCCTCTGCGCGAGGCCGTGGGCCTGCTCGGCCTCTCGCTCACGGTGAGCGACGGCATCGAGGCCGACGACTGCATCGCCTCCCTGGCGGCCCGGAACCAGGCCGACCGGCCGGTGGTCATCGTGGCCTCGGACAAGGATCTCAAGCAGTGCCTGACCCCCTCCGTGTACCTCTGGGACCCGGCGGGCAAGGCCGAAAAGCTCACCAGCGAGGCCGACTTCCGCGCCGAAAACGGCATCACGCCCGCGCAGTGGCCGGACTTGCAGGCGCTCATGGGCGACAGCTCGGACAACATCCCCGGCCTGCCCGGCGTCGGGCCCAAGACCGCGCTCAGGATCATCCAGGAGTTTCCCACGCTGGAGTCCGTGCGCGAGGCCTTCCTCGCCGGGGGCGGCAGCCTGCCCGAGAGCTTCCGCAAGAAGCTCGACGGTCATGTGGACGATATTTTCCTCTACCGTGAGCTGACGCGGCTCAAGACCGACGCCTGCGCGGAGCTGGACCTGGCGGCCCTGGCCGTGCGCCCGCCCGAGGCGGCCAAATTGGCCGAGTTCCTGCGCGCCTACGAGTTCAAGAGCCTGCTGCGCGAGATTCCGCAGCCGGCCCTGGCCGAGCCGCCGCGCGCCAGCGACTCCTACTCCGGGCCGCCGCCCTGGCTTGCGCCGGACCCGGCGGGGCTGACCGGGGAGGGGGGTGCGCCGATGGTTCCGGCCGCGCCGGCCGCGCCCGACGTTGCGGCGGGGAAAAAGTCCGCCAAGGCGTCCAGGCAGCCGCAGCTCTCGCTGTTCGGCCCGGCCGAAACCGCTCCGGAGCCCGCCCCGGCGCAGGAACTTCCGTCGCTGCCCGTGCGCCACGTGGCCGCGGCCGCGGCCCTGCCCGACGCGGCGGGGCGCGTGGCCGGGCTTGCGCCGCTGGAGAGCGGGGCGTTCCGCCTCGCCCTGGAGGGCGACGACGAGGAGACCGAGTTTAGCGGCCCGGCCGGGGAGCTGGCCGGACGCCTCGCGGCGGCCGCGCGCATCGCCGCGCCCAGCCTGCAGGACCTGCTGCGCGCCGACCCGGCCTGGGACGCGGTGCCGCTGGACCGCTGGTTCGATCTGGGCCTGGCCGCCTATCTGCTCAACCCCGAGGACCGCAATTATTCCTTTGAGCGGTTGCGCTCGGCCCTGTTCCTCCAGAGCGATCCGCTGGCCGGCGAGGACGGCGGGGCGGCCGGCGGCGACGCTGCCGCCTCTCCGGAGGAGGCCGGAACGGACGCGGGCACGCCGCCACCCGAGTCGCTGGCCCTGGCCGCGCTGGCCTGCCTGCGCGTTCTGGACCGCCGCGTCCGCGACGCCGGTCTGGCCGATCTCCTGCGCGATCTGGAGATTCCGCTGATCCCGGTGCTGGCGGCCATGGAGCGCCGCGGCGTATGCATCGACTTCGCGGCCTTCCGGGAGTTCCTGGACGAGGTCAGCGCCGAGGCCGCGACCCACGAGCGGCGCATCCAGGAGCTGGCCGGCGCGCCGGTCAACGTGCGCTCCAGCAAGCAGCTGGGCGAATTACTGTTCGGCAGGCTCGGGCTCAAGCCCGCGGGCAAGACCCCCGGCGGCCAGCTGTCCACGGGCAGCGAGGCCCTGGAGAAGCTTTCGGGCCAGCATCCGGTGGTCGACGAGATCCTGGCCTTCCGCGTGGCCGAGAAGCTGCGCTCCACCTATCTGGAGCCCCTGCCCAGGCTGGCTGACGAAAACGGCCGCCTGCACACGCGCTTCAACCAGCTGGCCACCGCCACCGGACGCCTCTCCAGCTCCGGCCCGAATCTCCAGAACATCCCCATCCGCGGGCCGCAGGGCCAGCGCATGCGCGCCTGCTTCACCGCCGCGCCGGGCCTGCTGCTCGTCGGCGCGGACTACTCCCAGGTGGAGCTGCGCGTGCTGGCGCACTTTTCCCAGGACCCGGCGCTCATCGACGCCTTCCGCAACGACGAGGACATCCACAGCCGCACGGCCGCGCTGCTCTTCGACAAGGAGCCCGCCGCCATCACCCCGGACGAGCGCCGCGGGGCCAAAACCATCAACTTCGGCCTGATCTACGGCATGGGCCCGCAGAAGCTCGCGCGGGAGCTGGGCATCAGCCTCAATCAGGCCAAGGAGTTCATCGAGCGCTATTTCGCCAAGCTCGGCACCCTGAAGCAATTCTACGAGGGCCTGGTGCAGGAGGCCGTGCTGCGCGGCTACGTGACCACCCTGGCCGGCCGGCGGCGGCTCCTGCCGGAGCTGCACTCGCGCAACCAGCAGGTGCAGTCCCAGGCCAGGCGCCAGGCCATCAACACCGTGATCCAGGGCTCCGCCGCGGACATCATCAAGCTGGCCATGCTGCGCGTGCACGACAGCCCGGTCCTGGCGCGCCTCGACGCCCGGCTGATCCTCCAGGTGCACGACGAGCTCCTTCTCGAAGCGCCCGCCGCGGCCGCCCCGGAGGCCGCCGCGGAGCTGGGCCGCATCATGCAGTCCGTGGCCAGCCTGCGCGTGCCGCTCAAGGTGGACGTGGGCCATGGCCGCACCTGGGCCGAGGCGCACTGATGCCCGCGCCCGCAGCAACGCCGCGGAACGCCATTCTTCTCGCCGCCTTCGGCTCGCGCCTGCCCGGCGGCACCGACGCGCTCAAGGCCATGCAGGCGCGCGCCCAGGAGCTGTATCCCGGCTTCCGCGTGGAGACGGCGCTGACCTCGGGCACGGTGCGCCGGCACAAGGCCGCCAGCGGCAGCCGCCATGGCCGCGCGCCCGAGGAGATCCTGCGCGGCCTGCGGGCCGAGGGGATCCTGCGTCTGGCCGTGCAGTCGCTGCACGTGGTCCCCGGCGACGAGTTCCACGCCCTGGAGCGTCTGGCCGCGTCCATGCAGGGCGGCCGGGAGGGCTTCGAACGCGTGGCCGTGGGCCGGCCGCTCCTGGGCGGCCGCGAGGACATCCGCCGCGCCGCCGGGGCCATTCTCGCCGTGCTCCCGGCGGAGCGCGCTCCGGGTGAGGCCGCGCTGCTCATGGGCCACGGCACCAAGGGCCGCGCCAACGGCGTCTACCGCGAGCTGGCCGGGGAGCTGCGCGCCCTGGATCCGCTCGTGCTCATCGGCGCGCTGGAGGCGGAGCCCGGCCTGGCCGCCAAGGTGGCCGAACTGCGCGCCCTGGGCGTCACGCGGGTCCACCTTTTGCCGCTGCTTTTCGCCCGCGGGGTGCACGTGGCCCGGGACATGGCCGGGGAGGGCGAAAACTCCTGGCGCGCGGGCCTCACCCGCGCCGGGTTCGACTGCGTCGCGCACCTCAAGGGCGCGGGCGAACACGCCGCCCTGGCCGAGATCTGGCTCGACCACCTGCGCGAGGCCGTGGAGCGCGTGCTGGCCTAGCGCGGGACGGCTCCCGACCGGTTGTCGGCTGCGCGGGGGACGGGCCCTGCCGGCTGACGGCTTCCGGCTTTCGCGCACCGCCCCCCTCGACGAAGCGGCGCGCTTCTGGCATAGAGGGCTTGCGGGCCGTCCGGGTCCGCGAAGCCTCGCACTGGGGGGAGCCGCCCATGACCGAAGTCATCAAGGTGCTTGTGGTCGACGACGAGGAGCGTTTCCGGAACACCCTGGCCAAGCTGCTCACGGCCCAGGGCATGCAGGCGGACGTGGCCGGCGGCGGGGCGGAGGCCCTGGAGATCCTGCGCCGCGACCCCCACGACATCGTGCTCCTGGACGTGAAGATGCCCGGCATGAGCGGCCAGGACACCCTGCCCGAAATCAAGAAGATCGACCCGGACATCGAGGTCATCATCCTCACCGGCCACGCCTCCGTGGACATCGCCGCGGAGATGATGGCCCGGGGCGGCTCCGACTATCTGCTGAAGCCCTACCCCATGGACGAACTGCTCGGCATCATCCACATCGCATACGACCGCCGCAGGGCGGCCAAGGGAGAATAGGCACGCCGCCATGCGCATCATCCGCGTCCGCCACAGGGAAAAAGCCTTCTACGCCGCAATCACCGGTCCCGAAACCGTCCGCTGCCTCAGCCGCGAGGACGGCCTGCCCGAGGGCGACATCCCGCTCGGCGAGGTCGAGCTGCTGCCGCTGGTGCGGCCGAGCAAGATCATCTGCGTGGGCCTGAACTACTTCAACCACGCCCGCGAGCTGGAGATGGCCGTCCCGGAGGAGCCCATCCTGTTCCTCAAGCCGCCCAGCAGCGTCATCGGCGCGGGCGACGCCATCGTCACCCCGGCCTGTTCCCAGCGCGTGGACTACGAGGCCGAGCTGGCCCTGGTCATGGGCAAGACCGCGCGCTTCGTGTCCGAGGAGGACGCGCTGGGCCACGTGTTCGGCTTCACCTGCGCCAACGACGTCACCGCCCGCGACCTGCAGAAGAAGGACGGCCAGTGGACGCGCGGCAAGAGCTTCGACACCTTCTGCCCCATCGGCCCGTGGATCGAGACCCAGGTGACGGACGAGAACGCCCTGGGCGTGCGCACCGTGATCAACCACGAGGTGCGCCAGCAGGGCAACACCTCGGAGATGATCTTCTCCCCGCGCAAGCTGGTGAGCTTCATCTCGCGGGTCATGACGCTCCTTCCCGGCGACGTGATCCTCACCGGCACCCCGCCGGGCGTGGGGCCGATCAAGGCCGGCGACGAGGTCTCCGTGGAGATCGATCAGGTGGGCTTCCTGGTCAACCCGGTGGCGGCCGAGGGCGAGGAGCGCCGCGGCGCGGTGCAGTAGTCGCGTCCCCGCTCCGCCGGTCCCCCATGTTCCCGCCGCGTCGGGAATTTTTTCCGCTTGCCAAGCGCCGCCCGTCGGCGTAAAAGCAGCCGTTTCACACTACACACGCCCCGGCGATCCGCTGGGTGCCCCCGGACGGTCCGGGGCGGCATGCTTGCCGGGGCGGAGGAAAAACCCAGGAGGAATTATGGCTTACGTCACCATGAAGCAGATGCTGGAGACCGGCGTCCACTTCGGCCACCAGACCCGCCGTTGGAACCCCAAAATGCGCACCTACATCTTCGGCGCGCGCAACGGCATCCACATCATCGACCTGCAGCAGACCGTGAAGCTGTTCCAGAAGGCCCACGACTTCATCGTCGAGACCGTGGCCAACGGCGGCAAGGTCCTGTTCATCGGCACCAAGCGCCAGGCCCAGGAGGCCATCAAGGCCGAGGTCGAGCGTTGCGGCATGCACTTCGTGACCCAGCGCTGGATGGGCGGCACCCTGACCAACTTCCAGACCATCAAGAAGCGCATCGACCGCCTGAAGAATCTCGAAAGCATGTTCGCCGACGGCACGATCAACAAGTTCCCCAAGAAGGAAGTCGTGCAGCTGGCGCGCGAGGTCGAGAAGCTCAACGACGCCCTGGGCGGCATCAAGGAAATGACCGACGCCCCCAAGGTCGCCTTCATCATCGACCCCAACCGCGAGCACATCGCGGTGAACGAGTGCCGCAAGCTCGGCATCCCCGTCGTGGCCGTGGTCGACACCAACTGCGACCCGGACCTCATCGACTACGTCATCCCGGGCAATGATGACGCCATCCGCGCCATCAAGCTCTTCGCCACGCACATCGCCGACGCCTGCATCGAGGGCGCGGCCGCCCTGAAGGAAAACGCCGCCGGGGCCAAGGCCGCCGCGGCCAAGGAACCCGAGGCCGAGGCCGGCGCCGAGAAGGCCGCCGCCGAGGAAGGGAAGGAGTAGGAACATGGCTGAGATCAGCGCCTCTGCGGTGAAGGCCCTGCGCGAGAAGACCGGCGCGGGCATGATGGATTGCAAGAAAGCCCTGGTGGAGACCGCCGGCAACGAGGAGAAGGCCATCGCCTACCTGCGCGAGAAGGGCCTGGCCAAGGCCGCCAAGAAGGCCGGCCGCGCCACCAGCCAGGGCCTCATCGGCTCCTACATCCACTCCAACGGCAAGATCGGCGTCATGGTCGAACTCAAGTGCGAGACCGACTTCGTGGCCAAGAACGACAAGTTCAAGGAATTCGCCAAGGATCTGGCCATGCAGATCGCCGCGGCCAGCCCGGTGTGCGTGTCCGTCGAGCAGGTGCCCGCCGACCTGCTGGCCAAGGAGCGCGAGATCTACAAGCACCAGGCCATGCAGGAAGGCAAGCCCGAGGCCATCGCCGAGAAGATCGTCGAGGGCCGCCTGAAGAAGTTCTACTCCGAGGTTTGCCTCCTGGAGCAGCCGTTCATCAAGGACGACAAGAAGCACATCAAGGATTTGCTCAACGAGCTCATCGCGGTGCTCGGCGAGAACATGCAAATCGGGCGCTTCACCCGGATGGTACTGGGGGAAGGCGAGGCGGAAGCCGAAGAATAGGGAAACGAAACGGGCCGCAAGGCCCGTTTTTTTTGCGGGCCCGATCCGTTTTTCCCGGGCCGGACCCCGACTTTTCAGTGGAGAGTCGCGAGCGAATCAGGCATACAAGCACGGGGGGCGCATGGAGAAATTGCGTTATGCACGGGTTCTGCTCAAGCTGAGCGGAGAGGCCCTTGCCGGAGACCAGAAGTTCGGCATCGAGCCGAAGGCCATCGGGGCGTTCTGCCGCGAAATCGCCGACGTGGCCGGCAGCGGCGTGCAGATCGCCCTGGTCATCGGCGGGGGCAACATCTTCCGCGGCATGGCCGCCAGCGAGCAGGGCATGGACCGCGCCCAGGCCGACTACATGGGCATGCTGGCCACCGTGATGAACGCCCTGGCCGTGCAGGACGCCCTGGAGAAGCTCGGCTGCGACACGCGGGTCATGACCGCCTTCACCATGAAGGAGGTGGCCGAGCCGTACATCCGCCGCCGGGCCGTCCGCCACCTGGAGAAGGGCCGCGTGGTCATCTGCGCCGCGGGCACGGGCAATCCCTATTTCACCACCGACACCACCGCCGCGCTGCGGGCCATGGAGCTCAAGTGCGAGGCCATCCTCAAGGCCACCAAGGTGGACGGCGTGTACGACAAGGACCCGCGCAAGCACCCGGACGCCAAACGCTACGACACCATCACCTACATGGAGACCCTGGAGAAGCGCCTGGGCGTCATGGACGCCACGGCCATCGCGCTGGCGCGGGACAACGCCATGCCGATCATCGTGTTCAACCTGTTCAAGGAAGGCAACATCCGCCGTGTGGTCCAGGGCGAGCGCCTGGGCACCATCGTCGAAGGAGGGAACTAGATCATGCAGGTTATCGAAGACGGCAAGAAGCGCATGGCCGGAGCCCTCTCCAGCCTGACCAAGGAATTCGCGCGGCTGCGCACCGGCCGGGCCTCGGTGGCCCTGATCGAGCCGATCATGGCCGACTATTACGGCACGCCCACGCCGGTGAGCCAGATCGCCTCGCTCTCCGTGCCGGATGCGCGCACCATCACCATCCAGCCCTGGGACAAGGCCGCTTTCGGCGCGGTGGAGAAGGCCATCCTCAAGAGCGACCTCGGCCTCAATCCCGTCAACGACGGCAAGCTGATCCGCATCTCCATGCCGCCCCTGACCGAGGAGCGCCGCAAGGAGCTGGTCAAGGTGGCCAAGAAGTTCACCGAGGAGGCCAAGGTGGCCGTGCGCAACGTCCGCCGCGACCTCAACGAGGAGCTGAAGAAGCTGCACAAGGACAAGACCGTCACCGAGGACGAGCAGCGCAAGCTGGAGACCGAGGTGCAGAAGCTCACCGACGAGACCATCAAGAAGTGCGACCAGACCTTCTCCGCCAAGGAGAAGGAGATCCTGGAGCTGTAGGCGCGCATGTCGGAAGTCGCCGGCGTGCCCCGCCACATCGCCATCATCATGGACGGCAACGGCCGCTGGGCCAAGGCGCGTGGCCTCTCCCGCGGGGAGGGCCACCGCGCCGGCACCCGCGCGGCCAAGGCCGTGATCACGCGCTGTCGCGAGCTCGGCGTCTCGCACCTCACCCTGTACACCTTCTCGCGCGAGAACTGGTCGCGGCCCAAGGACGAGGTCGGGCTGATCTTCGATCTGCTCGTGCAGTACCTCAAGGGCGAGCTGCAGAACATGCTCGACCAGGACATCCGCCTACGCATCCTGGGCGAGCCGGAGGGCCTGCCCCTGCCCGCGCGCAAGGCCCTGGCCTACGTCCTGGAGAAGACCGCCGGCTGCCGGTCCATGACCCTGAACCTGGCGCTCAACTATTCCGGCCGCGAGGAGATCCTGCGCGCCTGCCGCGCGCTTCTGGCCAAGGGCGTGAAGCCCGAAGCCCTCGACGAGGCGGCCTTCGCCGCCGAGCTCTACACCGCGGGCCAGCCCGACCCGGACCTGATCATCCGCACCAGCGGGGAGCTCCGGCTCTCCAATTATCTCCTGTTCCAGGCGGCCTACGCCGAATTCTACTTCACCGAGACCCTCTGGCCGGACTTTGGCCCCGACGAGCTGGACCGCGCCCTGGCGGACTTCCAGGGACGCCAGCGCCGCTTCGGCAAGACCGGCGACCAGGTGCGGGGCGCGGGCGGCTAGGGGAACCGCATGGCCAAACCCCACGGCAGCGCGGACGCGGCGGACCTGATCCGCGAGGCGGATGTCGCCGCGCCCATGCGTGACGGGGTTTTGCTGCGGGGGGACGTGTTCCGCCCCGCCGGACCGGGGCGCTTTCCGGCGCTGATCCTGCGCACGCCCTACGGCCGGACCGGCGATCCCGACGAACTGCGCTTCGCCCGGCGCGCCGTCGGCCGCGGCTACGCCGTGGTCCTGCAGGACGTACGCGGCCGCCACGGTTCGGAGGGCGCGTTCACGCCGCATGCGCACGAGGGCCGCGACGGCTTCGACAGCATCGAGTGGCTGGCGGCGCAGCCCTGGTGCGATGGCCGCGTGGGCAGCTTCGGCCTGTCCTACGCCGGCTCCGTGCAGTGGTTCGCGGCCCTGGAGAATCCCCCGCATCTGCTCGCCATGGCTCCGGCCATGACCTTCGCGCGGCTGCGCGACGCGGTCCGTAGTCAGGGCGTCCTGGACATGGACTGGCTGCGCTGGGCCTATGTGGCCATAGCGCCGGACCTGCGCGTCCGCGCCGGCCTGCCGGGCCCGGCGGACATCCCCGCAGCCGAGGCGGACTGGGCGCGCTGCGGCGCGGCCCTGCTGGCCACGCTGCCGCTGCTGGACCTGCCGGAGCTGGACGGCTGCCTGGCCTTCCTGCGCGACTGGCTGACGCATCCCCAGGACGACTCCTGGTGGGACTTCGGCGATGTCGCCGGGAAGTATGACCGGGTGACGGCCGCAGTGCTGAACCTGGCCGGCTGGCACGACGACGCGTTCACCGTGGCCGGGGCCGTCGAGAACCATCGGGGGCTCGTGGCCGCGCGCGCGCGCAAGGGCGCGGAGCCGCGCAGCATGCTTGTGCTCGGCCCCTGGTCCCACGGCATCAACGCCGTCACCGGCGACGCGCGTTTCGGGACGCGGGACTTCGGCCCGGCCGCGCGGCTGGACTATGACGGGCTCGTGCTCGACTTCATGGACCGTCATGTGCGCGGTCGGCGCAACGTCCTTGCCGGGGTCGCGCCGGTGAGCTGCTTCTTCATGGGCGGCAACGCCTGGCGCGTGGGCCCGGAATGGCCGCCGGCCGGAACGCGCGAATTCTTGCTGCATCTTGCCGCGGGCCCGGAGCAGGCGGACGGCGTGGGTCGCCTGGCGCTCCTGCCGCCGGATTGCGGGCCGGAAGGCAGCGTCTTCGCCGCCGATCCGTCGCGGCCCGTGGCCGAGACGCCGGGCTCGGGTCTGGGCGCCGTGGATCACGCGGACCTGCGCGGGCCCGGCGTGCTCCTGTTCGAGACCGCGCCGCTGGCCTCCGCGTTGACCGTGGCCGGCCGCATCCGCGCGGAGATCTTCCTGACGGCCGACGTTCCGGACCTGGATCTCTACGTGCGGCTGCTGGACGTCGCGCCCGACGGCGCGGCCTTCAACCTCATGGACATCGGGGCCGAGGTCGCGCGCGTGGGGCTGCTGGGCGGGCCGCTCGCCGCCGACGAGGTGCGCCGCGTGCCGATCGACACGCCGCACACGGCCAACGTCTTCCTGGCCGGCCACCGGGTGCGCTTGGCCGTGTTCGCCAGCTGGCGGCCCGGCATGTCGCTCAACCTCCAGACCGGCGCCAGCGAGGTCGCGTCCGCGGCCATGCGGCCGGCGCGCGTCACCATCCGCCACTGCGCGGCCCAGCCCAGCCGCATCGTCCTGCCCCTGCTGCCGCCGCCGCGCGCATAGGCGGCCTTGCCTTTGCGGCCGGGGCGTGTTCTTGTTCCGGCCAACCAAAGGAGATTGCAATGCGTCGCCTTCCGCTTTGTCTCGCCGCGATCCTCTGCCTGCTGCTCGCCGCCGCAAGGCCGGCCCCGGCCGCGGATTTGCCCAAGGACGCCCCGTCCCTGGCCGACGTGCAGGAATACGTGCGGCTCTTCGGCTACCGCGAGATGCTGGAGCAGAGCGCCAACCGGCAGCTCGCCGCCCTGCTGGACTCCGTGCGCAAGGAACGGCCCGACGTCTCGGCCGAGACCTTCGACATCATCCGCCTGGAGATGCTCGGCGAGATCAAGGCCGCGTCCGAGCGCTCCGCGCGCGACATGGCCGAGGCCTTCCGCAGGACCCTGAGCCGCGAGGACGTGGCCTATCTGCTCCGGCTGGGACAGGACCCGCGCATGCAGCGGGTGATCCGCCTGCAGCCGGCCCTGGCGCGGGATCTGGAGGGCGTCGGCGAGCGTCTGGCCAGCGAGGTCACCGCGAGCGCCATGCCGCGCATCGCCGAGCGGCTCAAGTCCTTGCGCGGGCAGGGAAGCTAGGCCGGCCGGCGGCCTTCGCGTCCGTTCGGACGCGGGAACTGCGTTCCGCCGCCGGAGCGCAGTTTTTTGTTGACCCGTGGAATCGATTCGTCGATATCCATGGCATCCGTCGAGAACACTGCGGACACCGCAGCGGGGGAGGACGTCATGCGGGTGCGCAACCTGAACGGGACGCGCGACAACGTCTGCGCATGCGGCAGCTGGATCGACCACTGGGAGCGCTTCAGCGGGGAGACGGCGCTGTTCTGCGCGGCGCAGGGCTGCCCCAACCTCGCCGACGTCGGCGCGCACGTCCGGAAGGCGGCCGGCGGGGACGACCGTTGGTACATCATTCCGCTCTGCCGCGACTGCAACATGCGCCGGGGCGACATCGACATTGAGGACGGCACGGTTCTTGTCTCGGCCAATCGGGCGGAGACCTGCGCCAAGAAGGCGGGCTAGATCAGCCCGGCCTCCTGGAAGCTGAAGTGGCGATCCTCGGCCACGATGAGGTGGTCGAGCACGCGCAGGCCGAGGTTCTGCGCGGCCAGGGCGATGCGCCGGGTGAGGTCGCGGTCGGCCACGGAGGGCGTGGGGTCGCCGCCGGGGTGGTTGTGGGCCAGGATCAGGCCCGAGGCCTGATGGCGCAGCGCCAGCGTCAGCACCTCGCGCGGGTACACGGCCGTCTCGTCCACCGTGCCCCGGCCCACGCGCTCCCAGGCCATGAGCCGGTTCTTGTTGTCCACGAAGGCCACCCAGAACTCCTCCACGCGCAGGTGCCCGATGCGCGCCCGCGCGGCCTCGGCCACCACCTCCGGCCCGCTGAACACCTGCCGCTCGCGCACCGGGGCCTCGCCCAGGCGGGCGTAAAGCTCGGCCAGCAGCGCCCAGTGTCCGGCCAGGCTTTCGCCGAAGCCGTCCACCTCCAGCAGGGCCTCGCGCCGGGCCGTGAGCGCGCCGCGCAGGGAGCCGAAGGCGGCGATGAGCGCCTTGGCCAGGGGCTTGGTGTCGCGCCGGGGCAGAACCTGGCCGAGCAGCAGCTCCAGCAGTTCGTAGTCGGCCAGGGCCTTGGGCTCGTCCAGGAGCTTGTCGCGCAGGCGCTGGCGGTGGCCCAGGTAGTGCGGCGGCGGGGTTTCCGCGACCTTGGCGGCGGGCTTGGAGCTCACGCCCGCCTCCCGGCGGCCGGCGGTCCGGCTTCGGACCGGAGCAGCTCCGCCAGCGCGGCCACGTAGGCCTCCAGGGTGTCGTCCGGCCGGCGCGCGCCGCTGATGACCCCGAGCTGGGCGTCCAGGGTCAGGTCGATGACCCGGGCGATGCCCGCCCGGCCCAGGCGCTTGGCCGTGCGCGTCAGCGCGGGCTTGTCGCGCGGGTTCATGCGCACCTTGGCGTCCTCGCCCTCGTTCAGAAGCCACATCTGGCGCGCCTGCCAGGACACGTAGCCCAGGAGCTGGAACAGGATGCGGTCGCCGGAGGGCCGGAGCTTGTCGTCCAGCACCCGGGCCCAGACCTCGCGGAAGGCCTCCGGATTTTCACGCGGGGCGATCGCGAGGGCGCGCATGAAGTCGAAGAACTCCATGTCGCCGTGGGGCGCGACGAGCTGGGCGTGCTCCGGGCGGATCGTGCGATCCTCGTCCGCGGCCAGGGCGATCTTGTCCAGCTCCAGGCCGGCGGAGAGGGCGTCGCGCGGGAGGGCCTCCACCAGCGCGCGCCTGGCCGCAGGCTCCAGCGACAGCCCGGCCCCGGCGGCCCACTGGTCCAGGAATTTCGGCAGCTCGGCCTCCGTGAGCCCCGGCGACTGCCAGATCCAGCCGCGTTCCGTTGCGGTCTGCCAGAAGCGCCGCTTGGGCAGGAAGTTGGGCACCGCCGGCGTCTTGCCGTCCTTCCACGCGCCCTCCAGGCAGAGGACCGGCAGGACCGTGGCCGTGGCGCGCGGCAGCGCCTCGTCGATCTTGTCCCAGGCCTCGGCCTTGAGGGTTTCGGCCCGGCGCAGCACGAGGACGGTTGGCGTGGCGAAGAGGTTCTGGATGGTCAGCTCGGTCCAGTAGGCCGGGGGAAAGGGCTCGTCATCGGCCCAGAAGACTTTGCGTGCGCAGGATTTCCCCAGGGGCGCGGCCTGCTGCGCAACCTGCCGCCGGAGCAGCTCCGCGTCCGGGCAGACGAGGATGCGGAAGCCGTGGCGGGTGGGCGCGGGAGGCATGGACGCTCCTAGTAGTTTTCGGTCATGAGGTCGGCCAGGCGGCGCACCACGAGATCCGTGACGCGCGTGTCCGCGCCGGAGGAGTCGCCGGGATAGAAGGATTCGTTCTGGCTCTGCTCGCCGGAGTCCCAGATCAGCAGGCCGTCGCTGGCGCGGGTGACGCGCAGGCGGATGACGATGCCGGTGCTCAGCTTCAGGGACTGGTCCTGCTGGCCGGAGACCGAGGTCTCGCGCGAGTAGCGCTTGATGACAATCGTGAGCTGCGAGGTGGCGTCGGCCTTGTCCGTCCAGACCACCAGGCGGCGGCGGTTGAACTCGTCGCGGATCAGCGAGCGCAGGCGCGGCTCAAGCCAGGCCTCGGTGGTGGGGTTCTCCACGCGTACGATGACCATCTTGCGCAGGGCGGGATCCAGACGCGAGGCCACCTCCGAGGAGCCGCTGGCGGCCATGCCGGAGAAGCGGTAGCCGCAGCCGGAGAGCAGGGCCAGAAGCAGCAGGCCGGACGGCAGGGCGGCGAGGAACGTGGGCCAGCGCATGCGTCCTTCCTCCGGCTAGCCCGCGACCACGTTCACCAGCTTGCCCGGCACCACGATGAGCTTGCGGATGCTCTTGCCCTCCAGGTGGCGGAGCACGTTCTCGTGGGTCATGGCGAAGTCGCGCACGGCCTCCTGGCTGGCGTCGGCCGGGACCATGAGCCGGCCGCGGACCTTGCCGTTGACCTGCACCACGAGTTCGATCTCGTCCTGGACCAGCGCGGCCTCCTCATAGCCCGGCCAGGCCAGGTCGGCGAGCTGGCCCGCGTGGCCCATGCGCCGCCAGAGCTCCTCGCACAGGTGCGGGGCCACGGGCGAAAGCAGGGTCAGGGCCGTGGACAGGGCCGAGGACAGCACGGCCGCGCCCTGGGCGGCGCCCTTGAGGGCGTCCTTCTGGGCGTACATCTCGTTGACCAGCTCCATCAGCGCGGCGATGGCGGTGTTGAACTGGAAGTTGTTCTCCATGGCTCGCGTGACCTTGCGCACGGTCTCGTGCTCGCGGCGGCGCAGGTCGCGCGCCGGGCCGGAAACCTCGCCGCCGAGTTCGGCCAGCGGGGCCACCGGGCCCACGGGCTTGAGCGCCCCGGCCTCGTCCAACTCCTCGGCCAGACGCCACACGCGGCCCAGGAAGCGGTACGCGCCCTCGATGCCGGCGTCGCTCCACTCCAGGTCCTTCTCCGGCGGCGAGGCGAAGAGGATGAACAGGCGCGTGGCGTCCGCGCCGTAGCGCTCGATCATCGAGTTCGGGTCCACCACGTTGCCCTTGCTCTTGGACATCTTGGCGCCGTCCTTGAGCACCATGCCCTGGGTGAGCAGGTTCTTGAACGGCTCGACCTGCTCGGCGTAGCCCAGGTCGCGCAGGACCTTCACGAAGAAGCGCGAGTAGAGCAGGTGCAGGATGGCGTGCTCGATGCCGCCGATGTACTGGTCCACGGGCATCCAGTACTTGAGCGCCGCGGGGTCGAAGGCCCCGTCGGTCTTGCGCGCGCTGGTGTAGCGCATGAAATACCAGCTCGACTCCATGAAGGTGTCGAAGGTGTCGGTTTCGCGCCGGGCCGGGCCGCCGCACTTGGGGCAGGCCGTTTTGGCGAAGCTTTCCAGCATGGGCAGGGGCGAGCGGCCGTCCTCGCGCACCTTGGCGTCCTCGGGCAGGCGCACCGGGAGCTGGTCCTCGGGCACGGGCACGATGCCGCACGTGTCGCAGTGCACCACGGGGATGGGCGCGCCCCAGAAGCGCTGGCGCGAGATGCCCCAGTCGCGCAGGCGGTAGTTCACCGTGGGCTTGCCCAGGCCGGAGGCCCCCAGGTGCTCCACGATGGCCTTCTTGGCCGCCTCGTTGGGCATGCCGTCGAAGCGGCCGGAGTTCACCAGGAAGCCGGGATCGGCGTAGGCTTGGGTCATGGCCGCCGGGTCGAGGGTCTCGCCCTTGGGCTGGATGACCACCTGCAGGGGCAGGTCGTACTTGCGGGCGAATTCAAAGTCGCGCTGATCATGCGCCGGCACGGCCATGACCGCGCCGGTGCCGTAGCCCATGAGCACGAAGTTGGCCACGTGGATGGGCATTTCCCGGCCGGTGAGGGGGTTGACGCAGTACGCGCCGGTGAACACGCCCTCCTTCTCCAGATCCTCGGCCCCGCGCTTGATGCGGTCCATGTTGGCCACGTCGCGGCAGAAGGCGCGCACGGCGTCGGCCTTGGCGTAGCCGGCGATGAGCTTCTCCACGAGGGGATGCTCGGCGGCGAGGCTCATGAAGGTGGCCCCGCAGATGGTGTCCGGCCGGGTGGTGAAGACGTCGATGCTTAAGTCCATGCCCTTGACCTGGAAGGTCAGCTGCGCGCCGACGCTCTTGCCGATCCAGTTGTGCTGCATGGTGACGACGCGCTCGGGCCAGCCGCCCTCCAGCAGCTTCAGGTCGTCCAGGAGTTCGTCGGCGTAGGCCGTGATCTTGAGGAACCACTGTTCGAGCTGCTTCTGCTCGACCTCGCCGTCACAGCGCCAGCAGCGGCCTTCCTCGACCTGCTCGTTGGCCAGCACGGTGTTGCAGTTGGGGCACCAGTTCACGGGCGAATTCTTGCGGTAGGCCAGGCCGCGCTCCAGCATCTTGAGGAAGAAGCGCTGCTCCCACTGGTAGTATTCCGGCCGGCAGGTGGCGATTTCGCGCCGCCAGTCGTAGGAATATCCCAGGCGGCGGAGCTGGGCGCGCATGTCGGCGATGTTCTGGTAGGTCCAGGTGGCGGGGTGGGTCTTGTGCTTGATGGCCGCGTTTTCGGCGGGCAGGCCGAAGGCGTCCCAGCCCATGGGGTGCAGCACGTTGAAGCCGCGCATGCGCTTGTACCGCGCGACGACGTCGCCGATGGAGTAGTTGCGCACGTGCCCCATGTGGATCTTGCCCGAGGGGTAGGGGAACATCTCCAGCACGTAATACTTGGGCCGCGAAGGATCGGCCTCGACCTCGAAGCAGCCGGACTGGTCCCAGGCCGCCTGCCATTTTTTCTCCACCTGCGCCGGATCGTACTTGCCGAAACCCATTCTGCCTCCCCTGGGAATGCGCGCGTCTATTTGGCCGGCGCAGGCTTTTTGGCCGCGCCGCTCATCTCCATTTTCTTGTCGATGCCGAAGCGGCCCTGATCCACGGCCCGAGCCACGGCGTCCAGGATGCCGTTGACGAAGGCCCGCGAGTTCTCGTCGCCGAAGCTCTTGGCCAGCTCGATGGCCTCGTTGATGGCCACCTTGAGCGGGATGTCCGACCGGTGCAGGATTTCGAAGAGCGCGAGGCGCAGGATGGCCAGCTCGATCTTCGCGATGCGTCCGATCTTCCAGTTGTCCGAATGCCCGCCGATGACCGCGTCGATCTCCGGCAGGCGCTCGGCCACGCCCATGAACAGCTCCGAGGCGAAGGCCACCGCCTCGGGCGATTCGCATTCGGCCACGGCCGGATTGCGGGCGAAGACCTGCCGCAGGGCCGCCTGGCCGCTCTGCGGGTCGAAGGATAGGCCGAAAAGGACCTGAAAGGCCAGGGTGCGGCCCTGCCTGCGGGTGCCCTTGCCCTTGTCGGCGGGCTTGGCCGCGCCGCCGGCCGGGCGGTTTTCTGGTGCGCTCACGCGATGCTCCCGCCCCTGCTAGATCTGGGCGCAGACGCGCGCGGTCTCAAGCATGGCCATGGCGGCGTCCACGCCCTTGTTGCCGGACTTGGAGCCGGCGCGCTCGATGGCCTGCTCCAGGTTCTCGGTGGTGAGCACGCCGAAGCCCAGCGGGATGCCGAACTCCAGGCTCACCAGGGCCAGGCCCTTGGCGCATTCGCCGGCCACGTAGTCGAAATGCGGGGTGGCCCCGCGGATCACCGCGCCGACGCAGACGATGCCGTCGTACTTGCCGGTGGCCGCGAGCTTCTTGGCCACCAGCGGCATCTCGAACGCGCCGGGGATCTTGACGATGGTCAGGTCGTCGGGGCTCGCGCCGTGGCGGGTGAGGGCGTCGACCGCGCCGCCCACGAGCTTGTCGACGATGAAGTCGTTGAAGCGGCTGGCCACGATGGCGACCTTGAGCCCGTGAGCGTCGAGCTGTCCTTCCACGGTTTTCACATGCGGCATGGGATTCCTCCGGAAGCGAAGTTGGGTGCGGTTTTTACTTCTTGGACTTCTGGGGTTCGCCCAGGGTCAGCATGTGGCCCATCTTGTCCTTTTTGGTCTTGAGATACCGCTCGTTCATGGAACAGGCGGTCATCTCGATGGGCACGCGTTCCACGACCTTGAGGCCGTAGCCCTCCAGGCCGACGATCTTCTTGGGATTGTTGGTCATCAGGCGCATCTGGCAGACGCCCAGGGCCACGAGGATCTGCGCGCCGGTGCCGTACTCGCGCAGGTCCGGCTTGAAGCCGAGCTTGACGTTGGCCTCGACGGTGTCCAGCCCCTCGTCCTGCAGGTGATAGGCCTTGATCTTGTTGCCCAGGCCGATGCCGCGGCCCTCCTGGCGCATGTAGAGCAGGATGCCGGTGCCCTCCTTCTCGATCATGCACATGGCGGCGGCGAGCTGGTCGCCGCAGTCGCAGCGCACGGAGCCGAACACGTCGCCGGTGAGGCATTCGCTGTGCACGCGCACGAGCACCGGCTTGTCCGGGGAAATCTCGCCCTTGTACAGGGCGATGTGCGTGCGGCCGTCGCTTTCGGCCTTGAAGGCCGCGGTCTTGAAGTGGCCCCAGCGGGTGGGCAGCTCGGCCTCGGCGATCTTGGTCACGGTCTTGCCGCCGAATTTCATGCGGTGCTGGATGAGCGCCGCCACGGAGCAGATCTTCAGGCCGTGCTCCGCCGCGTAGGCCTCCAGGTCCGGCATGCGGGCCATCTGGCCGTCGTCGCGCATGACCTCGCAGATCACGCCGGCGGGCTTGAGTCCGGCCATGCGGCAGAGGTCCACGCTGCCCTCGGTCTGGCCGGCGCGGATGAGCACGCCGCCGCTGTTGGCGCGCAGGGGGAAGACGTGGCCGGGCGTCACGACGTCGCCGGGCTTCACGCCGTCGGCCACGGCGGTGAGCACGGTGTGCGCCCGGTCGAAGGCCGAAATGCCGGTGGTGACGCCCTCGCGCGCCTCGATGGAGACGGTGAAGTTGGTGCCGAACTTGGACTGGTTCGACTGGGCCATGAGCGGCAGCTCAAGGCGGTCGATCATCTCCGGGGCCATGGCCAGGCAGATGAGCCCGCGGCCGTATTTGGCCATGAAGTTGATGGCCTCGGGGGTGGTCTTTTCCGCCGCGATGACGAGGTCGCCCTCGTTTTCGCGGTCCTCGTCGTCCACCATGATGACCATCCGGCCCTGCCGGATGTCCTCAATGGCTTCCTCTATGGTGCACAGGGGCATGGATGAACCTCGCTTCGTGGCCGCGCGGCGGAGAGTCGCCAGTATGGGCCGGATTCTCAAACAACGGAGGCCGCCTGTGTATCTCAAAACGGCGCTGCTGTGAAGCGCCAAGATCTGTCTTGAAAGCCGCGCGGTTGGGGTTCCGGGCGGGTTCCGGGGCTTCCGGGCGCGCGCCGGCGGCGCAAAAAAAGCGCCCCCGCGCCGGGGGACGCGGAGGCGCTGGGCCGTTGGCCGGAGGCGCCGGCTACTGGGGATTGTGCTCGCCGGCTTCGCGGCGGTCGTGGCGCAGTTCGTTGCGGTCGTGCTGCTGCTCGCGGCGATCCTGGCGGACTGCGCGGTTGTCATGGCGCACGTCGCGGCGGTCGTGGCGCAGCTCCTGTTCGTCGTGATGCAGGGCCTGACGGTCCTGCTGCACGGCCTGGCCGTTGCCGGCCTGGCGGTCCTGGCGCAGCTGCTGGCGCTCCTGCCGCAGGTTCTGGCGGTCCTGGCGCACGTCGTTCATATTCTGGCGCCGGTCGGAGCGGTCGCGCCGGATGTTCTGGCGGTCCTGGCGCAGGTCCTGACGGTCGCGCTGGAACTGGCCCTGGGCCGGGGCCTGGCCGGGCGCCGGGGCGGGAGCCTGGGCGGCGGGCGGGGTCTGCGGCGCAGCGGGCGGGGTGGTGTCCTGGGCCATGGCGGGCAGGCTCAGGGCGGCGAGGGCGCAGGTGGTGCAGGCGATACGCAGCAGGGTTTTCACTGGATTCCTCCTCAAACTGGGTTTGCGCGTGCGGATGCACGGGTCGCCCGCCCTGAAGCATCCGCCGTGCCAGAAAAAATATTCTGGGAAGTCATTGAGTTAAACGGAACTGCGCAGAAGCGTGCAGGCAAAAAAATGCGCACGAGCGCAAGAACGCGCAGCGCCGCGCGTCAGCGCGGCAGGCCGGCGGGCGCGTCCGCCGCGCCAATTTGCGCGAGCATCTCGTCGCCGTCCGGACCGTCGAGGTACTCGGAGACGTACTCCAGGACCTTGCGCAGGTCCCGCTCCAGCTCCCCGCCCTTGCGCCGGGTGGCCGTGAGGATGCTGTAGGAGACGTTGAGGTAGGCGAACTGGGTGACGAAACGCCAGAAGTCCACGAGCCGGGGCTGCAGGAAGTCCATGCACGGCCGGGCCAGCACCTCGGGACTGAGCCTGCGGCGCAGGGCCTGGGGCACGATGTCGTCCACCGGCATGCTGGTGGTGGTGAAGTGCGCGGCGCAGTCGCGCAGCTTGGCCAGATTGTCCAGAAGCGTCCAGGGATCCAGGTGGAAGGCCGAGCCGAATTCCTTTTTCGCCAGCTGCGCCAGCCGCGCAAAGCTGACGCCGAGGGCCCGGCGGCTGTAGCCGCAGCAGCGGCGCAGTTCCGAGCGCAGCAATTCCTCGATGATCATCAGGGCGTTGATCAGCACCAGCCGGCTGGGATTGCGCTCCAGGGCGTCCAGCAGCCGCCCGGCCTTGCCGGTGGCCTCCAGGGCCATGTCGATGAGTGCGCGCATGGGACAAGCCGCCTGTCTGGGGTGGGAAAGCGCCGCCAAGCGGAGGCCGCCGCCGACTTCCGTTCTATCGGCAGAACATGAATCGGCCACACAGTCAAGCGCAAGCGCTCCGGCTCAGCCGCCGCGGCCATGGCGGCCGCCGCGGAAGAGGCCGTGGAGATGCCGTCCGAAGCCGCCCTCGTGGCCGCCGCAGCGGTCGCGCCCCTCGGGGCCGCAGTTTTCGGGAGACTCCGCACGGCGCAGGCGCGGATCGTCCTCCAGGGAGGCGACGAGCTTGGCCAGCAGCCGGCCCAGGGTCTCCCGCTCGGCGGGGTCGAGCCCGACGAAGAGGGTTGCGGCGTTTTCACCGCTAAGGCCCGCCTGGCCGGAGCAGGCGGCCTCGCCCTTGTCCGTCAGGGCGACGGTGAAGCCCCGGCGGTCGGCGTCGTCGCGCCGGCGGGCGATGAGCCCGTTGCGCTCCAGCTTGGCCAGCACCTCGCTGAGCGAGGCCGAGCGCACGTCCAGGAGGTCGAGCAGCTCCCGCTGGCTCATGCCGCCGCGTTCGCGGACGATGGCCAGCACGCGTTCCTGGGCGTGGCCCGGGCCGCCGTGCTCCAGGCGGTGGGCGGCGCGGGCCATGAGCCGCGAGGTCCGGCGAAAGAGTCCGGCCAGGGCCTCGCTGGTGATTCCCGGCGTATTTCCGTCGGCCTGATCCAAGCGCTAGTCCCCCGTGTCTTCGAGGTTTCCGGCGGCGTAGGCCGCGCCCCGCCGGCAGCCGGGCGCGCTGAGCGGGCAGTGGTTCTTGCACAGCGGGCAGACGCCGCCCTGCGGCTCCGCCGTTGCGGTCCCGGCCGCGGCCGCCGGGAGCGGCGCGGCGAACCCGCGCGATTCACCGGCTTCGCCTTCGTCTATACGCCCGAAGGGCCGGCCGCGTCCATGCCCACGCATGCGCCCGCGCGGGCCGCAGTCTTCATGGCCGCGCATCCCGCGCCCGTGCCGTTCGCGTCCGTTCTGATCCTGTCCGTTCCGTTCGTGTCCGCAGTGTCCGAATGCTCCAAACATGTGGTGCTCCTTTGTGGTAATTGAAAAGGTACCTTCTTATATGGAGCGCGGTGCGCGCCTGTCAAGATAAAAAGGTACCTTCTTAAAAGGCCGCCAAAGGAGACGAAGGGCGGGACGGCCGCGCCTCAGGCGAGGCCGACCAGGAACCGGAACAGCGCGAAGAGCAGGAAGACGACGGCGATGGCCGTCAGGTTGAGCCGGTGCGGGTGGGCCTTGGCGAAGGCCGCGAAGCGCGGGCCGGCGTCGGGGAAGCGCCGGGCCAGCAGGCGCGCGCTCCAGGCCAGGCAGAAGACGGCCAGGGGGATGGCGTAGAGCGCGATGCGCGCGCCCGGCGTGTCCTTGAGGACCGTGCCGAGGCGGCCGGGCTGCACCCGGGAGTTGAGCACGAGCAGGACGAAATAGCCGGCCAGGCCCAGGGGGGCCAGGACGTTCAGCAGCCGGGCGAGGGGCCCCTGCGGTTTGTTTTCAGCGGTCATGCGCATTCCTCCGCAGCGGCCCTCCTACCGCGCGCGCGTCCGGAGCGCAACGCCGGACCGCCGGGCAGAGCTCCTGGCGCGGTTTATGCTGTTCGGGACTGACCCGTGCGGCCGTCCGGCGCGGCCGGGCGCGCGCGGGCCGCTGTCCGGAAACCCTGCGGAACAAGGAGCGTCCTGCGATGCGCCGTGGCGTTCTCGCCCCCCTGGCCGGTCTGGTTCTGCTTCTGGCGCTGCTTTCGTGCGCAACGATGCAACCCGGGCCTGCGCAAAATTTGGTTTTTTCCAGCAGCAACGCGAGCGCGCTCGGCCCCTGGTCGGCGCGGGTCGCGGTTTCGTCCGCGCACCTGACGCCGGGCGCGCCCCTGGAGATTCAGGTCCGCCTGCGCGTGCCCGAGAGCCTGCTCGCCAGCGTCATGGGCGACGGCGGGCGGCCCGACCGGATGCTCCTGCTCGTCACGGCGGAGCGGACCTTCGACGCCGACGGCGTGCTGCGCCTGCCCAGCGACGAGCGCATGTCCACGCTCGTCACGCCCACGGGCCTGGCCATCGAGGGCGGCGAGCAGGGCGCGGTGACCCGGCGCTTCGGCGGCGCGTTCCGCACCCCGGTGGACGAGCTGGCCGCCGCGCCCATCGGCCAAGCCGCGGCGGCCGGGACGGACCGCGTCTTCGGCTTCGCCGTCAGGACGCGGCTGCCCCGCGACCTGCCGCCGGGCGTCTACCGCCTGCGCCTCGACTTCGGGGCCGCGCGCGGCAAGCGCATGGCCAGCCTGAACGGCGCGGCCTTCGCCCGGCGCGGCTTCGTGCAGGAGCCCAACGCCTCGGAGTGCTACTCCCCGCCGCTGCGCGCCTCCGGGCTGCGTCCGGACGGCCGGCCGGTGAACGCCGCTGCCATCCGGCCGCGCATCCCTTGGGTGCTGCTGGAGCAATACAACTCCAACGGCTGCCGCGGGGTCGTGGCCGAGGAGGACCGCCGGCGCTTCGCCCTGTCCGGCCGCAACATCATCCAGGACGAGGTGGTGCTGCCGCTCTATTCCGAGCAGGGAACCCCGCGCGTCCTGCCCTACGACCTGGAGCCGCGCTTCCCCGCGGACACCATCACCGACACCCAGAACATCCCCTGGGACTACGCCAAGGGGGCGCTGTCCATCCGCGTCACCGGGCCGGACGGCCGCACCGAGGACCTCGGCACGGCGAACTTCGCTGGGCGCAACGGGCGCTGGCCCACCACCCGCAACCCGGCCTTCACCCGCTGGCGGCCCTGGATGTACGGCCGCTACACCGTGCGCGCCACGGGCTGGACCCAGGACGTCTGGGGCAACCGCTATGAGGGCGGCGGCACCTACGGCTTCTGGATCGCCAAGCGGCTGACCCTGGCCACGGCCACCTTCCAGGGCCAGGCCTATCCCGTGGGCGGCAGGTACGGCCGCGACATGGCCTTCAACCCCGCCGTGCCGGCCGAGGTCACGGTGACGGCCAAGCTGTTCGTCAATTCCGACGCGCGCAACGTGCGCAGCGTGAGCAGCTCCGGCCGGGCCACCTCCGGCGGCGTGTTCGGGCCGGGCCAGGGCCTCAAGCCCCTGGCCCTGGACGCGCCCGGCGAGTACTCGGCCGCCGTGCTGGCCCGCTACACCGACCCCGAGGGGCACCTCTGGGTCTGCGCCATGCACCACGCGGGCGTGGTCTATCCGCCGGATTCGCCCATCGTGGCCCGCGGCAAGCCCATCCGCGTGGGCAAGACCCTGCTGGACCGCGGCGAGAGCCACTTCGAGGGCTACGCCGAGGCGGCCGGCGACGCGCGCCACCTGGACCACGTGAACTTCCCCTACCGCCCCGGCGACGTGCTGCTCATCGCCAGCGAGGGCGACGGCGCCAACAAGATCATCCCGGTGCTCGCCTGGGAGCCCAGGGACGCGCCGCAGCGCTTCGATCCGCACATCCAGGGCATCGGCCTGACCAACGTGCGCCTGGCCACGTCCAACGGCTATTCCCCGCACCTGTTCCCGGAGTTCATCACGGACTGGGAGTATTACTACGCCGGCGCGCCGCGCCCGGGGCTCATGGGCCGCTTCCTCGTGGCCGAGAACGGCGTGCGCTCGCCCTATTGGCCCACGAGCCGCCAGAGCTTCGGCGGCCAGATCGGCGCGCCCGGCGGCGGCGACCGCCCCGGCGACATCTACCGCCTCCTGGGCGGCGTGGTGATCCGCCGGAAGGGGCAGCCGCCCCAGTACGCGGGCTACATGGCCAGCGCGTTCATCCTGCCCAAGGGCTCCAACAACAACCGGGTCATCGCGCCGGGCGCGGAGGACCTCCTGGGGCCGCTGCACCGGAAGGCGCGCTTCTTCCTGGCCACCAACGCCCGGCCGGGCATGGTCTACGAGACCGGAACGAGCTTCGTCCCGGCGGTGCAGATCGATCCTTTCGGCCCGGTGGACGTGACCTTCGCCCTGACCTGGCCGGACGGCGCGCGCCGGGTGGCGCGCGGCCCGGGCGACGCCGGCGGCGCCTTCGTGGGCCGCGAGCGCTGGGTTCTGGACCAGCCCGGGGTGTACCGCTACAGCCTCGGCGGCGAGTGGATGGGGCATCCGGCCGTGGTGCCGGGCCTGCCGGCGGAGGGCGGCGAATTCTATGTGGTGGAGAAGACGCCCCCGGCCGCGCTTGCGCCCCTGCGGCTCAACCTGGGGCCGGTGACCAGGATCGACCCGGCCAAGGGGCTTAGGATCACCGGCTCGACCACGGCGCGCAGCGTCCGCTACGCCATGATCATGCCCGGCGCGGTGCTGGCCCAGGGCGAGCTGCCCGTGCGCGACGGGACCTTCGCCTTCACCTTCGACCCCGAGGCCCTGGGCCGGGCCACGCAGACCTACGTGCCGGCCGGGGAGAAGGGGCGCGTGGAGCCTGGGCCGGTGGTGCACCTGACCTTCTTCAGCGCGGAGACGGCCCCGGTGCCGGGCCACAGCTTCGCCCGGCTGATCATCCGGGGCAACATGGCCTATTACGCGCATTAGCGCGCGGGCGGCGGAGCCCCGTTTCTTTGGGTGCCAAAGGGGAGAGTATTTATCTGCTTGCGTCCGGAGCCTTCTGAACCGCCTGGAAAAGGCTCGCTTCGGCGGTCCTCATCGCGACGAGGGCGCTAAAGCACAAAACGGCACAGACGCCAAGGTGCAGGCAGGTGCTTGATCGGTTAGTCGCTTGGTCAGCAGTCTGGTCTTGCGCCGGCGGACAGGCCGCATTGGTCTGCGATCAAGTTGTCTGCCAAGCGCATTTGCAGCCATGAGCGGGAGGCGCTGACGGTTTGCCTGAGACCTCGGGCTGGTGAAGGATGCATACGGCCGTTGACCTTGGCGACGAAACGCTCAGCGTTTGCAGCCGGAACGTAAGACATCGGTCAAGCATAGGTTCCCGGCGAATCCATATCCTCGGCGTAGCACACGCGATTGCGCCCGGTTTCCTTCGCCTTGTACAAGGCCTGATCGGCGCGTTTTACCAATTCCTCCAGGGAGGTTTCGTTCTTTTGCGCTGCGGCGAGCCCGAGGCTGACGGTATAGCGGAGGGACAGGCCCTCAAAGCCCACTTCTGCTTTCTCCACGGTCTGTCGCAGGCGCTCGGCGACGATCCGGGCGTCCCGTTCGTTGGTTTGGACCAGCAGAATGCCGAATTCCTCGCCTCCCAGGCGGCCAACGACATCCGTCTCGCGCAGCACGCCCTTGAGCGTTTGGGCAAGGTTCTGGAGCACCATGTCTCCCGCCGCGTGGCCGAAGCCGTCATTGATGGACTTGAACTTGTCAATGTCGAGCATGACGAGGAACAACGGGAAATTGTAGCGGGCGGCGCGCGCGAGTTCCAGCTTGCCCTGCTCCCAGAAGCGGCGCCTGTTGGCGAGGCCCGTCAGAACGTCCGTGACGGCCTGCGTGTTGAGCTCCGTGACCAGCTCCATCAGCTTGGTCTGGGTTTGTTTCAGCTCCGTGACGTCGGATATGAGCACGAAAAAGCCACGCACCTCGCCGTCGTGCCAATCGGGGATGTACCGGATCAGCGTGTAGCCGGTGCTGCCGTCGGGTTTCTGGATGTCGCGTTCGAAGGTCTGCGGCTCGCCCCAGAGCGCCGCATAGGCGTAGAGTTCGTTTTGCCGGTACAGTTCCTCGCCCAACAGTTCCTTTAGGGAGATCCCGATGATCACCTCGGGCCTCTTCCCGAACCACTCCAGGTAGGCGTGGTTGGCGAACTGGCAGTGCAGGTCCTTGTCCCAGTATCCGATCATGCCCGGGACGCCGTCCGTGACGGACTGGATGAAGCGGGCGTTGTCCTCCAGCACGCGTGCGGACTCCGCCAGTTCCTGGTCATACTGCCGCTTTCGTTTCAGGTAGAGGTGCAGCATGACGCAAGCGACGCCGGCGATGAGCAGGAAGCCCAGCCCCTGGATGAGCGTTTCCTGCCTCCAAGCCGTCAGGATGCCTTCAAGACTTCTGCCCAGGAGCACGATGAGGGGGGAGCTGGTCTGCAGGCCGGGCGTTTGGATCGATAGAACGACCCAGAATCCCTGCTTGCCGGTGTTTTCGAGCCTCCCCTTGAAGACGTCGTAGAGCTTTCCGCTCTGCTTGTGTCTGCTGAAGACGGTGCCCGGTTCGTCCAGGTTCATGAGTACGGCTTCCGGGTGGTCGGGCTCCGCCAGGAAGAGTCGGCCTTCGCCATGGGCCATGACGACCTGTACGTCCGGCGTGGCGCGGATGGCCTTGAGCAGCGGGGTGAAGAAGTCGGGGTCCAGGGTGGCCGAGATGACGCCTCTGGACGTCCCCGATTTGTCGATGATCAAGCGGGAGATGACGATGACGGTGGAGCCGAGAACGCTTCGAAAAGGCGGGCTCACGAAGAGCTGGTCGCTGGCCGGGCTGTCCTTGAAGAAGGTATAATACGGCCGTTCGCTGAAGTTTCGGCCGATGAGCTCCTCCCGGCTCGAGGCCTGCGTCATGCCGTCCCTGTTCAGGATCATCAGCGAGCGCATTCCGCTGAGGGCGCTGTCCAGCACCTTCAGCCTCCGGTTGGCGGCCGTGTTGTCCATGTCCTCGATCCATTCCCGCGCCTGGTCCTTGAGGATGGCGTTGGCGGTGACGAGGGTATTGGCGGCGATGAACTGGAGCGCCCTGGCCTGTGCCAGCATCCGCTCCTGCTCCCGGCGCTCGATCTGCCCCATTGACTCGTAGCGGAATAAACCGAAGAGCCCGCCGAGCAGAAACAATGCGCCGAGAAGCGCAAGCCACCGGGGATCGGGCATGAATCTGCGGGAGGGGGCGTCGGGCGTCATGACTGTGGCTCCGGCAGTTGGCGGCCGCGGGGGAAGGGGGAGACGATTCATGATAGCTGATGCCGGCGTCGAGTTCAACGAATTGCCACGGCGGCGCCGCATTTTGTCTGGCCGTCCGCAAACCGCATTTGTGTTGCAGATTGCGGTGATTCTGATAGATGGGAATCAATGGAGCAAAGTCGGATGCCGATGGTGCCGCCGCGAAACAGCAGCGTCGAGACGGCCGGGGAGCAGCGCATCGCCGGGCCGGGCGGCAAGGTGCGCCGGACTTTTCAGCGCAACCTGCTCGTCGGGGTAACGGCTGTCGTCTGTCTGGGCATGACCTTGGCGGGCTGGCGGATCACGACGCGTCTCACCGAGGACATCGCCAGGAGTCGTTTCGAAAGCAAGACCGTGGAGCTCAGCTTTGCCTTGAGCGACCGTCTTGCGATGTACGAAATCGCCCTGCGCAGCGGTCTTGCTTTCCTCTCCACGGCCAAGGGCGCCGACCGCAGCCAGTGGCGGGATTACTGCGCCAAGCTGGACGTACGGCAGAATTACGCCGGCATCCAGGGGCTGGGCTATGCCCCCGCCATCACGGACGAGCTGAAGACCGCGCATGTCGCTTCCGTCCGGCGCGAAGGATTCCCGGAGTATGACGTCCGGCCGCCCGGCAGGCGGGAAACGTACGTCCCAATCCTGTATCTGGAGCCCTTTGACCAACGGAACCGGAGGGCCTTCGGCTACGACATGTACAGCGAGCCGACCCGCAGGGCGGCCATGGACACGGCTCGCGACACCGGCCGGCCGACCATCTCCGGCAAGGTCACCCTGGTGCAGGAGACCAGCACCGACATTCAAGCCGGCTTCCTGATGTACCTCCCCGTCTATTCGGCCAAAGGCTTCCTGGACACCAAGGCCGACCGCAGGAACGCGCTTGCCGGCTTCGTATACAGCGCGTTCCGCATGAACAACTTCATGAAGGACGTGCTCAAGGGAGGCTTTTCCGACCTGGGAATCGACATCTACGACGGCGGCGAGCCCAAGGCCTCGGCCCTCATGTTTCAGAACTCGCCGGAGTATTCGCCGGCTTCCGGCGATACCCGGCCCATTTTCGTCCGCATCGCCCGCAAGGAACTCTTCGGCCACGTGTGGACCATCCGCTTCTATTCCCTGCCGGAGTTCGAGGCGGCCATCGATCGCACCATGCCGCTGGTGGTCCTGGCCGCGGGGCTGTGCGTCGGCTTCCTTCTGATCGTCATCCTGTTCTCCCTGTCGGACACGCAGCGCAAGGCCACGGCCATCGCCGACACGATGACGGCCGACCTGCGCGCCAGTGAAGCGCGCACCAGACTCATTCTCTCCTCCACCGGCGAGCCCATCTACGGCATCGGGCTCAGGGGCGAGTGCACCTTCTGCAACCCCGCCTGCCTGCGCGCGCTCGGCTATTCCGCCCCGGAGGATCTGCTCGGCCAGAACATGCACACGCTGATCCATCACACCCATCCTGACGGCAGTCCCTACTCCGTGCAGGACTGCCCCATCTTCAGGGCCTTCATCCGCGGCGAGGAGGTGCACGTCGAGAACGAGGTCCTCTGGCGCCGGGACGGCACCAGCTTCCCGGCGGAGTACTGGTCCTATCCGCAGATCCACAGCGGCAGGATCGTGGGCGCCGTGGTCGTGTTTCAGGACATCACCGAGCGCAGGCGCGTTGAGGAGGACTCCGCGAGGCTCGCCGGTCTCGTCCAGGCCTCCAGCCGGGTGTCCATCATCGCCACCGACACCGCGGGGCTGGTGACGGTGTTCAACAAGGGCGCCGAAAACCTTTTGGGCTACACGGCGGAAGAGATGGTCGGAACCCCGGTGTTGCGGCTTCATCTCGCCAAGGAGGTGGAGGAACAGGCGCGCCTGTTGACGCAGCAGTTGAAGCGCGCCATCGACGGATTTGAGGTCTTCGTGGCGCGCCTCCGCGAGGGCGGCTTCGAGGCGCGGTCATGGACCTACCTGCGCAAGGACGGGGCCCCTGTTCCGGTGGAGTTGGTGGTCACGGCGGTGCGGGACAAGTCCGCCAGACTCATCGGCTTCGTGGGGGTGGCCACGGACATGACCGGCAGGGTGAAGGCCGAGAGGGCCCTGCGCCTTTCCAAGGAGCGTTTCCACAAGCTTGCGGAGTTGAGCCCGGTGGGCATCTTCGAGACGGACATGGAGGGCAACTGCCTCTTTGTGAACCGCCGTTGGCAGGAACTGGCGGGCCTGTCGCTCACACAGGCTCTCGGGCAGGGCTGGATCAACGCCATTCATCCCGATGACGTTGCCGCCGTATTTTCGGAATGGCAGATCGCGGTGGAAAGTAAGCAGGAATTTTCATTGGAATACCGCTTTAAAACGCCCGAGGGGAAGGTGACGTGGCTGGTGGGGAACGCCCGGGCCGTCCATGACGACAATGGCGCGCCCCAGGGCTATTTCGGCACGGTCATGGACATCGACAAGCGCGTCGCGGCCGAGGCGGCCATGCGCGAGAGTCAGGCGCGGCTCAGCGCCGTGCTGGAGACGGCCGTGGACCCCATCCTCACCGTCGACAGCTTCGGCACCATCCTCAGCACCAACAGGGCCGCGCGGAAGACCTTCGGGTACGACGAGAAGGAGCTTGAAGGGCTGAACGTCAAGATACTCATGCCCGAGCCCTACCGCAGCAATCACGATTCGTACCTGGAGCGCTACCGGGCCACGGGCGAGGCGCATATCATCGGCCAAGGCGCGCGCGAGGTGATGGGCAGGCTCAAGGACGGGACCGTGGTGCCGGTGGAGCTCTCGATCAGCGAGTTCGCAAACAACGGCGCGACCATTTACACCGGCATTCTTCGGGACATCTCCGAGCGCGTACGGTCGCGCGAGGAACTGCGGGCGGCCAACGAGCAGCTTACCGAGCGCCAGCGCCGCATCGACGCGGATCTGGAGGCCGCGGCGGACATCCAGCGCAGCCTGCTGCCCAAGGAAGGCGCGTGCAGCCTGGGGATGGAATACGCCTTCCGCTTCATGCCCAGCTCCTCCATCGGCGGCGACATCTTCAACGTGGTCTGCCTTGGGCCGGAGCACGTGGGGCTGTACATGGTGGATGTGAGCGGCCACGGGGTCCCCGCGGCCCTGGTGTCGGTCTCGCTGGCGCAGGAACTCGCCCCAACGGGCGAGCTGCTCATGGACAAGTCCCTCGCCCAGCCGCGCCAGCCCGACGCCGTGCTGCGCATCCTGGACGGCTCCTTCCCCATGGAGCGCTTCGACAAGTTCTTCAGCATGTTCTACATGCTCTATGAGATGACCAGCGGCACGCTGGCTTACAGCAACGCCGGGCATCCTCCGCCGCTTTTGCTGCGCACGAACGGCAGCATTGAGCTGCTGGAGGAAGGCGGCACCCTGGTGGGCCTGGGCCTGGGCGACGCCTACACGGGCGGCCGCCTCTTCGTCGATGAGGGCGACATGCTGCTGGTCTACACGGACGGCGTGACCGAGCTGATGACCCCCGATGACGATCAGTTCGGGATCGAACGGTTGCAGGAACTGCTTTCCGGTTTGGCGGGCATGACGCCGGAGCAGGTCCTCGGCATGGTCACCGGCAAGCTGCAGGCCCATGCCGATGGACGTCCCCCCGACGATGACATCTCAATCATCTGCGTACGGTTCAACAGGGAATGAGCAGGGAGGGTGGCGATGGACTATGAGGACAAGACCGACCGCGGCGTGACGGTCGTCATTTTGCGGAATCAGCGCCTGGACGCGGCCATGGCGCCGCAGCTCAAAGCGCACATGGTGGATCTCATCCAGAAGGGCGGGGAGGCCTTCGTGCTGAACCTGGAGAACGTGGATTTCATGGACTCCAGCGGCCTGGCCTCGCTCATGTCCAGCATGAAGACCCTCGGCGGCCGCGGCGAGATGGCCGTCTGCTGCCTCGGCGAGAAGGTGCGCAAGCTCTTCGCCATCACCCGGCTGGACCGGGGCGTGTTCCGAATCTTCGCCACCGAGGCGGAGGCTGTGGATGCACTGGCTGCGGCGCCGCGCGCCGGGTGAGCCCATGGAAGCCATCGAGCTGTCCATAGCCAGCCGCCTGGAGAACGTGTATCTGGTCGGGCTCTCCCTGCGCGGCATCTGCCAGGGGCTGCCGTTGACGAAGAACGACGTGGACGCCCTTGAACTGGCCGTGTGTGAGGCGGCCAACAACGCCATCAAGCACGCCTACGGCAGCCGTCCGGACAACTTGGTGCGCATTTCGATCTCCGTTGACGGCACCGGGCTCGTCATCTGCGTGGCGGACACGGGCAAGCCCATCGGCGACCGCAACATGCTCGCCCGTGAGCTTCCGCTGGCGCAGACCGTCGACGCCCTGCCCGAGGGCGGCATGGGCCTCTTCCTCATCCGCAACGCCGCGGACAGTCTCGGCTACAAGTCCGGGGACGACGAAAACGTCCTCATCATCCGGAAGGCCTTCACCCAGAAGCTATAGCGAGTTGATGTAGAGCAGGACCAGCGTGTTGTAGTTCGACAGCAGCTTGCGTTCCAACTCTTTGATGGCATTGAGGAACAGGACCACGGTTTCGTTGCCCAGAGCGGCGCGGAACATGTCCACGTAAAGCTCCGGCTCCATGGCACGCCTGAGCTCCTCCAGGTCGAGCTGCTCCAGGGCCAGCGCGCCGTTTTCCTGGGCTCGACGCAGCAGTCCGATCAGGATCTCCATGCGCGCGTGGATATTCCGGCGCACGTCCTCAATGATGGTTTCGCGGAAGAAAACGTACTCCTCGCGTTCCAGGTCGCCCACGCGGGAGAAGTACGCCGTCAGGTGCTTCAGGTATATCAGCATGCCGCGCTTGAGCAGCGCGGAGTCCTTGAGCACGCGGGCCAGGATGTGCTCCAGGCCGGAGAACCCCGCCAAGTCGATGGAGATCTGGCGGGTGTCCACGGACACGAACACCGGGTAGAGGGTCGGCGCCGCGGCGTCCAGCACCACGCCGGCTTGCTGCGCCTCCTGCCCCTCGTCCCAGTTCGTCCAGGTCACGGTGCCGGTTTGCAGCAGCCGCCCGCCCAGCTCGAACGGCAGGTGCAGGTGCACGCGCTGGCCTTGGTGCAGAAGCTCGCGCGCGGCCAGCCAGCTCGGCAGGGCCAAGCCCACACCTCCCGGGCTCACGTCCTGGAGCAGGTATTCGAAGGTCTGGTAGTCGTCCGCCCGGGAGCCCAGGAAGGGCAGCACCACGCTTTGAACGTCCAGCCGCGTCTCCCGCCGCGTCGTCTTGCTCATGGCCGCCCCACGATTTTGTCCAGCCAGGCGGGATCATCGCCGACATGCGGCCGCACGCCGGGCGCGGGGTCCTGCGCCGCGCCCTTGCGCAGGGGCCAGTCCTGCTCCTTGTCCACATCAAACCAGACCACGGCGGCGAGGCCCCAGGCGGCCGCCGTGTTGAAGGCTTCGGCGGCCCACCGCGCCTTGTCGCCTCCGGTTGAGGCCGAGGCGGTCTCGAAAACCATCACGGGCTTGGCCGGGGCGAGCGCCTTAAGCTCCCTGTGCAGGGGGGCGAATATCTCCCGGAACGGGCGGAAGGAGCTGTCGTAGCCCTGAACGGCCTTGGTGTGGGTGGTGCCCCAGTTGTAGCCATCCATGCCCAGCACGTCGACGTATCTGTCGCCGGGATAATAGGCGCTGGCGGTGTTCCAGTCCGCAGGGGGAACGGAGTCCGCGTTGGGACAGAACACGAGCAAGGCGTTGCGCGCGCCTTGGGCGCGGAAGCGCTCGGCCACGTGGCGGAACACGGCCTTGTACAGTTCCGGGCTTTTGGGACCGTAGCCGGCCTTGGCCGTGCCCCAGTGATAGCGCTGCAAGTTCATCTCGTGGGCCAGGCGCAGGAGGACCGGGAAGCCGAAGTCGCGGATGGCGCGGGCGAAGGCTGTGATGTATCCGTCATAGTCTCCGGCCAGGATGCGCTCCGCCGGGATGGCCGTCTCGGTCCCGTCCGCGCCGATGCTCATGGGCTCCCAGGTGATGCAGGGCACGGCCCCGGCCGCACGGATGGCCTCCAGGCTCTTGGTTGGCGGTTCCTGCTGCGCGGCGGGATCGGCCGGCCACTGCGCATAAAACAGCACCAGCCGTACGGGCAGCCCGGTGGAGGCCTTGGCGGTCTCGATCATGGCCGGGGTGACGGGACACCCGTCCAGGGCCACGCCGAAGGCCGGGGTGCTGCGCGACCCGACGCCAGATCCGCAGGCGGCCAGCAGCGCGGCCAGCAGCAGCCCCAGCGCGGGCGGGAACCTGCGTCCCGCACTCATTCCGCCACCTTCGGGAAGTTGAAATGGAGGATGCTGCCGAGGATGGCGAAATGGTACAGGCACCAGCCGGAATTGGTCAGCAGGGCCAAGGCTGGGCCGTCGCCGTGCCACAGGCGAAGCATGCCCCAGGTGAAGCCGCCGAGGCAGGCCAGGGCCAGCGTCAGCTGCGGCCAGAGCCGCAACATGGGCAGCGAGGTGCTGCCGCCCTTGGGCGTGACGCCGAAACTGCCGCGCACGCCGAGCACGGCCTGGAGCGAGGCCTTCATATATACCGGGAAGGAGACCGCCTGCAGCAGGATGCCCTGGGTCAGCTCCCAGAAGCGGTATTTGCGCTGGCTCATGGAGTACAAAAAAATGGTCACCGTCAGGATGATGTAGGGCATGAAGAACAGCAGATAGAGTTCCGGGTTGGCGAAGTAGGCCGGCGTGTCGGTGAACAGATACAGCAGCGGGCACACGGCCATGACCAGGAACACCCAGCCAACGAAGTAGTGTGTGGCCGAGAGGAAGTACTCCCACCACTTGGGCAGGGGCAGCCGGCCGGGCCCCGCAAAAAACTCCCGCCCGATGGACCGCAGCAGTCCCACAGTGCCCAAGGCCCAGCGGAACTGCTGCTTGAAGTAGCCGCCGAGATCCTCCGGCCCCATGCCGAAGGCGCAGACCTTGTTCAGATAGGAGCTGCTCCAGCCGTTCATGTGAAAGCGCAGGGAGGTGGCGAAGTCCTCGGTGACGGAGGACTCGTCGAAGCCGCCCACGTCCAGCAGGGCCTCGCGACGCAGGATGACGTTGGTGCCGCAGCAGAACATGGCGTCCTGGGCGCTCTTGCCCTCGCAGATGTACTCGTAGAATACGGCCTGTTGCAGGCCGGCGGCCTTGGCCACGAGATTGGACTCGAAGTTGGAGTAGTATTGCGGGGTCTGGATGAAGGCCAGCCGGGGGTGCTTCTCCATGAAGGCCACCAGTGGCTCGACGAAGTCGGGCAGGGGGTTCATGTCGGCATCGAAGATGATGACGTACTTGGCGTCCTCGGCATGCTCCCGATCCTCGAATGAGGTCATCACCGCTCCGGGCACTGCCTTGCCGGCCAGGTAGTCCAAAAAGTCGTTGATCATGCCGGCCTTGGCCCCGCGCCAGGGGCGCCGGAACTGGTTCACGCCGATGCGGCGGCACAGGTCGTCGATCTGCTCCCGATACCGGGCCATGGCTTCGGGATCTCCGCCGGGCCTGTCGTAGCGGGTGTCGTCCAAAAAGTAGATGTGCTTGTTGGGGTAGGTGAGGTTGTAGAAACAGGTGAGCGTGTCCTCAAGCACGTCCAGCGGCTCCTTGAAGGAGGACACGATGATGGCCACGGGAGGATAGCTCTCCAGGTCGGTCGCGGTGTCCCGCGTGATGCGCGGCCCGGACGGTGCAGACAGGCCGTGGTAGACGTTCAGGAGGTAGCCGAAGGCATGGAGCATGGTGAAGGCCTCGGCCAGGAGCAGCGTGAGCCCGACCGCGATCTCCTGCCAGCGCTGCGCGTACAGCATGAACAGGATCGTGCGCGCCATGAGGTAGAGGAAAATGGACAGCATGGCGGCCGTCAGCCCCATGGCGAAGAACCGTGTCTTGAGTCCGCCCGCCATCGCCTCCTCCTAGAATGCCAGGCCTAGGCCCAGCCACAGGCCGTCAGCGTCCCACTTGGGTGAACGATGGACGAGCCCCTTGGCCTCCGCTGTCCAATGCTCGGCGAATTCGTATTTCCATTCGACCTCGAAGCGCACCGAGGGGTTGTTTTCCGAGTCCGTGCCGCCGGTGGCGCGCAGGGCGTACCAGTGCTGCGGCGCGCCGCAGAACTGCAGAGCGGAGAGGTCGTGCCGCCACTCCAGCGTGAAGGCCGCCGCGGTGTAGCCCTGGGGAGTCCAATACGGACGGCGGATGTCCGTGAGCTGGGCGCCGGCGTAGACGTCCTGATTCTTCTTGTCCGTGTCGCGCCGCTCGCCGGAGAGGGTGGCCTTGAGCTGGTGCGGATGGTCAGTGAGCTGATAGCCGAGGGACAGTTTCTCCATGTCCCCGGTGTTGCCGTCGCTGTAGCTCTTGCCGCGAGCCTCGGCGGCGATGTCCCAACTGCGCGACGGACTCAGGCGCAGGTCGGCGAACAGCGCGTCGGAGAGGCTCCGCTGGCGCAAGGCGAATTCGTTGGCCAGCTCCTCCGCGCGTTCGTAACCGAAGCCGACGCGGGCAATGTCACCAAGATTGATCTCCAGCCGGGCGCGGCCTGTGTCCACGTTGCCCAAGCCGTCCGTGGCGTACCGTTTGTTGGTCCAGGCCGCGTCGCCGCTCAGGATGGGGCTGAATCGGCCTTCCCAGGCCAGGGTCTGGCCTGCGGCCTCATATGTGCGGGAATGGCGGGGGCTCTCCTCCCAGAGGTGCTGGGTGAGGCTTATGCGGTAGTCATCGTACACTGCCGTGGAGACGCCGAGGTCGGTGCGCAGGCGCAGGATGCGCGCAAGGCTGCCCCTGCCCTCTTCGTGCCAGACGTTCTGGCGCAGGCTTACTGCCGGAGCGGTGCGGCGGTCCAGGCGCTCCAGAGCCGTGCCCGCCAGGGTGTGCAGGGGATCGATTCCCAGCAGCCTTGAATATGCGGCGCGCTCCTGGCTGCACAGGCCCACCGAGCAGGCGGCCTGCGCTTGGTCGAAGCGGGCCTCCTGGTTGCCGGGCTCGAAGCCCAGAAGCTCCCCGTACAGCGGCAGGGCGCTGGCGAAGCGGTTGTTGAAGGCCTCGTCCTTGGCGCGGGACTCCAGCGCCGCGGCCTTCTGAATGCGGTAGGCGGGCAGGTTGCGGACCAGGGCGGCCTGCACCGCCGGCGCGGACTCGGGCGAGAACTCTGCCTCGCGTCCCTGGCTCAACGCCTCGTAACGGCGATACGCCGAGCCGCCTGTCGCGCTGCGTGCAATGCTTTCGGCCAGGATGCGCAGCCGATCGTCGTGGTTCTCTGCGGCGTCGCGCCTGAGGTCCGCCGCCAGAGACTCATCCACGGACGGCCGGAGCAGGCGGTCGTAGGCGGCCAGCGCCTGGGGCCGTTCCTTGGCCCAGAAATGAACCCGAGCCGCCTCCCGGACGGGCACGGGGTCCGTCGGGTCGGCTTTGGCCAGCGCGGCGTAGGCGGCCTGGGCTTCCGCGTAGCGGCGGCTCCAGGACAGCACGCGGGCGCGTGTCAGGAGAATCTTGGTGGAGTCGGGGAACTCGGCGGCGAGGGCGTCCAGTCCGGCCAGGGCTTCGGCATAACGCCGCGAGGCCGCCAAGGTCTCGGCCAGCTTCATGCGCGCGGGGAAGAAATCCGGGTCGACGGCCAGGGCTGCATGCAGGCAACGGTTGGCCGCTTCCGGCCGGCCTCCGGCCGCGTAGAGCCCCGCCCAGGCAGTAAGCGCAGCCGGGGAGTTCACTCCCGGCGCGGTCAGTGCGTCGATCTGCCGGGGGGAAGCGGCGTCATCACCCAAGGCCAGGAAGGCGATTTCGGCATCGCGCGGATTGGCGGCGTGAGCTTTGTCGAGCACGCGTCGGGCCTGGTCCGCATGGCCGGCGGCCAGCATCAGGCGGGCACGCAGGGCCGGCTCCGCGCCTTCCGGAAGCTCTTTCAGCAAGGCCAGCCCGGCGGTCGGATGTCCCTGCTTCCAGCGGGCGCGCGCGGCCAGCGCCACAGCCTCGCGAGCCTGAGCCGCGTTCAGGTCGCGCGGAGCGCTGCCCGGCAGCAAAGGGGCAAGGGACTCCAGCGCGGCGGCAGGGTCCTCCTCGTCCAGCTTGAGCGTGGCCAACGCCAGTCGGGCCGTCCGTTCATCGCTGCCGGACGCGTCCTGCCGCATCATCCCGCGCAGGACGCCTTCGGCTTCCGCATTGCGCTGGGCCGCAGCGTAGGTCCGCGCCAGCGGCAGCCGGGCAGCGGCTTCGCCTTGGGCCGCCCGGGCGCGCCAAAAGTCCACGGCCGGGCCGAATGCGCCCCAGGCGTTGCCGGCCTGGATCTGGCGTGAAGCCAAGTCCCGGCCGCCCGGCAGGGCCACGGCTCTGGCGTAGAGCGCGCGGGCGCTCGCCGCGTGGCCAAGCGTGACCTCCACGTCCGCCAGTTCGGCCAGGGCCTGCGGATTGTCCGGGGCGGAGCGCAGCAGCCCGTCCGCCAGCGCGCGCGCGCCTTGCGCATCCCCCGTGGCCAGGCGCAGGCGCACCAGCAGCAGCGCCACCTCGCGGTCGGCGGGATGCTCGGCGGCGAGCCGTTCGAGCAGCGGCCGGGCCGCGGCGGCGTCAGCGCTCCAGGCCAGGGCCAGGGCCAGCTTGCGCGTCACATCGCGTCCGCCTTCCTGCGCCTTGCGGAAGGATGCCGCGGCAAGGTCCATGCGTCCGGCGGCGAACCATGCGTCACCGATGCGTTCCTGGATCTCGGGCAGGGCCAGGGTCTTGCCGGGGAGCCCTTGCAGGGCCGCCTGGGCTTCCGCCGCGCGTCCTGCGCGGGCAAGGGCTTCCGCCAGGGCAAGGCGCGTCTCGACGTCCTGGGGCGATTGGCGCAGCTGGGCCGAGAGGATGTCCAGGGCCTCGGCCCTGCCGGCGTCGGTGGCGGAGAGCAGCCTGGCCAGCTCGCGGCGGGCCTCGGATTCCGAAATGCGCTCGCCGGGGGAGACGAGGCTTTCCTGCGCGCCGCGCAGCGGGCCGGGCTGCAGGACCAGGGCGAATAGCGCGGCCCCGGCCAGCATGCCTATGGCCTTTCTATTGCCCAAGGCTCTTCCTCAGTTCGCTGATGGCGTCGGCGTTGCGTCCGGCCCAGGTGAGCACGCGGGCGTAGCGGCGGCGCACCTGCCGATCGTCCGGCGCAGCGGCCAGGACCTTTTCGTATTCCGCCAGGGATTCATCCAGCCGCTTGCGCCAGGAGAGCACGTCGGCAAGCTTCAGGCGGGCCTTCAGGTCCGCCGGGCGCAGGGCCAAGTAAGCGCGCAGCGCATCAATGGCCTGCTCGTGGCGGCCCGCCGCAAGGTGGATCTCGGCCTGCAGCAGTCTGTCCTCGGCCGAGAGCGCGGACGCGGGAGTCCTGGCCAACTCGGCCGCCGCCTCGTCGCGCTTGCCGCTCCAGAACAAGGCGCGGGCCAGCTTGGCGCGGACCTGGGGTTCGTTCGGTCTGTCCTGGAGCACCCTGCGGTACTGCTCGGCGGCCTCGGCGTGGCGGCCGCTCTCGGTGAGCAGCTTGGCCAGCTCCAACCGGACCTGCCAGTCGGCGATGTCGTCACGCGCCGGAGACGGGGCCGTCGCTCCCGTTGGGGCCGGGGAGATGGCCTGAGCCAGCGCCGCTCCTCCGTGGGCAAGCAAAAGTATGGCCAGCATAGAAGCAATGAGGTGGAGCGATTTCACGGCGTGTCCCCCAGGAGCTTCTTGTATTCGACAATGGCCGCCTTGGACTTCCCGCCGGCGGCCAGCGCGCGCGCCAGCACCACTCGCGCGGCTCGGGAGCCGGGCGTGCGAGCCAGCATTTCCCGGGCCGCTTTTTCGGCCTCGGTGGGCCTGGCCATCCAGAGATAGGTTTCGGCGCGGTCGGCCAGGACGGCTGTGTCGTCGGGATTTGCGGCCAGGGTCTCGTCATACAGGGCCAGTGCGGCGTCGTAGCGTCCGGTCCTGCGCAGCAGGTCGCCCAGGTGCAAAGCCTCCCGCTTGTTCAACGGCCCCATGCCCCGACGTCGTTCAAGCAGATCCCGCGCGGCGTCCGGATTGCCCGCAGCGTCCAACAGGCCGGCCGTGCGGCCTACCCGCCCGGAATCGACCACGCGTCCCTTGTCCATCAACAGCAGGGCCATTTGTTCGGCAATATGGCCTTCGCCGGCCTTGAGGGCGACTTCCAGCATGGCGTCCGCCTTGGAGACGGGCACTCCTCCCAGGGCCATGGCCTGGCGCAGGGCTTCCAGGGCATTGGCGATTTCCCCCTGGCTTAAAAGGCGATCCGAAGTCGCTATGAGCAGTGGCACGCGCCGTATGTGCGGATAGGCCACCAGGCATGCGGCGACGACGGCAACGGACAAAAACAGAAACGCTGCAAGCTGGCGTATCTTTCCGTTTTGCATCCGGGAAGCGTCGTGGCCCATGGATTGGATTCCTTTTTATTGCGTATACGCACCTCAAACGGAATTATCCAGTCCTGTCAATCGAACACTGCCTTTTGTGTCTCTTTTTTGGGAGCGGGCACTGAAGTCTTGATGGGGGAGCGGTGGCATTCTTCCGCGGTGGCGCTGCGCATGGTGGCTTGCGCGAGCCGCGTCGGTCGGTGAAATCTGTATGAAAATTCGTATGCTATGCGGTCTGCTCGGGCGGATCGCCAGCAGCCGGGAGGGGCGCGCGTGAGTTGGGTTCAGGCGGGATGATTCCGGCGCTTGGCCTTGAACGCTAACGGTGCTCGCCTCCAGCCCTTGGCCGATCGAGGGTGGGACCCCATGGAACTGAGACAGACCTTGAGCGATCTTCGTAGGGGCATGCGTGAAAGCTCATGACCGCCTGACCGGCTGCTGCACAATCTGTGATAAGGGAAGAGGAAGCCGCGCCGCGCGGACCGACAGGCAATATGAATCAAGCACCGGAGCTGGCGAGCCGCGCCAAGCGTTCGTGCCCGCGCCGCTGCCCGCCTGTGCCCGCCGTCCTGCTTGAGCCTTTCGCCAACCTCGCGCATGACCGTCATGCGCAGACGCAAGGTGCTTCCTCCGAGTTTTCCCAGGCAGCGTGCACCACGAATCCCGGCCCATCATGGTTGGGAGCGGGCACGAAGCACGGATTCTCCGCCTGGCTTTCTCCGGTTGCCCAGATAATGCCGCACCCCTGCATGTGAGGGCTGCAGGGCCTTTGCCTATCGTGCCGGCTCCGCCATGGACGGCAAAAGGGGCTGGCGCGTGGCGGGTCGTAATTCTTTGGGGAATGCAGGTTGTAGCGGATCGGCTGCCCGGTTTCTGGTTCGGTGAACTGCAACGGTTGTAATTATTGAGCGACGACATCCCTGAGCCAGAGACGTTCCGCAGCATAACTTTTGCCCGCCCCGCCGTATGATCTGTCCCACGCAGGGCTCTGCGGCCTGTTCCGTTTTTTCGCCGCCAGTGCTGCCGCGTTCTGTATGGCGATGCCGGCGGTTGTCAGAAGTTTTCACGCGGCGCATCTGCTCAAATACGGAAGCCGGCCTCGCGTGTGTCATGCGTTTGGAACGTGAAGACCGCCTGCTGCCGTCGTGTCATTTCGTCGCCGTGCGGCGCGGCAGAAGCACCAGCGCCTCCAGTCCGCCAGCCTCCAGGTTGCGCAGACGGATTTCTCCACCATGCTGCTGGGCTATGTTGCGGGCGATGCTGAGGCCCAGGCCGTGGCCTCCCGTGCGCTGGCTGCGCGAGCCCTCAACACGGAAAAACGGTTCGAACACCTGCGGCAGGCTGGCCTCGGGAATGCCGGGCCCGTGGTCGCGGATGGCGATGCGCACGGTGTCGTCGCGCTCCTCGACTTCCACCTCGGCCTCCCCGGCGTAACGGATGGCGTTGTCCAGGAGATTCATCAGACAGCGCTTGAGGCTTCCTGGCCTCGCCAGCAGCGGCTGGCTGGCCTCCCCGGAGAGCGTCACGGACTGTCCGCTCTCGGCGTAGTCATCGCGCAGGCTTTCCAGTAGCGAGTTCAAGTCCAGCGCGACCTCGCTTTCGCCTTTTCCGATGCTGCGCACAAAGTCGAGCGAGCGATTGATCATGTCGCGCAGTTCATCGAGGTCGGCCACGAAACGTTGTTGCAGTTCGGCCGGTTCTATCTGGTCACAGCGCAGGCGCAGGCGCGTGACCGGGGTTTTCAGGTCGTGGGAAATGGCCGCCAGCATGCGGCTTCGTTCCTCCACGAACTCGCTGATGCGCCGCTGCATGCGGTTAAAGGCCTGAATGGCCCGCAGCGTTTCGGTGGGGCCTTTCTCCGTGAGCGGGGCCTGGGCGAGGTTGGAGCCGAACGCATCGGCCGCCTGGGCCAGAAGGCGCAAGGGACGCGTCACCCAGCGCATGACCAGCAGCACGAGAAGAAAAACGAGCAGGAAGCGCCACCACATGTCCACAAGCATGTGCCGGAGCATGCCCACATCCGGCCCCACGGGTTTGACCTGCCGCACGAACAACGCCCAGGCGCCGTCGTCCATGCGCACGGCCAGGGAGTAAGGAAAGGTGAGGCCGAGACGGAAATCCTTGTCGAGGTCGGGCGTTCCATACAGCCTGTCCATGGCGTAGCGGCCGGGCCCGCCGGCGCGAAGGGCATATTCGCGTTGCGGACCAAGAAGGTCGTCCAGCGTTTTGCGCATCAGGATATCCGCTGCGCCGTTGTCCTTTTCATGCGGCGGCGGCGCGAGCGCAGGACGCTCCGCAACGATGGCGACGCTCGTGGCGCGATCGCTCAGACGGGCGGCGGCGTCGGACCGTTCGGCCGCCGGCATGCCGTCGAGCACGCGGATGTCTTGCGCCAGCGAAAGAGCAAGCGAATAGGCTTCACCGCGCGTGTGCAGCGGGCCGCCGAAAGCGATAATATACATGGCCGCTATGACCTGGAGCAGAACCACGCTGCCCATGAGCACAAGCACCAGGCGGGCCGAAAGGGACTTCGGATAAAACTTGTGCAGCGCCTGCATGGGCTCCTCCCTTGTGCGCTGGCCAAGGCCGCGCTTTCATGATCTGCACCTGAAGAACGCCGTGCGTAAAGACCTCATACCTGGCCGGACCGCAGCGGCAAAGGGGGACGCTGCAACCGCCCCCTACTGCTCCTGCCCGCCGTCAACCATGGCGGGCCCCACGGCAGGCACCTGCCCCGTCCGCCAGCCGCCGCCCAAGGCGACGATGAGCGAAACGCTGGCCGAAATGCTCCGCCCCTGCACGCTTACGGCGCTGAGTTCGTTGGACAGCGCCTGGATCTGGGCGTCGGCCACGCTGGTATAGGACACCGTGCCCGCCTTGTACTGGTCGAGCTCCAGGCGTTCGGCCTCACGCGCGGCGGCAACGGCCTGATCCTGCACCTCTTGCTCCTGCGCGAGCACGTTCAGCGCGGCCAGATAGTCCTCCACCTCGCGGAAGCCTGTGAGCACGGTCTGCCTGTAGCTGGCCACGTTTTCGTCATAGGCGGCCCTGGCGTAGTCCGTCTTGGCGGCGCGCAGGCCACCGTCAAACAGGGTAAGGGCCAGTTCCGGCCCCAGGCTCCAGACGCGGTTGGGCGCGCTCAAAAGGTTCGACAACGTCTTGCTCGCGTAGCCACCGGTGGCCGAAAGGGTCAGGCTCGGGAAGAAGGCGGACATTTCAACGCCGATCTGTGCGTTCGCGGCCGCCATCCTTCGTTCGGCAGCGGCGATGTCGGGCCTGCGCTCAAGCAGATCCGAGGGGACTCCGCTCGGAACGGCCGGCACATCCAGCTTGTCCAGGCGCTGAGGCAGGGAGAAGTCCGCGGGGGGCACGCCCATGAGCACGGCGATGGCGTGCTCGTATTGCCGGCGGCTGATCTGCAGGTCCACGGCCGAGGCCTGGGCGGACTTGAGCTGCCTCTCGGCGGTGGCCACGTCCGCACGCGTGTTGATGCCCGCGTTGTATTGGTTGCGAGTGATCGCGAGCGCGCGGGTGTAGGCCTCGATGGTGCGGCGGTAGAGATCCATCTGGATATCCACGACCCGGATCTGGAAATAGTCCTGCACCAGCTCGGCCTGCATGCTCAGCAACTCCGCAGCAAGATCGGCCGCGCTGGCCTCGACGCTGGCCTTTTGCGACTCCACGCTGCGACGCGTGGCCCCCCAGAGGTCCGCTTCCCACGAGACGCTGCCGGAGGCCGCGTAGCTCGTGGCTGCGGATGAACTCGACGACGTTTTGCTGCGCGTGGCCGAGCCCCCCGCCGAGACGGTGGGGAAGAAGCCCGCCTGGGCCTCGCGCACCATGGCCTTGGCCTGACGGTACTGGGCCTCCACCTGGAGCACGTTCTGATTGGAAACAACTATCCGGCGCACCAGGGCGTCGAGGGTGCCGTCCCCGTAGCAGCTCCACCATTCGCCGCGGCCACTCAGGTCCGCAGGCCGGGCTGTCTTCCAGTTGTTTCCGGCGTCGTCCGTGGCCTCGCGGTAGGCCGTTGGCGTCAGCACAGCTGGGCGCACATAGTCCGGCCCTGCGGCGCAGCCGCCCGAAAAAACGGACAGAACCAGGACGCCCCCCAAGGCCAGGGCGGGAATGCGTGCGAGAATTCGGCGGTTCAGGGAATACGGATGCATGATCATGTCAGACTGACTCCTTGAAAGACTTGGCGCTGCCGAATGGCCGGATCCAATTCCTGATTGCGCTGCAGCGCAGGCGGAACCTGTCGAGGTGAAGGTAGACGACAGGCGTTGTGTAGAGCGTCAGCAACTGGCTGACAGCGAGCCCGCCCACGATGGAGATGCCGAGCGGACGCAGGAGCTCCGCTCCGTCGCCCTTGGCCAGGGCCAGGGGCACTGCGCCCAGCAGGGCGGCCATGGTCGTCATCATGATCGGGCGGAAGCGCAGCAGGCAGGCGTTGAAAATGGCCTCGCGCGGGCGCAGGCCGTCCTTGCGTTCGGCCGCGATGGCGACGTCGATCATCATGATGGCGTTTTTCTTGACGATACCGGCCAAGAGAAGAACGCCGATAAGCGCGATGACGCTGAACTCCGTGTGGCAGGCCATGAGCGCCAGCAGTGCGCCCAGCCCCGCCGAGGGCAATGTGGAAATGATGGTCAAGGGGTGGATGAGGCTCTCGTAGAGCACGCCGAGAACGATGTACAGGGTCACCAGGGCCGCCAGAATGAGCAGCGGCTGGCTTTTCAGCGAGTCGCCGAAGGCCTGGGCCGTGCCGGCGAACCGGCCATGCACGGAGGAAGGCATACCGAGCTTGCGTACGGCCCCGTTGACCGCGTCCGTTGCCGCGGAGAGCGTTGCTCCGCTGGCGAGGTTGAAGGAGATGGTCGTGGCCGCGAAGTTCCCCTGGTGGTTGACCGCAAGCGGCGCAAGGGTGGTCCGCACCGTGGCCACCGAGGCCAATGGCACCAAACCGCCGTCGCTCGCCGTGACGCGGATGTGCGCCAGGTCATCCGGGCCCTGCGTCAGGTCCGGGGCGTACTCCATGACCACCTTGTACTGGTTGGCGGGGTTGAAGATGGTGGCGATCTGGCGCTGGCCGAAGGCGTCGTTCAGCGCGGCGTTGATGCCCTCCTGGGTGAGGCCGAGGCGGCTTGCGCTGTCGTGGTTGATGGTCAGGCTCGTCTGCTGGCCCCTGTCCTGCTGGTCGGAGTTCACGTCCGCGATCTGGGGCAGGGCGCGCAGGGCGTTCAGCACACGGTCGCTCCACAGCCGCAGGGTGGGCAGATCGTCACCGACCAGGGTGTACTGGAACTGGGTCCGGCTGCTCCGGCCGCCGATGCGGATATCCTGGGCGGCCATAAGGTACAGCTTCGCGCCCGGCTCGCCGGCGAGCTTGGTGCGCAGCCTGGCGATGACCTTCCCGACTTCCGGGCGGCCTTCGGAAATGGGCTTGAGCGTCACCATGACGTTGGCGCTGTTGGTGCTGCCCCGGCCGCCGCCGGTGAAGGCCTCCACGTTCTGCACCGCCGGGTCCTTCTTGATGACGTCCACGAAGCGGGTGAGCTTCTCGCGCATGGCCGCGAAGGAGGTGTCCTGGTCGGCAACGAGCATGCCTATCATCATGCCGGTGTCCTGCTGCGGGAAGAATCCCTTGGGCACCACCACGTAGAGGTAGACATTGGCGCAGATGGTCAGGACCAGGAAGAGGAGCGTCAGCCGCTCGTGCCGGAGCACGAAGGCGAGGCTGCGCGCGTAGAAGGCGATGAGCCCGTCGTAGAAGCCGCCGCCAAGCGAGGCGATGCGGGCGAACAGCCGGGAGAGGGGACCGGGCCGGCGGCCCTGCGTCTCGTCGCGTTCGGCGCCTTCCTTGAGCCCGTGCGCCAGAAGGTGGGCGCACATCATGGGCGTGGTGGTCAGGGAGACGACAAGCGAGACCAGAATGGCCACGGACAGGGTGACTGCGAACTCCCGGAAAAGGCGGCCGATGATGCCCCCCATGAAGAGAATCGGAATAAAGACGGCGACGAGGGAGAGACTCATGGAAATGACCGTGAAGCCAACCTCTTGCGTGCCGTTAACGGCCGCCTGCATCGGCGTTTCGCCATCCTCGATGTGCCGCGCGATGTTTTCCAGCACGACCACGGCGTCGTCGACAACGAAGCCCGTGGCGATGGTCATGGCCATGAGCGAAAGGTTGTCGATGCTGTAGCCGCACAGGTACATGACCGCAAAGGTGCCGACGAGCGAGACCGGCACGGCCACGCTTGGGATCAGGGTGGCCCGCCCGTTGCGCAGGAAGAGAAACACCACCAGGATGACCAGGGCGATGGACGCCAGCATGGTATGTCCCACCTCGTGCAGCGAGGCGCGGATGGTCGTGGTGCGGTCGTTCATCACGTGGAGGTCGATGTCTGCCGGAATCGAGTCCTTGAGCATCGGCAGCATGGCCTTGATGCGGTCCACCGTGGCCACCACATTGGCTCCGGGCTGGCGGAAGACAAGCAGGATAATTCCCGGCTTGCCGTTGCACAGGCCGATGATGCGCGAGTCCTCGACCGAATCCGTGACCGTGGCCACGTCCTGCAGGCGCACGGCGCCACCGTCCGTGTATGAGACGATAAGCGGCAAGTAGTCGGCGGCCCGCATGGCCTGGTCGTTGGCCTCAACCTGCCAGCGCACGTCCTTGTTCTCGAATTCGCCCTTGGGCGAAAGCGCGGTCGTGTTGACGATGGCCGTGCGCACGGCTTCCAGTCCCACGCCCGTGTTGTGCAGGGCGTCCGGATTCAAGTCCACCCGCACGGCGGGCAAAGCGCCCCCGCCAACCTTCACCTGGCCCACGCCGACGACCTGGGCAAGGCGCTGGGCCAGGATGGTCGAGGCGGCATCGTAGATCTTGCTCATGGGCAGGGAATCCGAGGTCAGGGCAAGGATCAGCACCGGAGCCTCGGAGGGATTCATCTTGCGGTAGGTCGGGTTGCTGTCCAATCCCGTGGGCAGGAGGCTGCGGGCCGCATTCAGCGCCGCCTGCACGTCCCTCGCCGCGCCGTCGATGTCCCGATCCATGTCGAACTGCAAGGTGATGCTTGTGGAGCCGAGCGAGCTTTCCGACGTCATCTCGGTGATGCCCGCGATGCGGCCGAGCGCGCGTTCGAGCGGCGTCGCCACCGTGGCGGCCATGGTCTCCGGGCTGGCCCCGGAAAGCTGGGCCGTCACCAGCACCGTAGGGAAGTCCACCTGCGGCAGCGAAGAGACCGGGAGCATCACCATGCCCGCGAAACCGAGCAGTAAAAGCCCCAGGGTAAGCAGGGCGGTGGCCACGGGCCGCCGGATGAAGGTGTTCGAAAAGCCTTTCATCTAGGCGGCCCCATTGTTCTCATCCGCATTGTCCGACCCGTTGCCGGTGCAGGCCGCGCCGGCATGGGCTGGAACGGGATCTCCACCCTGGCTGGACGTACGGCCGCGCCAGGCAGCCACGGCCCGGCTCGCGCGTTCGAAGGCGAGGTAGATGACCGGTGTGGTGAAGAGCGTGAGCATCTGGCTGACCAGAAGGCCGCCGACCATGGTTACGCCGAGCGGGTTTCTGAGTTCCGAGCCCGTGCCCGTTCCGAGCATGAGCGGCAAGGCCGACAGGAATGCCGCCATGGTGGTCATGAGGATCGGGCGCAGCCGCAGCAGGCAGGCCTGCCGGATGGCCTCATGCGGCGTCTTGCCTTCATTGCGTTCGGCGTCCAGGGCGAAGTCGATCATCATGATCGCGTTTTTCTTGACGATGCCGATGAGCAGAATGATGCCGATGATGCCCACGATGCCGAGCGAGCCGCCCGAGAGGAGCAGGGCCAGCAGCGCGCCTGCGCCGGCCGAGGGCAGGGTCGAGAGGATGGTCACGGGATGGATGTAGCTCTCGTAGAGCACCCCGAGCACGATGTACATCGTCACCACTGCGGCCAGGAGCAGCCAAATCTGGCTCGAAAGCGAGCTTTGGAAGGCCGCCGTGGCGCCCAGGAATGAGGTTTGGACGCTGGAAGGCATGCCGAGGGAATGCTCGGCCCCGCGGATGGCGGAGACCGCCTCGCCGAGCGCAACTCCGGAAGCGAGGTTGAAGGACACAGTGGCCGCGGGGAACTGCCCCTGGCGGTTGATGGCCAAGAGCGAAGGCCGCTCCTCAATGCGCGCCATGCTTGCCAGAGGGGCCTGCTCCCCGCTCGACGTCGGCACGTAGATGCTGGACAGGGCGTCGGGGTCGGTCTTGAAGCCCGGCTTGACCGTGAGGACCACGCGGTACTGGTTCGACTGCGTGAAGATGGTCGAAACCAGGCGCTGCGCGAAGGAGTCGTAGAGCGCGGCGTCTATGTCCGCCACGCTGACGCCGAGCCGCGCCGCCGCGTCGCGGTCGATGACCAGGTAGGCCTGCCGTCCCTGGTCCTGCAGGTCCGAGGCCACGTCGGAGAGTTCGGGCAGCTTGGCGAGCTTCTCGACCAGGGCCTTGGTCCATTTGGAGAGTTCGGCCTGGCTCGGCGCCTGGAGCACGAACTGATACTGCGTGCGGCTGACGCGGTCCTCAATGGTGAGGTCCTGCACCGGCTGCATGTACAGCTTGATGCCGGGCACCTGTTGCAGCTTCGGCTGCAGCCGCTTGATGATCTGGCTGGCGGTAGTCTTGCGTTCGGAGCGGGGCTTCAGATTAATCTGCATGCGTCCGTTGTTCAGGGCGGGATTGGAAGAGTCCACACCAATAAACGCGGTGAGGCTTTCCACGGCGGGATCGCTCAGGATGACCCGGGCCAGGGCCTGCTGCCGCTCGGCCATGGCGTCGAAGGAGACGGACTGCGAGGCCTCGGAGATGCCCTGGATGACCCCGGTGTCCTGCACGGGGAAGAAGCCCTTGGGGATGAACACGTACAGGGCCACGGTGACGACCAGCGTGGCTCCCGCGGCCGTCAGGGTCAAACCCTGATGGTCGAGAACCCAATCCAGGGCGTGGGCGTACCAGGTCACGAGGCGCGCGAAGAAACCGCCGCCGTCCTGCTTTTCCCCGCCGTCCTTCTTGCCGTCCGGAACGCGCGCCGGATGAAGCAGCCGGGCGCACATCATGGGCGTGAGCGTCAGGGAAACCACGGCCGAAATGAGAATGGAGACGGCCAGCGTGACGGCGAACTCGCGGAAGAGCCGGCCTACCACGTCGCCCATGAACAGCAGCGGGATGAGCACGGCCACCAGGGAGAAGGTGAGCGAGATGATGGTGAAGCCGATTTGCTGCGCGCCCTTGAGCGCCGCCTGCATGGGGGGCTCGCCCATCTCTATGTAGCGGGAGATGTTCTCGATGACCACGATGGCGTCGTCGACCACAAAGCCGGTGGCGATGGTCAGAGCCATGAGGGTCAGGTTGTTCAGCGAGAAGTCCGCCAGATACATGACCCCGAACGTGCCCACCAGGGAGAGCGGCACGGCGATGCCCGGGATGATCGTGGCCGGAATGTTGCGCAGGAAGAGGAAAATGACCATGACCACCAGGGCCACGGCCAGGGCGAGCTCGAATTCCACGTCCTCCACCGAGGCGCGGATGGTGTTCGTGCGGTCGGTCATGACCGCGATGTCCAGCGAAGCCGGGAGCGAGGAGCGCAGCGAGGGCAGGAGCTCCTTGATGCGGTCGGCCACCTCGATGACGTTGGCCCCGGGCTGCCGCTGCACGTTGACCACGATGGCCGGACTGGTTTTCGCCCAGGCCGCCAGACGGGCGTTTTCCGCGCCTTGCGCCACGTCCGCTATGTCGCCCAAGCGGATGGCCGTGCCGTTGTCGTACCCGATGATGACCTTGGCGTACTCCTCCGCCGAGGTGATCTGGTCGTTGGCGTCGATGGTGGATGCGCGTTCCGCCCCATCGAAGCTGCCCTTGGCGGTGTTGACGTTCGCCGACTTGATGGCCGTGCGTACGGTCTCCATGGAGATCCCGCGGGCCGCCAACGCGCCCGGGGTGACGCTGACGCGCACGGCCGGGCGCTGGCCGCCGCTCAGGCTGACCAGACCCACGCCCGAGATCTGCGAGATCTTCTGCGCGAGTCGCGAATCCACCAGATCCTCAATCTGCGTGAGCGGGATGCTCGGTGACGATACGGCAAGCGTCATGATCGGCGGGTCGGCGGGATTGACCTTGCTGTAGATGGGCGGATTCGGCAGGTCGTCCGGCAGCAGAGAGCTTGCAGCGTTGATGGCCGCCTGCACCTCCTGTTCGGCAACGTCGAGATCAAGGGACAGCGAGAACTGCAGGGTGATGACCGATATCCCGGCGCCGCTCGAAGAGGACATGCGGTTCAGCCCCGACATCTGGCCAAACTGGTTCTCCAGCGGCGCGGTGACCACCCTGGAAGTGACTTCCGGACTGGCGCCAGGATATGAGGTCACCACCTGGATGGTCGGGTAGTCGATTTCGGGCAGGGCCGAAATGGGAAGCATGCGGTACGCCAGCAGGCCCGAAAGCAGCAGTGCGAGCATGAGCAGCGATGTGGCCACGGGCCGTTCGATGAATATGCGTGATGGATTCATGGCGTGTTGTGTTGATGGCGACGGCGAATCGTCAAGAAGGTCTAGTTGTTGGCCACGCTTACAAGGGTTCCGTCGCGCAGGTTGTCCACGCCGTCCACGACAAGGACGTCGCCGGGATTGACCCCCTGCGTCACGACAGTTTGCCCGTTGGAGGACTGGCCCGTGGCCACCTTCGTGAACTTGGCCTTGCCGTCCTTGCCGACCACGTAGACATACTGGCCGGTGCTGCCCTGCTGGATGGCCACGTTCGGCACGATGGTGGCCCCGGCGATGACGCCCACCCGAAGCCGCGCATTGACGAACTGGTTGGGGAAGAGCGTCTCGTCCGCGTTTGTGAAGCGGGCCTTGAGCTTGATCGTGCCGGTGGTGGTGCTGATCTGATTGTCCATGGTCAGCAGTTTGCCTTCTGCGATCTTGCTGGTGTTCTCGCGGTCCCAGGCCTCGACGGTGAGCTCCTCCCCCTGGCGCAGGGCCGCAAGCACCTCGGGCAGCCTTGGTTCCGGAATGGTGAACACGACATCGATGGGTTGCACCTGGGTGATGGTCACGATGCTCGTGGTGTTGGCGGTGACGATGTTGCCGGGATTCACCTGGCGCAAGCCCAGACGCCCGGAGCAGGGTGCGGTGACGCGGCAGTAGGTGAGATTGACCTTGGCCAATTGGACGGCGGCCGCATCGGCCTTGACCGCTCCTTGGTACTGCTGGACCGTGCCCTCGGTGGTGTCCACCTGCTGCGGGGAAATGGACTCCTGCTTGAGGAGCGTCCGGTAGCGGGCAAGGTCCCGGAGTGCGGACTTCAACTGCGCCTCGTCCTTGGCGAGCGTGCCTTCGGCCGACTTGAGCGAGGCTTGGTAGGAACGCTGGTCGACCTCGGCCAGAAGATCGCCGGCCCGCACATACTGGCCCTCGGTGAAGTGAAGGCGGACGAGTTCCCCGTCCACCCGGCTTTGCACGGTCACGCTGTCGACCGGGGTGACCGTGCCCAGGCCGGTGACGAAGACGCCCATGTCGCTTTTTTGGGCGACCTTGGCGCGCACGACAGCGGCCGTGGTTGCGGGGCTCTGGGCGTTCCCGCTGGTGTTGCCAAACACGACGCCGGCCGTGTACGCCTGCCACCCTCCAATGAGGGCGGCCGCCGCAAGCACGGCAAGAAGGACGTTGCGCATGGCGCGGCGCTTGCCGAACCAGACTTTGGGCTTGCTGGCGGTTGAAAGGGAAGATTCTTGCGTAGGGTTCTGCTGTTCCGTCATATGATGGCTCTGGCGTTGTTTCTGGGGATTCCGTTGATGAAATTCTAAGTGACGCTATCCGTGACCTGGGACATCCGGGGGTGAGACTTCCGGGGCGGACGCCGACGCCCGGGGCGTCCACACCCTGACCGCAGGCCGTCCGTCCTTTCGTCGAGCAGGCTCTACACCCGCCCCATAAAGGCAATATGTATGAATTTTTCCGGATTGTTTCGCTTGGCGGAAAAGTGTATCTTTCTATTTCCGCAGGACGGCGGGAAACTTTTTGTTACAGAAAACAGGTCCTGAGTCCGGGAACTCGCGGGGTATATGGAGGCGCATGGCCAATCAAGAAAATGTCCTCGTGGTCGATGACGACCCAGAAATCCGCCGCCTTCTCGTGGACTACCTGCAGCGCCACGGGGTGCGGGCCGCAGCCGCCGCTGACGGAACGGAAATGCGCAAGGCTTTGGCAAGCTCGCGCTTCGACCTCATCGTGCTTGACCTCATGCTGCCGGGAGAGGATGGCCTGTCGCTTTGCCGCCAACTCCGCACGAGTTCCGATGTGCCGGTGATTATGCTGACGGCGCTCTCCGAGGATACGGACCGCATCATCGGGCTGGAGCTTGGGGCGGACGACTACCTCTGCAAGCCGTTCAATCCGAGGGAGTTGCTGGCCAGAATGCGCGCCGTGCTGCGCCGCGTGAGGGCCCTGCCGGAGAACCTGAGCCAAACCGAGTCCGAGTCGTTCGGCCGCAGCATCCGCTTCGCCGGCTGGACAGCCGACACGGTGGCGCGCCACCTGATCTCCGCGCAGGGCGTAGTTGTGAACCTGAGCGGCGCCGAATACCGCCTGCTGCGCATCTTTTTGCAGTTCCCCAACCGGGTCATGAACCGCGACCAACTCCTGGACCTGACCCAGGGCAAGACGGCCGAGGCTTTCGACCGCTCCATCGACGTCCTGGTCAGCCGCCTGCGCACGAAGCTGGGCGACAACAGCCGCGAGCCGCAAATCATCAAGACCATGCGCGGCGACGGCTACTACCTTGCCTGCGACGTAGAGTGCGAGAAGAACTGATCCGTCCCGCCAGCGGCTCTGTCTGAGCCTCTCTCGCCATTGCGAACGGGCGGAGGGGCGGGGGCGCTACGCGGCATGTCGCCAGCCAAATGGGTGCGCTGCCGAGGACCTTGGGGCGACCAAGTCGCTTGCCTTCGGCTCTCGCGCGGTCGAGGCGGGGCAAGCGAGGCGGTCGGAATCCTGCGCCGGGAGCAGGAGCCCAAAACCAGCCGCCGACACGGGGAGGCCCGCGTGAGCGAGAGCGTCGAGCTGACGCCCTGTCCAGGCGCTTCCCGGAGCTGACGGGGCTGTGGCCGTTCGGGGGCCTGGGCAATCGCCGCTGCGCGCCTCGGGCCACGGTGTGGCGCCGCTCACTTCCATCGGATCGCCGGTCACCGGGCGTCGGGCCAATGAAAAAGGGCCCCGCATCTGCGGGGCCCCGTTTCTTTTGGTGCCGAAGGGGAGACTCGAACTCCCATGGCCTTGCGACCACTAGACCCTGAACCTAGCGTGTCTACCAATTCCACCACTTCGGCGTCGCGAAGGTTGCTTCTAGCGGCAACGCGGATGCTTGGCAAGCATTTTCTGCCGCGCGGCGCTATTTTTTTTAATCCGTCGAGCGCTCGTCGATGGGCACGTAGTCGCGCAGGGGATGCCCCACGTAAACCTGGCGCGGGCGATGGATCTTGCTCTTGTTCTCCTGATGCTCCTCGTACCAGTGGGCGATCCAGCCGGGCATGCGTCCGATGGCGAACATCACCGGGTACATCTGCACCGGGATGCCCAGGGTCCGCAGGATCATGCCCGAGTAGAAGTCCACGTTGGGGTAGAGCTGGCGCTCGATGAAATAATCGTCCGCCAGGGCCGTCTGCTCCAGATCCAGGGCGATGCTCATCAGGTCGTCACGCGCGCCGGTCTTGAGCAGCAGCTCGTGGGCCGCCTTCTTGAGGATCTTGGCCCGCGGGTCGAAGTTTTTGTAGACCCGGTGGCCGAAGCCCATGAGCCGGAACTTCTTTTCCTTGACCAGCTCCACGACCTCCTTGGCCGTGTGCTTGCCGCTCTTGATCTGCTCCAGCATCTCCATGACGCCGGCGTTGGCTCCGCCGTGCAGCCGGCCCCAGAGGGCGCAGATGCCGGCCGAGACCGAGGCGAACAGGTTGGCCTGGCTGGAGCCCACCATGCGCACCGTGGAGGTGGAGCAGTTCTGCTCGTGGTCCGCGTGCAGCGTGAGGAACAGCGACAGCGCGCGCACGGCCTCCGGCGAGGGGTCGAAGTGCTTGTGCGGGATGGAGTACATCATGTGCAGGAAGTTCCTGCAGTACGACAGGGCCGGGTTCGGGTACATGAACGGCAGGCCCATGCTCTTGCGGTAGCTGAAGGCGGCGATGGTGCGCACCTTGCTGATGATTTTCGAGGCGGCCAGGTAGAACTCGCCGCGGCTTTCGATTTCCAGCAGGTCCGGGTGGTAGCAGCCCAGGGAGTTGATCACCGCCGAGAGCATGGCCATGGGGTGGCCGTTGGGCGGGAAGCCCTCGAAATGGTGCTTGACGTCCTCGTGCAGGAGCTCCTCGGCGCAGAGCGCGGCGGAGAAGCGCGAGAGCTGGTCGCGCGTGGGCAGCTCGCCGAAGATCAACAGCCAGGCGGTTTCGGTGAAGGAGCCGCGTTCGGCGATCTGCTCGATGGGGTAGCCGCGATAGCGCAGGATGCCCTGCTCGCCGTCCACGAAGGTGATGGCGCTCTTGCACGGGCCGGTGTTCACGTAGCCGGGATCGTAGGTGATGCAGCCGGTTTCGGCCCGCAGGCGGGTGATGTCGATGCCCCTGTCGCCGATGGTGCCCTCGATGATCGGCAGCTCGTAGGTCTTGCCGTCGAGGATCAATTGCGCAGTCTTGGTCATTGTCAGCGTACCGTATGCTTCCAGGCGAGGAACCTGGTCCGAAGATTCTTCTGCCGCGCGCGTTTCGCCGCCCGGCAATCCAATGGGCTGCCTACCCGGATTCGCTGCGGTTGTCCAGCTTGCCCTTGACAATTATGTCATGCGCGGTCGCGCCGCCGCCACAGATATACCCCCAGGGGGTTGCCAACGGAGGGGAAAGGATTATAGTCTTCCGCGCGGCGCAAAAGACGGCCGCAGGGAGCGGAACTGACGTGAGCACGAAGAAAGACACAGCGCCCGTCCTCTCGCGGCGGAGCTTTCTGGCGACCCTCGGCGTTTCCGGCCTGGGCCTGCTGGTCCCCGGCGGGGCCGCGGCGTCCAAGGGCAAGGGCGGCGGCGAAATGGCCTCCCTGCACGACCTCTCCAAGTGCGTCGGCTGCGGGGCCTGCGTCGAGGCCTGCCGCGAGCAAAACGCCAAGAAGTTTCCCGAACCGACCAGGCCCTTCCCGGAGATGGTCCCGTCCAGCTCGAAGCCCGAGGACTGGTCCGAGCGGCGCGACGTCAGCGACCGCCTGACCCCGTACAACTGGCTGTACATCCAGACCGTCAGCGGCGCCTGGGAGGGCCAGAACTTCGAGGTCCACATCCCGCGGCGCTGCATGCACTGCCAGAATCCGCCCTGCGCCAACCTCTGTCCCTGGGGCGCGGCCGCGCGCGAGAACAACGGCGTGGTGCGTATCGACCCGGAGATCTGCCTGGGCGGGGCCAAGTGCCGCACGGTGTGCCCCTGGCACATTCCCATGCGCCAGAGCGGCGTGGGCCTGTACCTCAAGCTTCTGCCGCGCTACGGCGGCAACGGCGTGATGTACAAGTGCGACCGCTGCTACGACCGCGTGGCCGCCGGCCGCAAGCCCGCCTGCGTGGAGGCCTGCCCCTACGACGTGCAGGAGTTCGGCCCGCGCGAGGAGATCGTGGCCAAGGCCCACGCCCTGGCCCGGAACATGCGCGGCTACATCTACGGCGAGCAGGAGAATGGCGGCACCAACACGATCTACGTCTCGCCCGTGCCCTTCGACGTGCTCGACGCCGCGGCGGAGAAGGGGCCGGGCCGGCCGCAGCTTTCGCCCGTGGCCGACCAGATGGCCGACGAGACGCACCTGGCCTACGCCGCGCTGTTCGCGCCGGTGGCCGGCGTGGTGGCCGGGGCCCTGCGTCTGGGCTCGCGCCTGACGGACGGCCGCAAGTCGTCCGGCGAAGGTCCGGGCCCGGAGGACGGACCCGGCGGCGGCTCGCCCGGCGGCAAGGACGACCGGGGAGGTGCGGCATGACGCATATGCCTGTGTCCGCCCGCATCGCGCGGGCCTATGTCGTGTTGGTGGCCCTGCTGGCCCTCTCGGGGACCATGCAGATGCCCATCGCCAGCCGCTACCGCATCGCCGCGGTGCCCGGCCTGGGCTGGCTGGGCGATTTCTGGCTGACCCACCGGCTGCACTACCTGGCCGCGGCCGGGCTGCTCTGCGTGGTCAGCTACGTGGCCACGCGCTGGGTGCTGGAGTGGCGGCGCGACTTCGCGCTCACGGCCCTGGGCTTCGTGCGCGCGGCCGTGGTGTTTCTGCTCATCGCCACCGGCGCGGTGCGCGTGCTGAAGAACCTGCCGGAGGTGTCCTTCTCGCCGGACCCGACCATGCTCGTGGATTGGGCGCACCTGGGCCTGGCGCTGCTGCTCGGGATCATCGCCCTGGCGCGGATCGTCCTGCGCGAGCCCTACGTGCAGGACCTGCGCGAAGGCCACGCGCCGCGGCGGCCGGGCCCGACGCTCTGATCGGGCGAAGCGGCGACGCAAAAGGGCCATGCGGGAGCACCCGCATGGCCCTTTTCGCTTGCGCCCCGGGGGGGGCCTAGACGGCGCAGTCCTGGCGGATGCCGGCCTCGGCCGCGGCCTCCATGACGTCGCGCAGGATTTTGAGGGTCTCCTCGGCCTCCTTGCGGTCCAGGCGGCGGATGGCGAAGCCGGCGTGGATGATGATGTAGTCGCCCACGGCGACGGCGTCGTCGAGGACCATGAGCGAGGCGGTGACGGTGGTTTCGCCCTCGCCCACGCGGCAGGTGGCGACCTCGTCCTTGATGGAGATGATTTCAGCGGGAACTGCGAGGCACATGGCGTCCTCCTTGGTTATGCCGCCGGCCGGGCCTTTGCGGTGAAGGTCCCGCCGGCTTTTTTGACCTCGTCGAGCACGAAGCCCAGCAGGGCCTCCTGGCGGTCCTTGGCCAGGGGCGAGATCTCCACGGCCAGGGTGTGGAAGTCCTGCGGCTCCATGCCGAGGACCACGGCCTCGGGCCGCTTGCCGACGATTTCGCACATGATCAGCGTGTCCACAAGATCGGTCTGATGCATGGAGTCGCGAAAGGCCAGGCTCTTGCGCAGATCGTCGCCGGTGAGGCGGTAGATGCTGCCGGGCTCGCCGTCGCCGAGCACGGCGTCGATGACGATGAGCAGATCGCAGCCCATGATCGGGTCCATGAGCCGGGTGCCCAGGGTGCCGCCGTCCATGAGGGTGACGTTGTCGGAGAAGTCGTAGCGGCTCTCCAGCTCTTCCACGGCGCGCACGCCGATGCCCTCGTCGGTGAAGAGGATGTTGCCCACGCCCAGGACCAGAATGCGCGTTTCGCTGTCGCTCATGTGCCCTCGTTTTGCGGAAAAAGGGACGGGAACCCGGGAGGTCCCGGATTCCCGTCCATACAGGATGCCGATGCGGTTTACAACACCTTGAAGCTGGCGGTCTTGCCGGTCTTGGCGTCGAGCACATGCACGCCGCAGGCGATGCAGGGGTCGAAGCTGTGGACCGTGCGCAGGATCTCGACCGGGCGCTCCGGATCGAAGATCGGGGTGCCCATCAGGGCCTCTTCCACGGGGCCGAGCTTGCCGGCGGCGCAGCGGGGGCCGAGGCTCCAGGTGGAGGGCACGACGAGCTGGAAGTTCTCGATCTTGCCCTTCTTGATCTTGATCCAGTGGGACAGGGCGCCGCGCGGGGCCTGCACGAAGCCGACGCCTTCGGCCTCGTCGGGCATCTTCCACGGGGTGTACAGCTCGGTGTCGCCGGCCTTGACGTTGCCGGCCAGCTGGTCGATCCAGGCGTCCATCTGGTTGGCGGTGACCAGGCACTCGATGCCGCGGGCGGCGGTGCGGCCCAGGGTGGAGAACAGGGCCGTGGCGTCGACCTTGAGGTACTTGAGCACGGAGTTCACCGCATCCACCGTGGGCTTGTGGCCCTTGGCGAAGGCGACGAGCACGGTGGCCAGCGGGCCGGTCTCGCAGGCCTCGCCCATGTAGCGGGGGGCCTTCATCCAGGAGTAGCGGTCCTTGTCATCGAGACTGGTGTACTTGGGCTCGGTGACGCCCTGGTACGGATGATGGGCCTGGTCGCCCACGTACCAGCTGTGCTTCACGTGCTCCGCGATCTGCTTGGGATCGACGGCCTGCACCTTGGCCAAGTCGCGCTTGAAGATGACGCCGGGCTGGAAGAAGCGGGTGTTCCAGTCGTACTCGTCGGTGGGGAACTCGCCGAAGCTGAGGAAGTTGCTGGTGCCGCCGATGCCGGCCCAGTCCTTGTAGAAGCTGGCCACGGCGAGCAGGTCGGGGATGTAGAAGTCGCGGATGAAGGCCACGACCTCGTCGGTCAGGGCCTTGTACTCGGCCAGGCGGTCGGCCTTGAGCGCGTCATAGTTGGTGACGCCGCCGACGACGGTGAACTGGGTGTGCGGGTTCTTGGCGCCGAGTATGGCCATGGCGCGGGCGGCTTTGACCTGCATGTGCAGGGCGTCAAGGTAGTGCTTGACGGCCATGAGGTCGGCCTCGGCGGGCAGGTAGTAGGCCTCGTTCTTCTTCTCGCCCAGGAAGTAGGCGTTGGTGAAGATGCCGAGCTTGCCGGAGGCGACCAGCGCGCCGACCTTGTCCTGCACGGCCTTGAACTGGGCGGCGGTCTCCTTGCGGTTCGGGGACAGGCTGTTGGACAGGGCCGCGGTCTTGGCCGGGTCGGCCTTGAGCGCGTTGGCCACGTTGACCCAGTCCAGGGCGTGCAGGTGATAGAAGTGCACGAGGTGGTCGTGCAGGTACTGCGAGCCCATGGTCAGGTTGCGCATCAGGGTGGCGTTCTTGGGGATCTTCACCTTCACGGCGTTGTCGACGCAGCGGGTGCTGGCCAGGGCGTGCACGTAGGTGCAGACGCCGCAGGCGCGCTGGGTGAAGTGCTGGGCGTCGCGGGGGTCGCGGCCCTTGAGGATGATCTCCAGCCCGCGGAACAGCTGGGAGCTGCTGCGGACGTCGACGATCTTGCCGTTCTCGACGGTGGCGTCAATGCGCAGGTGACCTTCAATACGGGTGACCGGATCGACGACGACTCGTCCGGAGTAGTTGCCCTTGGGGGTTACCGGGGCGGCCTGGGGTTTGGAACCAGACATATTTTATCCTCCTTGGATGATTCGCTGATGAGTGCCAAAAGGCCGGAATCCCGGCAGCCTACTTCTGCTCTTCGTAGAAGGGGCTCATGGTGTCCCAGAACTTCGGCTCGGAGCAGCCGATGCAGGGGTGGCCGGCCTGGACGGGCCAGTTCACGCCAACGCCCTTGTCCAGGGGGTTGAACTTCTTGGTCGGGCAGTTGTTGTAGGTGTAGGGGCCCTTGCAGCCGAGCTTGTACAGGCACCAGCCCTGCTTGGCCTCTTTCGACTCGAAGGACAGGGCGAACTCGTCCTTCTCGAAGTGGGGCAGGCGGGGGCACTTGTCGTGGATGGTCTCGCCGTAGGCGAAGAGCGGGCGCTTGATGTCGTCGAGCTTGGGCAGGGGCTTCTTGTTCACCACGGTGTCGATGGCGGCGACCACGGTGGCGACCAGGTTGACCGGGTTGGGCGGGCAGCCGGGGATGTTGATGACGGTGGCCTTGGGGAAGACTTCGGCCACGCCCTTGGCGTCGGTCGGATTGGGCTTGGCCGCCTGGACGCCGCCGTAGGTGGCGCAGGTGCCGTAGGCGATGGTGGCCAGGGCGCCGGGAACGACCTTGCTGCAGATGTCCAGCATGGTGTGGCCGGAGACCTTGCCGTAGATGCCGCCGTCCTTGGTCGGGATGGCGCCTTCCACCACGCAGAGGTAGGGCTTCTTCATGGCGTCGTGCAGGGCCTTTTCGGCCATGTCGCCGGCGGCGGCCATGATGGTCTCCTGGTACTCCAGGGAGATGACGTCGAGGATCAGGGTGTCGATGTACGGGTTCGCCGTGCGCAGAATGGACTCGGAGCAGCCCGTGCACTCGGCGTTATGGAGCCAGATGACGGAAGGACGGTTGTCGGCGGTGAGCGCCTGGGCGATTCTGGGCGCGAAAGCCGGACCCAGGCCCATGGCCGCGGCGATGGTGCCGCAGAATTTCATGAAGTCGCGGCGAGAAACGCCACGCTCTTCAAGGCGTTTTTCGGCGCCGGCCAAGCCATGTCCTACGGAAAGCTTCATACAACACCTCCAGATTATGGTGAAACGTGACGGAAACGCCTTTCGAACCGTTTGTTCGCGTGGCACGAATCCGGGACCGGTGCCACGTTCGTCATACGAAAATAAAAAAAATATACAGTCAAAACAGCGGGTTAGCTTCCGAGTCACCTACACGGATACCGGAACAATGGCAAGGGGGTGGAAAAATAAACCGCAATGCAGACCGGCCAGGTTCCGCGCGTCGTCGTTGTAACTGGTTTGAATGAAACGCTTTGCCGTGGAATGCGCCGCGCCGGTTGACTGGAAAATAAGTATCGTCCATAGCTCCGATCAATGCGAAACGCGCGCAGCGCGCGCGAAGGAGGCACACGTGAGCGTCATTCTGGAGCTTTCCCTGTTCCCCATGGACAAGGGCGCGAGCGTGAGCGCGTACGTGGCCCGCGCCGTGGAGATCGTCCGCACGAGCGGCCTGCCGTATGTGTTTTCGCCCATGGGCACCTGCATCGAGGGCGAGTGGGACGCCGTCTGGGCCGTGGCCGACGCCTGCTTCAAGGCCCTGGCCGCGGATTGCGACCGCGTCTACCTGACGGCCAAGGCCGACTACCGGCGCGGGCGCGAGGGCGGCCTGCGCGGCAAGCTGGCCAGCGTGGAGCGCAAGCTGGCGGACGGGGGCGCGGCATGAGCCGTCTGGTCTGCCTGCTCGGCAGCCCCCGGCCCGGCGGCAACAGCGCGGCCATGGCCGGGGCGGTGTGCGCGGCGGCCAGCGCCGCCGGGGCCGAGGTGGCGGAGTTCGCCCTGAACCGGCTCGACTACCGCGGCTGCCAGGGCTGCCTGGCCTGCAAGCAGGCGGGCTCGACGGGCTGCGTGCTGAACGACGGCCTGACGTCCGTGCTGGCGGCCGTGGCCGCCTGCGACGTGCTGCTGCTGGCCACGCCGGTGTACTTCGGCGAGGTCAGCTCGCAGCTGAAGGCCTTCATCGACCGCAGCTTTTCCTTCCTCACGCCGGACTACGCCAGCGCCCCGCGCGGCAGCCGCTCGCGCCTGGCCCCGGGCAAGACCCTGTGCTTCGTCATCGCCCAGGGGCACCCGCGCGAGGACCTGTTCACGGACATCTTTCCGCGCTACGCCTATTTCCTGGAGTGGCAGGGCTTCACGGGCAAGCGGCTGCTGCGGGCCTGCGGCCTGCGCGAGCCGGACGCCGCGGCGCGCCGGCCGGAGCTCATGGCCGCGGCCGCGGCCCTGGGCCGCGAACTGGCCGCCGGCTAGCCGCGCCTATTGCCCGGCGCAGTTGAGGCCCTCCAGGCAGAAGAAGGGGATCTCCTCGCGGTTGTACACGGCGCGGAGGAGCTTGGGATCGGCCATGCTCAGACGCTTGCCGTTGACGCACTCGGTGACGTGCAGGGCCTCCAGGGCGCGCGCGCGGCGCGGCAGCCCGTCGACCACGAAGCGGGCCAGGACATAGTCCCGGGCCACGTTCTGGGTGGCCAGGGCCAGACTGGCCGGGGCCACCTGCCGGCAGGCCGCGGCGACGTTGAGCTCGCAGGCGGCCTCCACGATGATCCGGCCGTCCTTGTGCTCGCGGCTGCTCCAGACCACCCGGGTGAAGTAGGGATAGCGGGCCAGGGCCTCGGCCACGCTCACGCTGGCGTCCGGCGCGAGGCGCGCCTCCCGCGCCACGTCCACGGGATCGCCGCAGGCGGCCAGGCCGGCGCAGAGCAGCAGGAGCGCGAGGCGGAGCGGCTGGAGGAACGGTCTGCGGCGCATGAAACGACCCTGGCACAGGGGCGCGGCAAAATCAATGCGGCGGCGCATTCCCGGCCGTTCAAGGCTTGCAATGCCCGCCCCAAGGGCATATGGCAGGATGGTCGCGCGCCGAGCCGGTTTCCGCCGGCGGCCGCGGCTCCCTTCGCCCATTTTCCGAGCACCGCCGCAGCCCCGCGCTTTTCGTCGCGGCTATGCCGAAACGCAGGGAAAAAGGTTGTGTGCGAGCGTTTACTCGCGTTACAAGACCGCTGCACGCCATGCCGGGCCAGCGGGCCCGCAGAGGCACCCTTACAGGGAGGTTGAACAAAACCCATGGACATCCTGTCGGTTCTGCTCGCGTTCTTCCCGGTCATCGCCATCTTCCTGCTGCTTCTGGTCTACCGCGTCGCCGCGGACACCGCCGGCTACATCGGCTGGCTGACCGCGGCGCTGGTGGCCTGGCTGTACTTCCAGACCTCGCCCGTGGTGGTGCTCACGGCCACCCTGGCCGGCCTGGTGGCCGCGCTGCCCATCGCGCTGGTCATGGCGGCCAGCATCATGCAGATTTCGCTCATGCAGGAGACCGGGGCCGTGGCGCGCGTGGTGGCGCTGATGAAGACCATCGCGCCGGGCCAGCAGAGCGTGCAGATCATGATCATCAACGTGGGCTTCGGCATCCTGCTGACCAGCCTGGGCGCGGTCACGGTGTCCATCCTGCCGCCGATCATGATCGCCCTGGGCTATTCCACCTTCGCGGCGATCCTGCTGCCGGCCATCGGCTACGACGCCCTGTGCACCTATGCGCTGCTGGGCATCCCGGCGGTGGTCTTCGCCCAGTTCGTGGGCCGGCCGGTGCAGGAGGTGGGCCTGATCTTCGCCCAGTTCATGCCGGTCATCAGCACCTGCATCGCCCTGGCCATGCTCTACCTCACCGGCGGTCTCGCCCTGGTGAAGAAGGGCCTCGTGCCGGCGCTCATCGCCGGCGTCACGGCGGGGCTGGTGGCCATCCTCATGGCCAAGGCCGGCCTGGTGACGATCACCGGCATCGCCGCGGGCCTGGGCGTCATCCTGGCCCTGGTGATCTACGTGAAGCTCACGGGCAAGCCGCTTTCCGACCGCGCCTCGCTCTCGGAGAAGGACCTCGCGGCCGAGGCGCGCCTGTCCCTGCCGCGGGCCCTGTCGCCCTGGGTCATCCTCACGGTGTTCTCGCTGATCCTGAACACGCCGTCGCTGCCGTTCTTCGACCTGACCTTCAAGCAGTGGGCCATGCCCCTGGAGATCATCCCCGGCAGCCCGGAGAAGATCCGCCTGTTCTGGCAGGCCTATTTCTGGGTGGCGGTGTGCACCTTCCTGGCCCTGCCGATCATGCGCGCCACGGGCGAGCAGATCGTCCGGGGGCTCAAGCTCAGCGCCAAGCGCGCCTTCCGGCCAATCATGAGCGCGTCGGTGTTCTTCGCCATCGCCTACGTCATGAACCACTCGGGCAAGGCCGCGGACTGGAAGCTCGTCGCGCCGGAGCACAACATGATCTACGTCATGGCCGACGCGGCGTCCCTGGCCTTCGGCAAGTTCTACGCGGCCGTGGCCCCGTTCCTGGGCCTCTTGGGCGGCTTCATCTCCGGCTCGGAGACCTCGTCCATCGCCATGCTGACCAAGCTGCACCTCTCCACGGCGGAGAAGATCGGCGCGTCCGGCGCGCTCATCGCCGCGGGCAGCGCCATCGGCGGCGGCCTGGCCAGCGTCATCTCCCCGGCCAAGCTTCAAAATGCGGCCTCCAGCATCGACCGCATCCGCGAGGCCTCCACGGCCATCCGGCCGGCCTTCGTGGCCTGCATGGCGATCACCGTGGTCTGCGCCGTGATGACCATGTTCTGGGCCTTCTAGGCCGCTGCGGCGGCGAACGGAACGAAAGGGGCCGGGAGGTGAAACTCCCGGCCCCTTGTCGTCATTGCCGCGGGCAAGCGCGCTGGGCGCGCTACTTCATCTGGCTTTCCAGCCGCTCCAGGTTGGTCCGGGCCTCGCGAACGCGCTGCAGGGCCGCGGCGATCTCCGGCACGGGGGCGCGGCTGCGGCGGCCGGCCTGATCGTACAGCCCCTCGGCCTCGTCCAGATGGTCCTCCAGCTCCGCGCAGACGCCGCAGAGATAGGGCAGCGCGTAACCGGCGGCGTGCTCCGCGGCGGCGCGCCGCCAGATGCGGCAGGCCTTGTCCGTCTGGCCGGCCGCGGCGTACTCGGCCCCGCCGGCGGCCAGGGTCCGGATCCGGGAGTCCATGCTCGCGTCCTCGAGCAGCAGCGGGATGGCCACGCGGACCACGTGCGGGGCCACCTGGTTGCGGAAGCGCGCCACGGCCTTGTCCCGGGCCCTGGCGAGCAGGCTCTGGCCGGATTCGGGCGCGCCGGCGTCCAGGCAGGCGCGGCTCGCGCCGGATTCCGAGAATTCCTGGGAGAACAGCACCACGCCGCTGTCCCGGGCCGCCACGCGCGGAGTGAAGCTGAAGGTCGCCGTGCGCCGGACGCAGCGCACGGGGCGGTTGCCCCAGGCCAGGCAGCGGCCGCGGTTGTCCTCGGCCAGGCATTCGCGGCGCGTTTCCTGGTAGGGCTCGTCGCGCCAGCTGTTGCTGTTCACCACGCCCTGCACGGCGCCTTCGGAGCCGTAGCGGATGGGCTGGGCCTTGGCCTTGCCGGGGGCGCTCCATTGCATGGGCGTGCCCTGGGGCGCGGCCGGGGCGTCCGGAGTGACGATCGCGAAGTAGGGCCGGCCGGAAACGGTCACCGACGCCAGGGCCTGCTCCACGGCGGCACGGGCCTGGCCGCCGGAATCGTTGTCGAAGGGCAGCACCCGCAGCCGCGTGAGCCGGGCCACGTCCCCGGCCTGGGCCGGCGCGAGCACCTCCTTGACCACGGTCGGCGGGGCGCAGCCGGCCAGGAGCAGCAGACAGCAGAGGACGATTGGCAGCGGACGCACGGCGGACCTCCGGGGCTGGGGCTTGGGCCGCGCGGCGTCGGCGGCCCGTCGTCCATGTAGCCGCGAAGGCTCCCCGGTGGCAAGGCCGCGTTCAGCCTTCCCGCCGCACCAGGATCAGCGAGAAGTAGCTCGGCTTGTCCGGCGCCGCATCGAGATTGGCGATCACCGCCTCGTCCGGGAGGCCCAGGCGGGTGACGAACACGGCCGAGCGGGTCAGACCGAGGCGCTCCAGGGCCCGCCGGATGGCCGGCATGTTCTTGTAGGCCTTCATGATCACCGCCGAGTCCGCCGCCGCCAGCGTGCGGACGAGCTCGTCCTCCGAGGCCACGCCCGAGATCACGGCCAGGCTTTCGCCGCTCTCCGCGAGCACGCGGCCCGTGCGCGCGGCCGCCGCCTGATAGCTGGTCACGCCCGGGACGACCTTGACGGTGATCTCCGCCAGCAGGCCGTTGAGGGTGCGCAGGAGGTAGCCGAAGGTGCTGTAGGTCAGCGGATCGCCCAGGGTCAGGAAGGCCGCGCTGCGGCCGCCCTCCAGGCGCGCGGCCACGGCGTCGGCGTTGGCGCGCCAGGCGGCGTCCAGCACGGCCCGGTCGCGGGTCATGGGGAAGTCCAGGCGCAGGGTCTCCACGCCCGGCCGCAGGTGCGGGGCGGCGATGGACAGGGCCAGCGAGGCCTCGTTCTTGGTCGAGGCCGCGGCGAAGACCACGTCCACCGCAGCCAGGGTCTTCACGGCCTTGAGGGTCAGCAGGTCCGGATCGCCGGGGCCCACCCCGACGCCGTAGAGGGTGCCGTAACGCGTCATTATTTGCCCTTTTTCGCCGGAGCGCCCAGCTCCGGGTGCAGCAGGCCGAAGAGCTCCTCGGCCGCGTCCACGCTCTGCGGCCCGGGCCGCGAGTATTTCCGTTCGTCCACGAACCAGGCCCGGCCGGATTTCGCCGCCGGGACCGTGGCCAGCCGGGGCCGGGCGGAGAGCGGCAGCGGGGCCGGGTTCATGGGTCCGCGCTGGATGACGTAGGCCTCCGGGGCCAGGCGGACGATCTCCTCCTCGCCCAGGCGGGCGAACTTCTCCTGCGTCTCCACGCAGTTCAGGCCTCCGGCGCGGCGGATGATCTCCGCCACCAGCCCGGAGTTGCCGGCGGCCAGCATGTTCGGCGAGCGCACCTCGAAGAACACCCTGGGCCGGGCCCTGGCCTTGGCCGCGCGCGCGTCCAGGGCCGCCAGCCGGGCCTCCAGTCCGCGCACCATGGCGGCGGCCCCGGCGTCCGCGCCGGTGAGCGTCCCCACGCGGCGGATGACGCCGAAGAGTTCGGCGAAGCTCGCGGCGTGGAACACGGCCACGCGCACGCCGCGCCGCCGCAGCTCGTCCACCGGGAGCGCGGCCTCCTTGCGGCCGGCCATCTGGAGCACAAGATCCGGGCGCTGGGCCAGGACGGCCTCGATGTTCGGCCGCATATGCGTGCCGATGGCCGGGAGCTGGGCGATGGCCGCCGGGGTCCTGTCCGCGCTGGTGCGCGCCACGATGGCGTCCTGCCGGCCGATGCCGGCGAGGATCTCGTTGAGCGCGCCGTACAGGGCGATGACGCGCCGGGCCGGCCGCTCCAGAGTGACGGTCTGGCCCGCGTCGTCGGTGACGCTCACGGCGGCAGCGGCCGGGTCAGCCCAGAGCAGCAGAAGCAGCGCCAGGAACCAGATGCGCCTGCCGCGCGCCCGTGACCGGGTGCGGGGCGATGCGGATGTCTGCGCCATAGATGTCCCTCAGGTTCTGTTCGGTGAAGACCTCTTCGGCCGGGCCGTCCAGGACGATGCGCCCGGCCTTGAGGAAGATCAGCCGCGGGCAGTACAGCGCGGCCAGGTTGAGGTCGTGCAGGGCGAGGAGCGCCGTGCTGCCCGCCCGGTTGAGCCGCGCGAGCAGGTCCATGGCCTCCACGCGCCGGGCCAGATCCAGCGCGCTGGTGGGCTCGTCCAGGAGCAGCAGCTCGCGGCCCTGGCACAGGGCCCGGGCCAGGAGCACGCGCTGGCGTTCCCCGCCGGAGAGCTCCGCGGCCTGGCGCTCCGCCAGGGGCAGGCAGCCGGTTTCGGCCATGGCCGCCTCGGCGGCCTCCAGATCCTCCGGTCCGTAGGCGCCGAAGAAGCCGGTGCGCGCATAGCGCCCCAGGCGCACCAGATCGCGCACGCTGAAGCCGGCCGGGGCCTCGGCGCGCTGCGGCACGCAGGCGATGCGCCGGGCGCGCTCGCGCCCGGACAGGGCGCGCAGGTCGCGGCCGTCCAGGGCCACGTAGCCCGCGCGCGGGGGCAGCAGCCCGGCCAGGGCGTTGAGCAGGGTGGTCTTGCCCGCGCCGTTGGGGCCGAGCAGGGCGGCCAGCTCCCCGCGGCCGAGCCGCAGGTCCACGCCCCGCAGCACCTCGCGGGGGCCGTAGCCGCAGGACAGGCCGCGGGCCTCCAGCAGCGGCGCGCTCACCGGTCCCTCCCCGGTCCGCGCAGGGACCGCCGGGCCAGGAGCAGGCAGAAGAACGGCCCGCCGATGAGCGCGGTGACGACGCCCACGGGCAGCTCGGCCCCGCCGGGCAGGACGGTGCGTGCGGCCACGTCGGACCAGACCACCAGCAGGCCGCCGAACAGCGCCGAGGCCGGCAGGAGCATCCGGTGCCCCGCGCCGATGGCCAACCGGAGCACGTGCGGGGCCACCAGCCCCACGAAGCCGATGACGCCGGACACGGCCACGGCCGCGCCGGAGAGCAGGCTGGCCGCGAAGAGCAGCCACAGGCGCGAGCGCCCGGCGTCCAGGCCGAGCATGCGCGCCTGGGTCTCGCCCAGGGCCAGCAGGTCCAGCTCCCGCGCGCGCCAGAAGGCCAGGCCGAAGCCCAGGAGCAGGTACGGCCAGACGAGCCGCAGATGCTCGAAGCCGCGGCCCTGGAAGCTGCCCATGATCCAGAAGACGATGCTGGCCACGCTTTCCTCGTCCAGGCTTTTCAGGAGCGAGATGAGCGCGGCGAGGAAGGTCGAGACCACGATGCCGGCGAGGACCAGGGTCTCGCGCGAGAGGCCGGAGAACGGCCCGCCGCCGGCCCGCGCCAGGCCCAGCACGAGCAGGAGCGCGCCCATGGCCCCGGCCAGGGCGCAGGCCGGCAGCAGCGCGGTGTTGCCCGCCAGGGCCGCCTGCCCGGCCAGTCCGCTGACGATGGCCAGCGAGGCCCCGAAGGCCGCCCCGCCGGAGACGCCCAGGGTGAAGGCGTCGGCCAGCGGATTGCGCAGCACGCCCTGGAACACGCAGCCGGCCACGGACAGCGCCGCGCCTGCGCACCAGGCCAGGGCCACCCGGGCCAGGCGGATGTCCACGACCACGGCATACAGGCTGGGGTCCACGGCCGCGCCGGAAAGGCCCGCGGCCCGCAGCAGCGCGCGCAGGGTCTGGGCCGGGGTGCTGGGAAAGCTGCCCAGCCCGCAGGCGACGACGGCGGAGGCCAGCGAGAGCGCGGCCGTGAGGGCGAGCCAGGCCAGCCGCCCCCGGGCGTTGTTCGTGCCGGCCCCCGCCGCCATGTTATTGCTCCAGTTCCTTCATGGCGTCCTTGAGGTGGGCGATCCACAGCGCGGCCATGGCCGGCCGGCTGCCCTGGCCCACCAGGACCGGCTTGGGCGTGACGCCCGCGGCCGCGAGCCTGCTGGCCCAGGAATCGGCCTCCTTGCCGGCCATGTCGTTGTGGGCGTGGTCGCCGGCGACGCTCATGAACGGCACGAGGTAGGCGGTGCGCACGCCGTGGCGCTTGAGCTGCGGGATGAGGGCGTCCAGGCCGGGCAGGCTTTCCACCGTGGCCACGAAGACCATGGGGTCGTGCTTCCACAGGGCCAGCTGGAGCGCGGAATAGGCCGCGTTGGCCGGATGCTCGGTGCCGTGGCCCATGAGCACCACGGCTTCGCCCTTCCTGTGCTTGGGCAGGGTGGGCAGAAGGGTCTCGGCGGCCTTTTCGATGTCCTCGGGCAGATAGAGCAGAGGCCGGCCCACGGCGACCCTGGCGATGCCCTTGGGCATGGCCCGGAAGAGCTCGGCCGTGGCCTTGATGTCGTTGTACTCGCGGCCGGGGATGGAGTGCAGGGACTGCACGGCGACCTTGGTGAAGCCCTCGGCGGCCATGTCGGCCAGGGCCTGGGCCGGGGAGCGCTTCTGCACGCCCTGGGCGGCCAGCTTGTCGCGGATGATCTTGGACGAGTAGGCCAGGCGCACGGGCACGCCGGGGAAGGCGGCCTCGGCGTCCTTCACCAGGGCGTCGATAGCCGAGGTGGCCTCGGGCACGCTGGTGCCGAAGGCCACGAGCAGGATGCCGGTCTTGTCCGGCTTCTTGTCGCCGTGGGCGGCGAGGGACCGGGCCGGCAGGGCCGCGGCCAGGGCGCAGCACAGGATGGCGAAGACGAGCGTCCGGAGACGCGTCACAAGGGATGCGGGTCGCATGGGAATCCTCCGCTTCGGGAGGGCCGGTGGCGGGGACATGAAAAAATCCCCTCCCGTGCGCTCTGCGCGGAAGGGGATTCCCGTATTCGTCCCCGATGTGTCCCGTCGGACAATGAGCCCTCGTTGCCGACGAGAAGCCGTGACAAGCATCCGGCAGGTCTTCCGGCTCACCCCATCGGCCCCCGGCCTTCCCAGGATTTCTCCCAGTGGCGCGCTCGGGGGGCCGACCGTTGACGGGGCTCACGGCGGCGGGTCCGCTCCCGATTCACACGGGATTCCCTCTTCGCCCCGGGTCGACCGGGGCACCGGACGGCTGCTGGGTAGTACGCGCGGCGGTGCGGTGTCAAGACGGTCCGGATTCGGCCGCGGCCAACCCGGAAAGCAGCTTCTCGACATCGAGGACGAGGGCGTCGCTCTCGCCCATCATGCCGAAGCCCAGGATCGGCAGGCCGTAGATCTCCTGCACGGGCACGGTGAAGCCGGTGACCACGACCTGCTGCTGGCGCAGGATCTCGTCCACGAGCAGCGCCGCGCTGATTTCGCCCATGCGCACGGTGACGACGAGGCCGCGCGCGATGTCGCGGCAGGCGCCCTCCAGGCCGAGGTGGTCGCCCAGGCGCAGGAGGTGGAAGATGCGGCCGCGCACGCTCACGGTTTCCGAGCCGTCGGGCAGGGCCACGAGGTCGCCTGGGGCCGGGGCGTAGATCTCCAGCACGTCGCGCGAGGGCACGATGAGCGTTTCCTCGCCCACGCGGCAGACCAGGGCGTCCACGATGCCCTCGTTCACCGAGCGCGAGAGCGGGATGGAGAGCGTGAAGCGCGAGCCGCCGGCCGGCTGGTTCTCGATGAGGATGTCGCCGCCGAGCTGTTCGCGCACGGCGTTGGCCACGGCGTCCATGCCCACGCCGCGGCCGGAGACGTCCGTGACCTTCTCGGCGGTGCTGAAGCCCGAGGCCAGGATGAACTGGATGGCCTCGGCCTCGGAGACGCGCGCGCCCTCGGCCACGAGGCCCTTCTCCACGGCCTTTCTGAGGATCTTCTCGGCGTTGAGGCCGCGGCCGTCGTCCGCGACCTCGACGTAGGCCACCTCGCCCTTGCGCCAGGCCGAGAGGCGCACGCTGCCGGTCTCGTCCTTGCCCTTCTCCGCGCGTTCCTCGGGCGGCTCCAGGCCGTGATCCAGGGCGTTGCGCAGGAGGTGCACCAGGGGCTCGTTGAGGCTTTCCACGATGGTCTTGTCCAGGGCCAGATCGTCGCCGACGATGGTGAAGCGGACCTTCTTCTTCATCTTCTGCGACAGGCTCTGCACCAGCCGGTTCATGGGCAGGAAGATCTGCTTGAGCGGCACCAGGCGGATGGCGTCCACCTGGTTCTGCAGGCCGGTGATCACCGTGTCCAGCTCGGCCAGGGTGGAGGCGGACAACGTGGCCCCGCGCGTGCCGGACTGGGAGAGCACGGCGAAGGTGACCATGAGCTTGCCCACCAGCTCGATGAGGCTGTCCAGGCGCTCGGTGGGCACGCGGATGGACGTGATGCCCTGCCGGGCGTCGGCGTGGGCGGCCTCCGGCTGCGCGGGCGCGGGGGCGGCGGCCTCGGGCTGGGCGCGCTCCCCGGCGGCCTCCTCAGGGGGGGCGGCGGGCGCTTCCGCCGTCCGCTCGGCCTCCGCCGGCGGGACCGGCCGGAGCTGGACGATGGCCGCGGCGGGCTGGTCGAGGACGCCGGCCAGGGCGTAGAGAAATTTCTTTTGGGCCTCGCAGAGGCGCAGCAGCGCGGTGACGATGGGCTCGTTCACCGGGGTGATGCCGTCGGCGAGCATGTCCAGCAGCGAGATGACCTGGGCCGAGGCCAGCTTGAGGTGTGAAAGCCCGAGGGCGTCGAGCACCTGGACCACGTCCGAACCGGCCGGCCGGCCGTCCTCCAGCTTGAGGATGTTCGCCTCCAGCGGTTCGATGCACTGACGGATGTGCTCCCTCACTGGGGGCCTCCGCAGGCGGCCGCGTCGGGGCGGACCGCCAGCCGGGCGTCCAGATCCCAGGCGTAGAAGTTCTCGCGGCAGGCCCCGCAGAGCCCGCGCACGCCGATGCGCCACATGGCCGAGAGTTCGAGGACGTCCTCCCAGACGCCGGAGCCGAAGCTCTTCACGGCCGAGAGGTCGAGGAGCACCATGCGGTCCTGGGGGATTTTCAGGATCGCGCCGACGATCTGGCCGGCCTGGGCCTTCAGGTGCACGCGCGGGCTGGTGATGCGCAGCACCGCGGCCTCCGGGGTCTCCTCCAGGCGCACGCAACAGGCCTCGGCCGGGGTTGCGGCCGCGCCCTCGGCGTCTTTGCCGGCGGCCTCCAGCACCTGGCACACGGCGTCGATCTCGCCCTGATCGGGCGCGCCCTGCTCGCGGATCTGCTCGATGGCCGCGAACACGGAGTTCACGCCTTGGGAGGCCAGGGCGATGTTGTCCGCGCTGTGGGGCAGCGTGCCGGCCTGGAGCTTCTTGAGGAAGCTTTCGACCTTGTGGGTGAGGGCGCTGGCGGCCTCGAAGCCGGGCATGAAGCCGGTGACGCCCTTGATGGTGTGCAGGGGGCGGGCGAGGATCTCGATGCCCGGGCCGACCTCGCCGGCGGCGAGGCGTTCCAGCCCCTCAAGGACCTGGGGGTAATACTTGTCGCCGACCTCGGCGAAGAATTCTTCGGACAGGGCGTCGCTCAATAGCGCCTCCGTGGCCGCCCTATTCCACGACGAAGCCGAGCTTCTTCAACTCCTCCAGGAGTTTGTCCTTGCGCACGGGCTTGACGATGTAGCCCGAGGCCTCGCCGTCGTGGAACGAGCGGATGACCGTTTTGGGATCATCCAGTGCCGTTGTCATGAGCACCTTCACGGGGGGGCGGATCTTGGACTTCTGTTCCATTTCGCGGATCTTGGTCAGGGCGGTGAGGCCGTCCAGCTCCGGCATCATGATGTCGAGCAGGAGCAGGTCGTAGGGCCGGCCCTCCTCGTGGGCCAGGCTGAAGGCCTCCAGGGCCTCGCGGCCGTTGACGACCACGTCCACCTCGAACAGGGGACCCAGGAACGCGGAGAGCACCTTGCGGCCAAGGAATTCGTCTTCTGCGATGAGTGCGCGCATTCGTCTGTTCTCCTTGCATGGCGGGCGGCGGCGTCGCGACGGTACGCATATATATTCGCGGAACCGCGCGAAAAGTCAACCGCCGCGGGACGCGCCGTCCGGCAAAACCCCCGGCCCTTGCGCTCGGGGCGGCTTCCCGGTAACTCACCCGCCCATGCGAACCACCATCACCGACGAGCGCCGGGAACGCATCCGGCAGGTGCTCTCCCGGCGGCAGCCGGGCCTCACCCTGGTCATGGACAACATCTGGGACCCGCACAACGTCTCGGCCATCCTGCGCAGCTGCGACGCCTTCGGCATCCTGCGCGTGCACCTCTACTACACCACCGAGAAGTGGCCGGAGATGGGGGCCAAGTCCTCGGCCTCGGCCCGCAAGTGGGTGGAGCGCGTGCGCCACGACGACCCGGACGAGCTGATCGGCGGGCTCCGGGCCCAGGGTTTCCAGGTCCTGCGCACCGGCTTTTCGGCCACGGCGCGGCCGCTGCACGCCTACGACTTCACCCGGCCCACGGCGGTGATCATGGGCAACGAGCACCGCGGAGCCTCGGCCGAGCTCGTGGAACGCACGCCCGACGAGCTGTATATCCCCATGCAGGGCATGGTGCAGAGCCTCAACGTCTCCGTGGCCGCTGCGCTGATCCTCTACGAGATGAACTCCCAGCGCCGCCGCGCGGGTCTGCTCGACGTGCCGGCCCTCGCGCCGGAGGAGCTGGAGGCCCTGGCGGCCCAGTGGATGACGCGCTGAGGAAGCCCGTTGACAGCGCCGGGGCGACAGGCGACCATCGAGGTATGGAAGCCATAGCCCCGCTCATCGAAGCCATCTGCAGAGGTCCCGAGAACCGCCTGGCCCCGGACCGCGACGAACCGGCCTTCGACCCGCCGCTCGTGGGCGTGGGCCGCGGCGACGATCCGATCTGGCGGCGCATCAAGGACCACATCGGCCCGTTCTTCTGGCTGCCCCAGGAGGCCTTCGCCCTGAAATTCGGCCCGGCGGACCCGGCCGAGCTGCGGGTGGTGGCCTGGATTCTGCCCCAGACCAAGGCCACGCGCGACGAGCACCGCAAAAGCGGGGCCTGGCCGGCGCGGCGCTGGAGCGAGGCGCGCCACTACGGCGAGCGGTTCAACGCCTTCCTCCGCGCGAAGGTCGTGGAGACGCTGGCGGGGCTGGGTGTGGACGCCGTGGCCCCGACGATCCTGCCGGAGTGGGGCCGCCACCTCTCCGAGCAGTGGGGCTTCGCCTCCAACTGGTCCGAGCGGCACGCGGCCTTTGTCTGCGGGCTGGGAACATTCGGCCTGTCCGACGGGCTGATCACGCCGCGCGGCAAGGCCGTGCGCGTGGGCTCGGCGGTGGTCCGCGCCAACCCGGCCGTCGAGCTGACCGTGACGCCGAGGCCCTATGGCGACAATCATCACGCCTACTGCCTGTTCTACAGCACGGGCAAGTGCGGCGTCTGCGCGCGGCGCTGCCCGGCCGGGGCCATCAGCGAGCGCGGCCACGACAAACCGGCCTGCAAGGCGCACATCCGCGGGGTCACGAGCCCCTATGTGGAGCGGGAGCAGCTGGGCTTTCCGGTGAACAGCTGCGGCCTGTGTCAGGTGGGCGTGCCCTGCGAGGCGCGCATTCCGAAGCTGGGGAAGACGGCGGAATAGGGCCGCCGGCGGACGCAGAAAAAAGTTGACCGGACCGCGCGCTGCGGCCCGATCAACCTTTTGCGTTCCGGGCGTTCGTCCGGCCGGGGGCCGGGCGCTTCGGAGGGGCTAGTGGTGGCCTTCCTGCTTGCCCTGCTTGATGCGGATCATGGCCACGATGATGATCCAGGCCAGATAGATGAAGATCAGGGAGACGCCGACGGTGCCCTGGCTGGTGCTGTGGGCCATGTCCTGCAAGAGTTCGCCAAGCATTGGGATTCCTCCGGATGTTCGCTCCGGCCTGAAGCCGGGCTCGTTCATTTCACCTGTTCCGCAAAGAATGTCAAGGGGGGCGGCGCGCCGAAGGCGGCAGTCCGCGCGGGCCCTTGCCAGGGCCGCCGCCTTGAGGCTAGGCTCCGCCAAACCCGCAGCAAGAAGGAGCCGCACATGTCCGCAACGCCGCGCATCGTGGTCCTCGACGGCTACACCATGGGCCGGGACGTCTCCTGGGAGGCCATCGCCCGCCAGGGCGAGCTGACCGTTTACGACCGCACCGCCCCGGAGGACGTGCCCGCGCGCGCCGCCGGCGCGGACGTCCTGCTCACCAACAAGACCGTGCTCGACGCCGCGAGCATCAACGCCCTGCCGGACCTGCGGGCCATCCTGGTGCTGGCCACGGGCTACAATGTCGTGGACTTGGCCGCGGCCGCGGCGCGCGGCGTGCCGGTGTGCAACGCGCCGGGCTATTCGCCGCCGTCCGTGGCCCAGCACGTCCTGGCCGTGGTGCTGGAGCTGTTCAGCCACGTCAGCCTGCACGCCCGCGCGGTGGCCGCCGGCCGCTGGAGCGGGCAGCCGGATTTCTGCTTCTGGGACGCGCCGGTGGTGGAGCTGGAGGGCAAGACCTTCGGCGTGGTGGGCTTCGGGGCCATCGGGCAAAAGGTCGCCGGCTTGGCCCACGCCTTCGGCATGCGCGTCCTGGCCCACGCGCCCCGGCCCAAGCCCGCGCCGGACTATGCGCCCTTCGCCTTCGCCGGGCTGGAGGAGTTGTTCGAGCGGTCCGACGTGGTCAGCCTGCATTGCCCGCTGACGGCGGAGAACGAGAACATGGTCGACGCGCGGCTCCTGGCGCGCATGAAGCCCACGGCCGTGCTGGTGAACACCGCGCGCGGCCAGCTCGTGGACGAGGCGGCCCTGGCCGCGGCGCTCACGCGGGGTCGGCTCGGCGGGGCGGCCCTGGACGTGGTCCGCGTGGAGCCCATCCGGCCGGACAATCCGCTTCTCGCCGCGCCCAACTGCCTGATCACCCCGCACGTGGCCTGGGCCACGCGGGAATCGCGCGAGCGGCTCATGGCCATCACGGCGGACAATCTGGCGGCCTTCCTGGCCGGCCGGCCGCAAAACGTGGTCAACGGGAAGCGCTAGCCGGTTCCGCGATTCCGCCTGCGGCGGAACGCCTTCGGGCCGGTCTTTACGTAGTACGGAAATCATGGCATGGGTGAGAATCACCCCCCGCGACATCCGTCACGTCGACCGCAAGCCGAAGGAGCCGCAATGCGTAACCTGTTCATTTCTCTCGTGATGCTGACCGTGCTCGGCCTGGCCGGAACGGGCCTGGCCGCCGAGCCCATTCTCGTGGGCACCACCACCAGCACGGCCGACACCGGCCTGCTCGACTACTTGGCCCCGAAAATTCTCAAGGACACCGGTCTGGACATGCGCTGGATCGCCGTGGGCACGGGCAAGGCCCTGGAGCACGGCAAGAACTGCGACGTGGACATCCTCATGGTCCACGCGCCCGCGGCCGAGAAAAAGTTCATCGCCGAGGGGCACGGCGTGAGCCGCGCCGAGTTCATGTACAATGATTTCGTCATCGTCGGCCCGGCCAAGGACGCCGCCAAGATCAAGGGCAAGGGCGCGCTCGACGCGCTCAAGGCCATCGCCGCCGCCGGCGCTCCCTTCGCCAGCCGTGGCGACGACTCCGGCACGGACAAGCTGGAGAAGCGCCTGTGGAAGGATTCCGGCCTGGGCGTGCCGGACAAGGCCGCCTGGTACATGCAGGTGGGCCAGGGCATGCTGGCCACCCTGCGCATCGCCGCCGAGCGCGGGGCCTACGCCATCACCGACCGCGGCACCTGGATCGCCTACGAGGCCAAGGAGCAGGGCAAGGCCGGCCTGACCATCCTTTCCGAGGGCGACCAGGCCCTGCGCAACCAGTACAGCATCATCCTGCTCGCGCCCAAGTGCTCCAAGATCAAGCACGCGGCCGCCAGGAAGCTTGAGGCCTGGCTCGTGTCCAAGACCGGGCAGAAGGCCATCGCGGACTTCAAGCTCCAGGGCAAGCAGCTGTTCACGCCCAACGCCAAGTAGCGCAGCCGTTCCGGCATGGATTACTTCAGCGAAGGGTTGAGCCGGGCCGTGGCGCTGCTGCTGGCCCTGGATCCCGAGACGTTCTCGGCGGTCTGGGCCACGGCGGGCGTCACGGCCCTGTCCCTTGCGGTCAGCCTGCTGCTCGGCCTGCCGCTGGGCTTCGGCCTTGGCTATTTCCGCTTCCGCGGGCGGCGGGCCGCGCGGCTCTTCGTGGACTGGATGCTCTCCCTGCCCACGGTGGTCATCGGCCTCATCGTCTACGCGCTGCTCACCACGCGCGGAGTGCTGGGCGAGTGGGGCCTGCTCTTCACCGTGCCGGGCATGGCCATCGGCCTGACCATCCTCGGCCTGCCGATCATCATCTCCATGACGGCCACGGCCGTGGAGTCCACGGACTCGCGGCTCACCGAGACGGTGCTCTCCCTGGGCGCGGACCGCTGGCAGCTGCTTGCCGCCACGCTCTCCGAGGCGCGCTTCGCCATGGCGCTGGCCGCGGCCTCGGCCTTCGGCCGCATCGTCTCCGAGGTGGGCATCGCCATGATGGTCGGCGGCAACATCAAGTGGCACACGCGGACCATCACCACGGCCATCGCCCTGGAGACCGGCCGGGGCGAGTTCGCCCAGGGCATCGCGTTGGGCATCGTGCTCATGCTCGTGGCGCTTGTGGTGAACCTGCTGGTGCACCTCCTGCGCGGCGCGGCCGGCGGGGCCGGCGGGGGAGGGACGTCCGCGTGAGCGCGCCGCAGCTGTACTCCCTGCGCGGGGTCGCCGTGTCCTACGGCGGCGCGGAGGCCCTCCGCGTGCCGGAGCTGGACATCGCGCCCGGCGCGGGGCTCGGGCTCTACGGTCACAACGGCTCGGGCAAGAGCACCCTGCTGCGCGTGCTCGGCTTTCTCCTCGCCCCCGCAGCGGGCGTCCTGACCTTCGAGGGCCGCCGGGTGGACGCCGCGGCCATGCGCCACGGCCATCTGCTGCGGCGGCGGGCCGTACTCCTCGGCCAGGACACCTGCCTGCTCAAGCGCTCCGTGGCGGCCAACGTGGCCTACGGCCTGAAATTGCGCGGCGAGCCCTTCAATGGGGCCGCTGGCGAGGCGCGCATCGCCCGGGCCCTGGCCCTGGCCGGACTGGACTACGCCGCCTACGCCCGGCGCTCCTGGCGGCAGCTCTCCGGCGGCGAGGCCCGGCGCGTGGCCCTGGCCGCGCGGCTGGCGCTCTCGCCCGCGGCGCTGCTGCTCGACGAGCCCACCACCGGGCTGGACCGCGCCAGCACGGAGCACGTCAAGGCCGCCGCGCGCGCCGCGCGGGAGCGGGGCGCGGCCCTCGTCGTGGCCAGCCACGACCTGGACTGGCTGCGGGACTGCGCGGACACGGTGCTCGAGCTCAAGGACGGGCGCATCGTCGGGACCCTCGGCTGAAGCCTGCCGGAGCATAGGCGCTTCCGCCGGAGGCATTGACCGGAATCGGGCTTCCACGTAGAGGCTACGCATGCACGTCAGCGTCAGATGTTTCGCCTCGCTCTCCCGTTTCACCCCGCCCGACGCCGAGGCCTGCGCCATCGGTCCGGGCGAGACCGTGGGCGGCCTCGTGGCGCGCCTGGGCATCCCGCCGGAGGAGCTCAAGCTCGTGTTCCTCAACGGCCTGCACGCCGGACTGGACGCCGCCCTCAAGGACGGCGACCGCGTGGGGCTGTTTCCGGCTGTGGGAGGAGGGTGACGCATGAGCGCTCAGGAACCTCTTGGCGGCCGCATCGCGGCCCTGGCCGAAACCCGCGTTTTGCCCGGCGGCCGGGAGCTGCGGGTGCTGCCCTTTTTCGCGGCGCTGGACCTCGCCCGCAGTCTGCCCCGCACCGCCGGCCGGCGGTCCCTGGCCCTGGTCGAGCGCGAGGCGCTGGCCCAGGGCGTCTGCCCGGAGCGCTTCGTGCGCAACCTGGAGACCTACAGCCTGGAGGAGCAGCTCCGCCTGGCCGGAGCCGGCGCGGGCCTCGTGGGCCTGGGCGGCCTGGGCGGCCACGTGCTGGAGCTGCTGGCGCGCGCCGGCGTGGGCCACATCCGCGCGGCCGATGGCGACGAATTCGAGCCCTCCAATCTCAACCGCCAGCTTTACGCCACGCGGCGCAGCCTGCTCGGCTACAAGGCCGCGGCGGCGGCCGCGCGCATGCGCGTGGTCAATCCCGGCGCGCTGTTCGAGCCCATCGCGGCGCAGCTCGACGAGGCGGGCATGGGCCGGCTGCTGGAGGGCCTGGGACTCTGCGTGGACGCCCTCGGCGGGCTGGAGGGCCGCGCGGCGCTGGCGCGGCGGGCCGCTGCGGCGGGCGTTCCGCTGGTGACGGGCGCCGTGGCTGGTCAGACCGGTCTGGTGGCCACGGTGCTGCCGGGCGGCACGTGCCCGGCCGAGCTTTTCGGCCAGGGCGGCGGGGCGGAGGACCGGCTCGGCACGCCCGCTCCGGCGGTGGCCGCGGCGGCGGCGATCATGGCCGGCGAGGCCGTGAACATCCTCTGTGGCCGCGCGCCCGCGCTGGCCGGGAAAATGCTCGCCTTCGACCTTGCGCGGATGAGTTTCGAGACGCTGACGCTCTAGCCCTGGAACTTGTGCCGGATGGCGCGGATGACGTCCTGGATGGCCATGAACGAGTCCACCACGTCCGGGTCGAACTGCGTGCCGCGGCCGCGCAGGATCTCCGCCACCACCTGCTCTTCCGGCCAAGCCGCCTTGTACACGCGGCTGGAGATGAGCGCGTCGTAAACGTCGGCCAGGGCCGTGATGCGCGCGGCGATGGGGATGTCCGCGCCGGCGATCTCCTCGGTGCAGAGCTCGCGCACCAGCGAGAGGTCCTCCGGCAGGCGGCCGGGATAGCCCTTGCCGTCCCAGCGCTCGTGGTGGCTCTGGGCGATCTGCCGGCAAAGCACGTCCAGCTCCGAGGTGGTGTTGGCGAAGAGCGCCGCGCCATAGACCGAGTGCCACTTCATGATCGCCGCCTCGTGCGGCTCGAAGCGGCCGGGCTTCTTGAGGATCAGGTCCGAGATGCCGACCTTGCCCACGTCGTGGAGCATGGCCGCCAGGCGCAGCATGTCCTTGGTGCGTTTGATGGTGAATTCGTCCACGCCCTTGGCGCGCGCCCAGTGCTGGTAGATCTCCGCCGTGTACGCGCCGACGCGCTGGACGTGGCCGCCGGTCTCCTTGGGATCGCGCATCTCGGCCATCTTCATCATGCGCAGCATGATCTCGCGGGTCATGATGCCGCGCTCGATGGTCACCGAGGCGGAGTTGGCGAAGAGCGGGGCGTAGTGGATGTCGTCGGCCGTGAAGGGGCGCACCTCGCCGCGGGCCGAGGCGTTGATCAACTGCATCACGCCGACGATGCGGCTCTGCAGCGTCTTCAGCGGGATGGTCAGCATGGAGCGCGTGCGGTAGCCGGTGTCTTGGTCGAATTTTTTGTTGAAGGAATAGGGCAGGGTCTCGGCCAGGGCGTAGGCGTCGGGAATCACGAGCGTTTCGCCGGTCATGGCCACGTAGCCCACGATGGACGTGTCGTCCACGGGCACGGTGAAATCGGTGTAAAGGTGCTTGCTGGCGTCCGGCCCCTGAAACAGGGTGTCGTTGTGCACGTAGCTGAAGCGCAGGTGGTCGCCCTCGATGAGGTAGATGGACCCGGCGTCCGCGCCGGTCATGGTCCGCGCCTCGGCGAGGACCTTGTCGAGGATGGCGTCCACGTCCTTGAGGGTGTTCAGCTCCTCGATGACCTTGAGGATGTCGCGGACAATGTCGTACGGTTGCCTGTCCCTGCATTCCACGGTGCATGCTCCTGGCTTGGCGGGCTCGACTCTCGCTTTTTGAACGGGTACAACAAAGCACGGATCGACGAAATATGCAAATGATACAGATCGCTGGGGTACGTAGCGCGGACGAGGCGCGCATGGTCGCCGCCTGCGGCGCGACGCACGTGGGCCTGCCGCTGCGCCTGGACTTCCACGCCCCGGACGTGGACGACGCGCAGGCGCGCGACATCGCGGCCGCGCTCCGCGGTCTGTGCCGGACGGTCCTGATCACCTATCAGACGGACGCGGCGGAGACATTGTTACTGTGCAGATTCCTTGGCGTTTCCGGCGTGCAGCTACACGGGCGGATGCCCCTGGCCGAGGTGCGGGCCCTGCGCGCCGCCGCGCCGGAGCTGTTCATCATCAAGAGCCTGGTCATCGGCCGCGCGGACGAGGCCGTGCTGCTTACGGAGGCGCGCGCCCACGCGCCCAGCGTCGACGCCTTCCTCACCGACACCTTCGACCCCGGCACGGGCGCCAGCGGGGCCACCGGCTGCACCCACGACTGGGCCGTGAGCCGCCGCCTGGTCCAGGCCCTGCCGCGGCCGCTGATCCTGGCCGGCGGGCTGAACCCGGAGAACGTGGCCGAGGCCGTGGCGCGGGTGCGGCCGGCGGGCGTGGACGCGCACACCGGACTGGAGGACGCCTCCGGGGCCAAGGACGAAGCCAGGGTGCGGCGCTTCGTGGCGCGGGCGCGGGCGGCCTGGGCCGCACTGGCGGAGGGGAAAGACGCGGCGGATGGCCGCGGGTGAGCGCCCGGGGCTTGCCAAAGCTTGCGAATCAGCGTAAATAACGCCACCTTTCGAGAGTTCCCACGCGAAATGCCACGGAATTTTCCGTCCGCGCGGGATGCGATTTTGAGGAGACTGCATGTCCAAAGAAGAAGCCATAGAGGTCGAGGGCGTCATCCAGGAAGCCCTTCCCAACGCCATGTTCCGCGTCGAGTTGCAGAACGGGCACAGCATCCTGGGCCACATTTCCGGCAAGATGCGCAAGCACTACATCCGCATCCTCCCCGGCGACAAGGTCAAGGTCGAGCTCTCGCCCTACGACCTCACGCGCGGCCGCATCACCTTCCGCCTGCGCTAGCTTCCCGCAAACGAACCGCAAGAGCCCGCCCCGCAAGGCGGGCTTTTTGCGTTTGGACTCCGCTTGCCGCCCCGGCAAGGCTGCGGCCCCCTTCCGTTCGCCGCGCGCCTGGGCTAGACTGGGGCGCAAAGCGCACAGGAGGGCCGCATGGAGCGCAACCGGGGCACGGTGAGCTATTTCAACGAGCGCAAGGGCTTCGGGTTCATCACCGACGAGGCCGGGCGCGACGTGTTCGTGCACTTCGCGGAGATCGTCCGCGACGGGTTCCAGACCCTTGCGCCGGGCGAGTCCGTGCTCTTCGACTACGCCGAGGGCGGCGCGGGCCTGCGCGCCGTCAATGTCGAGGTGCGCCAGGAGAAGACGGGCGTGCGTCGGCCGGCGTGAGGCCGGCGGGTGTAGCAAATGAAAAGGGGCCGAGCGGCCCCATTTTTATTTGTTGCGGCTCACAGCGCGCTGCACGGCGTGCCGGCTGCGGGCGGATTTCCGCCGCGGCAGGACGCGCAATAGCTCTGCGGCCCTTCCGGGTGCGCCCCCGAAGTCCGCCTGTCGGTTGTCCCGAAGGCGTCCGGATAGGGGTGGAAGACATGCTCCGCGCCGTTGTTCGTTGAGCATCTCGGACAGGATTTGAACTCCGCGCCAGTGGCGTCCGTCTTGTAGACCGACCTGTTGAGGGGCTTGTTGCAATGCGTGCAGTTCGGCATGCCGGCTCCTTGGTGGGTAGGGGATGGGACGAACGGGAAACCGCTTCGCTTATATTCCGGCCCGCGGATTTTGTCGACCGCGCCGGCCTTGCCTGAGGGCTCCCGCCCGGCCGCCGTCCCGACCTGAACGCCTTCAGGGCGAGCTTGGCCGGGGCCGGGAAAATGCCTGGGCGGCGGCCTTCCCCGGGCCGGTCTGTCCGCCGGAAAGGTCGCTCGGAGCCTGGAGAAGGCGGCCGCAGCGGTGAGCGGAGAGGCCGCTGCCGAAGCGCTTCGCTTCTGCTTTTGCACAGAAATGGTTGCACAAGTGCAGGTCCGGCGGCGCATTGTGCGGGCCGCAGCACAGCGCCTGATCCCACATCATGCTGAAATAGTACAGAAAGATAAATGGCACGCGCTATGCTTTGGGGCGTTTGACAACAGGGACGATGCATGCGGCGTTGACGTTTGTGGCAGCCCATGGATCGAAGCTCCCCCATGGCCTGAGTCAATACCATACGGTACGGTATTGACGCTGAGACAAGCGCGCGGCCGCTGCGCCCGGCGTTTGCGGGACGGCCCGGCGTCGCCACGGATTGTGGCGGCATAACTGAGAAAACGACAGTGAGGTGTTGCATGAATCAGGACGGGAAGATCAGGAAGCCTTTGAGCCATTATGTGCGCTGCCTGCACCGCGACATCGGATTCCTCGTCCTCGGGCTTACCCTGGCCTATGCGTTGAGCGGCGTGATCCTGGTCTACAGGGAGACGGGGTTTCTCAAGAGCGTGGAGCACGTGGACCGGAGCCTGCCCTCCGGACTGGCTCCGGAAACGCTCGCCAAGATCCTGCACCTGCGGCGTGTTGAGGTCACCGGATCCGACGGCGGCGTGATCGCCTTCCGTGACGGCATGGGCGTGAGCGGCGGCCGCTACGACAGCATCACCGGCGACGTGAGCTACGAGGCCATGCAATACCCGTCTTTTGTGGACCGCCTGATCCGCATCCACAAACTCGCCAGCTCCAAGGCCATGTCCGCCGTTTCCGTCGCATACGGCGTGTTGCTGTCGTTCCTCGCCGTGTCGTCGCTGTTCATGTACGGCAAGCGGCGCAGCGGCTTCCGCCGGGGGCTGACGCTTTCCGGCGTCGGGCTGCTCCTGGCGGGGACGGTCATGCTCCTGCTCTAGGCGTGCTCCCGGCCGCCGCCGTTACTTGAATGACTTCAGGTAAAGCTTGTCCAGGGCCGCGAACATGTTCTGGCGGATGCCGTCGAAGGCTTCCAGCTCCCTGGCCATGTCCTGGCGGCGGCCCTCCTCGGCCATGGCCACGATCTTGCGCGCGGCGGTGTGGACCTGCTCGTGGAATTTCGCCACGTCGCTGGCCTCATCGTGGCCGGCCAGCTCCGCCGCGCCCTCCGCGTCCCACCACTTGCCGAAGGCGCAGGAGTGGTGGTCGGCCACCTCCGAGGCCTTCATGCTGGTGAAGCCCTTCATGATCGACTCCAGCCGCGAAACCCAGGCCAGGTGCAGGCTCTTGATCCGGCCCACGTCGAAGCCGGCCTTGCCGATGGAGTAGCGGTTCAGCCCGGCGTGGAGCAGCTGGGACTGGGCGGAAAGCTCCCGCGCGGAGGCCTTCACCTGCAGCGAGGTCGCGGCCATGCCCGACACGTCCGCGCCGACGGCCTTGATGTCGGCGTCGATCTTCCGGCTGAACTCGGCGCAGGCCGCGGTGGACTTGGCGATCTCCGTCAGGTCCGTGGACACGCGCAGCACGGCGCTGGAGAGGTCGGACGTGGCGGTGGTCTGCTGCTCGATGGCCGAGGCCACGCCGGAGACGTGCTGCTGCACCTCGGCGATGACCGCCTCGACCTTGGCCACCTCGGAAACGGCCTGCTCGCCGGAGGACTTGATGCCCTCGATGCGCGTGAGCTGCTCCGCCGCCATGTCGCTGCTTTTGCCGATGGCGGCCACGGCGGCCTCGGTGGCCAGCTTGTTGCGCGCGGCCATTTCCTGGACCTTGGCGATGGCCGCGCCCACGTCCTTGGTGGCGCTCATGGTCTTCTCGGCCAGTTTGCGCACCTCGTCGGCCACGACGGCGAAGCCGCGGCCGGCGTCGCCGGCGCGCGCGGCCTCAATGGCCGCATTGAGCGCCAGCAGATTGGTCTGGTCGGCGATGTCGCTGATGACCTCCAGGATGCGGCCGATGTCCTTGGCCTGGCTGTCCAGCTGGTGCATGTCGGCCTGCAGGGCGTTGGCCTTGTCCTGCACCTCGGCGAAGGATTCGTTCATGGCCGCGAAGCCGCGCGCCCCCTCCCCGGCCGTCTCGCCCAGGCGGGTGATGCGCTCGGCGGCGGCGGTGGTCATGCTCACGGAGCGGTCGGTGATTTCGCGCACCTGCTCGATGCTCTGGGCGATTTCGCCCTCGGTGGCGGCCATCTCCTCCTCGGCCGCGGCCATGCTGTGCAGGCGGTCGGCGGTGGCCTCCACGAGGCCGTGGATTTTGCCGATGTCCGCGGCCAGGCCGCTGGAGCTTTCCTCCACCGCCTTGGCCCCGGAGAGGGCCTTGCCGGACCCGTCGGACAGGACCGTGGCCTGGGTGGAGAGGTCGCCGGCGAAGGTCTCCAGGGTGTAGGTGGTGTTGGCGATGCCACGCAGGGAGACGACCAGACTGCCCAGCGCGGCGCAGACCTCGCCCTCGCCCCGGGGGGCGATGTCGCCGCTGCCCAGGCGGCTGCACAGCGCTGCGGCCACGGCGCGGCCGCGCGTCTGCTCGCGCCGGAGCATGCGCACGGTCCAGGCGGAAAGCCCGGCCGCCAGGATCGCGGCGGCCCAGGCGGGCAGGGCGTGGACGTCGAGGGCGAGAAGGATTGCGGCGGGAATGAGCGGACCGATGGCGGCAAGCAGTTCGCCCGGCCCGAAGGCCGTGCTGCTGGGGGTGCGCATGGTGTCTCCTGGGCAAGAGGTTGGCGGAAGCGTTTCTGAGAACTTTTATCGCGCTCTGCCGCACAATGCCAGAGGAAACGGAAAAAGACTGGAAATTGCGCCCCCGGCGTTACACTCCCGCCTCCTGATGGACCTTCTCCACCACGTTGTCCACGAGCACGTCCTTGGCCTTCCACTCGCCCTTTTTGATGACGTAGCGCGTGAGCCGGTAGTCGATCTGGTCGATGAAATCGAGCTTGCCCCAGCCGTCCGCGTCCAGGAGCCGGGCGCAGTCGTCGAGAAACGCCTCCACGTCGATGTAGCAGCCCTCGTAGTCCACGCTCAGCGTCCGGTCCGCGTATTTGGCCTGGTCGAAGGGCATGGACCGGCGGATCTCGTCCGAGGCCTCGGGCGAGAGCCCGTGAATGTCGGCGTACACGCGCACGGCTTCCATGGCGGCGTTCCCCGTAGGCTCAGCGGTTGAGGACGGCGAGGTCGTCCAGGATGATTTGCGCCGCGCGGTCGGCCGCGCCCGGACCGCCCAGGCGCCTGCGCAGGCCGGCCAGGTCCGCGCGGGCGGCGTCCAGGGCCGTGCTGCCCAGCAGCCAGGGCCGGAGCCGCGCCGCGAACTCCTCGGCCGTGGCCCGTTCCTGGAGCAGCTCCGGCAGCACCTCGCGGCCCATGATCAGGTTGGCCAGGCTGACCCACTGGACCTTGACCAGGGCCTTGCCCACGGCGAAGGAGAAGGCCGAGAGGCGGTAGCCCACCACCGTAGGCGTGCCGATGAGCGCGGCCTCCAGCGTGGCCGTGCCGCTGGCGGCCAAAAGCGCGCACGAACGGCGCATCATCCGGTAGCGCTCCGCCGGCCCGCAGATCTCCACCGGCAGGTCCGGCGGCAGGAAGGCGCGCAGGAACTCCTCCTCCACGCCGGGCGCGCGGGCCAGGGCGATTCTGAGCTCCGGCCGGTCGCGGCGCAGCAGCCGGGCTGCGGCCGCGAACTCCGGCAGCAGCGCGCGGATCTCCTTGCGCCGGCTGCCGGGCAGCAGGCCCAGGAGGTCCGGCTCCGGCGGCATGGCGTCCAACTCGGCCAGGGGCAGCTGGTCCATGAGCGGGTGGCCCACGTAGTCCGCGTCCAGGCCGCGCAGGGCGTAGAACTCCTTCTCGAAGGGCAGGATGCACAGCACCTTGCGGGTGAATTCGCGCAGGAACCGGACGCGGCCGGAGCGCCAGGCCCAGACCTGCGGGCTGATGTAGTAGTATACCGGGATGCCCAGCTTTTTGGCGATGCGCGCCACGCGGAAGTGGAAGTCCGGGCAGTCGGTGAGGATCACCGCGCGCGGCCGTTCGGCCTTGAGGGCGCGCTTGACCTGGCCCAGGAGCCGCAGGATGCGCGGCAGGCCGCCGAGGACCTCGGTGAGGCCCACCAGCGAGATCAGGCGCATGGGAAAGCGCACCGCGCAGCCGGCCGCGGCCAGCGCCGGGCCGCCCATGCCGATGGCCCGCAGGCCGGGCTCGCGCCGTTTGAGGGCCTCCAGCAGCGAGGCGGCGTGGATGTCGCCGCTGGCCTCGCCGGCGCTGATCCAGACGGTTCCGTTCATGCGCTGCACCTAGCCTGAATCCCCCCGGCCGGCAAGGCCCCCGCCGGACGCGGCGCGCCGGGCCACGTTGCATTGCCGCGCCGGAGAAGGTAGGAATGCGCCTGTCGGCCGCGCCGCCGGAAGAATCCGGACGCGGCGAACCCCCAACGTTGGAGTGCTTGATGCAGAAGGTCGGCGTCGTCGGACTGGGCCGGATGGGCAAGGTGCACCTGCGCAACTACAGCGAGATGCCCGATGTCGAGATCATGGGCGTCATGGACGCGGACGAGTCCGCGCTCAAGGAGGCGGCCGGACGCTTCGGCGTCCCCGTGTTCACGGATCTGGACGCGCTGCTGGCCCGCGGGCTCGACGCCGTGAGCGTCTGCGTGCCCACGGTGCTGCACCACGCCGTGGGCCTCAAGGTCATCGAGTCCGGCGCCGGGCTGCTCATCGAGAAGCCGCTGGCGGCCACCACGGCCGAGGGCCGCGAGCTGGTGGAGGCCGCGCGGCGCAAGGGCGTGGCGCTCATGGTCGGCCACGTGGAGCGCTTCAACCCGGCCGTGCGGCGGGTGAAGGAGCTGCTCGGCGACGACGTGATCTCCGTGCAGATCGAACGCGCCGGCCCGTATCCGGCGCGCATCCAGGACGTGGGCGTGATCCGCGACCTGGGCCCGCACGACATCGACCTGGTGCGCTTCCTCACGGGGGCGGAGTTCCGCCAGGTCTACGGCGTGCGCGCCACCAGCCGGGGCCAACACGAGGACAACGTGCTGATTTCGGCGCAGATGGACAACGGCGTGCTCGCCAACATCAGCGCCAACTGGGCCACGCCGTTCCGCTCGCGCTCCATCCGCGTGGCCTGCCGGTCGAAGTTCGTGGCCGCCGATCTCGTGAACCAGGTGGTGCACGAGTACGGCCCGTTCAGCCCGGAATCGCAGAGCTACACCGTGCGCGAATGGCCCCTCGTGGCCCGCGAGCCGATCAAGGAGGAGCTGACCTGCTTCCTGCGCTGCCTGCGCGAGAAGACGCCCGTGCCCATCTCCGGCGCGGACGGTCTGGCGGTCCTGGAGGTCATCGATCGGATCTTCGCCTGCGGCGCATAGCCGCTGGCCCCTGTGGCGTCAGGAAGGGCGGTCCGGCCGGGCCGCCCTTTTTTATTTCGGCGCGGTCGCCGCCTCCCGGCACAGGCCCACCAGCGTTTCGAATTCGCCGGTCTCGGGCATGTAGGCTTCCAGCTCGCCGGTCTCCATGTCGAAGTACCAGCCGTGGATGTGCAGGCTTCCGGCGTCCACGCGCGCCTTGATCCAGGGGAAGGTGAGCAGGTTCTCCATGGACACGAGGATGGCGGCCATTTCGCAGGCGCGCTGCCGGGCCTGGGGCGTCTTGTGGCCCAGGTCGCGCAGTACCTCGTCGCGCGCGGGCTGGGCGATGCGCACCCAGGGCGCGATGAACTGGCCGGCGGGCGCGCCGTCGGCCATGAGGGCCTGGATGCCGCCGCAAAAGCTGTGGCCGAGGATGATGATGTGGCCGACCTCCAGCACGGTGACGCCGTACTCCAGGGCCGCGCTGACGCCGTGGTGCGCGCCGCCGGTCTCGTAGGGCGGCACGAGGTTGGCCACGTTGCGCACGACGAACATGTCGCCGGGGTCGCAGCCGGTGAGGATGGCCGGGTCCACGCGCGAGTCCGAGCAGGCGATGACCAGCGCGCCCGGCGTCTGGCCCTCCTGGAGGTCCTTGTACAGCAGATCCTTGGAGCAGAAGAAGTGGCGCTGGAAACGCCGGAATCCGTGCAGGAACTTGGCGATTTCTTTCATGTCCCGGCAGCTACGGCACAAGGCCGGGCGCTGTCAATGGACGGACGGCCGCGTCAGCGCGGGGACGCGTTCTGACCGGCGGAGGCCATCAGCAGGTAGTCCTTCACGGAAAGGGCTCCGGCGTCGCGCGCCGCGGCCAAAATCCCGGCGCGTTCCTCCCGGCTGCGGACCCGGCCGATGAGCACGGCGTTGCCCTCGACCACGTGGACGCGGGCCTCGCGGGTGCGCATGCCGGCCATGCGCAGGATGTTGTCGCGCATCTCGCCGTCGGTGACGCGGGACTCCCGGCCCGAGCCCGCCGGATACAGGCAGAGGATGGTTTCGCGCACGCCCCGGATGTTCCGCGTGGCGCGCCGGGCCCGGTCCAGCTCGTCCGGGGAGGCGTAGGTGCCGAGCACGAAGGCCCGGCCCTGGACCACCACGGGCACGGCGTACTTGAGCGAACCGCCCTGGGCGTCGAGGGCGGCGCGCAGCCGCGCCTCGGCCTGGACCTCCTGGTTCTGCGCCGGCTCCAGGCGGCGGCGCTCGTTCAGGCCCGAGGCCATGTCGTAGCCGGTCTTGCCCGTCTCGGCGACGTTGAGCACGTCGCCCACGGCCAGCACGGGCAGCGCGGCGCAGCCGCCGAGGCAGAGCGCGCTCAGCCCGAGCAGCAGGGCGGACAGGACGGAACGGAGGCGCGGCACGGACGTTCTCCGGGGTTTGCGGCGGTCTGCGCGCGACCATCGCGCGCGGCCTGCGGCGCAATCGTCATGCATGTCCCGTGCCGAGTCCTGGGCGGGAAAAAAGCGCCGCCGGACAACTGCGCGGCGGGGCGGCTCAGGGCGCGGGCGTCGGCTGCGGCGGCCGGCCGCCGTCGCGGCGGCTTACGGCGATGAGGTAGCGGTCCCCGGCCAGCCACTGCTCGAAGACGACGCTCAGCGTCGCGGGCCGCGTGGTCCAGGCGTCCCACTTCTTCTTCTTGATGGCCAGGACCACGTCCCGCTCCGCCAGGATCGGGTCGAGGATGTCGAAGCCGGCGGTTTCGCGCAGCGCGCCGCCGTAATAATAGGAGTAGATGCCCTGGTAGGTGTCGTGGGCCACGGGATAGTAGCCCTGCGCGGCGTAGGTCCGGAGCAGCTCCGCCTGGGGCCTGGGGCTCATGATGGCGTCGAGGGCCGGGGCCAGCGTCTGGGCCGCCGGCTGGACCCACAGGGCGGTCAGCAGCGCCAGGACCGGCGGAACAAGGCGCGCGGGGGCGTTGCGCAGCAGCAGCAGCCCCAGGCCGCAGGCCGCGAAGCCGGCCGCCACGGCCCAGGTTCCCGGCAGGGTTTGGCCCGTGAGCGGCGGCGGCAGGAAGCCGCCGGCCCGGGTCACGGCCGCGGCCAGGGCCAGGAAGAACAACCCGGCGGCGATCCACAGCCGCCGCCAGGGCAGCCCGTCGTCGAGCAGGCCCAGGGCCAGGAGCAGGGCCAGGGGGGCCAGTTGCGGCAGGACGTAGATCACGACCTTGCCCGAGAGCAGGGACAGCAGCGTCAGCCCGCTCACGGCGGAGATCCACAGCCAGGCGCGGGCGTCCCCGGCGGGCGAGGCCTCCCGGCGGCCGGCCCAAAGCCCACGCCAGAACGCCGTCGCGCCCAGCCGGCCCAGGGGCAGGGCCACGACGGCCAGCATCCAGGGCAGCCAGCAGGGCGGGAAGGCCACGAGATAGAAGTGCCAGGGCTCGGCGTGGTGGAAGGTCTTGGTGGCCCGCTGGAAGATCTGCTCGTAGAAGATCTTGTGCAGGAACTGCGGCCCTTCCAGGAAATACGCCGCCACGACCCAGGAGCAGATGATGACGAGGAGCGCGCCCAGGCCGGGGAGCATGTCGCGGCGGAAGAACTCCCGCGCGCGGCCCCGCCAGGCCAGGAAAAGCAGGGTGGTCAGCACCGGGAAGAGCAGGCCCAGCGGCCCCTTGGTCAGCGTGGCCAGACCGGTCAGGAACAGCGCCAGCGTGGCCAGACGTCCGCGCCGCGCCTCGTTTCCGGGGGCGAAGGCCCCGCAGAAGGCCGCCTGGGAGGCGGTGATCAGCGCGGCGAAGAGGAGATCCATGCGCGTGTAGTGCAGCAGCCCGGCGAAGAACAGCGTGCCCAGGAGGATGGCTCCGGCCAGGGGGCCGGCCCCCTCATCCAGGCGCAGGGCGCGGGCCAGCAGCAGCACGGCCCAGAGCATCAGGAAGCCGCTGACCGCCGCGGCCAGGAAGAACACCGCCGGATCGCCCAGGCCGGTGAGGACGTCCAGCGCGCGCACCAGCCAGAAGAACAGCGGCGGCTTGTCCGGATAGGCCACGCCGTTGAGGTTGAGCACCAGCCACTTGCCGCGCAGGAGCCCGGCGTAGGCGTCGGCGTAGCGCACCTCGTCGGAGAACCACAGCGCGCGCGTGGAGAAGGTGAAGGCCGTCTGCAGGGCCGCGAGCAGGCCCAGCGCGACCAGCGGACGGCGCCGCAGCAGGGTCCAGAGGCGTTCCGGCAGGGCCGTCATGCTCAGTTTCTCCAGCGCCGCGGCAGGCGCGCGGCGAGGCGCGGGGCCAGGTACTGGATGAGGGCCGCGCCGACGAGGCCGACGGCCATGCCGCCCATGAGATCGCTGGGATGGTGCGCGCCCAGGACGATGCGGCTGGCCCCCATGAGCCCCAGCAGCAGCCCCATGAGCGGCGCGAGCCAGCGGCGCAGGGCGGCCAGGGGCAGGGTTTGCAGGGTCATCTCCTCGACGTGGCCCGAGGGCATGGAGTTGTGCGCGGCGTCGAAGGACACGGGGAGGAAGGGGCCGCCCACGCCGGGCCGGGGCCGGCCGATGACGATTTTCAGGGCGCGCTCCAGGGCCACGGAGACGATGAGTTGCGCGGCCAGGTAGGCCAGGGCCAGGGCCAGGGGGCCGCGCCGCCTGCGCCGCAGGCCGCAGGCCAGCAGGCCGGCGTAGACGAGGTACAGCGCGGGGTTGCCCCAGGCGCTGTAGAGCTTGATCCAGCCCACGGCCTCGGGATGCACGGCGCGCCAGACGACGAAATAGGCGGCGGTGGCGGCCTCGCTGCCGAAGACGGCGAGGCAGGCCGCGCAGACGCAGGCCAGGGGCAGCACGGCGAAGGCCCAGGCGGCCGGAAGGGAATACGGGGCGTGACGCGGCATGCGGCCTTATAGGCCGATTCGGGGGGCGGCGCAACGAAAGAAAACGCCCGCCGGGGCTGGCCTGGCGGGCGTCCGGGAATCCGGTTGGGGCGGTGTCCTAGGCGGCGTGCTTGCCGCCCAGGCCGGCCACGCAGCGGTCGACCTCGCGGACCTTGGCCAGGATGCTCTTGCCGATGCGCCGGAACTCCGAGAAGTCACCCGGGGCGTAGGAGCGCCGCGTCTTGGCCAGGCCGGCCAGGTCGAGGGTCTCGTTGAACAGATAGGGCAGGTAGAGCGGGTCCTGGCGCACGAAGAACAGCGCCTGCTCCAGCAGGGTGTGGATCTCGTTCTGGCTGGCGTCGTGGTGGCGGAAGAGCTTCTGCATGCGCTTTTCCAGGTGCCGGATGGAGCTGGTCCAGATGTGGCTGCGCGGCTCGAAGCGGATGCCGGCGCAGGGGGTGCGCGCGGCGGCCAGATGGTCCAGGAAGGCCTCGCAGCGGCCCGGCTCCGAGTTCAGGCAGCCCTGCTCGCGGGCTTCGTCCAGGTTGAGCGCGGGCGCGCCCTTGATGTCAGCGCCGCCGCCGTAGAGGTTGCGGATGCGGAAGGGGGTCTTCTTGATGTCGTCCTCCAGGTCGCGCTTGGCCGTGAGGTACTGCACGCTGGAGATGATCTCCTCGCCCCAGAGGTTCTTGAACTTCTCGTGGACGCTGGGGTCGAAGACCATGCGGTGGCCGCTGGCGTGGTGGCCGTTGGCGTGGGTGGTCTGGCCCTTCCAGGCGAAGTCCTGGCCCACGAGGAGGATGCTCGCGGCGTTCATCCAGCGCAGCAGGCGGATCAGCGTCAGGCTGACGTTGCCGCCGGCGTCGAGTACGAACTCGTGGTCCTGCATGACGAAGGTGGCCATGCCGCCCATGGTCCACAGGGGCAGGGTGGGGCCGGGGTAGCGGCGCACCACCTCGGGGTTGACCTTGGTGGAGTAGATCAGCGGGATGTCCGCCGCCCAGTCCATGTCCAGGCGGTCGTAGAGTTCCAGCATGGAGCCGTCGTAGTCCAGGGCCAGACAGAAGTGCGGCTTGAGGCCGAAGGGCCGCAGGGCCGGCAGGGTCTGCAGGGCCGAGGCGTAGAGGGCGTCGCCGGGGTCTTCGGCCAGGGCCTGGGCGTGCAGGGCCAGGGACGGGCCGGCGCCCAGGATCACCGCGGCCACGCCGCGGGCGGCGTCCTTGAGGGGCTTGAGGCTGCCATCGGACAGGGCGCGGCCGTAGTTCTTCAGCTCGTTGCCCACCATGACGTCCTGGCGGCAGCGCAGGGTGGACATCTCCACGCCGAAGTTCTCCAGGCGGTTCTTCAAGATGCGCATCCAGACGGCGTAATCGGGACTGATTTGCCGGCTGGGGATGTCGGCGCGCAGGTAAATCTTGCCGTAGACGTACTGCAGGTCGAGGTGCTTGACGATCTCGGCCACGTAGTCCTCGTCCGGCACGAGGAAGTGCAGCTTCTTGTTTTCGAAGAAGGGGCGGTAGTCGGTCTGGCCCAGGCAGGCCAGGACCATGGACGGATTGGGCTCCATGACGAGAACCTTGTGGCTGTCCGGGGTGTTGACGAGCACGTGGTTCAGGCCGTAGCCCACATTGGTGCCGACGATGAAGGTGGCCGAGAGATCGGCCTTCTCCACGTCCACCCAGTCGCGGTAGAGCGGGGCCGGCGGCATGGCCTCGAACAGGCCCAGGCCGATCTTCATGCGCCAGTCGATGAGCCCCCACTTGTTGACAAACACGTTGGTTTTCAGGGATTGATCATCAATTGCGCTGTTGGACAGCCAGGCGTAGAACGGCTTGTTGCACTTTTCCAGCGCGGTGATGTTGTCCTTCAGATACGGGAACATGGTCATTGTCGAGGCCCCTTGGTTTGGGCCTATGAATGCAAATGGCGGGCCAGCGGCAATCCCTGCGGGGACGCCCGGCCGGCCGGGGGCATACGCATGGAGCGCACGGACGTTTTGAGGCTTGTGGGCAATACCCCGCTGGTGGAGATCCGCCGCCTGAACCCCTACCCCGGCGTCAAAATCATGGCGAAGGTGGAGGCGCGCAACCCCGGCGGGTCGATCAAGGACCGCGTGGCCGTGGCCATGATCGAGGCGGCGGAGAAAAGCGGCGACCTCACGCGGGACAAGACCATCATCGAGGCCACCAGCGGCAACACCGGCATCGGCCTGGCCATGGTCGCGGCGATCAAGGGCTACCGCATGTGCCTGATCATGCCCGATTCCGCCAGCGAGGAGCGCAAGCGCATCATGCGCGCCTACGGCGCGGAGATCCGCCTCACGCCCGGCCGCCTGGCCACGGACGGGGCCATCGAGCTGGCCTACCGCCTGGCCCGCGAGGAGTCCGACAAGTACGTCCTCCTCGACCAGTACAACAACCCCGCGAGCATCGAGGCCCACTACAACGGCACGGGCCTGGAGATCTGGGAGCAGACCGGGGGCCGCGTCACCCACGCCGTGGCCTGCCTGGGCACCTCGGGCACGGCCATGGGCCTGGCCAAGCGCCTGCACGAGCATCCCGGCGTGCGGGTGGTGGCGGTGGAGCCCTTCGCCGGCCACAAGATCCAGGGCCTCAAGAACATGCACGAGTCCTATCCGCCGGGCATCTACAACAAGAAGGCCCTGGACCAGATCCTCCACGTGGAGGACGAGGACGCCTTCGAGTGCTGCCGCCGGCTCGCGCGGGAGGAGGGCCTGTTCGTGGGCATGAGCTCCGGCGCGGCTCTGGCCGGCGCGCTGAAGCTGGCCGCAGGCCTGGAGGCCGAGGGGAAGGAGGGCCTCATCGTGGCCATCTTCCCGGACGGCGGCGAGCGCTACCTGTCCACGACGCTTTTCGCGCCCAAGGTCCAGGGCGGCCTGCGGCTCATGAACGTGGCCACGGGCTCCAAGATTCCCCTGCCGGCCACGGGGAGCCTCAACCTCTACGCCATCGGTCCCAGCCTGGACGAGCCCGACGATCCGGACGCCTGGAGGCGGCTGATCCTGGCCGACGTCCTGGCCCGGCACCTTGCGACCCAGGGCGCGACGGTCAAACTGGCCGTGGGGCTGGCCGACCTGGACGACCGCACCCTGGCCGCGGCGCGGGCCGCGGGCCTGCCCCGCGCGCAGTACGCCGCGCAGGTGGCGGAGCGCATCCGCGCCCGGGCGCTGGCCCTGGGCATGTCGCCCGGCGTGGTCTTCGAGCCGGCCTCGGCCTCGGTGCCCAAGGCCCTGGAGATCTGCCGCAAGCTTTTGGGCAAGGGCCTGGCCTACGAAAAGCTCCGCAGCGTGTATTTCGACGTGCGCCGCGACAAGCGCTACGGCGCCATGAAGCTCCAGGACCTGGACGGCCTGTCCGTGGGCAAGACCGTGGACCTGGACGACTACGTCAAGGACAACCCGCTGGACTTCACCCTGCTCAAGCGCGCCAGCCTCCAGGACCTCAAGCTCGGCGACATCGTCGAGACCGAGTGGGGCAACGTGCGGCCCAGCTGGTTCGTGCAGATCGCCACGGCCGGACTGGCCGCCCTGGGCCGGGTGGACGTGCTCGTGGCCGGCGAGGACCACCAGTTCCCGCACCTGGAGAACCTGCGCGCCATCTGGAGCGCGGCGGGCGTGGAGCCCAAGGCCTGGCTGGCCGACCGCAAGATCGCCCGCGCCGAGGCCGAGGCGGCCGAGATCCCGGGGCTCCAGGACATGCTGGAGAAGTCCGGCGGTCCGGCGGGCCTGCGCCTGTGGCTGCTGTCCGGCTCCTACCGCAAGCCCCTGGCGGCCGGGAGCCTGGCCATGTGGGCGCGCAACTGGCACAAGGTCCAGGAGGCGGCCTGCGGCCTGCGCCTGGCCGAGGTCAACCCCGGCCACGAGGTGCCCGAGGACGTGGAGCAGGCCGTGTTCGACCTCAAGGCCGGCCTCCTGGCGGCCCTGGAGGACGACCTTTCGCTGCACCGCTACTGGCCCAAACTGTTCACCTTCGTGAAGCGGGTCAACGGCTGGCTGACCGCGGGGCGCATGGGCGGCGCGGCGGCTGCGGCCTGCCTGCGGCAGCTGGAGGCCGCGGACGGGGTGCTCGGCATCCTGGACGCGGGCCAGATGCCCGTGGCCTGCGCCAGCCTGCCCGAGGCGGCGCGGGCGCTCGTGGAGAAGCGCGAGGCCGCGCGCAAGGCCAAGGATTTCGCCGCCTCCGACGCCCTGCGCGACGAGCTGACCGGACTGGGCTGGCGCGTGGAGGACACGGCCAAGGGGCCGCGCGTGTTCCACGCCGGAGCCGGGGCGGCGGCCGGGGCGTAGATGGAGCGGACCACGCTGGTCTGGTGGCTGGCGGCCTGCGCCTGGCTGTGCTTCCTGGGCGTGGCCGTGATCTGCGGCGTCCTGCGCGAGCGCGTCCTGACGCCGCGCCTGGGCGAGCAAAAGGCCCACGTGATCGGCACGCTGGCCGTGTGCGTCCTGCTTCTGTGCGCCATCCACCTCTTCGTCGGCGTGGCCGGCGTGCGCGGCGTCTGGCCGCTGATGCGCATCGGCGCGTTCTGGACCGTGCTCACCGCGGCCTGCGAGTTCCTGCTCGGCCGCTACGTGCTGGGCCACACCTGGGCCCGGCTGCTGGCCGACTATGACATCCTCGGCGGCCGCATCTGGATTCTGGTGCTGGTCACGACCTTCTGGGGGCCGGTGCTCTCGGGAATGCTCAGAAACTGATGGGAGGACGCATGCGTCACGTGTTGCGGAGCGTTCCGGCCCTGCTGCTCCTGTTCCTCATCCAGGTCCTGCCGGCCGGCGCCCAGGCGCCCGCCGCCGCGCAAGGCGCCGTTCCCGAGCTTTTCCACGCCCTGCCCACGCGGCCCGGCGTCAGCGTGGCCCTGGCGCTCATCGACACCCCGCAGCCCAAGGCCGCCGTGCTGCTCCTGGCCGGCGGCGGCGGCAGCCTGGGCATCACGGACGCCGGCGGCGCGGCCCAGGTCGCCCGGGCCGGGAATTTCCTGGTGCGGTCGCGCCGGCTTTTCGCGGCGCACGGCCTGGCCGTGGCGGTCCTGGACGCGCCCTCGGACTGGGAGGGGGGCATGACGCCGCGCTTCCGCTGCTCCGATTCGCATCTGGCCGACCTGCGCGCCGTGGTGGCCTTCCTCACGGCCCGCTGGGGCATGAAGCCCTGGGTGGTGGGCACGAGCATGGGCAGCATCTCCGCCGGCTGGGCTGCGGCCAATCTCGGCGGCGACATCGCCGGCGTCGGGCTCACCAGTTCGGTGACGCGCGTGGGCAAGCGCTGGGACATTCCGGCGGCCTTCAGCCGCGGCACGCTGTCCACGGGCCTGGACAAGGTCGTCGTGCCGGCGCTGGTGGCGCGCCATGACAACGACAGCTGCGTCTCCAGCCCGCCGTCCGCCGCGCCGCGCATCCTGGAGGCGCTCACGGCCGCCCCGCGCAAGACGCTGCTGACCTTCACGGGCGGCAAGCCGGCGCAGTCCGTCGAGTGCGAGCCCCAGAGCCCACACGGCTACTTCGGCATCGAGGAGCGGGCAGTGGACGGCATGGCCGCGTTCATGCTGGACGGCGTGCTGCGCCGATAAGTCTCGGAGGTTATGTCACTCCTAGCGATGACGGATGGTCGTTTGGAGGCGGTTATGGAAGATGCGGTTGTTGTGCTTTCAAGAGGAGGTCTTTTTGCGGAAACCATTTCTGCGAAGCAAATTCGTAGTAGGGAACATCTAAGATACTATTGGCCACTTGTGACAGTTGAAACGCCAAAAAAACTTGTTACATGGGTTAGTAAATCATTCCATAAGGATGGAAGAGTCAAGGCAAAACAACATTTTAGAGTTCTGTTTGCTGGAAAAGGAATTAATATTAATAACATTTTTGAAAGAGCAGAAGTTAAAAGAACGTCATTCGCAAAAGAAAGTATAGAGCATAAACTTGCAAAAAACTTACTTACTGATGTTCTTAACGATAAATTACGCAATGGACATGAATTGAAATGGACATTTAAGGACGAATATAACTCTGATTGCTTCTTTTCTGGTAATCTGCTCCATGAGGCAGGGCAGATTGTAACTGAGAAATATTTGAAAACATCATTCGGTAACACTTACAGATTGGACATTGCAATAATGTCCAAAACTTTTTCGAAGGAACCGATATGTCTTGGTGGAATTGAGATTGAAAAGGCTCATCGTTTTGAAGGAAACAAGGCACTTATTGGAATGTCTCAGGCTTTTCCGTTGCTGTCAGTTGATATCTCAGGCATGAAAGTAGCTGATATAACAAGAAACTGGGCAGAACAAATTCTTTCAGAAACATCACTATCGAGGGCAGATAGCAGGCGTAAAACGTTTGTATATTTACATCGATTTCTATATACGATTTATGCAAAAATGCCAGAGTGGCTTGTAAAGGTGCACAGGCATCAATACTTGGTATTTGCTGACAATGTGGCTCTTAATAAAATCCGCGACTACCTTATAACGTATCAGAAGATTTTAAATATCCCGAAAAAGTCTATAGCACTGACAGTCGTAAATGCAAAATCATCACAATCAAAAGTGATGCTAGCTAATGCTGGGAATATTGCTGGATGTGGCTGGCGAGAAATTAATCCGAACTGTTGCTTGATGATAAGCGTTGACCGGCCTGGTTTTGGGGATGTTGATACAACACTCTTTCATCTTTGTTTAGCAAAGATACTGTTAATTTATTTTGACACATTGGTTGGGTATAAATTTATGGTCGGTGAAACTAATGAGGATTTAAGTAAGCCAGTATGGTCGTTGCGTTATAAAGATCCTCGTAGCGGTAAGGTTAGGCAGCATAGATTATTGCCAAAATGCCTTGCAGAACCAAAATCTTTAGTTCTGCGATCCCTGGAATCGCTAGGCATCACATGCAGCAAGCGGTGCACGGTCTCCAGTACCGATGAGAGCTAGCGCCGCGTCAGCCCATACTTCTTCAGCTTGTATTGCAGCGTGCGGCGGCTGATGCCGAGGGCGTCGGCGGTCCTTTCGCGGTGCCCGCCCGAGGCGTCCAGCGCGCGCACCAGGGCCTCGCGCTCGGCCTCCTCCATGGCCCCCGGCAGCCCGGCCGAGAGGTCCACGTCGTGCAGCGCGGCCCCCGGTTCGCCTGCGGCCGCTCCGCCGCTCACCAGCCCGGCGATCTGCGGCGGCAGCAGCTCCGGCCCCAGGGTGTCGGACCGCGCCAGGATCAGCGCGCGCTCCAGCACGTTCTCCAGCTCGCGCACGTTGCCCGGCCAGGAGTGCCGCGTGAGGGCCTCCACGAAGGACGGGGCGATGGAGCGGATCTCCTTGTGGTTCTTGGCCCCGAGCTTGCGCAGGAGGTGCCCGGCCAGGAGCGGCAGGTCGCCCGTGCGCTCGCGCAGGGGCGGGATGCGGATCTCCAGCACCGCCAGGCGGTAGTAGAGGTCCTCGCGGAAGCGCCCGGCGGCCACGTCGGCCGCGAGGTCGCGGTTGGTGGCGGCCAGGATGCGCACGTCGGTCTCCACGGCCTTGACCGACCCCAGCGGCTCCACGATTTTTTCCTGCAGGGCGCGCAGGAGCTTGGCCTGGAGCGCGGCGGGCATGTCGCCGATCTCGTCCAGGAAGAGCGTTCCGCCGCTGGCCAGCTGGAAGCGGCCGGGCTTGTCCTTCACCGCGCCGGTGAAGGCGCCCTTGACGTAGCCGAAAAGCTCGCTCTCCAGCAGATCCGCCGGGAGCGCGGCGCAGTTGACCTTGATCAGCGGCTTGCGCGCGCGGGCGCTGGCCCGGTGCAGCCCCTCGGCCACCAGCTCCTTGCCGGTGCCGCTTTCGCCCAGGATGAGCACGGTGGCCTCGCTGGGGCCGGCCTGCTCGATGAGTTCGCGCACGTGGACCATGCCCGGGCTCGCGCCCACGAGGGTCTCCCCCGCGCCGGAGTCCAGCTCCGAGCGCAGGCGCGCGTTCTCCTCCAGGAGCCGGCGGTACTCGTAGCTCTTCTCCAGCACGGCGATGAGCTCGTCGTTGTCGGCCGGCTTGGTGAGGTAGTCGAAGGCCCCCTGCTTCATGGCCTCCACGGCCGAGCCCACGGAGCCGAAGGCCGTGAGCAGCACCACGGGGAGGAGCGGGATGCGCGCGTGCAGCTCGCGCATGAGCGTCAGGCCGTCCATGCCGGGCATCTTCATGTCCACCAGGGCCACGTGGGGCTGGACCGCGTCCTTGCTCAGGGCCGTCAGGGCGGCCTCGCCCGAGGCGGCGTCGGTGACGCGCCAGCCGGCGTCCTCCAACACGGCGCGCACGAGCATGCGGTGGCCGGGCTCGTCGTCCACGACCAGGGCCCAGCGCTGATCCGGATTATTCTGCTGCGGATTGGTCATTGCGTTCTCCGTCGCTTGCGTCGTCGCCGGCGTCCTCGATGTCCGGGAAGAACAGGCGCACGCTCGTGCCCTGTCCGGGGGCGGACTCGATGACCGCGCGGCCATGATGGGCGCGCATGATGCCCTGCACGATGGCCAGCCCCAGGCCGGTGCCCTGGCGCTTGGCCGTGAAGAAGGGCTCGAAGGCCTTCTCGCGCGTGGCCTCGTCCATGCCGTGGCCGTTGTCCGTGACCGAAAGCCAGACGCCCGGCTGGCCCTCCTGGCTGCGGCGCGTGGCCACGGTGACCGCGCCGCCCTCGTCCGGCAGGGCGTCCAGGGCGTTGACCAGCAGATTCAGCAGGGCCTGCCGCAGGGCGTCCTCGTCGGCGAAAAGGGTGTCCGCCTGGAGGTCCAGGCCGGGCGCGGCGTGCTTGTGCTCCAGGTCGAAGCGCAGCAGGCCGCGCAGGTTCTCCATGAGCCGCGGCAGGTCCACCGGGCCGGGCGCGATCTCGCGCGGGCGGGCCAGGTAGAGCAGGTCCGTGACCACGCGGTTGAGCCGATCGGCCTCCTGGACCATGGTGGCGGCGTAGGAGCTGAGCGGCTCCTGGCCCTTGAGCTTGGTGGCGAAGAGCTGGGCGAAGCCGCGCAGGGACGACAGCGGGTTGCGGATCTCGTGGGCCACGCCGGCGGCCAGGGAGCCGATGGCCGCCAGACGCTTGGCCTCGGCCAGGTCGTCCTCCAGGGTGCGCAGGCGCGTGCGGTCGCGCAGGAGCACGAGCAGCTCCGCGCCGCCGCTGCCGGCGTCGTCCGGGGTCAGCGGCAGGCAGAGGATCTCCAGCACCTTGCCCTCATATTCGAACTGCATCCAGGGGCAGGAGTGGGGCGAGCCGTCGGCCTGGATCTGCCCGGCGAAGGGATATTCCGACCACTTGCGGCCGATGAGCCGGGCGGACTGGGCCGGGGACGCCGGCTGCTCGGGCTTGCCGGACTCGGCAGCCGCAGGATCGGCCGCCGGGGCCTCGGGCTGGAGCAGCCGCGCGGCCGAGCCGTTGGCCGAAAGAATGGTCCCGTCCGGACCCAGGGTCAGCAGGCCGTCGGGCATGGAGTCCAGCAGCTTGGACTGGAAGCGCTCCAGCTGGCCGGCCTTGAGGGCCTGATCGCGGCGGCGCAGGTAGGCGAAGGCCAGGGACCAGAGCAGGGTGGCCGCGCCGAAGACGTAGCCCGTCTGGAGCACGGCGGCGCGGCGGTAGGCCTGGAACTGGTCGAGGTGCTTTTTGGGATTGAGCCCCGTGAGCAGGAACATGGACGGCACGTCGGGCGAGCGCGCCGGACCGGGCTCGTCGGCCATGGGCGGGCCGTCGGGTTCGGCCATGCGGCCGCCCATGCGGCCCCGGTGTCCGCCGCGGCCGTGTCCGCCGCGGCCCATGCCGTCGCGGGCCGCGTCGTTCGGGCCGGGGCCGAACTGGCCGCGCCGGCCCTTGTCCGGCCGGAAGCTGCGCAGGGTCAGCTCCGGCGGGATGGGGAAGCCCAGGCGCGCGCCCTCGCAGAGCAGCGAGAGGCTGGGCCGGGCGCGGATGGCCGAGAAGACCACCGGCTTGCCCTCATAGGTCAGGGTGCCGGACCAGCGGCCCTCCAGCTCCAGGTCGGCGATGATCTGCTCGGGCAGGACCATGTCGCGGGCGACCTCGTCCTTGGCCGAGGAGGCCACCAGGCGGCCGTCCTCGTCGAAGATGCCGATGAACACGACCTCGCCGCTGGCGGTCATCTCCTGGAACAGCTCGCGGATGCTGGGGAAGAACCGTTGCGCGGCGTCGGGCGAGCGCCGCAGCGAGTGCATCACGCGCATGAGGTTGGCTTCGACGCCGTGGACCACGGCCCCGCCGGCCAGCTCCAAATGCTGGTCCACGAGATCGCGTTGGCGGCGGATGTTCTGCCAGGTGAGGAAGATGCTGCCCAGCCCGAGGGCCAGGAGCGCCACCACCGCGGCGAGTATGGGCCCCTTGTCCCTGCTAGAGCTGCGCAGTTCCATCGCTGTTTTTTCCGAAAAGGGTGTGGCGCGGGGAGGGCGCCTATCCGCCGTGCATGGCCGCTTCCGCAGTCCGTGTCAACTGCGGCCAGGAAATGGCGGGGCGACGCGCCCGGTCTGGAGGTCCGGCCGCGCCGCCCTGCAACGGAGGAGGGAAGGAGGGACGATTGAACTAGTAGCCGCCCATGCCCATGCCGGGACCCATGCCCGGGCCGAAGCCCATGCCGCGGCCGCCCCTGCCCTGCGGGCCGGGGCCGTAGCCGCAGCCGCCATCGCCGCAGCCGCCGTAGCCGTAGCCGCCGAAGCCGTGATGGAAGCCGCCGGGGCCGAAGCCCTTGATGCCGGTCTGGGTCTCGATTTCCTTGCGGATGGCCTGGCGCTCCTGGTGCATGGCGTTGCGCAGCTTGCCGATGTCGCCGACGAGGGTCTGGATGTCGCCGCGCTCGGCCTTGCCCGAGGCGGTCAGGGCCTGGAGTTCGGCGTGCTTGGCCCAGATCTGCTCGCGCAGCTCATAGAGCTTTTCCTGGTGCGCCTCGAAGATCTTCTGCACGGCGGCGCGCTTTTCCGGGGTCAGGACGTCCTGCGCGGCGGCCGCGCGGCCGGCCCTGGGCGCTGCGAAGGCGACGGCCGAAAGCGCGACCAGCGCGGCGACGGCCAACAGGGTGACGATACGCTTCTTCATGATGCTCAGCCTCCAAGTGTTTTCTCGTCGGACCGCCCATCCGGTCCTTTGTTTGCGTTGTTTAAAGCATACTCCGTGCCAATGGCCTTTTCCTTTTGATTCCAGCTTGATGAGATAATAAAGCACGAGAGCATGTGCAGGCTGCTGCACACGTCTTGCACAAAAGTGGCCGGCCGGCCGCTGCACAACTGCGCGCGTTGACAGTATTGACGGCCCGGCCGCGTCTTTGTTTCGTCCGCAGCAGCCCTGAAGGGAGCATCTTCGGCTTCCGCCGCGGCTGCGGCGGGGAGTTCGTGGTGCAAATGCGCGGGGGGAGGGCTGCTGCGGCCGCGGTCGCGGGAGCTCAGGCGCCGGCCCGGAGCCAGACGTCCATGCCGCACAGCCGGCAGTCCGCGCAGCCGGTCCTGGCGCAGCCCGGCGAGTGCAGGAAGCGGCCCGCGCGTTCGTACTCGCGCCGCAGGGCCGCCCGGCTCACGCCCATGTCGATGACCTCCCAGGGGAAGGCCTCGTCCGCGCCGCGTTCGCGGTCCAGGATGGCCGCGGCGTTGTCCGCCCAGGCGCGCATGGCCTTTTTCCAGCCGCCGTCCGCGGCCAGGCGCACCAGCTCGAAGGCCTCGGGACCGCCGCGCGAGAGCACGCCCTGGAGCCGCGCCTGGAAGGGCGCGTCCACGCTGAGCGCCACCCCGCGCAGGGGCCGAACCATGTCCTTGAGCCGCTTTTGCGCCGCGTGCAGGGACGCCTCGGCGGCCATGGGGGCCCACTGCATGGGCGTCCAGGGCTTGGGCACCAGACTGCTCGCGCCCAGGGTGATGCGCATGAACTCGTGGGTCCTGTTGCCTTGGCCGGCGTCGCGCGCGGCGACGATGCGGCCGAGGAAGGCCTCCAGCTCGTCGTAGTCCTCCGGCCCCTCCCAGGGCCAGCCGAGGATCAGGTACACGCGGAGGTGGTTCACGCCCAGGCGCGCGCAGCGCTCCACGGCCGTGAGAAAGACCTCGGGGTCCAGCCGCTTGTTGGCCGCGCGGCGCAGGCGCTCGCTGGCCCCCTCCAGGGCCAAGGTCACGGTGCGTACGCCGCACTCGCGCAGGAAGCCCAGGAGCTCCTCCGTGAGCCCGTCGGCCCGCAGGGAGGCCAGGGAGAACTTGGTCTTGCGGGCGTGCAGCCAGCGCAGGAAGGGCAGCAGGTCCGGCCAGTCCGTGAGGGCCGTGCCCACCAACCCGACCTTGGGCGGCGTCTCGCGCTCCACGATGGCCTGGAGATCGGCCATGCGGGCGTGGCGCGGCGGCCGGTAGATGTACCCGGCGGCGCAGAAGCGGCAGGCGTGGGGGCAGCCGCGATTGACCTCCAGGAGCAGGGCGTCGGGGATGGCCGAGGCGGGACCGGTGAAGCCCGAGGCGGCCGGGCAGGCCAGCAGCGTGGGCTCGGCGGCGTCCAGGGCCGCCACGCGGCGCACCGGCGTCCGGGTCACGCCGGGCACGTAAATGCCGGGCATTTCGGCCGCGGCCTTGAGGAAATCCGCCTTGGGCGTCCCGGCGAAGACGGCGCGCTTGAGCTCCAGGCAGAACGCAGCGAAGCCGGCCTCAGCCTCGCCCACGAAAAAGGCGTCGGCCAGGGGCTCGAGCGGACCGGGATTGAGGAAGGCCACCGGTCCGCCCACGAGCACCAGCGGATAGTCCGGGCGCTCCGATCTGGCGATCGGAACGCCCGTTGCGGCGAGCGCCCGGAGGAGGGGGAGGAAGTCCTCCTCGAACGAGACGCTCGCCGCCATTAAGGGGAAGAGACGTATGTCCTTGCCGCTGTCGGCGGAGGTCGGCGCAACGAAGCCCTTGCCGAGGAAGAAGCGCTCCACGGCTATCTCCGGCTCCCGGGTCAGCAGGCGGTGCACCGCCTGCCAGCCCAGGGCCGAGAGCCCCATGCCCTCATCTCCCGGCGCGAGAAGCGCGACCGGAAGGCGGCCGCCGTGGTCCGGCGGCGGGGACGGGGCCGCTCCGGGTCGGGGGATGCGTCCGCGGGCGTGCGTCCGCGAGCGCTCCGCCCCGGAAGGGCGTCGCATGCCGCGCCTAGTCCGCGTTCTTGCGGATGAACGCGGGCGTATCCAGCGCGTCGTCCTCGAACAGGAACTCCTCCTCGCCGGGAGCGCCCATGGCGCGCAGGGCCGAGCGGGACTGGCCCTCGCCGTGGCCCGCCGCACCGAAGCGCACGAAGGCCGGCAGGTCGCGGTTGTTGCTGGCGATGACGCTGGAGATGGTGCTGCTGCGGCGCGTCGCGCCCGCACCCGCGCCCGTGCGGCCGTTCACCGGCACCGGGTGCAGGATCGGCTTGGGCTCGGACTTGGTCTGCTGAACCGCGCCGCGCTCCTCGATGCTCGTGGCGATGACCGTGACGCACAGCTCGTCGCCGACGTTGTCGTCGGCCACGACGCCGAAGACGATGTTGGCGTCCTCGTGGGCTTCCTTGGCGATGAGGTCGGAGACCTCCTGGATCTCGTCGGTGCCCATGTCCGAATTGGCGGTGATGTTGAACAGCACGCCGCGCGCGCCGGCGATGGACACGTCCTCCAGCAGCGGGCTGGTGATGGCCTTGAGCGCGGCCTCCTTGGCGCGGCCCTCGCCGGAGGCGATGCCCGTGCCCATGAGGGCCAGGCCGGAGCCGGTCATGACCGCCTTGACGTCCGCGAAGTCCAGGTTGATCAGGCCATGCACCGTGATCAGGTCGGCGATGCCCTTGACCGCGTAATACAGGACCTCGTCGGCCTTTTTCAGCATGGCCGAGAAGCCGGCCTTCTTGGCGGCCATCTGGAGCAGGCGGTCGTTGGGGATGGTGATGATCGAGTCCACCACCTGCTTGAGTTCGCCGATGCCCTTTTCGGCCTGGCGCATGCGGCGCGGGCCTTCGAAGTAGAACGGCTTGGTGACCACGGCCACGGTGAGGGCCCCGGCCTCGCGGGCGGCCTGGGCGATGACCGGCGCGGCGCCGGTGCCGGTGCCGCCGCCCATGCCGGCGGTGATGAAGATCATGTCGGTGCCCTGCAGGATCTCGCGGATCTGGTCGATGCTCTCCAGGGCGGCGTTGCGGCCGACCTCGGGGTTGGCGCCGGCGCCCAGGCCCTTGGTGAGCTTGCTGCCGAGCTGGATGGTGTGGTCGGCCAGCGACTTCTCGATGTCCTGGGCGTCGGTGTTGGCGGCGATGAAGGACACGCCGGTCAAGCGGGACTCAATCATGTTGTTGATGGCGTTGCCGCCGCCGCCGCCGCAGCCGATGACCTTGATTTTGGCGCTCATGTTCTGCTCGATCTCGAAATGTGCCATGGGTTCCTCCTCCCAAAAGCTGGCTGGTGCGTTGATCTTCCCCTGAAAAATTACGCCGCTAGGCGATGTCCACGAACCATTTCTTCATCTTGCCCAGGATGCGGTTGAAGACGTTGTCCTCGCGGATGCGGAACTCCTTCTCCCCCGCGGTCGGGGTGCGCTTCTCCGCGCCGTAGAGCAAAAGGCCCACGGCCGTGGCGAACTTCGGATTGTTCACCATGTCGTAGAGGCCGCCCACGGCCTCCGGGTAGCCGATGCGCACCGGCAGATCGAAGACCTGTTCGGCCAGATCCTGCATGCCGTGGATGAGCGAGGTGCCGCCGGTGAGGACGACGCCCGCGGCGATTTGGCTCTTGAAGCCGCTCTTGATCAGCTCCTGGTCCACCAGAGCGAGGATCTCCTCGCAGCGGGGCTCGCAGATCTCGGCCAGGACGCGTTTGCTCATGGAGCGCGATTCGCGCCCGCCCACGCTCGGCACCTCGATGCCGTCGTCGACCTTGACCAGCTCGGCCAGGGCGCAGCCGTGTTCGATTTTGATCTTCTCGGCCGCGGTCATGGGCGTGCGCAGGCCGAAGGCGATGTCGTTGGTCAGGTTGTTGCCGCCCAGGGCCAGCACCGCCGTGTGCTTGATGGAGTCCTTGCTGAAGATGGCGATGTCCGTGGTGCCGCCGCCCAGGTCCACCAGGCAGACGCCGATCTCGCGCTCCTCGGCCGAGAGCACGGCCTTGCTGGAGGCCAGGGACTCGAGCACGATGTCGGCCACGTCCAGGCCCGAGCGGTGGCAGGAGCGCACGATGTTCTGGGCGCTCGTCACCGCGCCGGTGACGATGTGCACCTTGACCTCCAGGCGTACGCCGGCCATGCCGAGCGGGTCGGCGATGCCGCGCTGGTCGTCCACGATGAATTCCTGGGGCAGGGTGTGGATGACCTCGCGGTCCAGCGGGATGGCCACGGCCTTGGCGGCCTCGATGACGCGATCCACGTCCTTCTGGGTGACCTCGCCGCCCTTGACGGCGATGACGCCGTGGCTGTTGAAGCCCTTGATGTGGCTGCCGGCGATGCCGGCGTACACCGAGTGGATCTCGCAGCCGGCCATCAATTCGGCCTCCTCCAAGGCCTTCTTGATCGACTGCACGGTCTGCTCGATGTTCACCACCACGCCGCGGCGCAGGCCCGTCGAGGGGCTCGTGCCGATGCCGATGATGTCCACCAGCCCGTCGTCCTTGGCCTCGCCCACCACCGCGCAGATCTTGGTGGTGCCGATGTCCAGGCCGACGATGATGTCGCTTTTGGCCATGTCTTTCCTCCCTTGTTTGACTCGCCGACAATCCGGAGCTTCCGTCTCTTCCCCGTCAGGAAGCGCCGGCCTTCCTTCTCTCCACCCAGACCTTGCCGCCGCTCGCCTCGATGGCCGAGACGTAGGGCGTCTCGCCGCGCAGCTTGAGGTCGCGCCACACCGTCTCGATGCGGCTGAAATGCGTCTGCCAGTCGGAGAGGTCGGCGCGCACGCGGATGCGCAGCGCGTCCAGGTACATCTCCACCTGGCCGGATTCCGTGAGTTTGATCCAGGCCATCTGCCCCAGGGCGAAGGGCAGGGAGGCCTTGTCCATGCGCGCCACCATGGCCGCCAGGTCCGCGCTCCGGTCGCCCATTTCCTGGGCCACCTCGAGCATGGGCAGGGAGCCGGAGTCGCCGGGGGAGAGCTGGGTGATGATCTTGCCCTCGGCGTCGGCGAAGTAGAGCTGGCCCTCCTGGCGCACCCAGAAGCAGGGCTGCCGCTCCACGAGGGTGATGAACAGCTTGTCCGGCAGCTCGCGGCGCACGGTGACGAACTCCACCCAGGGATTCTGGGACAGGGCGGCCTCCACGCGGGTGACGTTGACGCCCAGGCTGTTCTGGCCCAGGCGCAGGCCGGCGATCTCCAGCACCTGCCCGTAGGCCAGGCGCTGATTGCCCGCGACGCTGATCTCGGTGAGCCCCAGGGCCGGCGTGGTGGTGATCAGCCGGTAGCCGTAGATCAGTCCCGTGCCGAAGAGCCCGAGCAGCACCGCCGCGGCGATGAGGGCCAGCGCGCCCTTCACCGCGACCGGGGCGTTGAAGGCCATGCCCGGGCCGGGCTCCTTGCGGGGCCGGTTCAGCCGGATGGGCGCCTTGCGCGCCGGCTGGGTTCTGCGCAGCATGCCGCTGGGACGGTTCACTTCAGCACCACCACTTCGTTTTCGAGCGCGACCCCGAAGCGCGCGCGCACTGCCGCGCGCCCTTGCTCCATGAGCTCCAGGGCCTGGGCCGGCGTGCCGCCGCCCAGATTGACCAGAAAATTCGCGTGCCGCTCCGAGAAGGCCATGCCGCCGAGGGCTTTGCCGCGCATGCCGGCCTGGTCGAGCAGCCTGCCCGCACTCTCCAGCCCCGGCGCGCCGGACGGATTCTTGAACACGCAGCCCGCGCTCCGCGAGGTCACCGGCTGGGCGGCCTTCTTCTTGGCGTAGACGGCCTGCATGCGCGCCCCGACCGCTCCGGGAACCGCCGGGGTCAGCACGTACTCGGCCTCCCAGACCAGGAACAGGCCGCCGTCCAGGTCCGGATCGAAACGCCGGTAGCCGAAGGAGCAGTCCTCGACGCCGCGCCAGAACAATCCCAGGCCCGGCGTCCACAGCCGCACCCGGGCCAGATGCTCGCCGGTCTGCACGCCGTAGGAGCCGGCGTTCATGGCCACGGCCCCGCCCACGCGGCCGGGAATGCCCGTGAGCGGCTCCAGGCCGGACAGGCCCAGCTGGCGGCACAGGCCGAGCAGCCGCGGCAGGCCCAGACCCGCGGCCGCGCGCACGAGCACCGCGCCGTCGGCCTGGCGGATGAGCTGCGGCTCCGCGGCGTTGGCCGCGCGCACGAGCACGAGCCCGGCCTCGCCGCCGGCGGCCAGGAGATTGCTCCCCGCGCCGATGGGGAAGGGCCGGCCGCCGAGCCGCTCCAGCTCCCGCGCGAGCCGGTCCAGATCGCCCTCGTCGCGCGCGGCCAGCTCCGCCAGGGCGGGGCCGCCCAGGCGCAGGGTGGTGCGCTCGCTCAAAAGCGGCGTATGGATCAGCTCAAGGCTCATGGACTACTCGGCCTCCCCGCCGTTCAGCCAGAATTCGCCGACCTTCCAGATGCTTCCCGCGCCCAGGGTCAGGAGCAGGTCGCCGGGTTTGAGGAGATCCTTCAGCTGGCGCTCCATGCTGGCGAAATCCGGATAGAAGCGGACCTTGGTCTTGCTCACCTGCTTGATGCCCTGGGCCAGGCTCATGCCGTTGACGCCGGGAATCGGGGCCTCGCTGGCCGGGTAGATCTCGGTGAGCAGCAGCAGGTCGGTCTGGTCGAACACGGTGCAGAAGTCGCCGAACAGCGCCTGGGTCCGCGAGAAGCGGTGCGGCTGGAAGGCCACCACCAGACGGCGGTCCGGGTAGCAGGCGCGGGCGGTGTCCAGGGTGGCGCGAATCTCGGCCGGATGGTGGCCGTAGTCGTCGACCACGAGGACGCCCTTGCGCTCGCCCTTGCGCTCGAAGCGCCGGCCCACGCCGCCGAAGTTGGCCAGACCCTGGAGGATGGCCTCCTTGGGCAGGCCGGCCTCGATGGCCACGCCGATGGCGGCCAGGGAGTTGCGCACGTTGTGCACGCCCGGATGGGCCAGCGTCACCTGGCCCCAGGGCTCGCCACCCAGGGTCACGTTGAAGATGCTGCGCAGGCTGGTGGCGACGATTTCGCCGCGCAGGCGGTTCTTCGGCCCCAGGCCGTAGGTCAGACAGGGCCGCTTGATGTGCGGGAGCAGGCGCTGCACGCCGGGGTCGTCGCCGCAGACCACGTCCACCCCGTAGAACGGGATGTGGTTCAGGAAGGTGGTGAAGGCCTCGTCGATGGCGTCCAGGTCCGCGTAATGGTCCAGGTGGTCGCGGTCCACGTTGGTGACCACGTTCATGATCGGCGAGAGGCACAAGAACGAGCCGTCGCTCTCGTCGGCCTCGGCGATGAGGAATTCGCCCTCGCCGAGGCGGGCGTTGGAGCCGAAGGTGTTCAGCCGGCCGCCGATGATCACCGTGGGGTCGAGCCCGGCCTCGGTGAAGATGGTGGCCAAAAGCGAGGTCGTGGTCGTCTTGCCGTGGGTTCCGGCCACGGCGATGCCCGTGCGCATGCGCATCAGCTCGGCGAGCATCTCCGCGCGGGGGATGATCGGGATGCCCTGCTCGCGGGCGTGCAGGAGCTCCGGGTTGTCGTCGTGGATGGCCGTGGACCGGACCACCACGTCGGCCGCGCCGATGTTCTCGGACCCGTGGCCGATGAAGACCTGGGCGCCGAGCTTCTTCAGCCGGTGCACGGCCGGTCCGGCGGCCATGTCCGATCCGGTGACGGTGAAGCCCATGTTCAGGAGCACCTCGGCGATGCCGCTCATGCCCGCGCCGCCGATGCCCACCATGTGCACGGTGGACACGCGGCTGTACATGGCCGGGCTGGCGCTCCGGCCCGGAACCTCGATGCGTTTGCGTTCGGTGTCGCTCATGGCATTACTCCCGTTGCCCTAGGCCGCCGCGCGGCAGAGTTCTTCCAGCCCGTCGGCGATGCGCGCCGCGGCGTCCGGCCGGGCGAAGGTCCGCGCCGCGCGGCTCATGGCCCCGAGGCGCTCCTGATCGCCCAGAAGCGCCGGAACGAGTCCGGCCAGCCGCTCGGCGGACAGTTCCGCCTGATCCAGCAGCGCCGCCGCGCCGAGGTCGGCCAGGTGCTCGGCGTTGACCTGCTGGTGGTCGTGGGCGGCGAAGGGGAAGGGCACCAGCACGCTCGGGGTGCCCGTGGCCGCCAGCTCGAAAATGGTGGACGCGCCCGCCCGGCACAGGGCCAGATCGGCCCAGGCGTAGGCGTAGGCCATGTCGTCCATGAAGCCGCGCACGGAGGCGGGGTCGGCCCCGGCCTTGTCGTAGGCCGCGCGCACGCGGTCCGCGTCGGCCGCGCCGGCCTGGTGCAGCAGGTTCACCCGCGCGGCCAGAAGCTGCGGCAGGGCCGCGATCACCGCGTCGTTGATCGCCCGCGCGCCCTGGCTGCCGCCGAGGATCAGCAGGTTGCGGCCGAAGCCCTCGCGCCGGGGCAGGGCGGCGATCTCCGTGCGCACCGGATTGCCCGTGTGCGTCACCTTCACCGCCGGGAACATGCCGCGCCGGTCATCGAAGGAGACGAACACGCGGCGCACGACCTTGCCCAGCAGGCGGTTGGTGACGCCGGGCACGGAGTTCTGCTCGTGCACGGCCGTGGGGATTCCGAGCAGGGCCGCCGCCAGCACCGGGCTGAATCCGGCGTAGCCGCCGAAGCCGATGACGACCTGGGGTTTGAAGCGCCGCAGCGCGCCCAGGGCCAGGACGACCCCACGGCTCACCGTCGCCGCCGCCAGCAGGCCGCGCAGACCCTTGCCCAGGACGCCAACCGCGGGCAGGGCGCGGAACTCCAGGCCGGCCTTGCGCGCCAGCTCGCCCTCGGGCCCGCCGCCGCCCAGGAACAGGGCGCGCAGGGCGGGATTGCGGCGGCGCAGCTCGGCGGCCACGGCCAGGGCCGGGAAGATGTGCCCCCCGGTGCCGCCCGTGGTCACGACCAGGCGCGCTATGGCGTTGCGCGCGCTCATGTGCGGTTCCTCGAAAGGTTGAGCAGGATGCCCACGCAGATGAAGGACACGATGAGCGAGCTGCCGCCGTAGCTGATGAAGGGCATGGGCACGCCCTTGGGCGGCACGGTGCCCAGCACCACGGCCAGGTTCATGGTCGCGCCCACGGCCAGCACCAGCGTCATGCCGAAGGCCGTGAAGCGGTCCAGGAGGTCCTCCTGCAAAAAGGCCACGCGGAAGGCGCGCAGCAGCAGAAAGCCCATGAGCAGCATGATCAGCGACACGCCGAAGAAGCCCAGCTCCTCGCCCACCACGGCCATGATGAAGTCGTTGTGCGCCTCGGGCAGGAAGAACAGCTTCTGCTTGCCCGCGCCCAGGCCCATGCCGAAGAACTTGCCCGAGCCGAAGGCGTAAAGCGACTGCACGAGCTGGTAGCCCTCGGCCTTGGCCGAGGCGAAGGGGTCCAGGAAGGCGGTCCAGCGCTTGTAGCGGTAGGGCGAGGAGGCGATGAGCAGCCAGCCGCTCCAGCCGCCGGCGATGGCCGCGCCCACGAGGTAGATGATCCGCGTGCCGCCCACGAGGCACATGAAGAACAGCAGCACGGAAAGGAACATGGCCCCGCCGAAGTCCGGCTGGAGCAGCAGCAGGGCGCTCATGACGCCCGTGGCCAAGAACGGCGGGATCACGCCTACCGTGAAGGTCCGCGTCTGCACCATGTCCTGCTTCCGGGCGAAGAAATAGGCCAGGTAGAGCACCAGCGCGGGCTTGGCGAACTCCAGGGGCTGGATGGACACGGGCCCGAGGTGGATCCAGCGCTTGGCGCCGCCGGCGTAGGAGCCGAAGAGCAGGCAGGCGATGAGCAGCGCCACGGCCAGCCCGGCCCAGACGTAGGGATGGCCGTAGAAGAAGCTGCGCTTGACCCGGGCGCAGAAGATCATGACGGCGGTGCCGACGACGGCGAAGGCCGCCTGCTTTTTGAAGAACAGGTACTTGTCGTGGTAGAAGCGCTCGGCCATGATGCCCGAGCTGGAGAAGACCATGATCAACCCGAAGCCGCAGAGCAGCAGGGCTGCGAAGAGCAGCCAGTAGTCCATGGGGAGATACTGCACGCCGCGGCGCTGGTTGATCGTCATGCACGGACCTCCTGCGCCAGCGCGGCGGCCACGCGCGCGAAGTCGCGGCCGCGCTCGGCATAGCCGGAGTAGGCGTCGAAGCTGGCCGTGGCGGGGGAGAGCAGGATCACGTCGCCGGTCTCGGCCATGGCGAATTGGCGGCGCACCGCGGCCTCCAGGGTCTGGTCCCAGAACACCGGGAAGTAGTGGGAGAGCGTCGGCTCGAAGACCTCGCGGCTGGCCCCGAACAGGCCGATGGCCACGACCTTCTCCTTCAGCTCGGGCAGGATTTCGGCCACGTCGCCGCCCTTGAACACGCCGCCCATGAGCAGGCGCACGGGCCGCTCGAAGCTTTTCACCGCCGCGCGCACGGACTCCAGCGTGGTGGCCTTGGAGTCGTCCACGAAGAGCACATGGGAGATTTCACCCACGGGCTCGATGCGGTGCGGCAGGGCGTGGAAGGCGGCGATGGCCGCGCGGGCCTGGGCCTCGGTGACGCCGAAGGGGCGGACCATGCGCCAGGCCGCGGCGATGTTCTCGCGGTTGTGCGCGCCGGGCAGGCCGGGGCAGTCGAAGTCCGTGTCGGCCGTGAACCACTCGCGGCGGGCCTTGGTGAAGTTCCGGGCCTCCAGCTCGGCGCGCATGGCCGCCGGGGCCACGGCCACACAGGCGTGGTCCTGGCGGGCGAAGAGCTGGAGCTTGGCCGCGAGGTACTCCTCCATGTCCGCGTGATAATCCAGGTGATTGGCCGAGAAGTTCAGCAGCGCGGCCACGCGCGGCTTGAAGCTGCGGCAGTTCTGGAGCTGGAAGCTGGAGATCTCGATGACCAGCACGTCGGCCGGCTCGCCCGCCAGGAGATAGTCGCACAGGGGCGTGCCGATGTTCCCGCCGACGAAGGTCGTCAGCCCGGCGTGGCGCAGGATGTGCCCCACCAGGGTGGTCGTGGTGGTCTTGCCGTTGGTGCCGGTGATGGCGATGACCGGCTCCTGGAGGAACCAGGAGGCGAACTCCATCTCGGCCACCACGCGCGTCGGATCCACGTCCTGAAGCACGCCGGCGAGCTTCTTCACGGGCACGCCCGGGGAGAGCACGATCAGGTCCGCGTCCGCGAACTGGCGCGGCTCGTGGGGGCCGGCCTCCAGGGTCAGGCCCACGGACGCCGGGTCCGGGTGGATCGCGAACAGCGTGTCCCGGGGCAGGTCCGGCTTGGCGTCGACCAGCCGCACGCGCGCGCCCAGGGAGATGAGGAACCGGCAGGCGGCCAGGCCGGAGACGCCGGCCCCTACGACAACCGTCTGTTTGTTCTGGAAAATCTTTAGACTTTGAAAAACGCCTATTGTCCTGTCCATGCCCGCCGCCTTAGCGAAGCTTGAGGGTGCTCAGGGCCATCAGGGCCATGAGAATGGAGAGAATCCAGAACCGGATGATGATCTTCGACTCCGGGATGCCTTTGAGCTCGAAGTGGTGATGCAGCGGGGCCATGCGGAAGATGCGCTTGCCCCCGGTCATCTTGAAGTAGCCCACTTGCAGGATCACGGAGAGGGTTTCGAACACGAACACGCCGCCGACCAGGGCGAGCACGAGCTCCTGCTTGGCCAGCACGGCGATGAAGCCCAGGGTGCCGCCCAGCGCGAGCGAGCCGACGTCGCCCATGAACACCTGCGCCGGGTAGGCGTTGAACCACAGGAAGCCCAGGCCCGCGCCCACCAGCGCCCCGCAGAACACCGTCACCTCGCCCACGCCGGGCACCGGGGTGATGTTCAGGTACTGGGCGATGGTGGCGTGGCCCGCGGCGTAGATGAACAACGCGAAGCAGGCCGCCCCGACCACCGTGGGGCCTATGGCCAGGCCGTCGAGCCCGTCGGTGAGGTTCACGGCGTTGGACGAGCCCACCAGCACGAGCACGGCGAAGGGCAGGTAGAACAGGCCCAGGTCCGGGTGGAAGTGCTTGAAGAAGGGCACGGCCAGCTGGGTGGAGAAGGCCGGCTGGAAGATCAGGCAGACGATGGCCGCGCCGGCCACGAACATCTGTCCGGCGAGCTTGGCCCGCGGGCTGATGCCCTTGTTCTGCCGGCGCACGATCTTGGTGTAGTCGTCCCAGAAGCCCACCGCGCCGAAGCCCAGGAACACGAACAGCGTCAGCCAGATGTAGACGTTGGTCAGGTCGCCCCAGAGCAGCACGCTGGACGTGAGCGAGATGCCGATGAGCAGGCCGCCCATGGTGGGCGTGCCTTCCTTGGCCTGATGGCAGGCGACCTCCTCCAGGATGTGCTGGCGGCAGTGCAGCGAGCTCAGCCAGGCGATGAGCCGCGGCCCCAGCACGATGGAGATCACCAGCGCCGTCAGCAGCGCGTACACGCTGCGGAAGGTGATGTAGCGGAAGACGTTGAACAGCGAGAACTTGGCCGCCAGGGGGACGAAGAGGTGGTAGATCATGCGCGCCCCCCCTCGGTCGACGTCGCGCACAGGCCTTCGAGGAGGGCCTGGGCGTAGCGCTCCATGCGGCAGGAGCGCGAACCCTTGACCAGGACGGTCGTGGGCAGTTCGCCCTTGGGCAGCGCGGCCAGGGCCGCGACCACCTCGGCCGGGTCGCTCACGGCGGTGACGGCCGCGGCGCCGCCGGCGCCGCGGGCCACGTCCCCGGCGTGCTCGCCGGCGAAAAACACGGCGTCCGGGGCGATGCCCGGCAGCAGCGCGCCGATGCCCGCGTGGGCCTCGGCCGCGTCCCGGCCCAGCTCCTTCATGTCGCCGAGCACGAGCACGAGGCGTCCCCGGCCGGCCATGAGCCGCGCGGCTTCGATGCTGCGGCGCATGGACAGCGGATTGGCGTTGTAGGTGTCGTCCACCACGCGCCAGTCGCCGGCCTCGCAGCAGCGGAAGCGCTGGTCCGGCAGCACGGCGGTTTTGAGTCCGGCGGCGATCCGCGCGGCGTCGAGGCCCAGTTCGGCGCAGGCCGCGGCCGCGGCGGCGGCGTTCTCCGCGAAGTGCGCGCCGCAGGCCGGCAGCTCGGCGCGGAAGGTCTCGCCGCGCAGGGCGATCTCGTAGAGGCCGCGCCCGCCGGGCAGCGCCGCGACGAAGCGGGCGAAATACGGAGCCTTGGCGTCGCGGGCGGAGAAGCCGATGACGCCGGGGCGCACGGCCCTGGCCGCGGCCCAGAGCTCGGGATAGTCCATGCTGCTCAGGGCGACGCCGCCGGGAGCGAGGTGGGCCAGCAGCTCGGACTTGGCCCGGGCCACGCCGGAAAGGTCGCCCAGGCCCTCCAGGTGCGCGGGGCCGATGTTCAGCACCACGCCGAGGTCCGGGGCCACGATGACGCCGAGTTCGGCCATGTCGTGCGGCTTGCTGATGCCCGCCTCCATGACCCAGGCGCGCTCGGAGCCGTCCGCGGCCAGGATGGACAGGGGCAGGCCCACCTGATTGTTCAGGTTCTTGTGGTTCTTGGCCACCTTCCAGCCGCCGCCGGCGGCCAGGGTCTGGGCGATGAGCTCCTTGAGCGTCGTCTTGCCGGCGGTGCCGGTGACGGCGACGACGCGGGTCCCGGCCGCGCGGCCGAAACGGTCGCGCCAGAACCGGGCCAGCCGGCCCAGGGCCAGCTGCGTGTCCGCGACCACGAACACCGGGCAGGCCGCTTCCGGCAGCTCGCGCTGGGCCACGATGGCCGCCGCGCCGGCCGCGGCGACCTGCGCGGCGAAGCTGTGGGCGTCGAAGCGCTCGCCCTTGAGGCAGAAGAACAGGTCGCCGGGAGCGACCTCGCGGCTGTCCGTGCGCACGGCGACGATCAGCCGGTCCCCTTCGGGGCCGGGCATGTCCGCGCCGGTAAGGCACAGGGCGATGTCGCGCAGGCTCAGATTCATCCCAGGACCTCTTTGACGGCCCGGCCCACGGCCTCCACGTCGGAGAAGGGGTGCCGGACGTCGCCGATCTGCTGATAGGCCTCGTGACCCTTGCCCGCCACGAGCAGGCCGTCGCCGGGCCGCATCAGGCCGATGGCCAGGCAGAGGGCCTTGTAGCGGTCCGGCTCCTCGTGGACCTCGGCCGCGGCGTCCTTGAGCCCCGGCCGCACGTCGGCCATGATCGCCAGCGGGGCCTCGTGGCGCGGATTGTCGCTGGTGAGCACGGCCACGTCGGAGTTCTCGGCCACGGCGCGGCCCATGAGCGGGCGCTTGGTGCGGTCGCGGTCGCCGCCGCAGCCGAACACGGTGAGCAGCCGGCGGAAGCCCGCGTCGCGCAGGGCGCGCTGGACGTTGATCAGCGCGTCGGGCGTGTGGGCGTAGTCCACGAAGATGTCCAGGCCGTGGTCGTTGTGCACGCGCTCCAGCCGGCCGGGCACCCCGGTGAAGGGGCCCAGGGCGTGCATTTCCTCGGGGCCGAAGCCCAGCCCCAGGCCGATGGCCTGGGCGGCCAGGAGGTTCGAGGCGTTGTGCGCGCCCACCAGCCCGGAGCGCAGCTCCCAGCAGTGGTTCTCGAAGGTCATGCGCAGGACGAGGCCGCGGCTGGACTTCTCCACCAGCTGGCCCTGGAGCATCAGGTTGCCGGGGCCCTTCTCGCCCTTGAGGCTGAAGCCCACGGCCTCGGGGATCTCGCGCAGCAGGCGCAGGCCGTAGGGGTCGTCGGCGTTGGCGGCGCGGAACTTGTCCGGCCGGGGATAGTGGGCGAAGAGCAGCTTCTTGGCCTGGTAGTAGGACTCGAAATCGTGGTGGTAGTCCAGGTGGTCCTGGGTCAGGTTGGTCAGGACCGCCGCGTCGAACTCCAGCCCGGCCACGCGCTTCTGGTGCAGGGCGTGGGAGCTGGTCTCCATGACCACGGTGTCCACGCCGGCCCGGGACATCCTGGAGAGCAGCTCGTGCAGCCGCCAGCAGCCCGGGGTGGTCAGGGGCGCGGGAATGCTCTCGCCGGGCCAGCGGTAGGACACGGTGCCCAGCACGCCGACGGTGCGGCCGCAGGCGGCGAGCAGGCCCTCCAGCAGATAGGCCACGGTGGTCTTGCCGTTGGTCCCGGTGACGGCGACGATCTGCATGGCCTGTTCGCGGGTGCGGAAATGGGCTTCGGCCAGCTGGCCCAGGGCCTCGGGCACGTCGTCCACGCGCACCAGCGCGGCGGCCATGTCGCCGGGCACGGAGGCGTTCTGGCCGGCCAGGACCCAGCCCGCGCCATGGGCCAGGGCGTCGGCGAGATAGGCGTCGGAATGTTCGCCGGCGGAAGGCATGAGCGCAAAGACCTCGCCCGGTTTGACCGCGCGCGAGTCGGTCTGGACCATCAGGCCCCTGCCCACCAGGGTGAGCAGTTCGCTCCAACGGGGACCATTCACTGCTTTTGCTCCTTGTCGCCACGGCCGAGCCAGAGGGTGAAGGCGTCGTCCTTGCCGGAGCCCTCGGGCCACGGCTCGCCGTGTGCTGGTTTTTGTGCGGTGATGACCATGCCGCTGCCCTTGAGCGAGGGCACCACGCCGCGCTTGCCCAGGACCTCCAGGGCGCGGCGCACGGACAGGCCGACGAGGTTGGGCACGCCCGCCCCGCCGGACTCCGCCTGGGGCGGGTGGGTGGCCTTGGCCTGCATGGCGTACTCCGGCGCGTCCGGCGTGGGCGCGCCCTTGCCCTCGGGCAGGCGGCCGAAATAGGACAGGGTCTTGATGGCGATGTCGCGCACGGCCGGGGCGCAGACCACGCCGCCGAAGGTCACGGGCGAGGGTTCGTCCACGGTGACCATGAACAGGAACTCGGGCTTGTCCGCGGGAACGAGGCCCACGAAGGAGGCCACGATGCCCGTGCCGTAGCCCTTGCCGCTGGCCTTCTGGGCGGTGCCGGTCTTGCCGGCCATAGGCACGCCGGGGATGCGCGCGAGCTTGCCGGTGCCGTCCTCCTCGACCACCTCGCGCATCATCGAGAGCACGGTGTCGGCGGTCTTCTGGGAGAACACGCGCTCCGGCTCCGGCAGATCCTCCGGGGCGGGGTCGGCCACGAGCCGCAGGGGCTTCTTCACGCCGTGGTTGGCCAGGGTAAGGTAGGCCTTGACCATCTGCAGGCCGGTGACGCCGATGCCCTGGCCGAAGGAGATGTTGGCCAGGTCGAGCTCGTTCCATTCCTTGGGCTGGCGCAGCATGCCGGGCGACTCGTTGGGCAGGCCCAGGCCCGGGCGCTCGCCGAAGCCCAGCTTGCGCAGGGCGGCGTAGTAGGGCTGCGCGCCCAGGGACAGGCCGATCTTGGCCGTGCCGATGTTGCTCGAATAGCGCAGCACGCGGTTGGCCGAGAGCCAGCGGTACGGGTGGGTGTCGCGGATGGGCTTGCCGCGCAGGACCCAACGGCCGTTCTCGCAGTCGATGACCTTGTTGGGGTCGATGACCTTCTGCTCCAGGGCGGTGGCGAAGACGAAGGGCTTCATCACCGAGCCCGGTTCGTAGATGTCCGAGGCCGCGCGGTCGCGGCGGATGCCCGGCCTGGCGTCGGCGGGGCTGTTGGAGTTGAAATAGGGGTAGTGGGCCAGGGCCAGGATTTCGCCGGTCTCCACGCGGACCACGACGGCCATGCCGGAGCGGCCGTTGAACTTGTGCACGGCGTCGGCCAGGGACTGCTCGGCGGCGTCCTGGACCACGGTGTCGATGGTCAGGCGCACGTCCTGGCCGCGGATGTTCATCTCGCGGCCCTGGGCGTCGAGATAGAGGCGGCGTCCGGCGGCGTCGCGCTGGACCACGAACTTGGCCTTGCTGCCGGCCATGCGCTCGTCGAACATGTTCTCGACGCCTTCCAGGCCCTTGCCGTCCACGTCCACGAAGCCGAGCACCTGGCCGGCCAGGTGGCGGTTGGGATACATGCGGCGGAACTCGCTGGTCAGATGGATGCCCGCGAGATTGGCCTTGAGGATGGCCTGGGCCTCCACGTCGTCGATCTGGCGTTTGACCCAGACGAAGCCCTTCTTGGAGGAGAGGTCCCGCTCCAGGCTCTTCCGCTGGCCGCCCAGAAGCTGCGTCAGGCTCTGGGCGGTTTGGGCGGCGTTTTCGACTTCAACGGGCGTGGCGTACACGCTCTTGCTCTCCACGCTGGTGGCCAGGATGGCGTTGTTGCTGGCGTAGATGCGCCCGCGCTCGCCGGTCTCGAACTCCGTCGCCAGGGTCTGGCGGCCGGCCGCATCCGCAAGCTTCGGGCCCAGGAAGACCTGGACGTAGGCCGCGCGGCCCCAGAGCAGCACCCAGAGCACGGCGAAGAGCATGGCGACGCCGGCAAGCTTGAGCTTGGCGGTGTCGGTGATGCTCCGGCCGGCCATGTCCTTGGGCCGTTTGCGCTCGATCCGACTCTTGGCGGTAGCCATCGTCCATGTCCCCTGCCGCTAGTTCCCTTGCCCCTCGGCCGGGGCGTTCTGGGCCGCCGCCTGACCGGTCATGAGGCGCATCTGCCCCGTGCCCACGGGCCCGAGCCCGTAGAGCGCCGCCAGCCTTTTGAGCCGGTAGGGCGAGATGAGGTTGTTGCGCTCCAGCTCCAGCTTGTTGCAAAGGGCCGTGCGCGAGGCCAGCTCCTTCTCCAGTTTGTTCAGGTCGTAGGCCAGGTCCATGCGTTCGATGTTCAGCCAGACGCTGGACAGGCTGAGCACGAGGGCGCCGACGATGGCGCTGGCGAAGGACAAGACCCAGCCGTGCAGGCGGTTCATGGGCGGCCCCCTGCGGCGGCGGCCGCGTCCAGACGTTCGGCCACGCGGAGTTTGGCGCTGCGGCTGCGCGGATTGCGCGCCACCTCCTCCTCGGTGGGGAGCAGGGGCTTCTTGGTGAGCACGCGGTACAGCGGCCGTCCGCCGCAGGTGCAGATCTGCTGCGACATGGGGCAGCGGCAGCTGCGGGCGTTGAACTTGAAGCTCTCCTTCGCCTCGCGGTCCTCCGCGGAGTGGAAGGAGATGACGGCGATGCGTGCGCCGGGCTTCAAGTGCGCGGTGATCCGCGTAAGAAAATTGCGCAATTCCTCGATCTCCTGATTCACGGCCATGCGCAGGGCCATGAAGGTCCGCGTGGCCGGGTGGTTTCTTGCCTCGCGGCGGCGGTCGGGGGGGTACGCTCTCGCCACGATTTCCGCAAGCCTGGACGTGGACGTGATCTCCTCCTGCTCCCGCGCGCGCACGATCGCCCGCGCTATCTTCCCGCCCAGGGGCTCGTCGCCCAGGTCGCGGATGATCCGTTTCAGATCCTCGAAATGCCCCTTGTTCACCAGGGTCCGCGCCGGCGGCATGCCGCCGCCCTGGTCCATGCGCATGTCCAGCGGCCCGTCGGCCATGAAGCTGAAGCCGCGGCGCGCCTCGTCGAGCTGCAGCGAGGAGACCCCCAGGTCCACCATCGCGCCGTCCAGCTCGTCCCAGCCCAGCTCCGCCAGCGCCGCCTCGAAGGCGCTGAAGGCCAGGTGGAACGGGTGCGCCCGGCCGGGAAAACGTTTCAAACGCTCGGTCGCCAGGGCCAGGGCCTCGGCGTCGCGGTCCAGGCAGACCAGCTCGGCCCCGCCGGCGCTCGCCTCCAGCAGCCCCAGGCTGTGGCCGGCCAGACCCAGGGTGCCGTCGAGATAGCGGCCGCCCGGACGCGGGGCCAAGTATTCCACCACTTCCCGCAGCATCACGGGGACATGGGGGACGTTTTCCGCTGCGCTCATCGGGTTCATCCTAGAACGGCAGCTTGACGCCCGCCTGCGCCAGTTCGGCGGACACATCCTCCTGGCTCTGCTCCAGCAGGGCCTCGAAGCGGTCCTTGTCCCAAATCTCAAACGAGCGGCCCACGCCCACGAGGACCACGTCCGTCCCCAGCCGTCCGCTCTTGCGCAGGTGCGCCGGCAGCTGGATGCGGCCCTGCTTGTCCAAAATGACCTCGGAATAGCCGGCCATGAACACGCGGCGCATGGTCTGCAACGCGGCCGAGGGGGCCGTGAGCTTCTCCTCCATTTCGGCCACGAAGCTTTCCCATTGCCCGGGGGTGATGCCGATGATCTGCCCCTGGTAAATGGTCAGCACCAAGCGCCCATCCGGAGAGGCGGCCAGAAGCTGGTCGCGGAACTCCGGCGTCAGCATGAGCCTGCCCTTGGGATCCAGGCTGCGGTGGGCGTGGCCGAGAAGACGCATTTTTAACCCCAATTCAACCACAATTTTCCACGAAATACCACTTCGCCCCACCTTTTTATGAAATCTCCGGGAAAGTCAACATAAAAAACATTTGCTTCCCCCGGAAATGCGGTTAGTAATTGGACCAAGGCTGATGCAGGGGTAAAAACAGCAGGAAAGCAAGAGGGATGCCGGATCGGCGGCCAGAGCGGCCCCCGGGGCTCCGGGTCCTCAAAATTACGCAATTCCAAGGCAAGGAGCAGGCCGAATGCACACCAAGATCATCGCCACCCTGGGACCGGCCACGCAGACCGAGGAGGCCATCGAGGCGCTCGTGAAGGCCGGCGCGCGCATCTTCCGGCTCAATTTCTCCCACGGCGGCAAGGAGGGCTTCGTCAGCCTCGTGGAGATCATCCGCGGGCTGGAGCAGAAGACCGGGCTGACCCTGACCATCATGCAGGACCTCTCCGGCCCGAAGATCCGCACCTGCGACATCGGCCGGGGCACCCTGGAGATCGCCAAGGGCTCCGAGGTGCTGCTCGGCGCGCCCGGCCAGGAGGAGGGCCGCGAGGAGCCCTTCATCTGCCTGGACCAGCCCGCGCTGCTGCGCAGCATCAACGTCGGCGAGACCGTGGCCCTGTCCGACGGCATGCTCCAGTTCAACGTCGTCGGCCGCGAGGGCGAACTGCTCCTGCGCCTGCGGGCGGAGAACTCCGGCATCGCCCCGGCCCGGAAGGGCATCGCCTTCCCGGGCAAGACCACGCCCCTGGCCGCCTTCACGGCCAAGGACAAGGCGGACCTGGCCACGGGCATCGAGCTCGGCGTGGACGTGGTGGCCCTGTCCTACGTCCAGAAGGCCGACGACATCCTGCACCTCAAGGCCGAAATGAAGAACATGGGCCGCGTGCTTCCGGTCATCGCCAAGCTGGAGCGCCAGAGCGCCATCGTCAACCTGGACCGCATCCTGGAGGAGAGCGACGGCGTCATGGTGGCGCGCGGCGACCTGGGCCTGGAATGCGAGCTGGCCCAGTTGCCGGCCCTGCAGAAGCGCATCATCAACGCCGCCAACGCCGCCGGCAAGCCGGTCATCGTGGCCACGCAGATGCTCCTGTCCATGGTCTCCAGCCCCATGCCCACCCGCGCGGAGACCACCGACGTGGCCAACGCCATCCTGGACGGGGCCGACTGCACCATGCTCTCCGAGGAGACGGCCATCGGCAAGTACCCGGACAAGGCCGTGGGCTTCATGCGCCGCATCGCCACCCTGGCCGAGGAGTTCTACTTCGAGAACCAGGGCGCCAGCCCCAAGCCGCCCAGCGATCAGGAGCATCCGGCCAAGTTCCTGGCCTACGCCGCCTGCCTGCTGGCCCAGAAGACGCGCTCCAAGGCCCTGGTGACGCACTCCACCTCCGGGGCCACGGCCCGCATCCTGGCCGCCTGCCGGCCGAAGCAGACCATCTACGCCATGAGCCCGGACGGCCGCGTGCGGCACTTCACCAACCTCTCCTGGGGGGTGGAGCCGGTCATGCCCATCGCCGAGGACGACAACCACCAGGAGCGCGCCGAGCGCTTCGTGCGCGAGTCGCCGCTGTTCGCCTCCGGCGACGTGGTGGTGGTCACCGCCGGCCAGCCCAAGCGCGGCCAGCTGCAGACCCAGACCAACGTGGTCAAGGTCTACGAGAAGTAGGCCATGAGCGAGCGTCGGGCCGACATACCGGACGCGCTGAACGAGGAGTTCTACCAGATCAATCTGGACATCCTCGAAAGCTTCAGCAAGTACCGACCCCCGCTGAACCTGTTCCGGTTCAAGGAGGACGTGGCCCGCGTCATGCCCTACTGCCAGGCCGGCGAGCGTCTCTCCAACGAGAAGGTCGAGGAACTCGCGGCCCTGGTGGAGGAGGGGCTGGTCTTCGTCTCGCGCGAGGATCACCCGGTCTACGTCAAGCACATCAGCTACCAGCTCGATCTCGTGCTCGTGGACAAGAACCTGCGCGAGACCGAGATCGCCGACATCTTCACCCAGGCGCTGACCCGGCGGCTGGGCGAGTTCTTCGACCAGCCCGTGGCCCCGGTCTTCGCCAAGCTCTGGACCGACGTCATGGTCCTCACCGAATACCTGCACCAGGACATCCACCGGGTGCGCGCCCTGGCCAAGCGCCTGCACCAGGAGCACAGCCTGGAGAAGCACTCCTTCAACTGCGGGGTCATGGGCCTGGCGATCTATTCCAAGGCCAAGGCCGCCCAGTTCGAGGCCGGGGAGGTCAAGCGCAAGCTCCTCGACCACCTGGCCATGGGACTCTTCGTGCATGACATGGGCATGAGCAAGGTCCCGGCCTTCATCCGCGAAAAGGACAAGCCCCTGACCCAGGATGAGCGCGCCAAGGTCCAGCGTCACACCCAGATCGGCTACGAGATGCTGGCCAAGCTCGACCTGCGCTTCCCGGAGATTGAGGCCTGCGTGGGCGAGCACCACGAGCGGCTCAACGGCTCCGGCTATCCGCAGAAGAAGGCCGGCGCGCTCTCCGAGGCCGGCCGGCTGTGCGCCCTGGCCGACTCCTTCTGCGCCATGCGCGTCAAGCGGGTCTACGCCGAGGCCATGGAGTCCATGAAGGCGGCCGCGCTGCTGGCCCAGGACCCGGGCTACGACTCGGAGTTCTCGCGCAGCCTGCAGGCGTTGCTGGTCGCCCTGGGCAAGCTGAAATAGTCCGACGGGCCTTTTCCCCCACCCCCCAGCGTCGCCGCGGCTCTGCGCGGCGGAACGCGCGCAGCCGTGCTGCGCCGGCGTCGATGCCGATCAGACCGGCGCGGAGGATTTCGCGCCATGCGGGAGGGACGTCATGAACACAGCGGACGGGGTGCGGACGGTGATGGTGCTGGCGGAGCGGCCGGATGACGCCGGCGCGGCGGTGATCGCGCCGTGGCTGGAGCCCGTGCGCCTGGCCAGCGCGGAGGAGCTGGCCGCGGCCCTGCACGGCCGGCAGGTGGCCGGCTTCGTCCTCGACGTGGAGCTGGTGCTGCGCGCGCGGCCGTCCGTGCGCGAGCTGCTCTACCACTTGGCCCAGGCCTTTCCGCTCCTGCGCCTGATCCGGAAGGGGCCGGGCGTGATCTATCTGGACGATCCGGCGGCCTTTCGCGTGGCGGCGCGCGCCTTCAGCCCCCGGGCGGCCCGCCACGAGCCCCGGATCCCGGTGCTCCTGCGCGGCCGGCTGGACGGGACTGCGGGAGCGCCGGAGGCCCTGGAGGCCGACATCCTCGATTTATCCAGCCATGGCGGGCTGCTCTGCGCCGCGCAGCCCTTGGCCGACGAATTCGCGCTGCGCATCCTGGAGCTTGAGGATCGGCGTCCGGTGACGGCGCGCGTGCTCTGGCGGCGCGCGGCCGGACGAGGCGCCCGGCACGGGGCCGGGGTGCGCTTCCTGGACCTGCGTCCCGGACAGGCGCGTGAACTGGCCGAACGTTTCCTCGGCCAGGTTGCGGAAGGGGCGGCTTAGGCGGCCTCGCCGGCGTCTTCCCCCGCGCCGGAGGCGTCGATGAGTTCGGCGGTGTGCTCCAGCGGCACGGGCCGGGCGAAGAGATAGCCCTGGCCCATGTCGCAGCCCAGCTCGCGCAGGATGTCGCGCTGGGCCGGGGTCTCGATGCCCTCGGCCACCGTGGCCAGGCGCAGGCTGCGCGCCAGGGTGATGATGGCGCGCACGATTTCGCGATCGTCGGCCCCGCCGGTGATGCGCGAGACGAAGCTCATGTCGATCTTCAGCCGGTCCAGCGGCAGCCGCTGCAACGCGCTCATGGACGAATAGCCCGTGCCGAAGTCGTCGATGGCCACGCCCACGCCGCGGTCCTTGAGCCGGGTGAGGATGTGCGACGAGGATTCCGGGTGCTTCATGATCGAGGACTCGGTGATTTCCAGCACCAGGGCGCTGGGGGCCAGGCCGGAGACGCTGAGGGCGCTGTCGATTTGTTCCGAGAGGCCCTGGCGCGAGAACTGCCGCGGCGAAAGGTTCACGGACATGGTCAGGCCTGCGGCGGACGGGTTGCGCGCCAGCATGGCGGCCATGTCCAGGCAGGCCCGGTTGAGGGCGAAACCGCCCAGCTCGAAGATCAGCCCGCACTCCTCGGCCACGGGCACGAACTGGCCCGGCGGCACGGTGCCGCGCGTGGGATGCCGCCAGCGCAGCAGCGCCTCGAAGCCGCGCAGCCGGCCGGTGGAGAGGTCGACGATGGGCTGGTAGACCAGGGCGAACTCGCCCAGGTCCAGCCCGCGGCGCATGTCGCTTTCCAGGCTCATGATCTGGATGGCCGCCGCGTGCATGCTCGGCTTGTAGACCACGGCGCGGTTGCGGCCGTGCTGTTTGGCGCGGTGCAGGGCGATGTTGGCGTTGCGCAGGATGTCTTCCGGCCCGCAGGGCTGCAGCGGCGGATAGGCCAGGCCGAAGCTGGCCTCCACCTGGATGCTGTGCGTCCCGATGAGCACCGGGTCCTTGAGGCTGGCGCGGATGCGCCGCAGCGTGCGCAGAACCTCGCGGGCCGAGAGCTCCTCCAGCACCAGGGTGAATTCGTCGCCGCCATAGCGGCACACGGTGTCCATACGCCGCGTGCAGGCCAGCAGGCGGCTGGCCACCTCGCGCAGGAGCTGGTCGCCGGCCTCGTGGCCCAGGGAGTCGTTGATGACCTTGAAGCGGTCGAGGTCGATGAACACGACCGCGAAGCCGGGCGGGGGCCGGCGGCGGGCGCGCTCCGCGGCCTGGGCGATGCGGTCCAGGCAGAGCGTGCGGTTGGCCAGGCCGGTGAGCGGATCGTGCAGGGCCCGGAAGAGCAGCTGCTCCTCCATCTGCTTGCGCTCGGTGATGTCCACGAACAGCGCGGCGAAGCCGCCGTCGATCCAGGGCACGGCGGAGAGGGACAGGTGCTTGCCCAGGGACGGCAGGTGGAATTCCAGAACGAAGGGCCGGCCCGTGGCCGCCACCTCGATCACGGCCTGGAGGTTGGGCGCGACGCTCAGGCCGAAGGCCTCGGTGGCGAGCTTGCCCGCCACGGCTCCGGCTTCAAGCCCGAAGATGCGTTCGAAGCTCGCGTTGACGGTCTCGATGCGGTAGTCGACCACCTTGCCGGCGGCGTCGCGCACCAGGGTGTGCATGGCCGCGCCCTCGGCCATGTTGTCGAACAGCGAATGGAAGCGCCGCTCGCTCTCCACCAGGGCCTCGCGGGCGCGCATGCGCTCGCTGACGTCGCGGAAGGTGCCTTCCACGCCGAGGACCTCGCCCTTGGAATTGCGCCGCAGCACCGAGGAGGTGGAGACGTGGATGGGCTCGCCCGTCCGGCGGTTGACCAGATTCAGCTCATAGTCGCGCACCTCGCCGCTCTCCTGGAGGGCGTCGAGGAGCTTGCGGCGCTCCTCCGGCCGGTGCCACAGGCTGTCCATGGGGTCGCCCAGCAGCTCCTCCTCGCGGTCGAAGCCGACCATGCGCAGGCCCGAGGGACTGACCATGACGATGCGGCCCTCGGCGTCGGTGCGGTAAAAGGCGTCGGAGATGTTCTCCACCACGGAGCGGTGGCGGGCCTCGCTTTCGCGCAGGGCGGCCTCGGACTCCCGGCGGAGCATGACCTCGCGCTCCAGCACGAAGTGGCGCAGCCCCAGGGCCACGCCCAGGGCGGTGAGCAGCAGGATGGCCGTGCCGAGAGGCAGGAGATACTTGGCGAAGCGTCGCAGCCCGGCCAGCAGTTCGCTGTCCGGCGTGGCCACGCAGAGGCTCCAGTATGTGTTGTCAATATGCGCGGGCAGGAACAGGGCGTGCTTCAGAACCGGGACGTCATGTCCCCCCGCCCGGTCGTCGCTGAAGTCCGCTGTCCCGGTTTCTCCCGCGAGCATCCGCTCCACCACGCCGCGCAGCTGCGGCGAGCCCCGGGTGAACTCCTGGGCCGTTTTGCCCACCAGTCCGGGGTCCTGCGAGGCGTAGAGCACCACGCCCCGGCGCGAGAGGACGAAGGACTCGCCGGATTCGGCCACGCGCACGCCCTCAAGGTAGCGCCTGCTGAGGACGTCGAAGGCGATGAGCAGGGCCAGCGAGCCGCGGAACCGTCCGTTGCTGAAAACGGGCACGTGCAGGGAGACGGCGCTGAAGCCCTGCATCGTCTGGAAGACTTCGCTCACGGTCGGCGCGCGCTCGGCCAGAACTCTCCGGACATGCTCCTGGCCGGCGAGATTGCGTCCGATGATGCTGTTGTCCGGCGTGGCGAAAAGGATGCGGCCGTGCTCGTCCATGCGCGTGATGCTGCGGAGTCCCGGCCGGTTTTCGGTCAGCACGGTGTCGAGATGATGCGCACCTTCCGAGTCTATATCGATGATGTGTGGATTGCTGGCGAGGGCGGAAGCGAGGTTCTTCGTGTGCGCGAAGAAGTCCTGGATGCCGACAGCCGCTTGTCTGGCGAGGATGGACTGCTGTTGGATGAGGTTGGCGCGGGCTTCCTGGCGGGCGACAGCATACGCGCCGTACAGGAGTCCGCAGCACGCGATGGCTGCTGCAAGCAGGAACGCGAAGTACAACAGTCGGCGCATGTATGAAGCCGTATCACTTCGCCCCTTCATTGCAAAGGGGAAACACGGAGCAGCGGTCGGGCGCGCCGGCGGGGGCGGAGGGCCCCGGACGGGAGCCCTCCGCGCGGGCGGTCATGCGATGGGGATGCGCTTGCCGGGCGTCCTGGCGGCGGCCAGGCGCGGCACGGTGATCGTCACCACGCCGTTCCTGCAGGCGGCGCGGACGCCCGCGGCGTCGGCGTCGGCGGGCAGGGTCAGCACCCGGCGGAACGATCCGTAGCTGCGCTCCACGCGATAGAAGCCCTTGTCCTCGGACTTCTCCTCACGCCGCCGCTCGGCCGAGATGCTCAGCTCGTCGCCGGAGAGTTCGATGCGGATGTCCTTTTCCTCCACGCCGGGCAGCTCCACGGCGATGCCGTATTCCTTCGCGTCGCCGGCGATGTCGACTTTCGGCCGGAAATGCCGTTCCCGGCCGCCGGCCAGGCGCGGCGCGGCGAAGCCTTCAAAGGCGTTGTCGAACAGCCGGTCGATTTCGCCGTGCAGGGCGTCCAGCGGATTGGCCGGCTGCGGCTGCGTCCGGCTGACGGGCGCGCGACCCGCCGCGGCGTTGCGGTCCTGTTCCTCTTCTTTCTTGAACCAGTTCCAGGGATTCAGCTTGGCGAGGTCCATGGCACCCTCCTGTTTTAATTTTTGCTTAAAGAATAAAACATGTTAACGCACAGTCAAGGGAAGCCGGCCCGCCGCGCCCTTGAATTCGGGCGAAACATGGGAGTACCATGCAGCCCGCAGCAGCATGGAGGAGCACATGCAGGAAAACAGGGACGCCGGCCGCTCCAAGCGCCGGATCAAGTGGATAGTGGCGATCCTGATTCTGGCCATTTGCGCCTGGCAGGGCGCGCCGCTGGTGCAGCGCTACCTGGACGAGCGCAAGGCCGCCACCCCGCGCACCGTGACCCCGCGCGGCGACCTCGCCGCCGACGAGAAGAGCACCATCGAGCTTTTCGAGCGCTCGCGCGATTCCGTGGTCTTCATCACCACCACCCAGCGGGTCATGGACTTCTGGAGCCGGGACATCTTCACCATCCCGCGCGGCACGGGCTCGGGCTTCGTCTGGGACGAGGCCGGGCACGTCATCACCAACTACCACGTGGTGGCCGGCGCGGCCGAGGCGCGCGTGCGCTTCTCCGACGGCAAGGAGTACGCCGCCGCGCTGGTGGGCGCGAGCCCCATGCACGACCTGGCCGTGCTCAAGATCGGCTCCGGGCCCAAGCGCGCGCCGCTGCCCCTGGGCACCTCCGGCGACCTCAAGGTCGGCCAGAAGGTCTTCGCCATCGGCAACCCCTTCGGCCTGGACTGGACGCTCACCACCGGAATCGTCTCCGCCCTGGACCGGGCCCTCAAGGGCGAGGACGGCGACGTGGTGGAGCACCTGATCCAGACCGACGCGGCCATCAATCCCGGCAATTCCGGCGGGCCGCTGCTCGACTCCGCCGGCCGGCTCATCGGCATCACCACGGCCATCTACAGCCCCTCCGGGGCGTCCGCCGGCGTGGGCTTCGCCGTGCCCGTGGACACGGTGAACCGCGTGATTCCGCAGCTCATCGCCAAGGGCAAGTACCTGCGCCCGGCCTTGGGCATCGAGGTGGACCAGCGGCTCAACGAGGTGGCCGGCGCGCACCTCGGCGTCAAGGGCGTGCTCGTGCTGCGCGTGCGCCCCGGCTCCGGGGCCGAGGCCGCCGGCCTGCGCGGCGCGCGCATGGACCAGAAGACCGGCTTCATCCCCGGCGACATCATCACCGCCGTGGGCGGCAAGAAGATCGACGGCGTACCGGCCCTGCTGTCGCGCCTGGACGACTTCAAGATCGGCGAGGCGGTGAAGCTGACCATCCTGCGCGAGGGCAAGGAGATCGAGGTCTCCGTGACCCTGCAGCCCGAGGGCTCCTCGCCGCGGCTGCCGGCCGCGCCGGGCAGCTAACCGCGGGTCCGGAGAGGTTTGCATGAGCCGCATCGCCCTGCTGATCATCGACATGCAGAAGGACTTCGTGCTGCCCGGCTCCCCGTGCTGCGTGGCCGGAGCGCAGGCCACGCTGCCGGCCCTGCGCCGCCTGCTGGACACGGCCCGGGCCAAGGGCTGGCTCGTGGTCCACGTGGTGCGCGAGCACCGCGCCGACGGCAGCGACGTGGAGCTGTTCCGGCGGCGGGCCTTCCTCGACGGCCGGGGCATGTGCCTTCCCGGCAGCGAGGGCGCGGAGATCGTTCCGGAGCTGGCCCCGCAGCCCGGCGAGGTGCGGCTGGTCAAGCGCCGCTTCAGCGCCTTCCTGAACACCGAGCTGGACGCGCTGCTGCGCCGCCACGGCGTGGACACGGTGGTCATCGGCGGCACGCAGTATCCCAACTGCGTGCGCGCCACGGCGGCGGACGCCATGGCCCGCGACTACCGCGCGGTCATCGTCACGGACGCCTGCTCGGCCCAGACCCCCGAGGTGGCCGCGGCCAACATCTTCGACCTGCGCAACATGGGCATCGCCTGCGCGCCGCTGGACGGGCTGAAGGAGCTGCTGGACCGTGCGGCGGAGTAGGGCGCTTCTCGCGCTGGCGCTGGCCCTGCTGGCGCTGGCCGCCTGCGCCCGGCCGGTCTCCCCGCAGGGGGCGCGGCCCTTCGCCCTGACCATCGCCCACGTCAACGACACCCATTCCAACCTGGAGCCCGCGGAGACGCGGCTGACCCTGGCCGGGGAGAAGGTCACGGTGCGGCTCGGCGGCTTCGCCCGGCTCAAAAGCGCGCTGGACGAGGTCCGCGCCGAGGCCCGCGCCGACGGCAGCCGGTTCCTGGCGCTGCACGCCGGCGACGCCGTGCAGGGCACCCTGTTCTTCAACGTGTTCCAGGGCCGCGCGGACTTCGACGGCCTGAACGCCCTCGGCCTGGACGCCATGACCCTGGGCAACCACGAGTTCGACCGCGGCACGGCGCTTACGGCCGAACTCATGGGCCGGGCGCGCTTCCCGGTGGTTTCGGCCAATATCGACGACGCGCGCGAGCCGGCCCTGGCCGGGCGGATCAAGCCCTATGCGATCAGGGATCTGGACGGCGTGCGCGTGGGCCTCGTCGGCGTGACCACGCCGGGCGCGCCGAGCATCTCCCGCACCGGGGCCCTGCGCTTCCACAAGGCCGCCCCGGCCGTGGCCCGCGCCGTGCGCGAACTCCACGCCCAGGGCGTGCGCGTGATCATCGTCCTTTCGCACCTGGGCTACGCCGAGGACCTCGCCCTGGCCCGCGCGGTGCCGGGTCTGAGCGTCATCGTCGGCGGCCATTCGCACAGCCTGCTGGGCGACCCCGCCCGGCTGAAGCCCCTGGGGCTTTCGCCCGAGGGGCCGTATCCCACCGTGGCGCGCGGTCCGGGCGGAACCAGGGTGCTGGTGGTCCAGGCCTGGCGCTGGGGCATGCAGCTCGGCGTGCTGCGCGTGGATTTCGACGCCGACGGCGACGTGGCCGGCTTCACGGCGCGGCCCCGGCTGCTGGCGGGCGGCGGGTTCCGGCGCGGCGGCGCGGACGTGGACCCCGGCTCGCCGGAATACGCGCGGCTGAACGCGGCGCTCCTGGCCACGGGCGCGGCCCGGCAGACGTCCGAGGACCCGGCCGTCCTGGCGCTCCTTGCGCCCTACGCCGCGCGGCTGGACGGCTTCCGCAACGCCGACATCGGGGCCGCGGCCGCGGCCGACCTCGTGCGCGGCACGCGGACCGACCCCGGCCCGATCATCGCCGAGGCCTTCCTGGCCAAGGTCCCCGCGGCGCAGGCGGCGCTGGTCATGCCGGGCAACGTGCGCCAGGACGTCTTCCAGGGCCGCATCACCCGGGCCATGGTCCTGGGCGTGCTGCCGTTCAACGACACCCTGGCGACCGTCGACCTCAGCGGCGCGCAGCTCAAGGCCGTCCTGGAGGACGCGGTGGAGCACCGGCTCAAGGCCAAGACGGCGGCCGGCGCGCCCCGCCACACGACGTTGTTCTACGCCGCCGGGCTGACCTGCCGGGTGGATGTCCAGGCCGCCAGGGGCGTCCGCGTGCATGACCTGCGCGTGCGCGGGGCCGGCGGGGAACTGGCCCCGGTGGACCCCGCCGCCGTCTACCGCCTGGTGACCAGCGACTTTTTGGCCGGCGGCGGCGACGGCATGACCACGCTCAAGGCCGCCCAGGGCCCGCGCGAGGACACCGGCCTTTTGGACAGCGACGCCCTGGCCGAGCACCTCCAGCGCCTGGGCGTGGTGCGCCCGCCGGCGGAGCCCAATGTCGTCATCGAGCGCGGCCGGCCGATCTCGCTGCTGCGGCGTCCCGCCCCGAACCTCGCCCGGGCCGCCTGAGCGCGGCGCCGCGCCCTGCCGCGGCCAATCCCGCCGGATTCCATTGACATTCCCAAAAGGATGCCCTTTAATGTATCGGTCGGTTCAATTCGTATCGTCCCCCGTGCCGGCCGACGAACCGGGCAGGACCCCATGGCGCAGCGCACAGCTTCCGGACCCCCTCTCGACCCCGCCGCCGAACTCGGCGCGCTTCACGCCGAGAACCGCCATCTGAAGGAATCCGTGGCGGCCATGCGCGACGCGCTGGAGGCCCTGGCCAACGAGAAGGAGGCCGCCGTGCAGCATGCGCTGGCCGCGTCCCAGGGCGAGATCGCCAATCTCCAGGCCGCCGTGGCGGCCATGCGCGACTCCCTGGAGCTTTTGCGCGCGGACAAGGACCGCGAGATCCAGCAGGCCCTGGCCAGCGGCGCTGGCGAGAACCGCGGCCTCAAGGACGCCGTCCAGGCCATGCGCGAGCGCATGGAGCTGGCCGTGGCCGACGAGCGCGAGCAGGCGAGCCGGGAGCGCCGCCGCTACGAGGACGAGCTGCGCCAGCTGCGCGCGACGGTTTCCGCCCTGCGCGACGAGCTGGAGCGCCGCAGCGGAGGCCGGCCGTGAGCGCGCCGCGGCGGAAGGCCGCGCCCGTCCCGAAGCGGCGGCAGGACATGGCCGAGGGCCATGCGGAGATGCTGCTCGGCGTGTCGCGCCGCCTGGCCGCCCTGGACTCCCTGGACGAGATGCTGGAGACCCTGGTGGAGATGACCACCTGGGAGCTGCACGCCGAGCGCGGCTCGCTGTTCCTCAACGACCCCGAGACCGGCGAGTTGTATTCCGTGGTGGCCTCGGGCACGCAGCGCCGCCGCATCCGCATCCTCAACACCAGCGGCGTGGCCGGCCGCGTGTTCACCACCGGACGCGGCATGATCACCGCCGACGCCTACAAGAGCAGGTATTTCAACCCCGAGGTGGACCGGCAGACCGGCTACGTCACGCGGAGCATCCTCTGCGCGCCCATCCGCACGGTCAAGGGCGAGCTCATCGGCGTGGCCCAGGTGCTGAACAAGAAGGACGGCGCGTTCTCCCGCGACGACCTGAAGCTCCTCGAGGCCATCGCCATGCAGGCGGCCATCGCCCTCTCCGGCGCGCAGTTCGTGGAGAAGATGCGCGCCAGCCGCGACAAGGAGCTGGAGTTCCTGAACGTCGTGGCCGACGTGACCTCGGAGATCGAGCTGGGCGCGCTGCTGCGCAAGGTCATGGGCGAGTGCACCAAGATGCTCTCGGCCGAGCGCTCCACGCTCTTCCTGAACGACGAAAAGACCCGCGAACTCTGGTCCATGGTCGGCGAGGGCATCAGCGCCACCCAGATCCGCTTCCCCAACCACCTGGGCATCGCCGGGACGGTGTTCACCAGCGGCCAGTCGGTGAACATCCCCCACGCCTACGCCGACCTGCGCTTCAACCCGTCCTTCGACAAGAAGACCGGCTTCTTCACCCGCTCCATCCTTTGCACGCCCGTGGTCACCAAGGCCGGCAAGGTCATCGGCGTGACCCAGGTGCTCAACCGCCGCGGCGGCCCCTTCACGGCCGAGGACGAGTCCCGCCTGAAGGCCTTCACCGCGCAGATCTCCATCGCCTTGGAGAACGCCAAGCTCTTCAGCGATGTGCAGAGCATGAAGAACTACAACGAGAGCATGCTGCAAAGCATGAGCAACGGCGTGATCACCCTGGACGAGGAGGCCCGGTTGAAGACCTGCAACGCCGCCGGGCTGCGCATCCTCGGCGTGGAGGAGGCCGGGATCATTGGCCGGCCGGCGGCGGAGTTCTTCGCCGGGGCCAACGCCTGGCTGGCGGAGAAGATCGCCGCCGTGGACGCCTCGCAGCAGCCCGAGAGCGCCATGGACGCGGAGCTGGACTTCGGCGAGCGGCGCATCTCGGTCAACGTCACGGCGCTGCCGCTTTTGAGCGGCGAGGGCAAGAAGCTCGGCACCATGCTCATGCTCGACGACATCTCCAGCGAAAAGCGCATGAAGTCGACCATGAGCCGGTACATGGACCCCAAGCTGGCGGACCAGCTGCTGGCCGGCGGGGAGGACATCCTGGGCGGCAAGACCGCCGAGGTCACGGTGCTCTTCTCGGACATCCGCAGCTTCACCACCCTCACCGAGACCCTGGGGGCCCAGGGCACGGTGAGCCTGCTCAACGAATATTTCACACTGATGGTCGACTGCATCCAGTCCGAGGGCGGCATGCTGGACAAGTTCATCGGCGACGCCATCATGGCCGTGTTCGGCACGCCGCTGCCCCACGGCGACGACGAGGATCGCGCCGTGCGCTCCGCCATCGGCATGCTCCAGGCCCTCACGGCCTTCAACGCCCAGCGCGCGGCGCAGGGCCTGGCGGCCATCAACATCGGCGTGGGCCTGAACACCGACCAGGTGGTCTCGGGCAACATCGGCTCGCCCAAGCGCATGGACTACACGATCATCGGCGACGGCGTGAACCTGGCCTCGCGCCTGGAGAGCGCCTGCAAGCAGTACGGCGCGCGCATCCTGATCAGCGAGTTCACCCGGGCCAAGCTCAAGGGCATCTACCGCCTGCGCGAGGTGGACGACGTGGTGGTCAAGGGCAAGACGCGGCCCGTGCGCATTTATGAGGTCCTGGACTACCACACCGACGAGAGCTTTCCCAACCTGGCCGAGGCCGTGGGGTACTTCCAGGAGGGGCGCAAGACCTATCGCGCCGGGGACTTCGCCAAGGCCTGCCGGAGCTTCTCCGAGGCCGTCCGCCTGAACCCGGCGGACAGGCTCTGCACCCTGTATGTCGAGCGTTGCGAGGCTCTCGCCGCGTCCCGGCCCGAGCACTGGGACGGGGTGTGGACCATGACCAGCAAATAGGGGGACGCCATGCCTTTTGCGGCGCCGCCAGCCGACCCCCGCGCCCACGCCCGTCGCGCGGTCTGCCTCACCGGCCGGATCCTCTGCGCCGACGGCGCGGCGGAGTGCGCCGTGGTCAACGTCTCGGCCGGCGGGGCGCGGCTGCGCGCGGCCGGGGACTTCGCGGCCGGCCTGGAAGTCCGCCTGGAGCTGCCGGCCTGCGGCGGCCTGCCGGCCGTGGTGGTCTGGGCCCGGGAAGGCGAGCTGGGCCTCCGGTTCACCGGCGACCCGGCCGAGGTGGCCTGCGCGCTCATCGGTTTGGCCACCTACGGCTGAGCCGCGGCGGGGGGCCTTCCGGGGCTTTGCGCCGCGCCGCCGCCGTGCTATGCTCGCCTCCAAGCACCCGCAAGCGAACCGACGACGCAAGGAGCCAGCGTGACCCGCAAAATCCTCTTCGTGGACGACGAGCAGGCCATCCTGAACAGCTTCCGCAACCTGCTGCGCCGGCAGTTCGACATCTACACCGCGCTGGGCCCGGAGGAGGGCCTCAAGGTCATCCAGGGGCCGGAGCGCTTCGCCGTGGTGGTCTCGGACCTCAAGATGCCCGGCATGGACGGCATCGCCTTCCTGAACCGCGTGCGCGAGATCGCCCCGGACACCGTGCGCATGATGCTCACCGGCTTCGCCGACGTGGACGTGGCCATGGCCGCGGTGAACGAGGGCCAGGTCTTTCGCTTCCTGACCAAGCCCTGCCAGCCCGAGACCATGGCCCGGGCCCTGGCCGCCGGGCTGGAGCAGTACGGTCTGGTCACGGCCGAGCGCGAGCTTTTGCGCGGCACCCTGCGCGGGGCCATCCAGGTGCTCACCGAGGCGCTCAGTCTGGCCAATCCCGAGGCCTACGGCCGCGCCCACCGCATCAAGGCCCTCGTCCGGCGCATGGCCAAGGCCGCGGACATCCCCGTGACCTGGGAGACGGACTTGGCGGGCATGCTCTCGCACATCGGCTGCATGGCCCTGCCGCGGAACCTGCTGGAGAAGATCGCCACGGGCAAGGACCTCTCCGAGGGCGAGCGCAAGCTGTACGACAGCCATCCGGCCGTGGGCGCGGGCCTGCTGGAGCACATTCCCCGCCTGGAGCACGTGGCCGAGATGATCGGCATGCAGCACGACCGCCACGACACGGGCGTCTGCAGCGGCGAGCGCTGCGTCATCGCCCGGCTGCTCAAGCTGGCCACGGACTACGACATGCTGGAGAGCCGCGGCTTGGCCCCGGCGGACATCCTGGCGCAGCTCCACGCCGACGCCGGGGCCTACGACCCGGTCCTGCTGTCTGCGCTGGAGCGGATCGCCGGCATGGAGGCCGATTACGTCCTGCGCCGCGTGGGCATCGAGGACCTGGAGGAGGGCATGGTGCTGGAGGAGGGCATCGTGTCCGAGCAGGGCCTGCTGCTCCTGGCCAAGGGCACCGAGGTCAACAAGGCCTCCCTGGCGCGCATGCTCCAGGCCGCGCGCAGCTTCGAGGTGGTCGAGCCCTTCACCGTCCGCGTGCCGCGCCGCTGAGGCCGGTCTTTCCGATTCCCGCCCCCCGTCCTTTCCGCGTTCTGGAGCGTTTTGCTTTGCGTGCGCGGCCTCCCCGCCGGCCTGCGAAATTCCCCGGACCGGGGGCTTGACAGCCGGCAATTTCCGATTTAATTGCCGTTTTAATTCTTGTTGCAACTCTTGTTTGAATGAGGTTCGGCATGGTTTCGGAAAGCGAACTGGGAACCAAGGCGAGGCTGCTCCAGGCCGGGCGGCGGGTCTTCGGCGAGCGTGGGCTCAAGAACGCCACCGTGCGCGAGATCTGCGAGCTGGCCGGGGCCAATGTCGCCGCCGTGAACTATCATTACGGCGGCAAGGAAAAGCTGTACGTGGCCGTCCTCCAGGACTTCATGGAGGAGGAGCTCCGGCGGCACCCGCGCGACGCCGGCGTCACGCCGGACACCCCGCCCGAGGAGCGTCTGCGCGTCTACGTGCGCAGCGTGCTTGCGCAGTTCCTGGGCGATGGCGACCCGCTGTCCGAGCGTCTGGGCAAGTTGCTCACCCAGGAGTTCATCGAGCCCTCGCAGCATTTCGGGGCGATCTTCGACAGCGTCTGCCGTCCGCTGCACAACATGCTGCTGGACATCGTGCGCGGGCTGCTGCCCGGCGCGCCCGAGGATGTCGTTTTGCGCTGCGCCTCCAGCGTCATCGGCCAGTGCGTGCTCTTCGACTTCGCCCGCGAGGCCATGTCCCGCGTGAATCCCCGGCTGCAGCTCACCGCGAGCAACCTGGAGAGCTTCACCAACAGCATCATCGAGTTTTCGCTGGGCGGCATCGACCGGCTGCGGGCCGGCCTGAGCGCCGCGCGCGCGGCCTGAGGCCGCCGGCCCCCAAGTTCCCCCCCCGCACACGTTCAACACGATCAGGGAAGCATATGCGCACCATGCCACGTTTTTTGTCCGCTTGCAGTCTCGCCGTTCTGCTTCTTTTCCTTATGTCCTGCGGTAAGGACAAGCCCGCGGCGGCGCCCGCTGCGGCGCCGGAGGTGACGGTTCTGACGCTGTCGCCGCAGCCGGTGACGCTGACGACGGAGCTTCCGGGCCGGACGTCGGCGCATCTGATGTCCGAGGTGCGCCCGCAGGTGGGCGGGATCATTCAGAAGCGTCTGTTCCGCGAGGGCGGCGACGTGAAGGCCGGGGAGGTTTTGTACCAGATCGATCCGGCGACGTACCAGGCGGCGTACGACAACGCCAAGGCGACGCTGGCGAAGGCGGAGGCGAACGCGCTGCCGACGCGTTACCGTGCGGAGCGGTACGCGAACCTGATCAAGGCGCGCGCGGTGAGCAAGCAGGACAACGACGACGCGCAGGCGGCGTCGAAGCAGGCGGACGCGGAGATCATCGCGGCCAAGGCGGCGCTGGAGACGGCGCGGATCAACCTGGGGTACACGCGCGTGGTCGCGCCGATCTCGGGCCGCATCGGCAAGTCGTCGGTGACGCCGGGGGCGCTGGTGACGGCGAGCCAGCCGACGGCGCTGGCGACGATCCAGCAGATCGATCCGATTTACGTGGACGTGACGCAGTCGAGCACGGAGGTGCTGCGGCTGAAGCGCGAGCTGGAGAGCGGGAAGCTGCGGAAGTCGACCAACGGCGGGGCCAAGGTGCGCCTGCTGCTGGACGACGGCCAGACGTACGGCCGCGAGGGCGTGCTGCAGTTCGCGGACATCACGGTGGAGCAGAGCACGGGCGAGGTGACGCTGCGGGCGGAGTTCCCGAACCCGGGCCGCGATCTTCTGCCTGGGCTGTATGTGCGCGCGATGCTTGAGGAAGGCGTGAACGAGTCGGCGCTTCTGGTGCCGCAGGCGGCGATCAGCCGCGACGCCAAGGGCAACCCTCTGGCCATGGTGGTGAAGGGCGACGGCGCGGTGGAGCCGCGTCCAGTGGTTCTTTCGCGGATCATCGGCGACGCCTGGCTGGTGGAGTCGGGGCTGAGCGCCGGTGAGAAAGTCATCGTCGAGGGCCTGCAGAAGGTCCGTCCGGGCGTGAAGGTGAAGGCGGTGGAGGCCTCGGCCCAGTCCAACGCCACGCAGCCCGCGCCGGCCGCTCCGGCCGCCGCCCCCGGCGCGGCCAAGGCGGCCCCGGCGCAGCCCGAGGCCAAGCCCGCCCCGGCCGCCCCGGCGGCCAAACCGGCTGCGGACAAGCCGGCCAAGGCCGCTCCGGAGAAGGCGGCCAAGCCCGAGGCCAAGGCGGCCAAACCGGCCGCGGAGAAGGCGGCGAAGCCGTCGGAGGGCGAGGGCAAGGCCGTGAAGGCGGCGCGCACGGCGGACGAGCCGGCGGCGAAGCCGGAGAAGGCGGTCAAGTCGGAGAAATCCGCCAAGGCCGAGAAGCCCGGCAAGTCCGAGGCCAAGGCGGCCAAGGCGGAGGCGGAGTCCAAGGGCGCGGCGTATTCGCCGCCCAAGGGCGAGTGGCCGGTGTCGCGCCTGGACGGGACGCCCGCGACGGGCGTCGGGGAGGCGAAGTGATGCGTGGTGCGCTGCGAATCTGCGCGGCGGTTCTGGCCGCGGCGGCGCTGTGCGGCTGCACGCTCGCGCCGAAGTACGAGCGGACGCTGCCGCAGCTGCCGGCGGACTGGACGAGCGGGTCCGGCTCCCGTGGCCAGGCCAACGCGACGCTTCCGGACTGGCGTCAGGTGGTGACGGACGGTCCGATGCGCGAGCTGATCGAGCTTTCTTTGAAGAACAACCGGGACCTGCGGGCGGCGGCGCTGAAGGTGGAGAAGACCCAGGCGCAGTACCGCATCGCGCGGGCGGATCTGCTGCCGAGCGTCGGCATGGGCGGCCAGTCGAGCATGCAGCGCCTGCCGCGGACGCTTTCGAGCACGGGCAAGCCGATGACCACGCGGTCGTATGAGGTGGGCCTGGCGTCCAACGCCTTCGAGCTGGACCTCTTCGGCCGGCTACAGAGCCTGAAGGACGAGGCGCTGCACCAGTTCCTGGCCACGGAGGAGGCGCGGCGCAGCGTGGAGCTGACGCTGGTGGCCGAGGTCGCGGCGACGTACCTGACGCTGGCGGCGGACCGCGAGCACCTGACCCTGGCGCAGGAGATCCTGGGCACGGAGCGGGAGTCCTTCGAGATCGTGCGCCAGCGGGCGGAGAACGGCATCGCCAACGACCTGGACCTGAAGCGGGCCCAGACCACGGTGGACACGGCGCGCGTGGCCGCGGCCAAGTACGCGGCGCAGGTGACCTCGGACGAGAACCTGCTGGCGGTGCTGGTGGGCCAGCCGCTGACGGCGGCGCAGATGCCGGCCAGGTCGCTGGCGGAGGTCGCGCCGCTGTCGACGGTGCCTGCGGGCCTGCCCTCGGAGGTGCTGACGCGGCGTCCGGACGTTTTGGCGGCGGAGCACCAGCTCCAGGCGGCCAACGCGGACATCGGGGCCGCGCGGGCGCGGTATTTCCCGACCATCAGCCTGACGGGCACGTTCGGCACGGCGAGCAACGAGATCCACGACCTGTTCCAGAGCGGGTTCTCGACCTGGAGCTTCGCGCCGCAGATCGCCATGCCGATCTTCAACTCCGGGTCCATCCGGGCCGGGGTGAAGGCGGCGGAGGCGGAGCGCAAGATCATGCTGGCGCAATACGAGAAGTCCGTGCAGACGGCCTTCCGCGAGGTCTCGGACAGCCTGTCCCTGGACACGGCGCTGGCGGAGGAGGTGGAGGCGCAGGCCTCCCTGGCCGAGGCGGCGTCCAAGAGCTACGAGCTTTCGACCCTGCGCTACGAGGCCGGCGTGGACGGCTACCTGTCCAAGCTGGACGCGCAGCGTTCGGACGCCTCGGCGCGGCAGGATCTGATCAGCCTGCGCCTGGCCAAGGCGGGCAACGTGCTGACGCTGTACAAGGCCCTTGGCGGCGGCTGGTCCGCGCGCACGGACGCCGACGACCCCGACGCCGACCGCTCCCAGCCCGACCCCAAGGCCAAGCCCGAGGCCCAGGCCGCCTCCCTCACCGCCGACTCCCGCAAATAACCATCGCACACGCCACAAACGCAAAGGGCGGCCTTCCGGCCGCCCTTTTTCGTTGGCGTAGGGGGAGGGCTATTCTCCGGTGATGCGCTCCAGGCCGCCCATGTACGGCCGCAGGGCCTCGGGCAGGACGATGGTGCCGTCCGCCTGCTGCCCGTTCTCCAGCACGGCCACCAGCGTGCGGCCCACGGCCAGGCCGGAGCCGTTCAGGGTGTGCAGGAACTCGGTCTTCTTCGCGCCCTTGGGCCGGAAGCGGATGTTGGCCCGCCGGGCCTGGAAGTCCACGAAGTTGGAGCAGGACGAGATCTCGCGGTATTTGTCCTGGCCGGGCAGCCAGACCTCCAGATCGTAGGTCTTGCAGGAGCTGAAGCCCAGGTCGCCGCCGCACAGGGCGATGACCCGGTAGTGCAGGCCGAGCTTTTGCAGCACGGACTCGGCGTGGCCGGTCAGCAGCTCCAGCTCCTCGAAGGAGCGGTCCGGCCGGCTGAAGCGCACGAGCTCCACCTTGTGGAACTGGTGCTGGCGGATGAGGCCGCGGGTGTCCTTGCCGTAGCTGCCGGCCTCGGAGCGGAAGCAGGGGGTCAGGGCGCAGTAGCCCAGCGGCAGCTGCTCCTCCTCCAGAACCTCGCCGGAATGCAGGTTGGTCACCGGCACCTCGGCCGTGGGGATGAGGAAGTATTCCTGGCCCTCGATCTTGAACAGGTCCTCGGCGAACTTGGGCAGCTGGCCCGTGCCGGTCATGGCCGTGCGGTTGACCATGTACGGCGGGAGGACCTCCCGGTAGCCGTTGGCCGCGGCCACGTCGAGCATGAACGCGGCCAGGGCGCGCTCCAGCCGGGCCGCCCAGCCGAAGCTGACGCAGAAGCGCGAGCCGGCGATCTTGGCCGCGCGCTCGAAGTCCAGGCCGCCCAGGGCCTGCCCCAGCTCCCAGTGCTCCTTGGGCTTGAAGGCGAACTGCGGCTTTTCGCCCCAGAGGCGCTGCACGGGGTTGGCCGTCTCGTCGCAGCCGTCGGGGGTGGATTCGTGGGGGATGTTGGGCACCTTCAGGAGCCAGTCGGACTCCCGGGCCTCGATGTCCGCCAGTTCGGCGTCGAGCTGCTTGATGCGCTCGCCCATGCCGCCCATCTCGGCCATGAGGGCGCTGGCGTCCTGGCCGGCGCGCCGGAGCTTGGCCACCTCGGCCGAGCCCTGGTTGCGCCGGGCCTTGAGGCCCTCCGCCTCGGCGATGAGGGCCTTGCGGGACTCGTCCAGGCGGGCGAATTCGGTCACGTCGGGCTCGGTCTTGCAGCGCTTTTTGAGCGCCGCGGCGACGGCGTCCAGGTTCTTCTGCACGAATTTCAGGTCAAGCATGGGCGGTTCTCCTCGCAGATGGTGCGCGCGCGAACGCGCTGGGGTGGGTGTACCCAAAGCCGCGCCGGGAATAAAGGGGGAAAATGGGGCTAGGGATCGATGCCGTCGGAGATGTTCCGCCGCCGCACGCCGAGCAGGTAGACTGCGGCGATGGCCAGCCCGATGGGCCCGAGGTCCCGCGACCAGAGCAGCCAGGCCGTGAGCGGCGCGCCGAGGCCGAGCAGCGCGATGCGCCACTTCTTGCGGCGGGTCAGCGGGCTGGCCAGCCAGGCCGACTCCCGGCCGATGAGCGTCTCCACGCGCGGCAGGATGCGCCGGAATTCGGTGAACTCCATGGGCGGCAGGGGCAGGCGCAGGCAGCCGGCGACGAGGCCGAGCACGGCCAGGACCAGGAGCGCGGCGTTGTGCAGGAGCAGCCCGGCGGCCAGAAGCGTCAGGCTGGCGTTCTGCACGCACCAGTTCCACGGCTCGCGCCGGCGCAGGCGCTGCCGGTCCAGCATGTTCGCCGCGACGCGGCGGAAGTCCCGTTCGGCCCCGTTGTCGTCCATGCCCGTCAATTTGCCACGCGGGCCCCGGTCCTGTAAACACGGAGCGGGAGGCGCGCATGAAAAAGCTGCCCATCAAGTCGCCCAGGGAAATGCCCACGCTGCACGCGCTGGCTCCGGACCCGCTGCTCGCGGCCGAGGGCGCGGAGCGCCTGGACCGCATGGCCGCCGAGGCCGCCCGTTTGGTGGAGGGGCGCGGGTTTCTGCTGGCCACGGCCGAATCCTGCACCGGCGGGCTTCTGGCCAGCACCCTGACCAACCTTTCCGGCAGCTCGGGCTGGTTCCACGGCGGCGTGGTGGCCTATTCCAACGCCCTCAAGGCGGGGCTGCTCGGCGTGCCCGAGGCGGTCATCGCCGAGCACGGCGCGGTGAGCGAGCCCGTGGTGCTGGCCATGGCGGCCGGCGCGCTGCGTCTGCCGGGCATGCCCGCGGACCGGGGCTGCGCCGTGGCCATCTCGGGCGTCGCCGGCCCAACCGGCGGCACGCGGGAGAAGCCCGTGGGCACGGTGTGGATGGCCTGGGCCTGGCCCGGCGGAACGCACGCCGAAAGCTTCCTGTTCCGGGGCGGCCGCGCCTCGGTCAAGGCCCAGAGCGTGGCCGGGGCCCTGTTCGGCCTGGTCACCTTCGTCAAATGAACGCGCGCGGCGGCGCTCCCGGCTCCCAGGGCGGCCCCTGGCGCTGTTTCGTGGGCCTGCCCCTGCCGGAGCCCTGGCGGCTGGCCCTGGCCCGCGTGACGCGCGCCCTGTCCGGCCGGCTGGCCTCGCGCGTGGGCTGGACCCGGCCGGAGAACTGGCACCTGACCCTGAAGTTTTTGGGCGACGTGGAGCCCGGCCGCATCCCGGACGTGGCGGCGGCCCTTGGCCGCGTGACCTTCGCGCCGTTCGGGCTGGCGCTGGGTGCGGCGGGCTTTTTCCCGCCGCGCGGCGCGCCCCGCGTGATCTGGGCCGGGCTGGCCGCGGGCGGCCCCGAGGCGGCGCGTCTGGCCGCCGGCGTGGAGGCGGCGCTGGTCCCGCTGGGCTTCGCGCCGGAGGCGCGGCCCTTTGCGGCGCACCTGACCCTGGGCCGGGTCAAGGACGCGGCGCGCGGCGAGGACTGGGCCTGCGTGGCGGAAGCGCTGGGGAAGGAGGTCTGGGGCCCCGCGCGGGCGGAGCGGATGGTGCTCTGGAGGAGCGTACTCGGGCCTGCGGGACCCAAGTACGCCGCGCTCCATGAGTTTGCGGCCGCGTGACGCTCCCCGACCACGGGGGCCGCGCGGCCAAGGGGACCGGGCCTAGGCGGTGTAGTCCCCCCGGTTGAACTTGATGCGTTCCGTCACCGACATGGCCTCAAGCTCCGAGACCATGCCCTGCAACTGCGGGTACTTCTCGGCGAGGTCCGGGTTGTCGCTCTTCAGCTGCTGCACGGTTCCGTCGATGTCCTCAAGCACGCCGTAGGCCTGCTTGAGATTGGCCTGACCGGATGCGCCCTGCAGGTTCTGGGCGTACTGGTCCCACTTGTCGAGCACGCTCTCCACCTTGTCCATGATCGCATTCTCCGCCGAGGTTGCCGGGGTCGTGGCCTCTACGCTCTGGACCCCGAGAAGGGTGCCGAGGGCTTCGAGCCCGCCCGGCGGGGGCAGGACTGCGCTGGACTTGGCGGTTTGCGAGCCGGACTGTGCAGCCGTCTGCGCAACCTCCTGGCTCAGGATGTCGCCGAAGGCGGTGCCGGTTTGCGCGCCGCGGTCCGTCCGGGTGGTCTGGTCCGAACGAACTCCCTCCAACTGGTCAGGATGGATTTTCATGGCAACTCCTCATCCTGTGGTTTGTCTGCAAAATGCAGAGACCATGCCAAGGCGCTCGCGGGAGATTCTTTTGGAATCATTGACTTTCCTTTCGGCGCAGGGAGGCAAATCTTGCCTGCCGCGCACTCATGCCCTTGCGGATAGCGTATGGCCGGGGCCTTGTCCATCGGCCCGGGCCGCGGAATCCGCGACAAATCCTTATCGGCCGTTTTTGTGCTTGCGTAACGGGTCGGTGGTGATTATTTTCACACTGTTCCGCATTCCCTCCGGGCAGTTGGCACAGGGAGGGCAACCTCAAGCGAATCAAGGGGGAGCGACATGGCCCAGATCAAGAAGATTCTTTGCGCGGTGGACTTTTCCGAGCACAGCCCGTCCGTGGCCGAGTATGCCCGACTCCTGGCCGAGGGGCTGGGCGCGAAGATCATCTGTCTGTACGTGGCGCCGTCGCTTTCGCAGTACGTTGGCTTCCACGTTCCGCCCAGCTCCATCGAGAACTTCGTCGGCGAGATCGTCACCGGGGCCGAGGCGACCATGAGCGCGTTTTTGAGCGAGAACTTCCAGGGCGTCGCCGTGGAGGGCCACGTGGTCACCGGCTACGCGGCCGAGGAGATCTTCGGCATGGCCGCCAAGGAGGGCGTGGACCTGATCATCATGGGCACCCACGGCCGCAAGGGCATCGACCGCATCCTCTTCGGCTCCGTGGCCGAAAAGGTCGTCAAGGGCGCCCGCTGCCCGGTGCTGACCGTCCGCCCGACCCGCTAACCCCGGGCCTTCCCGGATTCCGGGAGCCCGCAAGCCCATACGGGGGCGCAGACCCTGGGCGGCGCAGCGCCGCCCGGGGCCGCCTCCATGATCCCGAACTTCCAGGAGCCCGCCCATGCCGCGCCAGCGCGTCAGACCAGAGATCCTCACCTTCACTCCCTATGTCCCCGGCCTCTCCGAACAGGAGATCATGGAGCGCTACGGCCTCTCCCGGGTGATCAAGCTGGCCAGCAACGAGAACCCGCTGGGCGTCTCGCCCCTGGCGGCGGAGGCCATGGCCCGCACAGCCGCGCAGGTCCATCGCTACCCGCGCAACCACAGCCCGCGCCTCAACGCGGCCATCGCCAAGGCCTTCGGCGTGCCGGTGGAGCGCGTCATCACCGGCAACGGCTCCGACGAGATCATCGACCTGCTCATGCGCGTGACGGCCCGGCCGGGCGTGGACAACGTGATCTGCTACGAGCACTGCTTCAGCATGTACGGCCTGACCGCGCGCCTTTCCGGCGTGGAGTACCGCGAGGTGCCCCGCGGCGAGGACTACCGCCTGCCCCTGGAGACCCTGGCCGAGGCCGTGGACGCCAACACGGCCATGGTCTTCGTCACCACCCCGGACAATCCCACCGGCCTGGCCGCCAGGGCCGAGGAGCTCATGGTCCTGGCCGGCGTTTTGCCCGCGGGGACGCTGCTCGTGGTGGACGAGGCCTACATGGACTTCTCCTGGCCGCCGGAGGAGTACAGCATGCTCCAGCAGGCCGCCGAGATGGACAACGTGGTGGTCCTGCGCACCTTCTCCAAGGCCTATGGCCTGGCGGGCCTGCGCCTGGGCTGCGGGATCATGCCGCAGTGGCTGGCGGACAACGTGCGCCGCGCGCGGCCGCCCTTCACCGTGAATCTCATGGCCGAGGAGGCCGGCGTGGCCGCCCTGGAGGACGAGGCCTTCTACAGCGCCACCCTGGAGGCGGTGTTCAAGGGCCGCGAGCTGTTTCTCAAGCGCCTGCCCGAACTGGGCTGCCAGGTCTGGCCCTCGCAGTCCAACTTCGTCATGTTCCGGCCGCCCGCCGACGCCGGCGGCGTCTGCGAGGGACTGCTGCGTCGGGGGATCATCGTGCGGCACCTGAAAAGCTTCGGCCTGCCGGAGAATATCCGCGTCAACGTGGGCGCGGCCGAGGAGAACGAGGCCTTCCTGGCCGCCCTGGCCGAGGTCCTGCGTGGCTAGCTTGGCCAATCCGCTGATCGTCACCCTGGACGGACCGGCCGGCGTGGGCAAGAGCACCATCGCCGCGCGTCTGGCCGGGGCGCTCGGCCTGGCCGTGCTGGACACCGGGGCCATGTTCCGCGCCGCAGCCTACGCCCTGGGCGAGGGCGCGGCGGAGATGCCGCAGGCCCAGCTGCAGGAAAAGCTCGGCGAGTTCGAGTTCTCCCTGCGCGGCAGCGGTGCGGCCACGGAGCTGCTGCTCAACGGCCGGCCCCTGCCGCCGGAGATCCGCTCGGAGCATACCGGCCTGCTGGCCTCGCAGATCGCCGTGGTGCCGGCCGTGCGCGCCTTCATGAAGATGGCCCAGATCTTCCTGGGCCGGACCACCTCCCTGGTGGCCGAAGGGCGCGACATGGGCTCCGTGGTGTTCCCCGAGGCGCGCAGCAAGTTCTTCCTGGACGCCGAGCCCGAGGAGCGCGCCCGGCGGCGTTGCCGCCAGCTGGAGGCGCAGGGCAAGCCGGCCGACTACGCGGCCATCCTGGACAACATCAAAAAGCGCGACGACCAGGACCGCCACCGGGCCATCGCGCCCCTCGTGCCCGCCGAGGGCGCCATGGTGGTGGACACCACGCGCCTGAGCGAGGACGAGGTGCTGGCGCGCCTTCTCGACGCGGTGCGCGCGGCGGTGTAGCCCTCCGCACAACCTCCAAAGACGCCGGAGTGTCGCCTGCGCCGCATTCGCCTCCTGTCTCCATTCCGTCGGTTCCGCCGCGCTCCTGCGGCGCGTCCGCCGGCCGGCGCGGTCCGCTGCGCCGGGTCTGCGTTCGCGTCCGCGGCGCGCACCCCTTTCCCGCAACCATACCGGAGCGTGCATGGCTGAAGAGCAGAAAGACAAATGGCTGGGGTACGTGGCCACCACGACGATCCTGTTCGCGGTGTGCGCCACCCTGTCCACCTTCAAGGGCGGGCAGTACTCCACCCGCGCCGTGCTGGCGCAGTCCAAGTCGGCCAACCAGTGGGCCTACTATCAGGCCAAGGACCTGAAGCAGTATCTCCACGAGCTGCAAAGGGACGGCATTGAGCTTTCGCTTGCGAACGGCCGGCAGGCCGGCGGGGGGTACGCCCGGGCCGCGCGGAAGAGGGCCGCCGCCTATGCCGAGAAGATCGCCAAGTACGACGTCCAGAAGGAGGAGATCAAGAAACAGGCCGAGGCCCTGGACGCCGCCATCGCCGGCTATCAGGCCCATGGCGCGGCCTTCGGCATGGCGGTGATCTTCCTGCAGATCGCCATCCTGCTGTCCTCGGTGGCCGCGCTCATGAAGCGCAAGGCGATCTGGGTGGGCGGCGTGGCCGTGGGCGCGGTGGGCGTGGTCTACTTCGCCAACGGCTTTTGGCTGTTCTTCTGAGGCGGGGACCGGGCGCACGGCCCGGCGGATCAGACGTGTCAGGCGCCCCGGCGGAAGCCGACCTCCACGCTTTCGCGGCCGGCCTCGCCGCGCACGATGACCGGCACGCGGCGCACGCCGCCGGAGAGCCGGAGCATCTCCTCCAGCGCCACCGGGTCGGCCAGCACGTCGATGAACCGCGCCGCGGGCAGGGCCCGGCGCGCGCGGTTGGTGTGCGGGCAGCCCTGCTTGCCATAGATGCGCGCGCCCGCGCCGTCGTCCGGCGCTGCGGCCGGGGCCGCGCCGGCCTGCGGTAGTTCGCAGAAGGCGGCGTCTTTTCCTGGGGCGTCCATGCCCCCTAGATGGTCTTCAGCAGCCGCGATGTCAAATTCGCCAGCGAGGCCGTGCCGCCGTTCTTGTAATAGGTGGTGATGGCGCTGTTCTTGGAGGCCAGGGCGCTCTTGAGCTCCGACAGGCTGAGGGTGCCGCTGGAATCGGTGTCGAGTTCGTTGAACACGGAGGTCGAGAGGTCCGACTCCTCGCTGGTGAGCAGGGCGTCGCTGTTCTCGTCCATCTCGGCCAGGAAGCGCTTGGCGGCGAGCGTGGCGTAGCTGGCGTTGGAGGCCGCGCTGGCGTTGGAGGCGCTGAGCAGCGAGGAGGTGAGGTCCACCGAGCTCTTGGCTCCGCCGTTGGCGTAGAACTGATAGATGGCGTCGTCCTGCCCGGAGAGCGAGTTCGCGATTTCGTCCTGGGTGACCTTGCCGTCGGAGTTGGCGTCGAGTTTGGCGTAGGCCGCGGCGGAGATGGACACCTCGTCGCTTTCGAGCACGCCGTCGTGGTCCTTGTCGTTGTCCTTCAGGTATTTGGCGGCGGCCAGCTTGGTGTAGGTCCCCTGCGGCAGGATCGAGGTGGTGCTTTCCGAGGTGGCGTCCTCCGATCCGTCCAGATAATCCAGCAGGCTGGTGGAGAGCGAGGAAGAAATTTTCATGGTCGTACCTCCGCGCAGGCTTTTGCATCTTCCGCGCCAGGGGAAATATCTGCCAGGCGGCCACGGCCCGGCTTGCGCGGGGCCGCGCCCCGGCGTAGGAAAAACACAGTCATGAACTGCAACAACCCGGGAGCCGCCATGAAGAAATTCGCCGTTCTCCTCGCTTTGTGCCTGTGCGCCGCGCCGGCCATGCCCCGCCCCGCCGCCGCCGGCTGGGCCGACGTGCTGGACAAGGTCCAGCAGCAGATTCCGGCCAAGTCCTCCGGAACATCCGCGTCCATCGCCTCCGGCCTGTCCGACGCCGACTACGCCAAGGGCCTCAAGGAGACGCTGGGCAAGGGCGTGACCACGGCCGTGACCAGCCTGGGCAAGACCGACGGCTACTTCGCCAACGAGGCCGTGAAGATCCTCCTGCCCGATTCGATCAAGAAGCTGGAGGGCCCGCTGCGTCTGGCCGGCCAGGGCCAGTTGGTGGACGACCTCGTGCTGGCCATGAACCGCGCGGCGGAGAAGGCCGTGCCCCAGGCCGCCGGCATCCTGGGCGACGCCGTGAAGAACATGAGCGCGGAGGACGCCAAGAACATCCTCACCGGCGGCGACGACGCGGCCACGCAGTATTTCCGCAAGTCCAGCGGGACCAAGATCGGCGAGATGATGCAGCCGATCATCACCAAGGCCACCGACTCCGTGGGCGTGGCCCGGGCCTACAAGAAGCTCACGGCCAATCCGCTGGCCGCCTCCCTGGCGCAGTCCTACGGCCTGGACCTCGACGCCTACGTCAACGCCAAGGCCCAGGACGGCCTGTTCACCATGATCGCCAAGGAGGAGAAGGCCATCCGCACCAATCCCGTGGAACGCACCACGGACATCCTCAAGAAGGTCTTCGGCGGCAAGTAGGCCGGTCGCGAAAGGAGTCGAAACGATGCACAGGGTCATGATCGAGCCGGCGGACTATCAGGTCTGCCGGCCGGCGGTGGAGAAGGCCTTCGCGCTGTTCGCGCCGAAGGTGCGCGGCGGCAGGGTGCTGGTGAAGCCCAACGTCCTGCGCGCGGGCCGGCCCGAGGAGGCCATCACCACGCACCCGGCGGTGTTGCGCGCGGTGGTGGAGTGCCTCCACGACCTGGGCGCGGCGGCGATCACCGTGGGCGACAATCCCGGGGTCATGGGCTACGGGGCCAACGAGCGCTGCTTCGAGCACGCCGGGCTCGTCGAGGCCTCCCTGGGCCACTACCGCAACATCGGCCTGGACGCCGTGGAGCGGCCGTTCTCGCTGCTGGGCGACGCCTCGGCCATCTCTTCGGTCAGCGTGTCCCGCGCGGTGCTGGAGGCCGACGTGTTCCTCTCCGTGCCCAAGTTCAAGACCCACGGCCTGACCATCGTCACCGGCGCGGTCAAGAACAGCTACGGCATCCTGCCCGGCGCGCAGAAGGCCCACCTGCACCGCCTTTCCGGCAGCCCGGAGCGCTTCCAGGAGGTCGTGGTGGACGTGTTCCGCATCCGCCCGCCGGACTTGGTGATCATGGACGCCGTGCTGGGCATGCAGGGCAACGGCCCGGCCTCGGCGGACCTGCGCTGGGTGGGCCGCATCCTCGCCAGCGACAACGCCGTGGCCCTGGACTCCGTGGTCTGCCGCATGATGGGCCTGGACCCCGGCCGCCTGCGGCTGATGCAGAAGGCCAAGGCCCTGGGCCTGGGCGACTACGCCCCGGAGGCCGTGGAGACCATCGGCGAGGCCACGCCCCTGGCCGGGTTCCGGCTGCCGCCGCTGGAGGGCGGGGCCCTGCACCAGGAGGAGCTCAAGGGGCTCTTCGAAAGCCGCATCGCCATGCGGCCCAAGGCCGACCCGGCGCGCTGCACCGCCTGCGGCACCTGCGTGGCGCAGTGCCCGGCCGGCGCGCTGCGCATCGAGGACGGCCTGGCCGTGGTGGACCGGGATCTGTGCGTCACCTGTTTCTGCTGCCAGGAGATGTGCCCGGAGAAGGCCATGGCCCTCGCCGCCGTCTAGATCGCGCGCCTTTGCCCTTGACGCGATATCGATTCTGCGGGAACGTCTGTCCGTAGCGGCCCGTCGCGCCGGATTCCCCGGCCGCGGGCCGCAGCGTTCGCGTCCGTCGGGGGAAGGGGATGAAGTCGAAGATCGCCGTGGGCGTTGCGGCGGTGCTGCTCATCGTCGCCTATTACCTTGCGCCGTACTACGCCGTGTACGGCATGCGCAGGGCGGTCCACGCGCGGGACGCGGCGTCGATCAGCCGCGGCGTCGACTATCCGGCCCTGCGGGAGAGCCTGAAGGCGAATCTCGCCGCCGGGGCGGCTGCGCGGCTGCGGGAGCGGCCGGGCGACCCCGCCGCGGCGCTGGCGCCGCTCCTGGGCGCGGGCCTGGCGGACATCCTGGTGGACAGCATGGCCAGTCCGGAAGGGCTGGCCGCGCTTTTGCGCGGCGGCGTCCCGGAGCTGGGCGCGCCCGGACCGGCCGCAGGCGCGGCGGCGGACATGCGCATGGGCTACGAGGACGAGGACACCTTCGTGGTCACCGTGCGGTCCGATTCCGGCAAACCGCTGGAACTCATCTTCAGGCGTCACGGGCTGTATTCCTGGAAACTTTCGGCCGTAAAGCTGCCGTTCTGACCAACCGGAGCAGTTATGGCGCGTATCGTCGCATTGGCGTTGGTGTTCGTTTTGGCGGGGTGCATGCCGCAGTCCAGACCGCCGACCGTTGGGCGGGCGGACGTCCAGGCCGAGGCCAAAAAGCAGAAGGCGTTGGTGCTGCGCGAGCGGCTCGGGATGCAAGCCCGGGTGCTGGGCGTGGCCTGGAACCTGCGCCTGCACAACGCGGCCCTGTGCGGGGAGAACCTGGCCTACGGCCTGGGCGTGAGCCTGGCCACGCGCGACGACGCTTCGGAGGACCTGCGCGAAGGCAGCCTGGGCGCGGACCTGCACGTGCGGCCCCGCGTGATTTTCGTGGCCGCCGGTGGCCCGGCTGATCAGGCCGGCATCCGGGTCGGGGACATGCTCTACGCCGTCAACGGCATGGAGGCCGGCACGCGCAAGGCCGCCAGGGACGCCCTGGATGGGGTCTACGCCAAGGGGCAGCGGGTCTCCCTGGCCGTCAAGCGCGACGGCAAGATCACCGAGCATCTGCTGACGCCGGTCCGTCTCTGCGGCTATCCCGTGGTGTTGCAGTTCTCCTCCGAACTCAACGCCTACGCCGACGGCAAGCAGATCATCATGAACAGCGCCATGGTCAAGTTCACGCGCACGGACAACGAGCTGGCGGAGATCATGGCCCACGAGCTGGCCCACAACAGCCAGGGGCACTTGAAGGCCAAGCGGGTCAACCAGACCATCGGCGGGCTGCTCATCGACCTGCCCGCGGCGGTGTTCGGCGTGCGCTCCAACGTCGGCCAAAACCTCGGAGGGCTGGCCTTCAGCCAGGACTTCGAGACCGAGGCCGACTACGTGGGCCTGTATTACGCCGCGCGCGCCGGCTACGACATCCAGAACGTGGCCGACATCTGGCGGCGCGTGGCCGCCGAAAGCCCCAAGAGCATCACCACGGGCACCACGCACCCGTCCTCGGCGCAGCGCTTCGTCGCCCTGGAGGCCGCGCGCGACGAGATCTACGCCAAGCAGAAGGCCGGCAAGCCGCTGGTGCCGGAGATGAAGAAGTAGGCCTCGCGCTATTTCCCGGCGAACTCCTGGCCGACCTTGAGCAGGCTGACGGCCAGCGGGGAGATGGGATCGTTGACGGCCAGGGCCAGGGCCTTGGGACTCATGTAGTCGGTCGTCCAGTCGAGGGTCAGCGCCACCGCCCCGTCGTTCTGAAGCTCCGCCCCGGCCACCATGGCCCGGATGTCCGTGGCCTTGGGGCCGTGCTTGCTCTTGCGCATCCAGGGGAAGCTTTCGCGGGCCAGGAGATCCGCCCATTGCCCGCGCCAGCGGGCCACGTCCTCCGCCGCGCCGGAATAGCGCACGAGGAAGCGTTCGCGCCGGGACTGCTCCGGCCGCTGGAGCACGGGCAGGCTCTCGACGCGCAGCGGAGCCAGGCCGGCGGGCATCTGCGCGGCCAGCGCCGCGAGGACCTGCTGCGGCGGCATGTCCTCGCGCAGGGTCAGGGTGAGCCATTCGCAGTCGCTTTCCACGCCCACGGGCAGGGCGCGGCCGAAGGACAGGCGCGGCATGGGGTGGAAGCCCGCGCTGAAGGACAGCGGCAGTCGCGCCCGGCGCAGGGCCCGCTCCAGAAGGCTTTGCAGCTCCAGCTGGCTCAGGTAGGCGGCCTCGGCGCGCTTTTCGTACCAGATGCGGTACTGGGCCCGGCGTTCGTTGAGTTCCGGATGTTCGGCCGGAACGGGCTGCCGGGACTCCGGAGCTTGTGCGGCCTCCGGCTGGGGCGCGGGGACTGGGGCGGGCGCAGCCTCCTCCTGGTCGCGGCGGGCGAAGACGACGCGCGGATGGATGTCCTGGACCGCTGCCTGGCGCGCCAGACGCGACTTGCGGCCCTCGTGGTTGCACACGCCGCATCCCTGGCACGCGCCGTAGCGGCAGTCGGGCGTGACCTGGGCCGCGAGGGCGCGGCGGCGCTCGGCCAGGAGAAAGGCCTTGGACACGCCGGAGTCCAGATGATCCCAGGGCAGGGGCGCGTCCGGATCGCGCGGGCCCTGGAACTCCTCGGCCGTGAGGCCGTGCTCGGCCAGGGCGTCGAGATAGGGCTCCAGCCGCAGATAGTCCTTCCAGCTGGAGAACAGCGCGCCCTTGCGGAAGGCGCTTTCCAGCACCGGGCCCAGGCGGCGGTCCCCGCGCGAGAGGATGCCCTCAAGGCAGCTCATCTCCGGCTGGTGGAACTTGAGCGTGACGCGTTTGTGCGGCCGCAGCCTGTCCCGCAGATAGTAGACGCGGCGGCGGATCTCGGCCATGGGGATCTGCCCGTCCCACTGGAACGGCGTGTGCGTCTTGGGCACGAAGGGCGACACCGCGGCCGTGACCTGGAGGCGCTTGACGTGGCGGCCGGCGGCGTCGCGGACCTTGAGGCAGAGGTCCACGATGGCGTCCAGGTCCGCGTCGGTCTCGGTGGGCAGGCCGATCATGAAGTACAGCTTGACCTGCTGCCAGCCGTGCTCGAAGAGCGTGCGCACGTGCTCCAGCAGGCCCGCCTCGGTGACGCCCTTGTTGATCACGTCGCGCAGGCGCTGGCTGCCGGCCTCGGGCGCGATGGTGGCCCCGGTGCGGCGGATGCTGGCGATGCGGTCCATGATCCGCGGCGAAAGGGAGCCCACGCGCAGGGACGGCAGGGAGATGGACACCTGCTCCGCGGCGCAGCGGTCGAACACGGTGTCGAAAAGGGTCTCCAGGGCGGAGTAGTCGCCGGTGGAGAGGGACAGCAGCGAGACTTCCTCGAAGCCCGTGGCGGCGATGGCCCGGCGCAGGGTCTCGCCCAGCTCCTCGGGGCTCTTCTCACGCACCGGGCGGTAGACCATGCCCGCGTGGCAGAAGCGGCAGCCGCGGGTGCAGCCGCGCGCCAGCTCCAGGGTGTAGCGGTCGTGCACGGCCTGGACGAAGGGCACCGAGGGCGCCAGGGGGAAGGGCGCGCCGGAGATGTCCGGCAGCATGGCCTTCTCCACGCGGTCGTGGCCCGGCAGCAGGGGGCGCGGCGCGGTTCCCGGGCCGTCCCAGGCGAAGAGCGCGGGCGCGTAGACCCCCGGCAGGCCGGCCAGCTCGCGCAGCAGCGCGTCCTTGGGCGTCTTCGCGCGGCGCGCGGCGGCGATGCGTTCGAGGAGTTCCGGCAGGATGCGCTCGCCGTCGCCCAGGACGCAGAGATCGAGAAATTCGGCGATGGGCTCGGGGTTGAAGCAGGCGCCGCCTCCGGCCATGACCACCGGCCAGTCCCAGGAAGCGCGCTGGCTCGCGCGCAGGGGAATCTGCGCCAGGTCGAGCATGTACAGGACGTTGGTGTAGCAGAGCTCGTGGGTCAGGCTGAAGGCCACGGCGTCCATGCCGGCCAGCGGCGTGTCCGTCTCCAGGGTGGCCAGGGGGACGCCGTGCTCGCGCAGGATCTTGGCCGCTTCCTCGCAGGGTGCGTAGACGCGCTCGGCGTAGAGGCCCTCGCGTTCGTTCACGGCCTCGGTCAAAATTTTCTGGCCGAGGTAGCTCATGCCCACCTCGTAGAGGTCCGGGAAGGCCAGGGCCACGCGGCCGCGCACATTGGCCGGGTCCTTGCGCGCGACGCCCCATTCGCAGCCGAGGTAGCGGCTGGGCCGGGGAAGCAGAGGCAGGAGTTCCTTCACGGAGGCGTCCTTAGGGAGTGGAGTGACGGGCGCAAAAAACGGGCGGCGAGACCGCAGGTCCCGCCGCCCCGAACGATTCAGGCGGCGCTCGCGCCTATTTGGTGATGAGCTGGGACAGGTTCCCGCCCGCGGGCGCGGAGAGGGTCAGGTTGCTGGCGGCCTCAAGGTATTTGGTCTTCAGTTCCTCGGGGGCCTTCTTGTATTCGTAGAGCACGTGCTTGGTCGAGATTTCCCCGGTGATCTCGTGCTCGAAGGGATAGCCGAAGGGCAGGAGCATCATCTGCACGCCCTGCTGCATCGGCACGGTCTGGAGCACGGCGGGGTCGCTGATGGTCTGGCCGTCGGCGCTCCACTTGCCGATGACGGTCTCCCCGTTGATGAGCTTCACGAGGCGGATATCGTAGGACATGTGGCGTCTCCTTGGTGAGTAGTGAGGCGGAAGGTAGGGGCTCGCGGGGGTGCTGTCAAGGGAGCGTCTTGCCAGCGGGGCCGCCGCGCGCTAGCATCCCGCGAAATTTCCTGCGAGGTTCCGCCCATGCTTTTGCGCGCCGCCGTCCGTCCTCTGCTCCTGTTCGCCCTGGCCCTTGTGCTCGCCGGTTGCCTCGTGCCGGACCGCTACATCGCGCGGGTGAAGATCGAACGCGACGGCGCATACAAGGTCATGGCCGAAGGCACGGCCGTGGACGTCGAGACGACACGCGCCCTGCGCGCCCTGGCGGCCGAGGAGCGCGGCGGCCAGCTCAAGCCCGACGACGCCAAGAAGCGCCGCGAGGAGATTGAGGGCCGCCTGCGCGAGGAGGTGGCGAAGCTCAAGGGCGACAAGCGCGTGCAGGAGCTGGCCGCCATCGGCGGCGGCCGGGTGCGTTTTTCCGTGGGCGGGACTTGGCGCATTGACCGCAGCGTGCTGGTCTTCAGCGAGCTGGCCGAGCCCGTGGCCTATTCCATCGGCCAGGACGGGACCATCCGGCTGCGCGTGAAGGACGCGGTGCCCGGGCGCGAGGCCAAGGCCCTGGGGATCAAGACCGACGGCAACCTCGCGGTGGTGCTGGCCGAGGGCATCGAGGTGTTGGAGCACAACGCCCGGACCGCGCCGACCTCGCCCTACGGGGCCTATCGCTGGGTCGTCACCGGCCCGGACGACCCCCAGCCGTACCTGAAGATCCGGCTGCCGGGAACGGAACCGGCGGAAACCCCGCCCGCCCCCAAAAAAGGACTTGTGGGCCGCAAGGAAAAACGCTAAACACACCTTCCGTCCCGCGCGCCGGGACGCCCATGGGGATGTAGCTCAGCTGGGAGAGCGATGCGTTCGCAACGCATAGGCCAGGGGTTCAATCCCCCTCATCTCCACCAAGAATAACAACGGGTTGCAGCAGAAATGCCGCAGCCCGTTTTTCTTTTTCCTAACCTATTCCTAATGAAGTTTAATCCAGCCTGCTCCAGTAAATCGTAGTGATTGGGGATGGACTGTGGCGTTGCGCGATGTCGTTTACAGCGCTTTACCCGTTGGGGTCATTAGGGAGTCGTTCGTAGCTAAATTGGGGCATGTCGAACCCATTCGTGTCGGCGAGGCCGTGCAGACGGTGGACCGGCTCGCGGCGGCGAAGGTCGGGCTGGTGACGCTCAAGGAGCGTATCCGCATCCCGCCGAACGGGGAGCGCGACCTGGCCGGCAAGGTCATGGTCTCGACCTTCGCGCTCATGGTCGAGCTGGAGCGCGACCTCCTGAGCGCGCGGACCAAGGCCGGCCTGGCGCGGGCGCGGGCCGAGGGCAAGCGCATCGGCCGCCCCAGGGGCTCCACGGGCAAGAGCGTCCTGGACGGCCGGGAGGCGGAAATCAAGGGCTTCCTGGCCAAGGGCGTGAGCAAGGCCTCCCTCGCGCGCATCGTCGACGTCTGCCCCAGCACGCTCATCCGCTTCATCCGCTCGCGCGGACTGCAAGCGCCGGGGGCATAAAAAAGGCTCCCCGAGGCTTGGCCACAAGTCCCGGCTACAATTGCCGGGGGTTGCCAAGGCGGGGAGCGCTGAGGTGATTGGTTTTTACGCGCAGACCAAGCAACGGTAAACCACCTACCCTTTCGCTTTTCGGGATCCGCATTGCGGTTCTCCCGCCATCCAGAGCGCCGGCCGTCATGTGGGACGCCTTGCCCATGAGGCGATTGCCAGCGTTAATCACCTCATGTGTGGATGTGAAAAAGAAGGTTGAGCTGCCGCAATACCTCTTGGCGCTTGCGCTCCTCTGTCGCCGCGCATCTGGGCCTTCCCACTGCCGGACTCCGGCCGGTCGCCCCGCACTCCGACGGCTTGGTGCAGGTGCTGCTCGCCGTAACGCTGCACCATGCGGTCGCGCTTACCGCCAAGCGACTCAAAGGCTGGCATGCGGCCCTTTTCCCGACGGGCTCTTCGGGAATGCACCGCATCGCCCCCGGACAGTGGCGCAAAGGTCCCGTCCTGGTCATTTCCGGACCGTTAAGCAGGGAAGCTGTGCATTACGAGGGGCCACCGGCCGCCACGCTTGGCCGCGAGATGCAGGCATTTTTCGCATGGTGGCGGCAGAGCCAAGGCGACATGGACGGCATCCTTCGCGCAGGCGTGGCGCATTTCCGTTTCGTGACCAGCCACCCATTCGAGGACGGCAACGGCAGGCTCGCCCGAACGCTCACGGACATGGCGTTGGCCCAGGATGAAGCCCTGCGGGGTCCGGTTTTACAGCCTTTCCGCGCAGATCATGCATGATCGCGACGGCTATTACGCCGTGCTGGAACATGCGCAGAAGGGCGACGGCGACATCACGGAATGGCTGGAGTGGTTTCTGGACTGCATGGGCAGAGCCTTGACGCGCTCCGAAGGACTGTTGGAACGCGTGCTGAACAAGGTGGCCTTTTGGCGGCGGCATGCGGAGGTCTCGCTTTCGGCGCGACAGCGCAAGGTGCTCAACAAATTGCTGGATGCCGGACCGGACGGTTTCGAGGGCGGGCTGAATAATCGTAAATATGTGGGCATGACCAAGGCTTCTTCCGCCACTGCCCAGCGTGACCTGGTCGACCTCGTGGCGAAAGGCCTCCTGCGGCCCGGACCCGGCGGAGGTCGGAGCGCTTCCTACGAAATAATGTGGTGAGACCTGCTGCTGCTCAATCCCCAAAACTTTTTGCGCCATAGAATTGTTGCAAGGTGTTTACTTTTTGAGGCGGCTTCGCGAGATGGAACAGATGTGAAAGATGCACCGAGGTGTGGTGAAAAGTAGCGGGACTGGCGATTTAAGTCTCGGCTCCTTCGGGCTATCCTGTACAGTACGGGGAAAGATTCATATGGGGATGGTATTTCCAATATGCCAGCACCGTGCAAGACATGCAGTGTTGCGTCAACCAAGAGTCTGACACTGAGAGCGAACTCACTTCAAGTGTCGCTTCCATATGTTACGTTGTAAATAAACTGAGTCCAATCGCTCTTGTCGTGACAGGGTTGCAACACAATAGCAGTAGATATGTCGCGCGCGGAGAGCATTCCAGGTGCTTGCGCTTGCAGTCTATGCATGATATAATTTTATATATAGACGTTGAGAGGCATTGTCCATGGTCTGAATTATCAAACCGCTAGCAGGTGAGGCCCTCCGTGGATGAGCAGACGGTCGCCCGGCCGGGGCAAGCGCTTGAGGAGCATCTTTCCGGTGTCGCCGAACGATCGGAGCTGTTTGCGCAGGCGTTCGGACTGCCGCTCCCCGCGAGGCTCGTGGGCTTTTCCCACGACGAGGGCAAGGTTTCCTCAATTTTTCAGCAGTATATCCGCTCTGCTACAGGGATTCTCGATCCGGAAGACGAGGAGTTCGTCGACGCCAAGGGACTCAAGGGAAAGATCGACCACTCCAGCGCCGGCGCCCAAAGGCTGTGGCAAGCCGCCGCGCAGGGGAAAGCCCCGCCGGCGAACAGACTTTTCGCCCAAATGCTGGCCCTGTGCATCTGTTCGCACCACAGCGGGCTGATCGATTGCCTGGGGCCTGACGGCGAGGGCGTTTTCGATAAGCGCATGGACAGGGGCGACGAGAAAACCCACCTCCGGGAAGTGCGGGAGGCGTTCGGCGAAGGCTTCGGCGCACCGGGCGAGCAGGTGCTGCCCGCGGTCATGGCCGAAATGCGCTCCCGCCTGGCCGCGACGCTCAAAGCCGAACCCTCGTCGTACTGCGAGGGCTGCTCCCTGGGGGACTCAAGGGCGTGCCACATCCGCAATCCCCTTGCCTGGTTCTCCCTGGGCCTGACCACGCGGATGCTGTTCAGTTGTCTGGTGGACGCCGATCACACCGACAGCGCCGACGCCGAACACCCGGATAACGCCGGGTTGCGCTCCCTGGACGCCGCGCCTTGGCCGCGGCTGGTGGACCGCCTGGAAAAACGGCTGGCGGAATTCCACGGCGACCACGACATCGACGCCATTCGCCGGGACATCTCGGCGCATTGCCTGACCCGGGCCACGAGCCCCAAGGGCGTGTTCACGCTGACCGTGCCCACCGGCGGCGGCAAGACGCTGGCCGGGCTGCGCTTCGCCCTGCACCACGCCGCGCATCATGGCATGAGCCGGATCATCAACGTCATCCCGTTCACGTCCATCATCGACCAGAACGCCCAGGTGGCGCGGGGGATTCTGGAACAGGGCGAGGCCTTCGGCAGCGTGGTGCTCGAACACCACTCCAACCTCACGCCGGAAAAGGAAAGCCCACGCACGCAGCTGGCCGCGGAGAACTGGGTCGCCCCGGTGATCTACACGACCATGGTGCAGTTCCTGGAAAGCCTGTTCCGCGGCGGCACGCGCAACGCGCGGCGCATGCACCGGCTCGCCGGGGCGGTCATCGTGTTCGACGAGATCCAGACCCTGCCGGTGAACTGCGCGCATCTCTTCTGCAACGCGGTGAATTTCCTGGTGCGGGAGTGCGGGGCCAGCGTGGTGCTCTGCACGGCCACGCAGCCCTTGCTGGACAGGCTCGCCAGGCCGGAGCTGGGCGTGCTTTCCCTTGGCCCGCGCTGCGAGCTGATGCCGGAACGCGATGCGCTTTTCGACCAGTTGAAGCGGACGGAGATACTCGACGAGACCAAGCCGGGCGGCTGGAGTCGCGCGGAGATCGCCGATCTCGCCATCGCCGAGTTGCGACGCGCCGGCAGCTGCCTCGTGGTCGTCAACACCAAGGCCTGGGCGCGCGCGCTGTACGAGGAATGCGCCGGCCGGGGCATTACGGAGGTGTAACGCGACGTTTACTTTTGTCCCGCGCGACGCTTATTTTTGACCAGCGCCGCGCGGGACGTCTCGTGTACAGGCCCGCTCTTTGCTACGCGTGCGCGCGCGAAGCCGCGGCGATCCGCTCGACCGCGATCCGGTAATACTCTTCCGACAATTCGACGCCGATGCAGCGCCGGCCGGTGGCCAGGCAAGCAAGCGCCGTGGTGCCGCCGCCCAGGAACGGGTCGAGGACCAGGCCGTCCGGCCGGACCACCTCCAGCAGCTCGCGCACCAGCGCCTCGGGCTTGCTGGTGAGGTGCGCCCTGTGCCGATAGTCCACCACGCTGTGTCTAAAAACGCCGGGTAGGCAGCGGTCCGTGGCGCGGGCAAAGCGTCCCTTGCTGGCGAACAGCACATACTCAGCCCCGGCCTTAAACTGGCCGCGTGTGGGCCGGGCCGAGGGCTTCTCCCACACGACAACGCCGCGCCAGGTCCACCCGGCGGCCTGAATCGCGTCGCTCGTCACGGGCACCTGCCGCCAGTCCGAGAAGACCAGCAACGGCGCGCCGTCCTTGGCCACGCGCCAGCACTCCGAAAGCCAAAGCACCGCCCACGCAAGGTAGCTGCGCTGGTCTTTGGCGTCGCCCAGCATAGGTGGATAGGTCCGTTTGGTTCCGCTCGCCTGGTATTTCGCCGCCGGCTCGGTCTTGCGGGCCACGGTGGACTGGCCGCCGCTGGAATACGGCGGGTCGGTCAACACGGCGTCGACGTGGCCGGTGGGCAGCTCACGGAGCACGGCAAAGGCGTCGCCGTTATACAACCGTATTTGATTGTCAATGATCGCATCCACTTGAGGGCTCCTTGCCGGAGGCTCGGCGGCCCTCGCTTTCGGGGCTCGCGGCGGCCCTCACGTGATTGTACTGCCCGCACCTCGGGCATTTGATGGTCAAGTCCAGGGCCTCGCCCTTGGCCAGAAGACGATTACACTTGCCGCACCTGATCTCCTGTTGCATGGCACCTTTGACGGTTGGGCCTGCGCCTGCTAGCCTCCGGACACCCTGATCAGGGCCGGAGAGCGGCTTCGGCCGGGACCGGCGCGGCGGCGTCGGCTCGCGGGGGCGGTGACAACGCCCCTGCCTCTCCCATCGAAACGCCGGAGGGGCCAGTTTGCGAAAATTCGCAAGTTGGCCCCTCCGCTGTCAAAGATCTATCTCGCCGGCGCGGCCGGCAGGCCGTCCTGGCCCAGCGTGGTGCCCGTGGGCCAGCCGTAGCGGGCGATGAGCAGCGCGGGCACGTCCGCCGCGACGATCTCCGTGCCGCCGGCGGGCAGCGTCTCGCCGGTGGCAAAGACGGCCAGGCAGACGCTCTTGTCAGCGCGGTCATAGGCCGCGATCCGGCCGTCAGGATAGCCGACGTACCCCAGGTGCCGAAACGGGGCCACAGCGTTGTCGCGGCCGTCGATGCTGGCCAGGGGCGCGCCTTCGCCGTCCACATAGCCGAGGTCCGTCAAGGCGTATTCGGCGTACTGCATCCAACCTCCCTACATGTCCGCGGCGGCGAGTCCGATCTTGGACAGCACGACGCGCTTAATGATGAAAGATCCCGAGTAACCCGGCAGACCGACCACATAACGATACGTGCCCCAGTTGCAGCCGGACAGGTCGCCGCCACCGATGAGGAGCTGCCGTTGATTGGCCGGGAAGCTGTCCCACGACGTCGGAGGAAGAGAACCGGCCAGCCATCCGGAGTGGCAAATGCCAGCCTTGCGCCACATGGCCGCCCACACGTCGCCGGTCGTCGGCGGCACAGATCTGTGAGGAGTGATCCCAGTGAAGATCCCATTGCTGATGCCAGCAACCATGGTCCCGGCCGTGTTTGGTGTGCGTCGACTCGTGTAGATTTCGCCATTCACGGCGGCGGACGCGGACAGGTAGCTGATGTAGCGGTTGTCCGACGCCTCGACCTGCCACGTATTGAGCAGCAGCATGAGCGTCCATTCCGGGCCGCCGAGAAGCGCCGTGAGCGCCGCCGCCGTGGCCGTGAAGCCAATAGCCGAGCTGACGGCCCGTCCGCCGTTTGCGGCGGCCGGCGCGCCTCCTACCTGGGTCAAAACCTGGTCGTCGCCCGTCAGGCCGCCGCCCGCTCCGACCTCGTTGGCGCTGGTGCCGCCGGTCATTTCCCAGACCGCAGTTTTAGCGTCGGCCAGGGCTTCCGTCACCGGGAGAATCACGCCGCCGCGCCCCTGATCGTCGACGTTCCAGATGCCGGACAATGAGCGGTTGAGCGGGCCGATAATCCTGCCGTTACTGCGCATGGCGGCCCCTCCTAGCTACGCTCGAGGATGGACGCGGAAACCTTCGCGCCAGATGCGGTCGAGCACAGGGCGGACAGGGAGTCACCGGCCTCCAGGACCAGCGCTCCGGTCAGCAGGCCCAGGGACGCGCCAACGGCCACACTGCCGTTGGTGATCAGCTCGGTCGCCACGCTGTCCGTCGCATCCGTCCACTTGGCCGTGACTGCCACGGCGGCGGCGTTGACGTTTGACGCCTGCGCCGAAAACACGATGGCCGTGACGCCCGCGGGACAGGTGTAGATCGTGGTCATGGTGTCGGCGAGTATCGCCTTGGCATTCTTGTACGTGCGGGCCATGAGCTACCTCCCGGCGTTAAAGATTAAGGACATTTCCAGAGCGTCGTCGCCCGCGTCGAACGTCGAAAGCGCAGCCTTCAGCCCGGCCGGCGTGACGGCGCGCTCGGTGTCCGTGCCGGCGACGGCCTCGGCCGTGGTGGCCAGCTCCACCACGCCCATGGCCGTCGTGGTGGCCTGCGCGATGGTCGGCACCTGGGCCGCGATGAGCGCCGCAATGGCCTGACGCAGCTGCGTGTCATCCTCGGCCGAAAGCGTGAGCCCGGCCGCGGTGATGACGTGGGCGATCTCCTCCTGGACCATGTTGTACCAGTCCTGGCCGGGCGTGGTGGCCGGAATGGACGCCACGGCGTTGCCCGAAGTGAAGTAGCCGGGCGTGCCGCCGGCGGCGTACGCGGGCTTGCTGGTGACTGCGGTTCCGGTCTTGACTCTCTGCATGGCTACCCTCCGTAGGCGAATTGGACGAAAGTGTGGGCCGGCTTGAGCCGGCGGATGACGCACTCCAGAAGCGTGTTGCCCCAGCTGGCCAGCGGGTCCTCGCAGCCGGACTCGCAGGTGTTTTCGCGGATGGTGGTTTCTGGGGCGTGGACGGTCCAGACGAAGCGCCAGGGCTCGTCGCAAATGGGTTGGTCGCAAGCGGACTCGCAGGTGAAGACCGCATACTCCTCAATCGTAATCGCGTAGCCCAGCGCCTTGGCGATGCCGATGAAATAGGCGCGGGACAGGCCGCCGCGCTGGCGCATCTTGGCCAGGGCCGCGGCGATGCGCTCCGCCTGCGTCTGGGCGTAGCCGCCGGCGCAGGTGTCCGGCAGGCCGAGCACGCGCTCCCAATCGGCCAGCCACAGGCCGCCCGCGCCGGCCGGGCTGATGGCTTCGGCCACCACGGTGGCGCGCGCGTGGGCGTCGTCCAGGACCCGGCCCTCGGCCGCAAGCGAGGCGGCCAGCACGCGGTCCGTGGCCGCGTAGGGCACGGGCAAGAGCAGCGTCAGCAGTTCGGCGTGTCCGCTCATGCCAGCAGCTCCACGGTGACGGTCCCGAGCCGCGCCCACTCGACCGCGCCCACCTCCACCGTGGCGGCGGGCAGCATCACCACGCGGTCGACCACGCCGTCCACGCCGCTGATCGCCGTCTCAATGCGCGAGCGGTAGGCCGGGTCGCCGGGCTCCAGTGTGGCGAAGTAGGCGGCGAGCGCCGTCGCAATGGCCGTCTGGGCCTGCGCGAGCGTCAGGCCGGACAGGCGCACCTGCGCCGTCACGGCCACGGGCGTGAGGCTGGGTGCGAGCACCTGGAAATCCGAGGCGCCTGCCGGGCGCTCCGCGTCCAGGTGCGTCCGCACCGCCGTCAAAATCTCAGCCGAGGGCGCGCCACCGGCGCTGGTGACAAGCACGTCCACCGTGCCCAGGCCGCGGCGCAGCGGGAACACGTAGGCGGCGCTCACGCCGGGCAGCTCCAGCGCCCAGCGCCGCCAGTCGGCCTTGTTGCCGCCGGCCGGCGGATTGCGCATCACGTCCAGCACGCGGGCCAGCAGATCGGCGTCCGTCTCGGCGTCCGTGCCGCCCGTGGTGGCCGTGGCCAGGCTGGCCGCGCCCTGCACGCCCGAAGGCGCGCTGGTGAGGGTGAGCGCGGTCGCGGCGGCCAGGTTGGACGCCGCTCCGGACGCGCTGGCCTGCACCGCCACAACGGCCGTGCCGCCCGCGCCGATGGTGGCCTCCGCCGTGGTGAGGAAGGACAGGCCGGCCACGGTCTTGGCCTCGGTGCCCAGCGGGATCGCCGCGCCGGCCGCGCCGGCGAACGTGGCCGCGCCCGTGGCGTAGGTCGCGGCCTTGCGCGCCAGGCCGTGGTCGGACGCGTGAAGTTCCAAGTATTCGGCATCCGCGGTGTCCGGGAAAACCTGCCGCGCGATCCACCGCTGGTGCTCGTACAGGCCCTCCACGGTCGCCGCCGTGGCCCCCGCGCGCACGCCGAAGTCCGAATCCGAGGTGGCCGCCGCGTCGGGCAGCTGGTTGGCCAGGTCGCGCAGGAGCGCCGCCTTGATGGCCGCAAAGTCCGGAGTGGTGTACGCCATTACACGACCCTCACAGAGTGGTTGAACAGGTGTTCGCGGCCGCCGGCGTCGGTGACGCTCACGCGCAGGCGCAGCCAGCCGTCATGCAGGCGCTCGGTGTCCACGGCGATGGCCTTGGCCCGGCCGTCGTCAAGCAGGGGCTGGAGCGCCTGCTCGCTGTGGGCCTTGGCCAGCACGGCCACGCGGGGCAGGTCCTTCTCGCGGGCCAGCTCATGCAGCCGCGAGCCCAGGGAGGCGTCCGCCCAATAGCTGCCCAGCGGGGTCATGAGCCGCAGGAACACGGCGTTGGCCAGGCCGCGCGCCGGGTCCGGCGTGAGCGCGCCGTCCGTGAGCGTGTAGCCGCCGGTCGTGGGGTCCAGGAGTGCGTCCGCCATAGCCTTAGCTCCCCGACGGCGCGCCGGTAGATCCGCTGCCCGGCTCCACGCCCGGGTGGGTGTGGTGCATGAGGTTCACGCCGCCGGCGATCACGTCGCCCGTGGCGGTGAGGCCGCCCTCCAGGCTCACGCCGTCCGGCGCGGTGATGACCACCCGGCGCGTGGCCACCTCCACTTCCTCTTGCTTCACATGCACCTTGTCGCCCCACTGGCTGTAAAGGCAGGACTCGCCGCTGGCCACGTCCAGGCGGTAGGCCCCGTGCTCCGTGGCGATCACGATGCTGTGCGCCGTGCGGCCGCCCAAGGGCAGCACGATGAGCTGCGACCCGGCCGGCGGCGCGCTGGTAAAGCCGAACTGCTGGAAAAACTCGGCCGCCTGCATGGTTTCGCCGTCCAGGGCCGCTCCCTGCATGAGCTGCACGGCCGCGCCCTTGGACAGGCCGGTCAGCTTGGCCCGGTACGCCAGGCGGATGCCGGCCAGGGCCTTGGCGATGGCGTCAGTGATCAGCTTCTTCATTCGTCCGCCGCCTCCTCGCCGACCTCGGGCGCGTAGTGCTTGCCCTTGCGGTGCTTGCGCTTGTGCGGATGCGCCTCCAGAATCCACACCTTGTCCTCGCGCAGGGACAGGCGCGTCATGGTCCCCTCGCTTTGTGAAAGTATGAAGGTGCGGGCCATGAGAAAATAGGTGCCGATGAGGCCGATGCGCGGGGCGATGACCTGCACCCGCTGGCCCGGCGTCCAGAGCTTGCCGTGGCCGCGCGTGCCCGGCGCGTTGATGCGGTGGCCGCGCACCTCGGCGCGCAGCTCAAAGCTCTTGAGCCGACCGTCGGCCAGCAGCTTCTGGGCGCGGGAGCGGCACACGGCCACGCTGTCGGCCTCGTAGTCCGTGACGATCTTGCGCCGGGGCCAAACGGCCGCCAGGTCCGGATCGGTGGCCGAGGACTTGAGCCCATGCTTGCCGCCCTCGGCCTCGGTGCCGTGGGTCTGGCCCAACACGGTGACGGTGCTGTACTGCTCGGCGCAGGATTCGCGGCGCTCCATGGACTCCACATTGGTTGCGCCGGCCTGCCCGGTCTTGCGCGCGGCCAGGCACAGCGTGGCCACGGGCGGGTTGGTGGCGTCGCTGTAGTCCGGGCCGCCGATGACCAGCGTCCCG
>Ga0268263_1000130_pt1 | contig 186694 bp, 179 predicted proteins | sample Biomet5_FD_190358 | JGI IMG/M metagenome (GOLD analysis project Ga0268263, IMG submission 190358) | Microbial communities from bioreactor (seeded with sewage sludge) at LBNL, California, USA - Biofuel metagenome 5 (SPAdes) (version 4) | ecosystem: Engineered > Bioreactor > Anaerobic >... | reverse complement strand
TTTTTTCAATGATAAATTTGTCTTCCATTAATATGGAGGTCAAAGCTGCAGGTTTTATGCGGCGTTATAAAATAGGAAAAAAATTGAATTTTTCCAACCCCTTGTATCCTCAATAGGTGTTTTGGATGTCTTGAAATAATTTGAAATACATACTTCACCTGCCATTTGGATAGCCGGGAGTTCTGTTCATGGATGAGATAACGAATTTCAGGCCGCAGGTCCTGGAAGCGCTCAGACAGCCTCTGGAGGAAGAGAAGATATGTATAAACAGGCGGGAATCGACGGTGATCTTTCCGGGGAAGGTGATACTCGTTGCAGCCGCCAATCCCTGCGGGTGCGGATATGCAGGAGATCCGACGCATGAATGCACCTGTTCGGATGCGGAAATAAGGCACTACAGGACAAAGCTTTCGGGCCCGCTGCTGGACAGGATAGATATCCATGTGAAAGTCGAAAGGATCAGATATGATCAGCTGGAAATGACAGGCAGCATGGTATCTTCTTCAGATATGCGCAGACAGGTTTCAGCGGCGAGAAAAATGCAGCAGGAACGTTACAGGAACGAGAGCATATTTTTCAATTCCCAGCTGAGCCCCAGACTTATAAAAAAATCATGCATGCTCGGCATAGAAGAGCAGGCGATCATGAAAGAGGCTTATGAAAAGTTTTCGCTGAGCATAAGGACATATATAAAAATGATAAAGCTTGCCCGTACTATTGCCGACATAGAACAGAGCCCGGGGATCAGGCCTGAGCATCTGATGGAGGCCCTTCAGTACCGCGGGCCGGATGAATTGTGCAGGAGAAACTGATATATGGACATACAGGAAATAATGCCCTGGGAAAAAGGATATCCGCCTTTGCTTGGGCAGTCGATATATCCTCCGAAAAAACTTTATTTTTACGGTGATATATCAATCGTATCCGGCCGCTGTGTTTCTGTGGTAGGTTCCAGGAAAACTACCGGGTACGGCCGCTGGGCGGCAGAAAGGACAGGAAGGAAACTTGCAGAGCACGGCATCACCGTAGTAAGCGGTATGGCTGCCGGAATAGACTCCTGCAGTCATAAAGGTGCTCTGGCAGCATCAGGAAAGACTGTTGCTGTGCTGGGATGCGGCATAGATATATGTTATCCTGCTTCAAATAAAGAACTGAAAGAAGCTATAGGGAAAAACGGACTGCTGCTTTCTGAATATCCGCCGGGTTATCCGGCTGCACCGTATACTTTTCCTATGCGCAACAGGATAATAAGCGGCATATCGGAAGCCACGGTAGTAATATCGGCAGGAGTCCGCAGCGGTGCACTGATAACAGCGGAACTTGCCTCGGAACAGGGCAGGGATGTATATGTCGTTCCGGGAGATATCAATAATATCCATAATCTGGGCTCGAATAAACTCCTGAGAGACGGAGCGATACCTCTTGCAGTGATAGATGATCTGCTGGACGATCTTGGTGTGGAAAGGAAAGGATCAAAGGAAATAATGGCTTCTCTCGGAAAGGATGAAAAAAAAATATTTGCGGTGATAGAGGAAGGGGAATCCACTGTGGATATGATATGCAGAAGACTGAAAGCAAGTCCTTCTCAGGTCAACGGAATAATAACGGTGCTGGAAATGAAAGGTGTGATAAATACCGCCATGGGAAAAGTTTTTGTTGCAAAATAATCCGAATATACATATAATCATTTTTTGTAAAGTAATTTTGACCAGAACCGGGAGAAAAAATATGGCGTCAGCTAAAAAGAATCTGGTGATAGTAGAGTCACCTTCCAAGGCGAAAACCATCGGGAAATTCCTTGGCAGCAAGTATAAGGTAGTTGCTTCTGTGGGACATGTCAGAGACCTGCCCAAGAGCAAACTTGGAATAAATATTGAAAATGATTTTGAACCGGAGTATATTTCTATAAGAGGGAAGGGCCCGATCATAAAAGATCTGAAAAAGGAAGCAAAAAATGCCGGTAAGGTTTTTCTTGCTACCGACCCTGACAGAGAAGGAGAGGCGATATCATGGCATCTCCAGTTTCTGCTCGGCATAGATCCCGAAGCCCGGTGCAGGATAGTTTTCAATGAAATAACGAAGAAAGCGATAAAGGAAGCGGTTAAAAATCCGAGGACCGTGGACAACAGGCTTGTGGATGCCCAGCAGGCAAGGCGTGTGCTGGACAGACTGGTGGGATATTCCATCAGCCCTCTGCTGTGGAGGAAAATAAGGAGAGGACTCAGTGCAGGCAGAGTACAGTCTGCGGCGCTGAAGATAATCTGCGACAGAGAAAATGAGATAAAGGCTTTCATTCCCGAAGAATACTGGACGATCATCGCCGAGTTTAAAAAGGATAAGGGTTTTATCGCCAAGCTTCACCTTTTTGAGGGCGAAAAGATAAAAGTAAGGAGCAGGGAAGAAGCAGACGGCATCATCGCCACTCTCAGACAGGGCGATTTCAGGGTGATGACCGTGGAGGAAAAGGAGAGACAGCGGAAACCGTATGCTCCGTTCACGACCAGCAGTCTTCAGCAGGATGCGGCCAACAAACTCAATTTCCAGACGAAAAAGACCATGCAGATAGCTCAGCAGCTTTATGAAGGCGTTGAGATAAAGGGCAAAGGCACTGTAGGACTGGTCACATATATAAGGACCGATTCTGTAAGGCTTTCCGATGAAGCACGGGCAGCAGCAAAAGCATATATCAGCGAAGCTGTCGGCCAGGAATACACTGCTGATAATTTTTATTCCAACAGAAAGAAGGAAGTGCAGGATGCTCATGAGGCAATACGCCCCAGCTATGCGGATCTGGCACCGGATCTGCTCAGGGATTCTCTGAGCAAAGATCAGTATAATCTGTACAAACTGATATGGAGCAGATTCATGGCCAGCCAGATGAAGCCGGCTGTTTACAAGGGCGTTTCAGCGTGTATAAATAACAGCGGATATACATTCAAGGCGACAGGATCCAAACTGGAATTCGACGGATTCCTTAAAATATATTCTCCTGCCAGAGAGGAAGAGGATAAGCTCCTTCCTCATCTGGAAAAAGGAGAAAAGCTGGAAGCTGCCGATGTGAGCGGAGAGCAGAACTTCACTCAGCCTCCGGCCCGCTTCACTGAAGCTTCTCTGGTGAAAGATCTGGAGGAGAAAAATATAGGAAGGCCCAGCACATATGTGCCGATAGTAGCTACTCTGCTCGAGAGAAAATATGTAGCCAGAGACAAGAAAATGCTCATACCTACGGATCTGGGCTTTCTTGTAAACCAGATGATGGCAGAGTACTTCAAGGATATAGTAGATGCCAATTTCACCGCAGATATGGAAGACCGTCTGGATGATGTAGAAATAAGGGATACGGACTGGAAGCAAATAATACGTGATTTTTACGGCGGTTTCAAAAAAGAACTTGATTACGCCGATGAAAAGATAGAAAAGGTCGAATTTGAAGATCAGATCACGGATGAGATATGCGAAAAATGCGGCAGGCCTATGGCGATCAAGCATGGACGCTTTGGCGAATTCCTGGCATGCACCGGTTATCCTGACTGTAAGAACACCAGACCGATAGTGAAAAGTACAGGAGTACCATGCCCGAAATGCGGGAAGGACATAATACAGAGAAAAAGCAAAAAAGGCAGGATATTTTACGGCTGCAGTGGATATCCTGACTGTAATCAATTATACTGGAACAAACCGGTAGATAAGAAATGTCCGAAATGCGGGGCATATCTGATGGAAAAAAAGACCAAAAATTTTAAATATACTTGCTCCAACAGCGAATGTGATTATACGGAGTAATACGGAGGTGTTAGAATGATAAAATTCCAGGCAACGACTATAGTTGCCGTAAGAAGAGGAGAAGGCGATGTCTGCATAGGCGGAGACGGTCAGGTCACCATGGGCGAAACAGCGATCATGAAAATGGGAGCGAAGAAAGTACAGAAGATATACAGGAATTCCGTACTCGTAGGCTTTGCGGGCTCTGTAGGAGACGCGTTTTCACTGCGCGAAAAATTTGAAGAAAAGCTTGAAGAGCACGGAGGCAATCTGAAAAGAGCTGCGGTATCTCTGGCACAGCTTTGGCGTACTGATAAAATGATGAAGAACCTTGAGGCTCTTATGATAGTAGCGGATAAGGAAGCCATGCTTCTTATCTCAGGCAACGGAGAAGTTATTGAGCCGGATCAGGATTACATAGCCATAGGATCCGGCGGCAATTATGCATATTCTGCCGCAAATGCTCTTTTCAATCATACGGACATGTCAGCTGAGGAGATCGTAAGGGAGTCACTGAAGATTGCATCATCGATCTGCGTTTATACTAATGACAGGGTAACAGTTGAAAAACTGTAAGGAGGTCGGAAATGGGAAACAAATTATATAATATGACTCCCAAGGAAATAGTTGCGGAGCTGGACAAATACATCATAGGCCAGGATGAAGCAAAAAAATGTGTAGCTGTCGCTCTCAGAAACAGGTACAGAAGAAGTCTTCTTCCTGAGGAGCTGATGGAGGAGATAACTCCAAAGAATATACTGATGATGGGTCCTACTGGTGTAGGAAAGACTGAAATCGCCAGAAGACTGGCAAAGCTGATGGACGCCCCGTTCGTAAAAGTGGAAGCCACAAAATTCACCGAAGTCGGTTATGTGGGACGTGATGTGGATTCCATGGTGAGAGACCTTGTGGAAGCATCGATCAGGATCACAAAGCAGAGCAGGCTGGAAGAAAAATACAATATCGCCGAAGAGATAGCTGAGGAAAAAATAATCGAAGCTATAATACCGGGCAGCAAAAAACCGGGAGATACAGGCGCTGCAAAGGGCCCTTTCGATTTTATCCTGAACAGCGGCGGATACCCCAGCCAGAAACAGCAGTATGAAAAGCAGCAGGCACAGAAAAACGAAGAAGACAGCAGCAAGGATACTCAGGATATAGAAATGGCCAGAGAACAGGTGCGCCAGCAGCTGAAAGACGGGAAACTGGAAGAACAGTTCATAGAGATCCAGGTGACGGATGTGCCCAAGGGAAATCAGCTGGATATGAGCCAGGAAGGCATGAGCATAGCTATAGGAAATATTTTCGGAGACATGGTGCCTCCTAAAAAGAAGACGAAGAAAGTCAAGGTCAGGGATGCCAGGAAAATATTGAGAGAAGAAGAGGCTCAGAACCTTATCGATATGGATCAGGTGACCGAGGAAGCTCTTGAAAATGCCGAACAGAACGGCATAATATTCATAGACGAGATAGACAAGATCGCTTCGGGTTCAAGCTACAGATCCGGCGCTGATGTTTCGAGAGAAGGTGTCCAGAGAGACATACTGCCCATAGTCGAGGGCAGCGTGGTCAATACTAAGTACGGCCCCGTAAAAACGGATCATGTCCTTTTCATAGGTTCAGGGGCATTCCACACGGCCAAGCCCACAGACCTCATTCCGGAACTGCAGGGAAGATTCCCTATAAGGGTCGAACTTGAGAACCTTACGGAAGAAACCTTCCTCAAGATCCTTACGGTACCGGAGAATGCTCTGACCAAACAGCATAAGGCACTGCTGGAAACAGAAGGAATAGAAATAGAATTTACCGACGACGCCATAGAGGAGATCGCCAGAATGGCCTTTTTAATGAACGAGCAGACAGAAAATATCGGAGCAAGAAGGCTGCACACCATACTGGAAAAGCTTCTGGAAGATATATCTTTCAATATACCGGATATGGAAGAAGAAAAGATAACTATAGATAAAGAATACGTACAGGAAAAATTCATCGAAAAGATACATCCGGAAGATCTGGATAAGTACATCTTGTAATTGTATACAGCATAAAAGAATTTTCAAAAAAATCAAAAAATTAGTTGCATGTATATATATTAATGAGATATAATTATAAAATCGAATGATATATTTCTGATTTCAAAAGGATAGGAGTATTGCAAAAATGCAGAATGAAATTCTTAGTAAAGTTAGGAAATTGAACTGGGTGCTTCAGGAGGCCCCCAAAGGGACTTTTTCTTTTGCCGAACTTTGTGAAATCCTCAGTGACCTGGCAGACGCAAATGTCTACCTTATAAACCCGAGAGGCAAGGTCATAGGCGTTCACTATCAAATAGAAGCCGACAGCTCGACTATCGAAGACCCTGAAACAGGGGTGGAAAAATTTCCTAACGAGTACAATGACGCACTGATGAAAGTGGTCAAAACAGAAGCAAATCTTCATGGAGAAGAAGTGCTTAAAATATTCAAATATGATTATGAAACTCAGGAGAAATTCCATACATTCATCCCCATAATAGGCGGAGAAGAAAGACTTGGAACTCTGGTGCTCACAAGATACGAGCCTGAATTCAGCGATGAAGATCTGGTTCTCGGGGAATTCGGGGCTACAGTAGTGGGTCTTGAGATCAACAGGAGAAAGGCTCTTGAGAACGAAGAAGAAGAGCGTAACGAAGAAGTGGTACGGATGGCCATAAGCACACTTTCATATTCTGAGAGCGAAGCAGTCCAGAAAATATTCGAAGAACTGCAGGGAGAGGAAGGCATACTGGTTGCCAGCAAGATTGCAGACCGTTCCAGGATCACCAGATCCGTTATAGTCAATGCGCTGCGGAAACTCGAGAGCGCAGGCATCATCGAATCCAAATCTCTGGGCATGAAGGGAACGCATATCAAGGTGCTGAACCATAAATTTTATGCACAGCTCAACAAATTGGATAAATAACTGAAAAGAACGCCCCGGAGACTTTGCCGGGGCGTTTTTATGTGATAAAATCGATTTATGTTCAGAATGAATGAGAAAAATGAAATAAGCGGCAGGGAAGACTGCAGCGTTGTCATAGCCGGTGTTTACAGGCAGGGCGACGATCAGCATGCCATGGATGAACTGGAAGGACTTGCGGAAGCTGCCGGGGCGAGAGTCATGGGCAGGATGATCCAGAATGCGGATAAATTTAACGGCGCCACTCTAATGGGAAGCGGCAAGGTGCGTGAACTTGCGGAATTCTGCAGCACTATGGAAGCAGACACTGTCATATTCGATCAGGAACTTACAGGCATACAGATGAGGAACCTTGAAGAGGCACTTGGGGTAAGGGTGATCGACAGGACCATATTGATACTTGATATTTTTGCGTCGAGGGCCGTTTCGAGGGAAGGCAAGCTTCAGGTGGAACTTGCGCAGCTGGAATACAGACTTCCGCGCCTGCTGGGACTTGGCCGATCTCTTTCGAGACTGGGCGGAGGTATAGGAACAAGGGGCCCCGGAGAGAAGAAGCTGGAGACTGACCGCCGGCATATCAGCAGGCGTATGGATGAGATAAAAAAGGAACTCAGACATATCGGAAGCGTCAGAAAGACTCAGAGGGCCCGCAGAGAAAAATCAGAGATACCGGTAGCGGCTCTGGTGGGATATACGAATTCCGGGAAATCGGCACTGATGAACTGCATGCTGAAAATGACGGAAAAGGGAGACAAGTATGTTTCTTCGGAGGATATGCTGTTTGCTACTCTGGACACCAGCCACAGAAAGATCAGAGCAGACAACGGCAGGGAATTCATTCTTGTGGATACGGTAGGTTTCGTCAGCCGTCTGCCGCATACTCTTGTAGAAGCCTTCAAGGCAACCCTGGAAGAAGTCGTATATGCAGATCTTCTGATCCACATCGTGGATGTTACCCGTGATGATCAGGATTTTTGCATACGTGTTACTGAAGAAGTGCTGGAAGAGATCGGCGCGGGGGACAAAGACAGCATATTTGCATATAACAAGATCGATGCAGCCGGAGCATCGCGGGATATGGAGGGCTCGCGGAACAGCGTTGCTGTTTCGGCCAGGACCGGAGAGAACACGGGCATCCTTCTTTCGATGATCACAGAAAGACTTTTTGCTGACAGGGTATCGGTACAGCTTCTTATACCTTACGAAAGGGGAGAAGTCGCTTCTTTCGTCTGCGAGAAAGGTAACGTCAGCTCGATAGAACATCTGGAAGAGGGGATACTTATAAAGGCAGTGCTGTCGGAGAAGGATCACAGCAGGGTGAAACGATATGATACTTTATAAAACTGCAGGAAAAGAAGCTTCGGCGGAAATGATCGTCGAAAGGTCCAGATTCATAGCTCATGTCAGCCCTGCAGTATCCAGAGATGAAGCAGATGCATTCATACAGCGCAAAAAAAAAGAATGCAGAGATGCTACTCATAATGTGCCTGCCATGGTGCTGGGCGAAAAGTTCCAGATCCAGTGGGCCAGCGATGACGGTGAACCTCAGGGCACTGCCGGTGCGCCTATCGTGCAGATGCTGATAGGCGAGGGCATCACGAATACCGTTATAGTAGTCACAAGATATTTCGGCGGTGTAAAACTCGGTACGGGCGGTCTGGTGAGAGCATATACAGGAAGCGCAAAATCAGGGCTGGAAGCGGCAGAAATATATGAAGTGAAGGAGAATGCCGTCCTGACCGTAAAAATCGATTACAGCCATTTTGACAGGCTCCGTAATATGTGCGATTCGGAAGGCTTTTCTCTGGAAGATATAAAATATGAAGATAAGATTACGGTTTCTATCGTAGCAGATTCGGATAAAAAAGATACAGTCAAATCGCGCATTACCAATATGACATGTGGAGATATAAAAATCATTTCGGAAGTGCTGAAAAACACTTGACAGCCAAAGGGAGATACTGTATATTATGTAAGTGCGCCGAGCAGTTTTTCTAAGGGGCGTGGGCGCTTAGCTCAGCTGGGAGAGCACCTGCCTTACAAGCAGGGGGTCATAGGTTCGAACCCTATAGCGCCCACCATGAAAATCTTGATCGTTTCAGGATGGTCCGGTAGTTCAGTTGGTTAGAATGCCAGCCTGTCACGCTGGAGGTCGTCGGTTCGAACCCGATCCGGATCGCCAATTTTCCAGATACGGCTGATAATGTTCAGCGCGCTGGCATAGCTCAGTTGGTAGAGCAGCTGATTTGTAATCAGCAGGTCGGGGGTTCAAGTCCCTCTGCCAGCTCCAAGGAGGAGGAGTGCCCGAGTGGTTAAAGGGGGCGGACTGTAAATCCGTTGGCTACGCCTACAGTGGTTCGAAACCACTCTCCTCCACCATTCAGAAACAGGATATGCGGAAGTGGCTCAGGGGTAGAGCATCGCCTTGCCAAGGCGAGGGTCGCGAGTTCGAATCTCGTCTTCCGCTCCATTATGAAACAGGATCTGCGCGATGCGGATGATACGGATGCAGGAGCATCTGGTATGCGGATGTAGTTCAATGGTAGAACCTCAGCCTTCCAAGCTGATGGCGTGAGTTCGATTCTCATCATCCGCTCCACAAGTGAAAAGGGACTTCCGAAATTACGATTTCGCGAAACTCCATAAGGAATGTGTGGGCTCATAGCTCAGTTGGATAGAGCAACGGCCTTCTAAGCCGTGTGTCCGGGGTTCGAATCCCTGTGGGCTCACCATAATCATTGCGATGGGGTATAGCCAAGCGGTAAGGCAACGGACTTTGACTCCGTTATTCGTAGGTTCGAGTCCTGCTACCCCAGCCATACAAATCATGCAGCTTGCGTGCGGTGCGGGCGGCAGTGCAGATCTCTCACCGGGAAGTGTCAGCCAGGCACGGTCCTGTGGGGCCTATATGACCCATTAGCTCAGCTGGTAGAGCACTTGACTTTTAATCAAGGTGTCCGGAGTTCGACTCTCCGATGGGTCACCAATAATTTTTTGTGATGGTAGAACTCATGCTGGAGAGGTGTCCGAGTGGTTTAAGGAGCTGGTCTTGAAAACCAGTGACTCCGCAAGGGGCCGTGGGTTCGAATCCCACCCTCTCCGCCACAGGAAAACCGATCCGTTGCTGCATAGCAGTGATGAGGAAAAAAGACTTAAGCCCGGAGAAGTACTCAAGAGGCTCAAGAGGACGGTTTGCTAAATCGTTAGGGTTCGTTAAGGGCCGCGTGGGTTCGAATCCCACCTTCTCCGCCATCATCATGTTTAGGGGCATAGCTCAGTTGGCAGAGCAGTGGTCTCCAAAACCACGTGCCGTGGGTTCGAATCCTACTGCCCCTGCCAAAATGAATACCGGGTGTGCCCGGGTGTGGCGCAGTTTGGTAGCGCACCTGCTTTGGGAGCAGGGGGCCACAGGTTCAAATCCTGTCACCCGGACCATATATATAAATAATGGGGGCCATTAGCTCAGTTGGTCAGAGCGTCCGGCTCATAACCGGCAGGTCCGGGGTTCAAGTCCCTGATGGCCCACCAAAACCCCTTGGCCCAGATAGCTCAGTAGGTAGAGCAGAGGACTGAAAATCCTCGTGTCCGTGGTTCAATTCCGCGTCTGGGCACCAATTACTACAAGCAGTCCTCCGCTGGCGCAGTGCCCGGGGGATTGTTTGATTTTCCAATGTAAAAAGCTGAGCTGCACGGGTGTATCCTTAACAGAAAAATACATTATTCAGCAGGACAGAAAAATTCAGCCGCGAACAGTTCGCAGCTTTTTTTATTGCGGAATGGCGAAAAAGGATGATTTTTGTCCTGTAATATATGCCTTGAAATGTTTTTAGAATATTCTTGCTATTCACCGGACGTAATGTTAAAATGTTGGCAAATATGAAGCGGAGGTGTTTCTATGGCAGTTGTTTTTGAAAAAGAGACATGCAGAGATATGACTGAAGCTGAAAAATATACGCTGCTGGATCAGGTTATCCGTGAATATGATACGGAAAGGAGCAACCTGATCCAGATACTGCACATGGCTCAGGCCATTTTCGGATATCTGCCGGGCAATGTTCAGAGTTATATTGCGGAAAAAATGGATCTGCCGATTTCGGAAGTCGGCAGTGTGGTCACATTTTACACTTATTTTTCTACAGTACCCAAGGGGGATCATACTATCTATACCTGTCTCGGGACAGCCTGTTATGTCCGCGGGGGGAGGAAGATTATCGAGAAACTCAAAGAGATCACAGGCATAGATGTGGGCGAGACAACAGACGACATGAAATTTTCTTTGCAGGTCGTCAGGTGCATGGGAGCCTGTGGCCTTGCGCCTGCTGTCAAGATAGACGACAAGGTGTACAAACGGGTAAGTCCGAACAAACTTCAGCAGATCCTCAAGCAATATGACGGCGGGAGGTAGCAGAGATGGCAGAGTATCGAAAAATCAGCTCGGCGGCCGATCTGGATGCCGTAAAAGTCGGATTCGAAGAAGAATCCGCAAAGTATGAAAGAACTCTTCTGTTTTGTTCCGGTTCAGGCTGCGTTTCTTCGAATTGCGCGGAAGTATGGGATGCTTTGATCGATGAACTAGATAAAGCAGGACTGAACGACAGGATCAGGCTGAATCTGACCGGATGCATCGGTATCTGTGAAGTAGGGCCGCGGCTGACAGTCATGCCGGACGGAGTGTTCTACTGCAGGCTGAAGCCGGAAGACATGAAAAAAATAGTAAACAAGCATTTGCTGGAGAATCAGGTAGTGGAAGAATGCTGCTACACAGACCTCGAGACCGGAAGGAAAGTTCCGCAGATGCATGATATTGCCTTTTTCAAGGGCCAGAGCAAAAGAGTCCTTCGGGACTGCGGCATGATCGGTCATAAGTCTATAGAGGAATTCATTGCGCATGACGGATATTATGCTCTTGTGAAAGCCTTGAAGGAAATGTCACCGGCGCAGGTAGTCGAGGAAGTCAAAAATTCCGGGCTGCGGGGCCGCGGCGGAGGCGGATTTTCCACAGGTGTCAAATGGTCTTTGGGAGCAAGAGCGCCGGGCGATCAGAAATATATCATCTGCAATGCAGATGAAGGTGATCCCGGTGCCTTTATGGACAGAAGCCTGCTGGAAGGGAACTCGCATGCAGTGCTGGAAGGCATGGCTATCGCAGGTTATGCTGTCGGTTCTGACCGTGGGTATGTTTACGTAAGAGCGGAATATCCGCTGGCGATAGAAGTGCTGGAGCAGGCGATAGAAGATGCAAGAGCCCGAAATCTTTTGGGTAAAAATATTTTCGGCAGCGGGTTCGATTTTGATGTTGAAATACGGATCGGCGCAGGTGCTTTTGTCTGCGGAGAAGAGACCGCATTGATGAAATCCGTTGAAGGCCGAAGAGGCGAGCCTGATCAGAAACCTCCTTTCCCGGTGGACAGCGGTCTTTTCGGCAAACCGACGATCATAAATAACGTTGAAACTCTTGGAAATATTCCTTCTATCATCAGGGAAGGGGCGAACTGGTTCAGGACCCGGGGAACAGAGCAGAGCGCCGGAACCAAAGTTTTTGCCCTTGCCGGCGATATCAACCATACAGGGCTGATCGAAGTCCCAATGGGCGTTACACTGGGCGAAATAATTTTCGGCATCGGCGGGGGGATACCCAAGGGCAAAAAATTCAAGGTGGCTCAGACCGGGGGGCCTTCCGGCGGATGTCTTACAAAGTCTCACCTCAATACTCCGATTGATTATGATTCACTTGTAGAGCTGGGTGCGATCATGGGCTCCGGCGGACTTGTATGCATGAATGAAGATACCTGTATGGTAGATGTGGCGAGATTCTTTATGGAGTTTGTCCAGGATGAGTCCTGCGGGAAATGTGTCCCGTGCCGGACCGGCACCAAGCGTATGCTGGAGATACTGGAGCGTATCACACGGGGAGAAGGCATGGAAGGAGATGTAGAACTTCTTGAAGAACTTGCTCTGACCATAAAAGATACGGCACTTTGCGGTCTTGGACAGACTGCGCCAAATCCGGTACTCAGCACCATTAAATATTTCCGTGAGGAATACGATGAACACATCAAATATAAATATTGCCGGGCCGGAGTATGTTCCGATCTTTTCATTTCGCCCTGCGAAAACGCATGCCCGGCCAGCGTAAATGTGCCGGGATATCTGGCGCTGATAGCTGCCGGAAGAGTCAAGGATGCATACAATCTGATCCGGCAGGAAAATCCTTTTCCATCTGTATGCGGACGTGTCTGCACGCATCCATGCGAAAGCAAGTGCCGGAGGGGACAGATGGATGAGCCGCTCGCTGTTTCGGCTCTGAAAAGATATGCTGCCGATGAAATGTTCAAGAGCAGCGAACCTTTTGTAGATCTTGTATTCCCGAATAAGGGCAAGTCTGTCGGCATTATCGGTGCCGGACCTTCGGGCCTGACATGTGCCTATTATCTTGCCCGTCTCGGATATGACGTTACAGTATATGAGACACAGCCGGTACCGGGCGGCGTACTGATCTTCGGCATTCCTGAGTACCGACTGCCCAAAGCTGTTCTTGACAGAGAGATCGACACAATAAGACAGGTCGGCGTGAATATCGTCACGGGGATCGAAGTAGGAAAAGACATCGGCTTCGATGAACTGAGGAATAAACACGACAGCATTTATATCGCCACTGGTGCCCAGCTTTCCAGGAAAGTCGGCATACAGGGAGAGAACCTTACCGGCGTTTACCATGGATTCGATCTGCTGAAGGATGTGAATCTCGGCAAAGATATCGATCTGTCCGGAACGATCGCCGTAATAGGCGGAGGAAGCACGGCGTTCGATGCAGCAAGGGTTGCGGTAAGGAAAGGTGCATCGGAAGTCCACATATTCTATCGGAGGACGATAGAAGACATGCCGGCAGGCAAGTCGGAGATAGGGGAGGCTGCCGAAGAAGGCGTGATCGTTCATGAACTTGCCTGGCCTCTGGAATTCCTGGGGAATGAACGCGTGAAACAGGTCCGTTTCATTAAGATGGAACTGTCAGGATTCGACTCAGACGGCAGAAAAAAGCCGGTGGATATACAGGGATCGGAATTCCTGTTCGATGTTGATAAAGTCATACCTGCAGTCAGTCAGTATTCTGACCTTCCTTTCGTACGTAAGGAAGAAGTCGAGGCGACTCCGATGGGGACTTTTATAGTCGATCCGGATACCAGAATGACGTCCATGAAGGGCGTGTTCTCCGGCGGCGATGTGGTGCGCGGATCCGATGTGGTCATTACAGCCATAGCCGACGGCAAAAAGGCAGCTTCTGAGATCGATAAATATTTAGGCGGAAAGGGCGAGCTCAATAAGGGTGAACCGATCGACATCCCTATGGATGCCGATGATTCCGAGGTGACGGAACATGCCCGCTTCGAGATGGATTATCTGGATCCGGAAGACAGAAAGGATAATTTTGATGAAGTATGTCTGGGTTTCCACAGGCTGAATGCGATCGCCGAGTCGATGCGCTGTCTGCGGTGCGACAGGCGGCTCTGATCGAAAGGAGGTGAAGGAAGATGGTGAATCTTACGATCAACAACAGACAGATCAGCGCAGCTGAAGGCACTACTGTTCTGGAAGCTGCAAAACAAAACAACATACTCATACCCAGCATGTGTTATCTGGAAAAGGTGCATCGATACGGGTCATGCAGGATCTGTGTGGTAGAGCAGGAAGGTGCCAGAAATCTTCAGGCTTCATGTATCACGGCCGTCAGAGAGGGTATGGTGATCCATACTAATACCAGGCGGGTGAGAGATGCCAGAAAAGTCATTTATGAGTTGATGATTTCCGATCATCCCAGAGACTGCCTGAAATGTGCAAGAAACAGGAACTGTGAATTTCAGAAGCTGGGAGAACTTATGCAGATAGAAGATTCCCGTTTCGAGGGAGAAAAGTCCAAGGATCATATAGACGACACCTCACCTGCGATAGTGCGGGATGCATCCAAATGCATACTCTGCCGGCGCTGTGTCACAGTATGTAACGAGGTGCAGGGCGTAGGCATTCTTAATCCGCAGTTCAGGGGATTTGCGACCGTAATAAGTCCGGGACAGGATATGCCTCTGAACTCATCAGCCTGCTCTTTCTGCGGTCAGTGCACCACAGTATGTCCTGTGGATGCGCTGAAGGAAAAGGATGCGACTCAGACTGTCTGGGCAGCGCTGCAGGATCCGGACAAAACCGTGGTAATTCAGACGGCACCGGCCATACGTGCGGCTTTGGGCGAAGAGTTCGGATATGAACCGGGGAACTGTGTTACAGGACAGATGGTAAGTGCGCTTAAAGAGATGGATTTTGATTATGTATTCGATACTGATTTTGCCGCAGACCTGACTATCCTTGAGGAAGGTACGGAACTGCTGGAACGCCTTGCCCAGTATTTCTATAAGAACGGGCTTATTGACAGGAAACAGCTGCAGAGGACCGGATTCGGAGAGCCGGAGAAAATCCCGGCCCTTCCGATGATCACCAGCTGCAGCCCGGGATGGATCAATTACATCGAACATTTTTATCCGGATCAGCTGGATAATCTTTCTTCCTGCAAATCGCCGCATATGATGCTGGGCGCTCTGGCCAAAAGCTATTTTGCACCGAAGATCGGGCTGGATTCGAAAAATATGTTCGTGGTTTCCGTCATGCCCTGTACTGCCAAAAAATATGAGATCGCCAGACCGGAAATGGTCAACGGAAATTTTCCGAATGTCGATGCGGTGCTGACTACCAGGGAAATGGCAAAGATGATCAAGGACGCCGGGATCGGATTCGATCAGCTTCCGGAAGGAGGGTTTGACGATCCCCTTGGGATGTCTACCGGGGCGGCAGATATCTTCGGAGTCCCCGGAGGAGTTATGGAAGCAGCCCTTCGTACGGTCTATGAAGTCGTTACCGGCAGGGAGCTGCCATTCGGCCAGCTGCATGTAAAACCGATCCAGGGGCTGGAAAGGATCAGAACCGCGGAGATACTTATCAGGGATGTCAAAAAGGAATGGGATTTTCTCGACGGCATCACTTTCAGGATCGCTGCCGCAAGCGGATTAAAAGGCGCTTCAGAACTGCTTGACGGAATCAAGTCGGGAGACAGTCCTTATCATTTCATTGAGGTGATGGGCTGCCCGGGGGGCTGCATAAGCGGAGGCGGACAGCCGAGGCTTACGGACGATGCAAAGCGACTGCAGCGGATACAGGCGCTTTATAAGGAGGACGAGGGTAAAAAGTGCAGGAAGTCCCATGAAAATCCGTATATAATCAAGCTGTATGATGAATATCTGGGACATCCCCTGGGACGGCTCTCTCATGAGCTGCTTCACACGACTTACACGAAAAAAAACAGATATTAGGTGGGGGATGCGGATATATCCCGGCGATGTGAACATATTCCCTGATTTGCGGTTTTGTGCTACAATATATATGGAAGTCGCAGATCAATCATGCGGGCATAAGCCTGTATCTATATATTACCTTTGACAAAGGAGGTCTTACCTATGTCGCTTAAATTCAAAAAAGAATCAGCTTATCTTATGCCGGTGTTCTTCGGACCGACCAGCATGCAGCAGCGTCCTGGGGAGCATATGGCAGATCCGTATTTTCCGGGGACACATTATGCACCGGGAGACAACCACGTGATCAACGTAACCTTTGAAACCGACCGGGCAAAGCTCGAATCTATGATACCGGAATGCTATACGCTCAATGATCCGTATATCATGGTTTCGGTTGTCGAATTTACCAATCTCGGATGGCTTGCCGGACATACATACAATCTGGTGAACGTAACCTGTCCTGTACACTATGACGGTGAAAGGGATCATCTGGACGGCGATCTGGTGCTTGTGATGTACGAGAATCAGGCAGACCCTATCGTCGGCGGCAGGGAGACCATGGGATACAGCAAGATATACTGCGAGATCCCGCCTATTGCTCATTATTTCACGGAAAAGAAGGATGTATACAAGGCAACTGCTTCGGAATGGGACTTCACATTCATGAAAATGGAGATCGATACCAAGGCAGAATGCCCGGACAGGGATGCCATAATCAAAATGGGTGCACGAAGTGCCGGAAAGGTGCATTATAAATATATCCCGGATGTACTGGAAAAGGAAGAGATCGGCAAGGTGCCGAATTTTTCGAAGCCTGCAGTTGCCTGTCCGACGATCCTGCCAAAGTGGATAAAGCCTGATGATTATCCATTCCCCATCCGTACGCCGGAAGTAACGTTCTGCAACGGAACGATAGAGTTCGCTGAACCTGCATGGGAGGACATGCCCACGTGGTATAATGTGTCCAAGGGCCTTTCGGATCTGCCTGTGAAGAGAGTACTCGGCGCGCAGAAGATCCGTTACGATGAACCGTGCGAATACTGCACATGCTATAAACTTCGTTAAACCGAAAATATTTTGAAATGCAGATCAGGACCCGTGTCTTCACGCGGGCCCTGATCTTTATTTGCTGTACGGTCATTCGAGACAAATAAAACATGTTGCAAAATTATTACTATTATGTTATTATCATTTTATGAAAATAGTTTCATAAAATGATGCTTGAAATTTCAACGATGTTATTTAATTATTAAATAAATTAATGAAAATGTTTTCTAAACAACTGAAAAACGCATGAATACATTTCGGGCATTCCATAAATATGAAACGAGACCATACGGAAGGAGAAAACCATGAGCCAGAATGATGATAAGCTGAAAGAAAAAGAGAAAAAAATCGACAAAGATTATCCTTTGTCCCATGTGCCGCCTGATGCAAGGAGAAGCCTTATCTCAGTAAGCGCGGTCCTGCTGGGATTTACTTTTTTCACGCCGACGATGGCGTCGGGATCTGAGATAGGAGCCGTTTTTCCATTTGATGACCTTGTGTGGATCATATTGATAGGAAGCCTGGTGCTCGGGATATATGTTGCGGTAATCGCCGCGATAGGCGCCAAGACGGGACTGACATCCGTACTTCTTTCCAGATATACGCTTGGAAAGGGCGGATCCAAATGGGCGGATATAATACTTGGGGGCACGCAGGTATTCTGGTATGCGATAACCGCCGAATACATGGGCAACCTGTTTGCGGAGGGCCTCGGTTTCGATTCCCGAGGCATGACGATATTTTTTATCCTGCTGTGGGGCCTCATAATGGGACTGACCGCATTCTACGGAGTCAAAGCTATGGAGATCGTGTCTTATGTAGCAATTCCGCTTATGGCTGCACTGATGGTAATAGTTATAATCCTGTCGGTTCACCATGCAGGCAGTTTCGATGCGATAAGGGCTATCAGGCCGACCGGTAATATGACGGTGACTGCGGCCATTACAGTAGTGGTCGGGACCTTTGCATCGGGAGGAACTCAGGTAGCCAACTGGTCCAGATTTGCAAAGAATGCCAAGGTCGGTTTCATATCCGGGCTTGTCGGGTTTCTGATCGGAAACGGTATAATGGTATTTTCAGGAATGCTGGGAGGTCTGGTATTCCATACAGGAGACCTTATTGAGATGATGTTTACCATGGGTCTGTCCATATGGGCGATGATAATACTGACACTCAACATCTGGACGACAAACAGCGCTACGGCATATGCATTCGGTGTAGCCGGCTCGGAAATGTTTGGTATGAACGATAAAAGGCCGTTTGTACTTGGCGGTATAATAATTGCACTCGTTCTGGCCTGCTTTGGCGTCACAGACATATTCATCCCCATGCTGGGAATATTCGGGACTTTCATCCCGCCGCTGGGCGGTGCGATCATCGGGGACTATCTGTTCGTATACAAGAGAAAGATCCCCAAGCTGGAATATGTGAAATTCAGGACATGGAGAGCTGCTCCGATAATAGCATACGTGATCGGATGCGCCATAGCATATTTCTGCGGCAGATACAATATCGGCATCCCGTCGCTGGAAGGCATAATCTCAGCTATGGTTCTGATGCCGATCATGCATAAAATATTTGAAAAGGCCGGGAAAAGTGACAGCCATGAAGTTGCAGACAATGCAGAATATGTATAGACCGGGAGGAAGAAGATGGAAAGTATACTTATCAAAAACGCGAAACTCAGGAATACCAGAGGGCTCAGACAGATACTGATCAACGGAGGCAGATTCGAGAAGATTGCTGAAAAGATAGAAAGTCCGGGTGCAGAAGTGATAGATGCGGCAGGCAATCTCGTGACGCCGCCTCTGGTCGATCCGCATGTACATCTGGATGCAGTACTGTCTGCCGGCAAGCTTGCAAGAGGGAACGAATCAGGGACTCTCATAGAAGCAATAAACATCTGGAGCGAATGGAAAGCGGGACTTACTGAAGAGATCATTATGGAGAATGCCAGAGAAGTCATCAGATGGTATGTAGCAAACGGCGTACTCAGAGTAAGGACTCATGCTGACTGTACTGATCCGACATTGCGTACCGTAAAATGTCTGCTTGAACTTAGAGATGAAGTCAAAGACTATGTCGATATACAGGTGGTGGCATTTCCGCAGAACGGGATATATACAGATCCCGGCTATATCGATCTGTTCAAAAAAGCGATAGACATGGGAGTCGATGTTGTCGGCGGCGCACCTCATCTGGAACTTACAAGGGAAGACGGCGTAAAAGATGTCGAGACAGTATATGAAGCTGCAGAGAAAAACGACAGACTGATAGACATACATATAGATGAGACCGGTGATGACCATTCGCGTTTCGTGGAAGTAATGGCGAAGGAGAACATTCTTCGCGGGTTCGGCAGCAGAGCGACAGCCAGTCATACTACCGCGATGCATAATTACAATAATGATTATGCATTCAAACTGATCGGAAATATCGCTAAGGCGGATCTTAATATGATAACCAATCCGTTCGACAACAGCGTACTGCAGAACCGTCTTGACGGTTATCCGAGGAGAAGAGGACATACGAGAGTAGACCAGATGCTGGAGAACGGCATCAATGTCTCCATAGGACATGACTCCATCATGGATCCGTGGTATTCGATGGGCAAAGGTTCAATGATCGCGGCAGCGAATCTGCTGATGCATACCGCGCATATGAATGGTGCGGCTCAGATACCGCAGCTGTTCGATATGATCACATATAATTCCGCAAAGACCATGCATCTTGACGACTACGGCATAGAGGAAGGCAATCAAGCTGATCTGGTAATATTCGACGGAAGAGATGAGGCTGAGATAATAAGGCTGAACAGTGAATGCCTTTATGTGATCAGAAAGGGCAAGGTCATTGCTGAAACAAAGCCGGCTGAGCGTAAAGTGACACTTGGTTCTGAAACTGAGAACGTGACATTTAAATTATAAAACCATCCATTCAGAAAGGCTGTCATGGCAAAAGACAGCCTTTTTGATATATACAAATCAAAAGCATTGATATAAAATAAAGTAAAACGAGTTCAGGAGGAAATGCTATTGAATATAAAAGCGGTGGCCGAACAGGCAGGCGTCTCTGTTACGACAGTGTCGAGAGTGCTGAATCACCCGGAATCAGTTTCGGAAAAGACACGGCAGCAGGTTCTTTGCGTCATGGAAAAAATGAACTATACTCCGAACTGGTTCGCAAGGAACATCCAGTCTGACAAAACGGATGTGATCGGACTCATACTTCCTGATATACAGGACTCCGCAAATATGGAAATGGCAAAGGGAGTAGAAGATGTGGCGCATCAGAAGAATTGTGATATCATGCTTTTCGACACGGAGTATGATGCGCAAAAAGAATGGGAATATATCGAAAAACTTCAGGGAAGGCAGGCTGACGGTCTTATACTGACATCCTCGCTGCTTTCGAAACAGCAGTTCGGGATGCTGAAAGAAAAACACACCCAGTACGTGCTGGTCGGCAAGACTGAGAATGCCGATAATGACAATATAGTTTATACTGACTATGAGAGCGCATCACAGGAGGCAACAGGATATCTGATAAATATGGGGCACGAAAGAATTGCTGTCCTTATGGGCGAAAATCCTGAAATGGAGAATAACGAAAAGCTTAAGGGCTACAAGAATGCACTTGCAGAGGCCGGCATCGAATATTCGTCGGGGCTCACTGCAACAGGAAGGAACAATATAGAAGGCGGGTTTGCGGCAACGGGAAAACTTCTTGATGAAAAAAAAGGAATGACTGCGATTTTCGCAACAAGCGATGCAATGGCCTTCGGCGCCATTGAAAAGCTCAAACAGATGGGACTTAAAGTACCGGAGGATGTTGCGCTGATAGGATACGATGATCTTAAGGTCGGTGCTGTCGTGGAGCCAAAGCTTACTACAGTAACACGGCCTATGTACAGGATGGGACTGATAGCTGCAAGAATGCTTTTCGATATAATCGAAGACCCGGAAGAGTATGAAGAACCTCAGCAGGTCGTTCTGAAATCCAAACTGAAAATCAGGAAGTCATGCGGAAACAAAGACAGGCTGATAGAAATATGGTAGACCGGTTTTACAGCATATACGAGACAGTATATGAATATATGTAAGGAGGAATTTATGTTATCCGTAAAAATGATGGGACTTGAAATGCCTAATCCTGTAGTTATCTCGGCAGGACCCTGGACCAGAGGACACAAGCTTATACGCAAGGCGCTGGAAACAGGAGCCGGAGCGGTAGTTACCGAGAGCATAGTCAGCGAACCTTACCCTGATGTATGCCCGAGATATGCTTATGCCGGCGGCGGCGTACAGAACATAAGGATGTACAGCGGCATGAATCTGGATCAGTGGCTCGAGGAGCTTGCCATTATCAGAGAGAGCAACAAATTTGGCAGCAAGGGACTGGTCATCGCAAATATAATGGCATCATCCCCATCCGAACTCGGGTATCTGGCAAAGAAGATGGAAAAAAGCGGTGCGGATGCCATAGAGCTGGGACTTGCATGCCCTATGGGCGAAGGCACTGAGATAATAGCCGGCAATGAAAAAAAGACTTTCGAATTCACAAAAGCAGCAGTCAGTGCGGTCGGCATACCTGTCATAGTCAAGCTGACGCAGAGCATGAACAATTTGCCGGGCATAGTAAGGTCGCTGGAAAAGGCCGGAGCTTCGGGTATAAGTGCCATCGATACGATGCGCTGCATACTGGACGTAGACATAAATACCGGCAAACCGGTGCTGCCTACATACGGCGGCTACTCAGGCGCACCTATAAGACCTATGGGCCTTGCTACGGTAGCCGGAGTTGCGCAGAGCACACACCTTCCGATAATAGGTATCGGCGGGATAGAAACATACAAGAATATTCTTGAGTATATCATGCTGGGTGCTTCCGCAGGAGGCGTAGGCACATCTGTGCTTCTGAACGGGTACGACAGGATAACCAGGATCCTGAGAGATCTGAAAGAATGGACGGATAAAAACAACGTGGATTCCATCGACGATATCAAAGGGATAAGCCTGAAAGAACTGAGATCCTTCGAGGAGATAAGAGTAGAAGCTAAATATGCAGTAATCGGGAAAGCCTGCGAAGATGAAAGCTGCAGCAGATGCGCAGACTGCTGCATATATGAAGCTGTGACTTTTTGCGGCGGAAAATTCAAAATAGATCCTGATACGTGTACAGGCTGCGGACTTTGCATGGAAGTATGCCCTGAAAGCAGGATCAGACTCAAATGGAGATGAAAGGATCTGATGATACAGCAGCTATAATTGTATGACAGCAGAGACACGGATGGGGAAATAACATACAAAGAGTTGATTTATGACGTTTATAAGGGTATAATAATTCTGTCGTATCAGCATATTATGCCGTTCGTTGCTGAGAAGACAGATCATTGTTTGCGGAAAACGTTTTCAAATGCTGCGTCATTAATTTCATAGAGTATGGCGGGATAGATATCAGGGGTTCTCTTGAATATACAGACTCATGTGTTTCTGAAAACTCTCTTTATCAGTGGTTTTGCGTGTACCGCCGCCGGAGATCGCAGATAAGAGTTAGCCTGTATGCATAAAAGCGAAACTCTGTGGATTTGTCAGAATTACGCAAGAGTGTGGCTTAGCCACCTTTTTTGTTTAGATAAGAATAAATAGTATCAGTGAGGAGAAAAGTATGCGGAACAGAAATATATACAGGGATCTGACGATAAACTGTATAGATGAATCTTATATCGGAAAAAAGCTTAAAGTCGCAGGATGGGTAGAAAACATACGCGATCACGGAGGCATATCTTTCATCGATCTGAGAGATATGTACGGTACACTGCAGATCGTTCTGCGGGATACGACTCTTCTCCGTGATATAAACAAAGAAGAGTGCATATCAATCTCCGGTCTGATAGAGAAACGTGACGAGGACACCTATAATCCGGAAATACCTACTGGTACCATAGAACTTGAAGCACAGACCATAGATATACTCGGCAGGGTATATGCCAGGCTGCCTTTCGATGTGGCTGCTTCGAGAGAAGTCCGGGAAGATGTCAGGCTGCGTTACCGCTATCTGGATCTGCGCAACAGCAATGTGAACGAGAGCATAATATTGAGATCCAGGGTTATAAATTTTCTGAGAGAGAAAATGCTGGAACTGGGATTCCTTGAGATACAGACACCTATACTCTGTGCTTCTTCTCCTGAAGGAGCACGGGATTATATAGTACCTTCAAGAAAATACAAGGGGAAATTCTATGCTCTGCCGCAGGCGCCGCAGCAGTACAAGCAGCTTCTGATGACATCGGGATTCGACAGATATTTCCAGATCGCACCGTGCTTCCGCGATGAGGACGCCCGCGCGGACAGAGCGCCGGGCGAGTTCTATCAGCTGGATTTCGAAATGAGTTTTGCCACTCAGGAGGATGTGTTCGCAGTAGGCGAAGAGATCCTGACGGAAACGTTCCGGCGTTTTGCTCCGGAAGGCAGTGTGATTACAGAAGCTCCGTATCCGGTCATCAGCTACAGGCAGGCTATGCTGGAATTCGGAACCGACAAGCCGGATCTGCGGAATCCTCTCAGGATCGCAGATGTGACTGATTTTTTTCAGAAATGTTCGTTCAGACCTTTTCACGGAAAGACAGTACGCGCGCTGAAAGTACATGCGGATATGTCGAAGGGCTTTCATGAAAAGCTGCTGAAATTCGCTCAGTCCATCGGAATGGGAGGACTGGGATATCTTGAAGTTTCAGATGATCTTTCGTATAAAGGGCCTATCGATAAATTCATTCCGGATGAACTCAAGAAGGAAATGCTCGATATAGCCGGTCTCAGGGCCGGGGATACTATCTTCTTCATCGCCGACAGGGAAAGCAGAGCGAATCTTTATGCAGGACAGATCCGGACGGAGCTGGGAGAAAAGCTGGGACTTATCGAAAAAAACGCTTACCGTTTCTGTTATATCAATGATTTTCCTATGTATGAGTTCAGTGAGGAAAGCAAAAAGATCGAATTCACCCATAATCCTTTCTCTATGCCACAGGGCGGGCTGGATGCCCTTAACAGCGGGGATCCTCTGGATATACTCGCATATCAGTACGACATCATATGCAACGGGATCGAATTGTCATCAGGTGCTGTCCGGAACCATGACATAAAGATAATGCTGAAGGCTTTCGAGATCGCAGGATATGATGAGGAAACACTGAGAAAAAAATTCGGAGCACTTTACAATGCATTCAAATACGGTGCGCCTCCCCATGCAGGCATGGCTCCCGGCGTGGACAGGATAATCATGCTTCTTCGCAATGAGGATAATATAAGAGAGGTGATCGCATTCCCTCTCAACGGCAATGCGCAGGATCTTATGTGCGGCGCGCCAGGCGAGGTGACGGAACAGCAGCTGAGGGAAACACATATAAAGATCAGGGAATGAGGATAATATCCGTTGAAATACAAGGAGGTCATATTATGTCAAATACTATTTCCGATGAAACCATCGAATATGTGGGAGCACTGGCAAAGATAGTGCTTTCCGACGATGAAAAAGAACAGGCAAAGAAGGACATGGCTGAAATGCTTGACTATATCGATATACTCGGGGAACTGGACACTTCTGAAGTAGAACCCATGAGCCATACGTTCTCCCTGTGCAATGTTTTCCGTGAAGACGTGGTGACGAACGGAGACGACAGGGAAAACATACTGAAGAATGCACCTGATACGAAAAACGGCATGTTCAGAGTACCCAGAACTTTTGATTAGGAGGTGCGGCGTATGGACATTCTGCATATGACTGTCGTTGAACTGGCATCAGGGATCAGAAAAAAGGAAATAACTGCTGTTCAGGCAGCAGAAGCTGTATTTGAACAGATAGAAAAACAGGACAGCATATATAACTGTTATATAACCGCAGACAGAGAAAGAGCAATGAAAAGGGCGCAGGAAGTACAGGACGGCATCGACAGAGGCGAACTGGACAGCAATGTTGCCGGAGTGCCGGTAGCTGTTAAAGATAATATGTGTACGGAAGGCATGCAGACTACATGCGCTTCAAAGATCCTCAGCGGTTTCGTCCCCACGTTTTCTTCCACCGCAGTACTGAACCTCGAAAAGGCCGGAGCTGTAGTGATCGGAAAGACCAATATGGACGAGTTCGCCATGGGATCGACTACCGAGACTTCTGCTTTCGGCGTGACACGGAACCCCTGGAACAGGAAACGTGTCCCCGGAGGATCATCAGGCGGTTCGGCAACTGCAGTAGCCAGGGAGGAATGTTACTTCGCCCTTGGTTCGGATACCGGCGGATCCATAAGACAGCCGGCGGCTTACTGCGGAGTGGTGGGAATGAAGCCGACATACGGCAGAGTATCCCGTTACGGACTGGTGGCGTACGGCTCTTCGCTGGATCAGATCGGGCCTATATGCAAAGATGTGACCGACTGCGCGGCCATACTCGAAATCATATCTTCACATGACGACAAAGATTCCACATCCATAGACAGGAAAGATACTGATTTTATGTCGGCCCTTGTCAGCGATGCGGAGAATATGAAAATAGGGCTCCCCAGGAGTTATTTCGGAGAAGGTCTGGACAGCAGTGTGAAAGATGCAGTAATGGAAGCAGCAGCGGTATATGAAAAAAACGGAGCTGTGGTAGAGGAATTCGATCTGGATTTCGTTAAATATGCGATACCGGCTTACTATACCATAGCATCGGCGGAAGCAAGCTCCAACCTTGAAAGATTCGACGGGACAAAATACGGTTATCAGTGCGCCGGCGGGGAAGAAAAGGGTCTCCATCAGATGTATAAGGAGACGCGTTCGGAAGGATTCGGTCCTGAGGTAAAACGACGGATCATGCTGGGCTCTTTCGTATTGTCCTCAGGATATTACGACGCTTATTATTTAAAGGCTCTGCGCGTGAAGGCGCTGATCAAAAAAGCATTCGACGAAGCGTTTGCACGATATGACGTGATCCTGGCGCCGGCGGCGCCGGCAACAGCGCCTCTGCTGGGCAGTTCCCTGTCCGATCCCATAAAGATGTATCTGAGCGATATTTACACGATCTCTCTTAACCTGGCAGGCCTGCCGGGACTTTCCATGCCCTGCGGCAGGGATGAAAATGGAATGCCGATAGGCATGCAGATCATAGGAGACCGTTATCAGGAAAAAAAGGTGATAAGGGCTGCTTATACATATGAGAAACTCAGGGGAAAATTCGCCATGGCAGCGGAAGAAGGGGGGAACGGAGAAAATGAATAAGCAGTATGAAACAGTGATAGGGCTGGAAGTACATGTTGAACTTGCTACGAAGACCAAGATATTCTGCGGCTGTTCCACATCTTTCGGTGACGAACCCAATACTCATACCTGCCCCGTATGCACAGGCATGCCGGGATCCCTGCCTGTACTGAACAAAAAAGTAGTGGAGCATGCGGTTGCAGTGGGACTGGCAACCAACTGCAGGATAACGCAGGACTGCAAATTCGACCGCAAAAATTATTTTTATCCCGACAACCCTCAGAACTACCAGATATCACAGCTTTATCTGCCTGTATGCAGGAACGGTTACGTTGAGACAGGATCAGGGGACACAGTCAGGAAAGTCGGCATCCATGAGATACATATGGAAGAGGACGCAGGAAAACTTGTCCATGATGAATGGGAAAACTGCACTCTTGTGGATTACAACCGGTCAGGGATACCTCTTATCGAGATAGTTTCGGAACCGGATATGAGAAACGCCGAAGAGGTCATAGAATATCTCGAGAAGCTCAGGATGATCATACAGTATCTGGGCTCTTCGGACTGCAAACTGCAGGAAGGATCCATGAGAGCCGATGTGAATCTGTCGGTACGCGAGAAAGGTGCTGAGCAATACGGTACACGTACTGAAATGAAAAATCTCAATTCATTCAAGGCCATCGCCCGTGCGATCAGGGGCGAGACTGAACGTCAGACCGATCTTCTGGAAAGCGGCGGCACCGTGATCCAGGAGACTAGGAGATGGGACGATGACAAAGAGCAGTCATATACCATGCGGAACAAAGAGGACGCTCAGGATTACCGGTATTTCCCAGACCCGGATCTGGTACCGGTGCGCATATCCGATGAATGGCTCGCCGAGATACGGGGAAGACAGCCCGAGTTCCGTACGGAAAAAATCGCAAGATATAAGAAAGAGTTCGGCATCCCGGACAGTGATATAGAGATGATCACAGCCACAAAACGCCTGGCGGATATTTTCGAGGAAGCCGTTGCTGTCTGCGGTCAGCCAAAAAAAGTATCGAACTGGCTGATGGTGGAAACCATGAGACTGCTGAAAGAAAACAGCATGGATGCTTCTGATATAAGATTCTCTCCTGAGAATCTGGCAAAACTCATAGATATGGTGGATAAGAAAATCATCAATATCAATACGGCAAAAAAGGTTTTCGAAGTGATGTTCGAATCAGATGAAGATCCGGAAGCTTATGTTAAAGAGAACGGACTCTCCATGAATGAAAACGAGGATGAACTGAAAAAAACGGTGGCAGACGTTCTCGGCGATAATCCTAGGGCTGTACAGGAATATAAGGAAGGAAAGGAAAAAGTCCTGGGATTCCTTATCGGGCAGTCCATGCAGAAACTGAAGGGAAAGGGCGATCCCGGCAGCATAAGGGAAATGATAAAAAAGATGATAGATTCCTGAACCTGTATCTTGCCGGCAGGCCTCATACAGCAGAAATCTTCGGTCAGAGGATATCGTTCAGCAGCGAGACTATTTTATCTGTATCTTCAGATCCGAGGCCGGAATAATTAATTATCAGAGAGTGTTCTACGGGTTTTTTCGGAGGCATGGAAAAATACTGGGACATGCAGGATATACGTATACCCCTTTGTTCAGCCTTTTTTACAAGCTCCGGACCGGAGACATCTGTGGAGACTTTGAGAAGGAAATCCAGTCCGGCTTCTTCTTCGGATATAGATACGCGGGAAGGATCATGTAGCTTATTCGTATGGTTGAAGCCAGACTTTTGGTAAAGCTGTTCATATAAATAACTTTTTCAGTCATATCTATACTTCGGAGAGCCGGTATCGGCTTCCCTGTGAGACGGAATTCCGAGTCATAATCGTCTTCAATTATATATCTGTTTTTTTCTTTCGCTGCCCAGCCAAGCAGCTCATAACGCCTGCCTGCAGGCATTACGATCCCGGTGGGATAATGATGGGAAGGGGATATATGCGCTATCTCGGCGCCGATATCTTCCAGACGGGATATCATGATGCCGGACCGGCCCAGAGGAGCGTAACGGCATTCTGCCCCGATGCTTTTGTATATCTGGTCGATTTTTCTGTAGCCTGGGTCTTCGAGGGCATAGATCCTGTCACGGCCCAGCAGCTGAATGATCAGACTGTAGAGATACTCGGTACCGGCTCCTATTATGATCTGCTGCGGTTCTGCGATTATATTGCGAAACTGCTTCAGATGACGGCGTATAGCTGTACGCAGTTCCATGATCCCCCCTGCAGGAGGATTCGTCATCAGTCCTTCGCTTTTTTCAGATATGATCTTACGCATAAGTTTTGCCCATACCGAAAACGGAAAACTTTCGGGTGCTGTCTTGTTGCTTACCAGGTCTGCCAGGTATGCTTTTCCGGCATCAGGCTGTCTGAATCCCGGCTGGCAGGCAACTGGCCGACGGTAAGACATACTGGGTATATCGGAAACGTAAAAGCCTTTTTTCGGTACGGAATAGATATAGCCTTCGGACTGCAGCTGGGCATAGGCATTTCCCACAGTAATGTTGCTTATGCCCAGATTTTTTGCGAAGCTTCCTTTTGAGGGCAGCCGGATCCCGCAGGCCAGAGCGCCTGACAGCATGTCGTTTTTTATACATTTATGTAGATGAATGTACAGGCTGTCTGACCCTGTATCGGCAAATGAATATGTCAGCATATTGTGATCTGTTTCTCTTTCTGACATTGCTGATATTAATCAAATTGGATATTTCAATATGGTCAATAATGATTATAATCAATGATATCGCTGATGTAAAGTCATAAAGGATCCCGGCGGATATCAGAGCTGCCGGAGGCGTTTCGAGGATGAGCGACTCCTGCGGATGCCGCGCTGATGATGCAGCTTGGTGCTGAAGGCGTTTTCGTAGGTTCGGGCATTTTTAAATCCGGAGATTCTGAAAAAAGGGCGGATGCAATAGTAAAAGCGGTAACGAATTTTACCGACGCCAAAATGATAGCTGGCCTGTCGCAGGGTCTGGGACAGGCCATGGTTGGGATAAATGAAAATGAAATAAAGATCATGATGGCAGAAAGGGGCATATGATATGCGGATCGCGGTATCGGCAGTACAGGGGGCTTTCATCGAACATGAACAGATGCTCAGAAAAATGGGGATAGATACGCTGAAACTGCGCAGCAGGGAAGATGCGGAAAAGCCTTTCGACGGTCTCATACTCCCGGGAGGGGAGAGTACGGTACAGGGAAAACTGCTTAAAGAACTGGGTATGTTCGATATAATAAAAGAAAAGATAAAAAATGGAATGCCGGTCCTTGCTACATGTGCAGGACTTATACTGCTGGCCGAGAAGATAACGAACGACAGTACTGTGTATTTCGGCACGCTGCCTGCGGCGGTGAAGAGAAACGCTTACGGCAGGCAGTAGGCAAGTTTCAGTTATGCGGCAGATTTCGGATCTCTGAAGGATTTTCCGATGGAATTCATAAGGGCTCCTTATGTGGAAAGGGTATACGGCGGGACGGAGATCCTGTCTGCAGCTGACGGGAAGATATATATGAACCAGACTGCTTTGTCTTTTCATCCCGAACTGACTGGAGATGACAGGATACACAGACTGTGTGGTAAAAAAAAATAGAACAGATCTCCTGCGCACGGAAATTCATTTGCTGCGTTTGCTTTTTATGTAGTCTTTGAAGTCCTGTATTTCGGTCAGTTCCTGTACAGTCCAGATCTCTTTTTCATATTCATACATCACAGGTTCGTCATCTGTGCCTTCGGGCCATCCGTAGATAGTGTTGGGATTGACATTATAGAGTTTGCATAATATTGCTACGGTATCCACATCCGGGCGGGATATCCCGTTTTCCCAGTTGGATATCGTAGTGTTTTTTATACCTGTTTTTTCAGCTACTTGTTTCTGTGTGAGATTCGCAGATTTTCTGGCTTTTTTGAGTTCTTTTCCTATATTCATGATATTTCTCCTTATGATTCAGATTTTAACCAAAAAATTTGGAATGTCAATAAAAATTCCAAGAAATTTGGGAAACGACCTTGACATCCAATAGAATTGGATATAATATGTCAATATATTCAATATAGTTGGAAAAAAGGGGTCGTCTATGGTCACTGCTGAAAGGATCCGCCTTATCATAGAAGAAAGCGGGATCAAACAACAAGAGATAGCCTTAAGGGCAGGATGGGATCCTGCGAAATTTGCTGAACTGCTCAACGGGAAAAGGCCTTTCAAAGCGGAGTATCTTCCGGCGATATGCGCTGCATTGAACCGTACGCCCGCGGATGTGATTGGATATGATCCATGCAGGAAAGGAGATGGTCGGCATTCGTGACATTAAGAGAAAAGGCCGAAAAGGATATATGACCGGAATATAAAACAGTGTGTTTGATAATAAAGGAGGATAGAATGAAAAAGGTATTTGCCGCTGTTACAGCAGCAGTTATTATGACGGCATGTCTGCCGGGAAATGTCTCTGCCGGGACCGGCACTCATGCGGGATATGAAATAAACGATATCGGCAGCTTCAGGGGATGCCTGCAGGAAGCCCGTGAAGACGACGGGAAGGTGAACGCTTCAGAGAAGAAGGATCTGCTGAAGGAAACAGATCCTGCCGTAGTAGCGGAATTCACTGAAGAAAAAATAGAAAAAGTTTTTGATGCGATAAATGAACTTGAGGAAGATGCAGCATCGATATCTGACAAAAAAACATATACTGAAAGAAACACCGTAGATCTGGGAGACGGATGCAGTGCGGTCATAGAGATCAAAGACGAAAAAGAGAAAAGCGTGCTGGATGTGCTGACCGGCATCCTGTCCCCTGTAGCATATGCCGGAAGCTATCAGTCAGACCCGATATGGAAAAATTACGGGAACAGATATTCCACTGCGGACGCTACCTTTGCTATAGGAATCGGTGTGGGCAGGATATGTCTTGAAAATCATTACAAACTTCATTCAGGAGGAATAACCGAAAGATACGGTATAGCCGATTCCTGGCTCGTAGGCACGGGTTCCGTGGATGACGACAGTCCGGTCATAACGGATAAATATGCGACAAAACCCGGAAAGTCCAATGTAAATATGCGATGTAAATTCAAGATACATGTAGTGATAGACAATATTCAGTCGTCAAGCAGCAGAACACTGAAAAGCACGATAAATTACCTTAAGATCAACAAAACGAAAAAAGAAATAAAAATACAGCACAAATGGGAATCAGTGTGAAGGAGGAGCATATGATAGATGTGATTTGGGGCAGCATGATGCCGCTGATATTCTGGCTGGTCAAGCTGGCGGTAATAATAACCGCAGCGGTAGTCGTTTATAAAAAACTTCGGCGAAAGCTCGATGATATAGAAAAAAAACTGTGTGAGGGGAACATTCACGGACAAAACGGGCATCCCGGGGCAGGAGTATGACGGAATATATTCAGATATGTCACATACTCTGATACGAGTCTGGATTCTTGTGCCATAAAGTATAAGGTCCTTGAGAAATATTTTCTCAAGGACCTTATACTGTGCATATGTACATCATTGTGATATAATCGCTTATCATAATGAAAAGTATGCAATGAACGGGCCTTATCCTTTCCTGCGTGTCAACGAGCAGCCTGTGTACATGTCAGTGCTCTGGGTCGCAGTCATCATGGGCGGTGCGTATCTTCTGGCGTGGCTGATACTTCTGGCCAGCAGAAGGTATTCGGGGATCACATCACCTGCGCGGGACCGTTGTTTACTTTGACTGTTGTTTTTATATATATAATTTTATATAATAGTTCCAGCAAAAATAATGAATGCGCATATTTACGGATATGATATATTTCGGGATAATGCCGGGAGCAGTCCGGACGGATCTGAGAGGAGACATATGGCACAGCTTTTTTATAAATACAGTACAATGAATGCCGGGAAATCCATAGAAGTAATAAAGGTGGCCTACAATTACGAAGAACGGGGGAAAAGAGTACTGGTGATGGTGCCGGCTGTGGACGAGAGACACGGCACGGGTGTCATAACCTCAAGAATAGGCGTTCAGAGAGAGGCCATACCAATTACCGACAGTACTAATATCCTTGATATCTTTATGAAAGAGAACGCAAGGGAACAGGTCGACTGCGTACTGATAGACGAGTGCCAGTTCCTGAGAAAACATCATGTGGAGGAACTGGTGGAAATAGTTGACAGCTGTGATGTGCCGGTGCTGGCTTTCGGGCTGAAAAACGATTTCCGGAATGAACTTTTCGAGGGATCGTATTATATGCTGGTATATGCGGATAAGATCGAAGAGATAAAGACCATATGCTGGTGCGGACGCAAAGCGACGATGGTGGCCAGAGTTTCCGACGGGAAAGTGATAAAAGAAGGCAAGCAGATAATGGTAGGCGGACTGGAAATGTATATACCGCTTTGCAGAAAGCACTATAACGACGGGCGCATAGGGCCGGATGTGAAAAAGAAAAAGTAGCTTTTCATCTGCAGCGACAGCCCTGATATGAACCGCGTCTTTTCATTTCGTTTGAAATACCGTTGAGAATGGTCCTTTTTTTATAGCTCCATTCAGGAGCGATGAGAAGCCGGCGGGGCACGTCCCCGGTGAGCCTGTGCATGGTGACTTCGGAAGGGATCGTTTCCAGAAGATCACAGACAAGACCGATATATTCCCCGGGCGAACCAAATGGTGTATATCCGGGATAAAGTTTTTCCATTGGAGAGCCTTTGACGACATTGAGCAGATGCAGCTTCAGGCCGAAGGGCTTCCTGCCACATACATATTTTACAGAATCGAACATATCTTTTCGGCTTTCTCCTGGAAGACCCAGAATAAGATGAGTCACTACGGGTATATCCAGCGCGGAGAGTTTTTCTGTTGCTTCATCATAGACTTTTAGAGGATAGCAGCGGTTCATTGCCTGGGCCGTCATTTCGTTTATAGTCTGAAGCCCGAGTTCCATCCAGAGAAATGTCTGCTCTTTAAGTTCGGCAAGAAGTGAAAGAACATCCGGCGGAAGGCAGTCGGGCCTTGTGGCTATGGCAAGGCCGACAACATTTTTATGTCCGAGGGCAGCCCGGTATTTTTGGCGAAGTTCCTCTGCAGGAGCATAGGTAGAAGTGTAGCTCTGAAAATATGCGATATATCTGGAGACGTCCGGCCATTTCCCTGACAGCAGTTTTATCTGGCCCGGTATATCACTGGAAAGTTCCCCGGATCCGTGCTCAGAACAAAAAGCACATCCGCCTTTGCCTTTGGCTCCGTCTCTGTTAGGACAGGTGAAGCCGCCGTCGATGGACAGTTTGACTGTTTTTCCTCCGAAGCGTCCGCGGAGATATTCTCCGACAGTATTTATGGTTCTGTTCTCTGATGCGTGTGTCATGATAAGGTGCATTTTTGCACAAAATAAAAGTTCAGTATAGTTATAAGCTTTATTATATGATATAATATTTTTTCAGCAAAGTGAAGAAAATTTTGCGAAAGGACAGGGACATGACAGACATCAAAAAGTCAAGACCTGCGGCGGATATGCTGGAATCCGTAGGGACCGGCCGCAGCAGATGCATGACCATGGACAATACGGAAAAGGAAAAAGCAAGGCCTTCCCTGCTGCTTCACAGCTGCTGCGGGCCCTGCAGCACTGCTGTGGTGGAACGGCTTGTTCCTGATTATGATATAACCATTTATTTTTTCAACCCCAATATAACCGAAGAAGAAGAATATAAAAGACGCATGGATTCCCAGAGAATATTTATAGCAGCGTATAATAATGATCCTGGTATCCCGTACAGAATTGGCTTCAAGGAGGGCCCTTACGACAGCAGAACTTTTTATGAAGCGGCTGCCGGCTTCAGTAATGAGCCCGAAGGGGGAAGAAGATGTCAGCAATGTTTCCTTCTTCGCATGGAAAAGACCGCTGAAACGGCAAAGATAATGGGCTTCGATTTTTTTGCTACTACACTGACAGTGAGTCCTCATAAGGACTATGATGCCATAAGCCATATAGGCCGCAGGCTGGCTTCGGTATACGGAGTCAGTTTTCTGGATGAGGATTTCAAGAAAAAGGGCGGATTTCAGAGAAGCGTAGAGTTATCAAAGAAATATAAACTGTACCGGCAGAATTACTGCGGGTGCGAGTATTCGAAATAGAAAACGAGGGAGAAAATGTCGAAAGTAATAGTGCCGGAAGGCTATACTCCCGTGATAGGTGTGATGGAAAGCCAGCGCGGGATTAAAAAAATAAAGGATTTTTTTCAGGATGAACTGGCATACGGACTGAATCTGAGAAGAGTATCAGCCCCTTTATTCGTTGCACCTGAAAGCGGGCTGAACGATAACCTCAACGGCGTTGAAAGACCTGTGGATTTTACCGTTAAAGACCTGAACGAGAAAAAAGTTGAAATAGTCCAGTCTCTTGCAAAATGGAAAAGGATGGCACTTGGCAAATATGCTATAGAGCCGGGGCATGGTATATACACGGATATGAATGCTATCAGAAGAGACGAAGATCTGGACAACCTGCATTCAGTGTATGTAGATCAGTGGGACTGGGAAAAAGTCATGACCAGAGAAGAAAGGACAGATGCTTTTCTTGAAGATACGGTGACCAGACTTTATAATGCACTGAAGAACCTGGGCGATTATGTGAACAGACTTTATCCGGAGATCAGGACGGCGATGCCTAATGAAATATTTTTTATAACCAGCCAGGAGCTTGAAGACATGTATCCTGACAGGACTCCCAAGGAGAGGGAAAATATAATAACCAGAGAAAAAAAAGCAGTTTTTGTAAAGAAAATAGGAGCAAAACTCAGATCCGGAGAAAAGCATGACGGAAGAGCGCCGGATTATGACGACTGGGAACTCAACGGCGATATAATTCTCTGGAACGATCTCCTTGACATGGCATATGAAGTTTCTTCCATGGGCATCAGAGTGGATGAAGAGTCCATGGCAAGACAGCTCAGGACCGAAGGGGCAGAGGACCGTATGGATCTTCCTTTCCATAAGGCAGTACTGAACCGGGAACTCCCATATACTATAGGGGGAGGAATAGGCCAGAGCAGACTCTGCATGTATTTCCTGAGAAAAGCACATATAGGAGAAGTACAGGTCTCGGTATGGCCGGATCCCATGGTGGAGGAATGCCGTAGAAACAACATATTCCTGCTTTGATTCGGGGAAAAATGAAATACGTAAATCTTGTGATCGACAATAGAAGCAACAGTACAGACACCTTCTACACCTATGGATGCGAAGATGAAAGCGTCCGTAAGGGTCAGAAGGTGTATGTGCCTTTTGCAAGAGGCAATAAGGTAAGGGAAGCTTATGTCTTTCAGGTGACGGACCGTCCTTCAGAAGAGATCCGCGGGCTGAAATACGTTGAGCATATAGACGAAGAGATATCCCTGACGGAGGAAATGATCGACACATGTATATGGATGAAGAAAAGATATCTCTGCAGATACATCGATGCGGTAAAGCTTTTTGCACCGGCTGGGAATGTTTCGAAAAGAGGTAAAAAACGGGAACCGCTGAAAGGACTGACCGGGGAAAAACAGGATATAGAAGAACTGACTGAAGAACAGCAGAAAGTACTGAAGATACTGAACAGGTCGGTTCTTGATGCAGACCGTGAGATATTTCTTCTGCACGGCGTCACCAGCAGCGGAAAGACCGAGATATACATGAGAGTGATAGCAGAATGTGTATCATGCGGTAAGACAGCGATCATGCTGGTCCCGGAGATATCTCTGACGAAACAGATAATAGACAGATTCATAGGACGTTTCGGCGCTGACAACATCGCAGTGCTTCACAGCCGGCTTTCTCCGGGAGAAAGGTTCGATGAATGGAAACGTATAAGAGACGGCAGGGCGAGGATCATAATAGGTGCACGCTCTGCTGTGTTTGCGCCTGCATCAGATATAGGCGCGGTCATAATGGACGAAGAACATGAGACTACATACAAGTCGGACATGACGCCCAAATATGATACAGTGGATGTGGCTGTGAAGAGAGCCCGTCTGCAGAAGGCTTCTGTGATACTGGGCAGTGCGACTCCCTCGGTGGTATCATATTTCAGAAGTGAAAACGGGATATACAGGCGACTTATCCTGAAAGAAAGATACAACAGGGTGCCGCTGCCGGTGGTGGATACTGTGGATATGAGAGAGGAACTTAAGGCTGGCAACCGTTCGGTATTCAGCAGACAGCTGTATGAGACCATGAGAGAAACTCTTGCTTCAGGACAGCAGGTCATACTTTTTCTTAACCGAAGGGGATATTCCACATTCATATCCTGCCGGGAATGCGGCTATGTGATGAAATGTCCTGAGTGCGGTATATCGCTGACATATCATAAGAGCAGGAACAGAGGGATATGCCATTACTGCGGACGCGAGCAGGAACTGCCGCAGCTTTGCCCTTCCTGCGGCAGCAGGTACATAAAATATTTCGGCACAGGCACAGAAAAAGTAGAAGAAGAGACAGCTTTGCTTTTTCCTGGACATACTTTCGAAAGGCTGGACATGGATACGACAAGAAAAAAAGGATCCGTATCCAGGATACTGGGAGCTTTTGAAAAGGGCCGCACAGATATACTGATAGGGACCCAGATGGTAGCCAAAGGACTGGATTTCAGGAATGTCGGTCTGGTAGGGATAATATCCGCCGATGTGACTCTTAATATACCGGATTTCAGATCACCGGAAAGGACTTTTCAGCTCATAACTCAGGCTGCCGGAAGAGCCGGCAGAGGCGATAAGCCGGGAAGAGTGGTCATACAGACTTATACTCCGGAAAATTATGCCGTTAAAGCGGCGGCTGAACAGGATTATGAAAGATTTTACAGTACTGAGATCAAAATGAGAGAATATATGGGATATCCGCCGTATTCGGATTTTATCCAGATAACTGTGGATGCAAAAGAGAAAGAGAATGCCGCAGAGGGTGCGGGGTATTGCGCAAAGCTGCTCGCAGGCATGCTGGGTAATGAAGAAAAAGAAAACCTTTTTCCGCCTCAGGAAATCGTGTCAGGAAGCAAAAAGAAAAATTTCAGGCAGTATATGCTGCTGAAATGTCCGACCGGAAAAAGAAAAAAATATATGGAGATGCTTGAAACTGTTAAAAACAGTATAATAAAGGATAAAAGCAAAAAGTATGATATGGCTGTTGACGTCAATCCGTACAGCCTTTGGAGGAGTTGAAATGGCATTACGCAACATATTGCAAGAGGGTGATGATGCACTCAGAAAAACGAGCCGCGAGGTTTCTGAGATAAACGACAGGATAAAAATGATCCTGGATGACATGAAGGAAACGATGGTAGAAGGAAACGGCGTGGGTCTTGCTGCGCCACAGGTGGGCATACTCAGGAGGATGTTCGTGGCTATGCCCGACACAGAAGCTGAGTCGCCGGAGATAATGGATTTTATAAATCCTGAGATAATGGAAACTGAAGGAGAACAGGAGGGAGAGGAAGGCTGCCTGAGCGTTCCGGGATATGCGGGGACAGTCAAAAGACCTGCAAAATTAAGGATAAAATTCACCGATCGTGACGGCAGGGAACAGATACGTGATTTTGAAGATCACGGCGCTGTAGTTATCTGTCATGAATACGACCATCTTGACGGTATACTTTATACAGACAAGGCATACGATGTCCGTGCGATAGGTATGCCGGAAGATACTGAAGAGGAAAAATGATGAAGATAGTATATATGGGTACTCCGGATTTTGCGGTGCCTGCTCTCGGGAGCATATCCGAGGCGGGACATGAGATCTGCTGTGTGGTAAGCCAGCCGGATTCTGCAAAAGGAAGAGGCAAAAAAGTCGCCTTTACTCCGGTGAAGAAAAAAGCTCTGGAGCTGGGACTGCATGTGCTGCAGCCGGATACGATAAAAAACAACAGCGATTTTCTTGCTGAGCTCAGGAAATACCGGCCGGATGTTATCGTGATAGCAGCTTACGGCCGGATCCTGAGGAAAGATATACTGGATATACCCAGGCTTGGATGTATAAACATACATGCGTCACTGCTGCCACGGTTCCGCGGTGCGGCTCCTATACAAAGAGCCATAATAGAAGGCGATGAATATACCGGCGTCACTATAATGATGGTGGAAGAAGGACTGGATACCGGAGATATGCTGGCTGTCAGAAAAACGAAGGTGGATCGGAAAACAGCGGCGTTCCTGCATGATGAGCTTGCGGAGACCGGCGCAGAGCTCATAGTCGATGTCCTGAGAGATATCGAAAGCGGCAGCACAGTCAGGACACCCCAGGACAACAGTCTTTCCACATATGCACCCATGATATCCAAAAAAGACGGGGAGATCGATTTTTCTATGAGCGCTGCTGAGATAGAGAGGCGTATAAGGGCTTATGACCCGTGGCCCGGAGCGTACACTTATTATAAAGGCGAGCTCCTGAAAATATGGGATGCTGATGTTTTTGAAAGAAATAACATCGAATATTGGGGAAGGCATCCGGGCGGGAAACCGGGTACAGTGTTCGCTGCTTCGGCAGACGGAATAGGGATAACTGCTGCCGAAGGATATCTTATGGTGAAGGCCCTGCAGCTGCCCGGAAAGAAAAAAATGTCCGCCGGTGATTTTCTGAAAGGCAACAGCATTGAAATCATGACTGTTTTAGGGTAAAATATAAAACAGTGTTACGGAGGACTGGATATGTATTTCGGGATATTCGATCCGACGATCATTTTGCTCATACCGGCGGTGATACTGGCATTCGCCGCTCAGGCAAAAGTGAAGTCGGCTTATAATAATTATTCGAGAGTAAGAAACAGAAAGGGCATAACAGGAGCCCAGGCGGCCAGAAGTATACTGGATGCCAATGGGCTGGAAAATGTAAAAATAAGCGTGTCTCAGGGAAGACTGTCGGATCATTATGACCCGAGGAAAAAAGTCATGAAGCTTTCTCCTGAGGTATACAACGACGCGTCGTTAGCTTCGGTGGCTATCGCCGCTCATGAATCAGGCCATGCGATACAGCACGGACAGGGATATGTGCCTCTGACTTTGAGGAACGTTATAGCTGTGCCGGTAAGCGTGATATCATGGGCTTCGTGGCCGCTGCTGATAATAGGCATATTTGTTATCCAGGCAGGAAATTATTATCAGGGAAACCTTATATTTGACATAGGAGTGTTTGCATTCGCAGGAGTCGTCCTTTTTCATGCCATCACCCTGCCGGTGGAATTCAATGCAAGCAGAAGAGCGACAGTCCAGCTGGAAGAACAGGGGATACTTTTGCCCGAAGAGACAGGTGCGGCGAAGAAGGTTCTTTCTGCCGCTGCCATGACTTATGTGGCAGCACTGGCCGTTGCTGTTGCCAATCTGCTTAGGATACTTGTGATAAGGGGAAGAAACTGATGGATATGAACAGAAAAACAGCATACTATACTTTGATGGATGTGGAAACGAAAAAGGCGTATTCCAATATCGTGCTGAATCACCATATAATATGCAGGAAACCTTCATCTCCCGCTTTTGTAAGGGAACTTGTATACGGCGTGCTGGAAAACAAGATGCTGCTGGATTATGTGATAGATAAACTGGCGGATCAGGGAATAGAAAAAATAAAGACCAGCGATCTTATCATACTGAGGATGGGCATATATCAGCTTGCCAAGATGGACTCTGTGCCGGAATACGCAGCAGTGAACGAGAGCGTCAATCTGGCAAAGAGATTCGCCAGGGGAAGAGACAAATTCATCAATGGTGTCCTGAGATCATATATAAGAGACAGATACAGCATAAAACTTCCCGACAGATCGGAAGACGAAATAAGATATCTCTCAATAAAGTATTCATATGAACCCTGGATAATAGAATTATGGCGTGAAACATATGAAAACATGGATTTTGTCGAAGAACTTCTGAAGGCTGGCAACGAGACTGCAGATCTGACTATCAGGATCAACTGGCTCAGGGTCATGAAGACCGATCTGATCAGAGATCTCGAAAGAAGAGGGTTTCAGGTCAGAGAGGGGAAACACAGCAGAAACGCTCTTTATGTACGCGGAGAAAACCTGCTTGAAACGGAATTCTACAGAAACGGTATGTTTTCGGTGCAGGACGAGGCTTCCCAGATGGTAGCCCAGATGACGGATCCTGAACACGGGGACATAGTTATGGATGTGTGTGCTGCTCCCGGGGGAAAGAGTCTTGCTATAGCAGAGCGGATGAATAACAACGGGATCGTCATGGCCTCGGATATATATAAAAGAAAACTCGATATCGTCGAAAGGGAAGCCGGAAGGCTGGGGATAAACATAATACAGACAAAGACCTGGGATGCCACCAAGGTTGATTCTTCCATGATCGGCAGAGCAGACAAGGTTCTTGTTGATGCTCCGTGTTCGGGCCTTGGAGTCATAAGAAGAAAACCGGAGATAAAATATAAAAAGAAGACTAAGGAAATACTGGGACTCCCGATAAAGCAGATGGCTATACTTTCGGCTTCGGCCAGCTATGTGAAACCGGGCGGCAGGCTGATATACTGCACCTGTACCGTAAATCCATACGAGAACGAACGTATCGTCAGCGATTTCATGAGAAAAGACCCGGCTTTCAGTGTGGAAAACACCGTTCAGTTGCTGCCTAACATAGACGGCACTGACGGATTTTACATATGCAAGATGAAAAAGTCCGATGACCTGGTCGAAAAATAAATACCGCAGATGAGGTATCTTATGATACAGATTGGATTCAAAAGCAGCAAAGGCATAAAAAGAAGCAACAATGAAGATGCATGTTTCGTAATGCCGAGAGAAAAAGTATACATCGTTGCAGACGGAGTAGGCGGCAATAATGCCGGTGAGCTGGCCAGCAGGACAGCGGTGACTTTTGTTGCGGATTATATAAAGGACAATCCTTTTTCTGATATTTCAGGAGATGATGCTCTGGGAAATCATATGCGGACATGCGTTGAAGAAGCTAACCGCAGAGTATTTGCGCTGGCACAGAAGCATGAGGAGAACAAAGGCATGGCTACCACTCTGGTCATATGCCATATAAGAGACGGCAAGGCATATATCGTCAATGTGGGCGACAGCCGGGCTTATGTTTTCAGGGGCGGCGAACTGTTTCAGATAACAGAGGATCATACATATGTCAATTCCCTAATAAAGATGGGAGTGATAACCGAGGCTGAAGCCAGGGATCATCAGAAAGGGCATATGATAACAAGAGCACTGGGTGCAGAGGAGACTATAGAAGCGGATTTCTATCAGACTGATATCCGGGGAGGCGACGTTATGCTTCTGTGCACCGACGGACTTTACGGAGAAATGAAGAGTGACAGGATAGCCAGAATAATGAAAAAGGAAGAAAACATGTCTGCTCTGGCGGAGACTTTGATCAGCGAGGCCAATAAGGCCGGAGGCAGAGACAATATAACAGTTATATGTATTAAAATAAACGGAGGAGAACAGAATGAGCAGTAAAGTGATCGCCGGAAGGTATGAGCTGCTGGAAAAGATAGGCGACGGAGGCATGGCTGTCGTTTATAAGGCAAAGTGCAGATTGCTCAATCGTTTCGTCGCAGTCAAGATCCTTAAGCCTGAATTTGTGAAAGATGCAAAATTCGTCGAAAATTTCAGGAAAGAATCACATGCGGCTGCAAGCCTTTCTCATCCGAACATCGTAAATGTCTATGATGTCGGTAAAGAGGGAAATATAAATTACATAGTTATGGAGCTGGTCGACGGCAAAGCGCTCAGCGAAGTGATAAAGGAAGAAGCACCTCTGGATTATAAAAGGGTCATAGAGATCACTAAGCAGATCGCTTCGGGGCTTTCTGCTGCTCATAAACATAATATCATACACAGAGATGTCAAGCCGCATAATATACTGATGACCAAAGACGGCATAGCAAAAATTACCGATTTCGGTATCGCAAAGGCTGTGAGCGATACAACTGTCGTAGGCAGCACATCAGAGACTATAATGGGATCGGTCCATTATTTTTCTCCGGAGCAGGCGCGGGGCGGATATGTAGACGAAAAGTCAGATATCTATTCGCTGGGGATCGTGATGTATGAGATGCTGACAGGCAAAGTGCCTTTTGACGGAGAAAATCCTGTCAGCGTTGCACTTATGCATATAAACAACGAGATGACACCGCCTTCACAGCTGGTGCCGGGCATACCTCCCAGGCTGGAACAGATAGTCATGAAGGCAACTGACAAATATCAGTCGAACAGATTCGCTTCAGCGGATGAAATGGTAGAAGAACTCAATAATATAGAATTCGTTTCAAGGATAGTAGGGCCTTCAGCTGTCAACGGGGCAGCGGACAATGCTTCTGATGAGAAGGCAGAAGAACTGCGTAAGAAAGTGGCCAAGACAGATAAAAAAAAGAGCAAAAAGAAACTTATACTAATAATCGCCCTGATAATCGCGCTTCTTGCAGCCCTTACAGCGCTGGGCTTTGCTACCGGGATAATAGGTAGCGGAAACGTCAGGGTGCCGGATCTAAGAGGCATGACTTATAAAGAGGCTAAGGCTACATTGGAAGAGAAAGGACTGAAAGCGGAAAAGGGAGATTATGTATACAGCTCAAAATATGATAAAGGCAAAGTTGTATCTTCTGATCCGAAACAGTATAAAAGGGTGAAAAAAAATTCTGTTGTTACGGTGAATATATCCAATGGCGATGAAGAAGGAACGATACCGAATCTTGTAGGCAAGAGCAAGTCCGAAGCAGAATCGCTCATAAAAGAATATGGTTTCAAAGTAGGTGATGTAACTACCGAGGCCAGCAGCGAAGATAAGGATACAGTTATAGATCAGGATCCTGGGGCCGGGGAAGAAGCCGCGTCAGGTGATTATATCGACTTGGTCCTCAGTGACGGTTCAAAGAAAGACGAAGGCGAAGTACCCAGTCTTTTAGGGAAAAGCCTTTCTTCCGCAAAGAGTGCCATAACAAGTGCAGGTTTTAAGGTGGGCACTGTCACATATGGCAACAGTGATTCATATTCAAAGGGAGAAGTGATGTGGCAGCAGTATGAGGCCGGCGCTGATCTTAAAAAAGGCTCTTCTATAGATATAAAAGTCAGCAATGGAAACAGTTCCTCCACAATATCTATGTACGTAAGCTATTCGAAAGCAGAGAACGAAGTATTTTACATGACCGTAACTGTATCGGATGATAACGGGACAAGGACAGTGATATCAAATAAACAGCGAAAGAAGAGCGACAGCGGCGAGACAATAGAAGTAACAGGAACAGGCAGCGGCACTGTGACGGTCATATTTGACGGTGAGACAGTTATGACGAAACATGTAACCTTTTGATCGGAGCACCTGTTTATATGAAGGGGATCATAATCAAAGGCATATCAGGATTTTATTATGTGAAATGCGGGGAGAATATATACAGATGCAGGGCCAGAGGCATATTCAAAAAAGACAGGTTCGTTCCTCTGACAGGTGATGAAGTGGATATCACGCCCGGCACAGACTGTGACGGCATGATCGAAAAATTTTACGAAAGAAAAAATTTTTTCGTAAGGCCGCCTGTCGCCAATGCTGATATACTGGTCGCTGTGGTATCTGTGGCGGCTCCTGAGCCGGACATTTTCCTGATCGACAGGCTTCTTGCGGCTGCGGAAAAAAACGGTATGGATTCTCTGATATGTATAAATAAAACAGATCTGGGCTCAGAGGAAGATGCGGAAAAAATCAGAGATATATATCAGGGGATATATCCGATAGCTGCAGTCTGCGGACTTACAGGAATCGGCATAGACAGGATGACGGCATATATCAGGGATAAAAAAGCTGTTCTGACCGGACCTTCCGGAGCGGGCAAATCCACTATACTGAACAGGCTCAAGCCTGATGCAGGTGCCGCTACGGGCAGCATCAGCCCCAGGACAAAGCACGGCCGCCATACGACCAGGCATGTGGAACTTTTTCAGACGGATCACGGCGGAATGATATTCGATACTCCCGGGTTCACTTCCTTTGAAGCAGTGGATACGGACAGCGCAGATCTTCAGTTTCTTTATCCTGAGATCCGGGATTTCCCCGGTGCCTGCAGATATGCGGACTGCATGCATATATCCGAACCGGGCTGCCGGATAATAAAAGCCGTAGACGACGGTCATATAAAAAGCAGCAGATATGATTCATACCTGAGGCAGTATGAAGAAATAAACAGCAGGAACAGATACAGACACGACACGGAAAGGAAATGATATGGTCAGACTTGCGCCTTCGATTTTGTCGGCGGATTTTTCAAAACTGGGGGAAGAAGCAGCAGCGGCGGCACGGGGCGGTGCCGATCTTCTGCATATCGATGTTATGGACGGACATTTCGTACCGAATATAAGTTATGGATCTGCGGTGATGAAGAGCCTTCTGGGAAAGACGGAAGTCCCCTTTGATGTCCATCTTATGATAGAAGAGCCGGACAGATATATGGAAGATTTCATGACTGACATGACAGCATATATCACTGTGCATCAGGAGACTTGCCCGGATCTTCCCGGGACTCTGAAAAGGATCCGTGCCATTGGTGCCGGAGCAGGGGTCGCGATCAATCCGGAGACACCTGCGGACAGTATATTCGATGTATTTGATCAGGTCGACATGGTACTTATAATGTCGGTGCATCCCGGATTCGGAGGACAGAAGTTCATACCGGATGTTTTGAAAAAGGCCGTACAGATAGCTGAAGCGAGGGAAAAGAACGGTTTTGACTTCAATATAGAGATGGATGGCGGCATAACAGCAGAGAATGTAAAAAAAGTGATTAGCTCCGGTGTGGAAATAGTGGTGGCAGGGTCATCGGTATTCGGCAGCGGTGATATAGAGAGGGCTGTGAGAAAATTCATTGATATCATACACGGAGGTAATCGAATTGAGGACAGATAAAGCAGCGGGCAGGGCCGCCGTAAAAAAGAATAGCAGGAAAAAACTGATCATAGCGCTCATAATCATAGCCGTGATCCTTGCGCTTCTGGCCGGAACGGCGGCATTCGCATATCACTTCCTTATAAAAAAATTCGGCAAAATGGAATATACGGATCTCAGCGGAAAGGATTTCGGCATAGACCCGGGTGTGGAGAAACAGCTGAAAGGCTACAGGAACATACTGCTCATAGGGCTGGATACCAGAACGGGCGAGTCCGAATCGTATTCGAGATCTGATGCAATAATCATAGCTACGATCAATAAAGAAACAGGGAAGATAACACTTACGTCAGTATACAGGGATACGATGCTGGATATTGATGAAGACGGTGAACATAAGCTGGACAAAGTGACCCGTGCGTATATGTACGGCGGCCCCCTGTCGCTTATGAGAACACTGAACAGAAATATGGATCTCAATATAAAGGAATATATCAAAGTGAACTGGCAGACAGTGGCGGATGTGACCGATGCTATGGGAGGGCTTAAGCTGAATGTCAAGGATTATGAGATCGATGAGATGAATAAATACATCAAGAGTACCAATAAGACTCTTCACGGAAATAAAACGAAGATCAAGAAAGCGGGCTGGCAGACTCTGAACGGCATACAGACGGTCACATACTGCAGGATAAGAAAAGTAGGAAACGGCGATTATGAAAGAAGCGAAAGGATGCGGCGCACACTAAAGGCTGCGTTCAAGAAGGCAAAGACCATGAAACTCAGCGAACTTAACGATATAGCCAATGCCACCCTGCCGGAGATAGGAACCGATATTTCTGCTGAATCCATGACAAAGATGGCAATAAAGGCTTTTGATTACAAGCTGGGCAAAAATTACGGATGGCCTTACGATGTCACTGCTGCCATAGTGGACGGTGTCTGGTATGGCCCTCCGGTGACGCTGGAGAGCAACGTCAAAGAGCTCCACGGGAAGCTTTTCAAACAGAAAGATTATGCACCTTCTGACAAGGTTCAGCAAATAAGCAACAGGATCAAAGAAGAGATAGGAGAAAACTGATATCCATGGAGTTCATAAAGATAATAAAAGAGCATATACATTGGCGGCAGCAGATATTCAAGCTGGCAAAAGCGGATATAATAAAGACATACAGCGGGTCTGCGCTCGGATGGTCATGGGCGATAATAAAGCCGTCGGTGACCATATTCGTATTCTGGTTCGCTTTTTCCGTAGGCCTGAAATCCAGCGGACCTCACGGCTATTCATTTTTTATATGGCTTATAGCAGGTATGGTAGCATGGTTCTATATAAGCGACATGTGGAACCAGGGATCCGGATCCATGCGCAGATACAGTTATCTGATAACAAAAATGAAATTTCCGATATCCACGATACCGACTTTTGTGAGCCTTTCAAAATTCATAGTGCATCTGGCGCTGCTGGCAATAACCATACTTCTGTATGTCATGGCAGGACATACGGTGGATAAGTATTTTATACAGCTGCCGTTTTACATGCTTCTGATGTTCCTCATGGGCACGGGGTGGGGGATGTTCTCATCAGTGCTTTCGGCTATGAGCAAGGATTTTCTGAATTTAGTCCATTCTTTCAGTACGGCGGTGTTCTGGCTTTCGGCCATAATGTGGGACGCCAACAGACCGGGTTTGCCAGAAAAAGTACATTATTTTCTCATGATCAATCCGGTCACATATATAGTGTCAGGATACAGAGACTGTTTTATCTATGACAAATGGTTTTTCGACCAGCCTTTGACGCTTGGGATATTCCTGGCCGAGCTGGTGATAATGTGGACTGCGGCCATATGGGTTTACAACAAGCTGAAAGAAGATCTGCCGGATGTTTTATAGGAGAAAAGTTTTATGGAAAAGACAGTTATCGAATTCAAGAATGTAACAAAAAAATACAAACTCTTCAAAAACGACAAGAAACGTCTTATGTCGGTATTTAACAAGAAAATAAAATATAAAGAAAAAAAAGCCGTGGACGATGTTTCTTTCAGTATAAACAGGGGAGAATCCGTAGCGCTTTTCGGAAAGAACGGCGCCGGGAAATCTACGATACTCAAGATCATAACAGGAGTAACATATCCTACAGAAGGAGAAGTGACCGTGGACGGGAGGGTCAGCGCACTGCTGGAACTTACTTCGGGATTCGACATGGACTTCACAGGAAGGGAAAATATTTTTCTGAAGGGGCAGCTTATGGGGCTGAAAAATTCAGAGATAAAACTGATAGAGAAAACCATAATCGAATTCGCAGAGCTGGGAGACTATATAGATCAGCCTATAAGGACATATTCCAGCGGAATGAAAGCAAGGCTGGGATTTGCCATAAACGCAAACATCAAACCGGAGATACTCATCGTGGATGAAGCGCTCAGCGTAGGCGACGCGGCTTTCAGAAAGAAATGCGTAGCCAAGGTAAACGAGATAATGAAATCTGAAGACCTGACACTGCTTTTCGTGACTCATTCCGCCGGTGATGCCAAAGAATTCTGCAAGCGCGGCATAGTACTGAAAAGCGGAAAGATGATATACGACTCGGATATAGATTCTGCTGTCGAGGTATATAAAGACAGCATAGCATAGAGGGAGAAAAAATGGGCAAAAAAATTGCGCTGCTTGTTATTTTCGGGGGGATCTCATCAGAGCATGAGGTTTCCTGCAGTTCCGCAGCATCGATACTTGACAGGATCGATACGAAGAAATATGAGATCCATAAAATCGGCATAACAAAGACAGGAAAATGGCTCCTGACGAAAGCGGATACTCAATTTATAGCTTCAGGCGCCTGGGAGGATGCACCGGACAACATGATGGCTGCAGTTTCGCCGGACAGGAGCGTGGGCGGCATATGTACGGAGAGCGGCGAGGTCATAAGGATCGACTGTGTTTTCCCTGTGCTTCACGGGAAATATGGCGAGGATGGTACGCTTCAGGGACTTCTCGAAATTGCCGGACTGCCTTTTGTGGGTTCCGGAACACTTGCTTCCGCCTGCTGTATGGATAAGGTCGTAACTAAAATACTGGTGGAAGGACTTGGTGTCCGTCAGCCGAAGTATTTTACTGCAGAACGTGATGATTTCATGAAAAGACCGGCAGAAACGGCGGCTGACGTCGAGGATGCTATGGGACATGAATATCCGCTGTTTGTAAAACCGGCAAATGCAGGTTCCTCTGTAGGTATTTCAAAGGTGAATGATATCAAGGAGCTGATCTCCGGCATGCGGGAAGCTGCTGCTGAGGATCATAAGATGATCGTCGAAGAAACTATAACGGGCAGGGAGATGGAAGTCGCAGTGCTGGGAAACAAGTCGCCCGCTGCGTCGGCAATAGGCGAGATCATGGCTGCTAACGAATTCTATGATTATGATGCAAAGTATACGAATGAAAAATCGCGTACGGAGATAGTTACGGATATTTCTTCGGAGAAAAGCCTTGAAATGCGTACAGCGGCAGTGGACATATACAGTACTCTGGGCTGCAGGGGCATGGCTCGGGTGGATTTTTTCCTTACGGAGGATAAAGAGGTCGTTTTCAGCGAAGTCAACACCATACCCGGGTTCACGAAGATAAGCATGTATCCTAAATTGTGGACAGCTGCCGGCCTGGAATACGGCGATCTTATAGATAAACTGATAGATCTGGCAATGGAAGATAATTAAGAGAGGAAGAGACCATGTCGAAAGAGAAAATAAATTTCAGCAGCGAGGAAGTCAGAAAAAAATACAGACACACCACTTCTCATATACTGGCGCAGGCTGTGAAAAAACTGTGGCCCGAGGCCAAGCTGGCCATAGGGCCGGCCATAGAGAATGGCTTTTATTACGATTTTGATCTTGAACATAAATTCACGGATGATGATCTCAAGAAGATAACAAGAGAGATGAAGAAAGTGATCCAGGCGGGGTCCCCTCTGGAAAGATTCGAACTTTCCCGGCCGGAAGCCATAAAAATGATGAAAGACAGGGGCGAAGACTACAAGGTAGAACTGATAGAGGATCTGCCTGAAGATGAAGTGCTTTCGTTCTACAGACAGGGAGACTTTATAGATCTGTGCGCAGGTCCTCATATGGAAAAGACCAGCCAGATAAAAGCGGTAAAGCTTACAAGCGTAGCAGGGGCATACTGGCGCGGCGATTCCGACAGAAAGATGCTTCAGAGGATATACGGCACATCTTTTCCAAGTCAGGAAGAGCTTGACGAATATCTGAAGATACTGGAAGAGGCAAAGAAAAGGGATCACAGAAAGATCGGCAGGGAAATGGATCTGTTCGCTATTTATGAGGAAGGACCCGGATTCCCGTTTTTCCTTCCCAACGGAATGATAATACGGAACGAACTTGAACAATTCTGGCGTGAAGAACACAGCAGAAGAGGATATGAGGAAATAAAGACTCCGCTTATATTGAATGTGGATCTGTGGCACACCTCAGGGCACTGGGATCATTATAAAGACAATATGTACTTTACGAAGATAGATGATGATGATTATGCGATAAAACCCATGAACTGCCCCGGAGCCATGCTGGTATACAACAGAGCGATACATTCTTACAGAGAACTGCCTATAAGAATGGGCGAGCTTGGACAGGTACACAGGCATGAGCTGTCCGGCGCTCTTCACGGGCTTATGAGAGTCAGGACTTTTACTCAGGATGATGCCCATATCTTTATGCTGCCTGAGCAGATAAAGGATGAGATAAAAAGCGTCATCGATCTTATAGATCATGTATACGGACTTTTCGGATTCAAATATCATATAGAGCTTTCAACCAAACCTGAGGATTCCATGGGCACCGATGAGGAATGGGAAAGGGCTACAGCAGCACTGAGAGAATCCATGGAAGAAAAAGGACTGGAATACACTGTCAATGAAGGTGACGGAGCCTTTTACGGACCTAAACTGGATTTTCATCTTGAGGATTCGATCGGACGTACATGGCAGTGCGGCACCATACAGCTGGATTTCCAGATGCCTCAGAGGTTCGATGCGAACTATATAGGCAGCGACGGCGCGAAGCACAGACCTGCGATGATACACAGAGTGGTCTTCGGTTCCATCGAGAGATTCATCGCTATACTGACGGAGCATTTCGCAGGCAAATTCCCGCTGTGGCTTGCACCGGTTCAGGCAAGACTTCTGACGGTTACTGAAGACTTTGCCGACTATGCACAGGAGACAGCAGAAAAACTTAGAGATGCAGGACTGCGGGCAGAGGTCGACGTGAGGAACGAAAAGATAGGATACAAACTCAGAGAGGCACGGAACCAGAGAGTCTCATATATGTGTGTCATAGGTGAAAGAGAAAAAGAGGCACAGACTCTTTCCGTAAGATCCGGCAAGGAGGGAGAACTTGGCGTCATGTCTGTGGATGAGTTCACCGAAAGACTTCTCAAAGAAGTTCGCGAGAAGACCATATGAAAAAGAAAAACGAAAACAGCAGATGGAGAGAAGGAGTGTATCTGTGCACCTGCGAAAGCAGCCTGCAGGCTGATATAATCGAATCCAAGCTGCGCAGCGAAGGCATACCCTGCCTCAAAAAATATAAGGGCGCATCCAATTTCATAGAAATAGCCATGGGGAACTCCACGGCTTTTCCTATAGATATCTATGTGAGGGAAGAAACTTTGGATGCGGCAAGGGATATCATAATCCCGGTACCTATTGACGATGATTTTGAAGAGGAATGATTTCTGCGCAGATATATAATACAGCAGGATATCGTTGAAATATCTGTGCCGGGATCTGTGTTTAAGATCATATGGACGCTGACAAGGGAAAAGTCTTGACAGCGTATTTTTTATATGTTAAATTGGACAAGGTGTCAAGCTTTTATGCTTGAACCATGGAGGACTCGGATGTATGATGAAATTGCCAGGATGAGTCTGCTTTATGATTTTTACAGTCAGCTCCTGAGCTGCAGGCAAAGGGATGTGATAAGGCTTTATCACGGCGAAAATCTTTCTCTTTCTGAGATCGCGCAGGAATTCGGGATCAGCCGGCAGGCTGTTCACGACACTTTGAAGAAAGGCGAAAAGGCTCTGGACGCATATGAGGAGAAACTGGGCCTTGTCGAAAGATTCTTAAGATCAAGCAAGGCACTAAGGCAGATAGAGAATGACATAGATAAGCTTATATCCGAAAACAGCAGTGACAGTCAGCTTGCCTGCAGACTGTCAGATATAAAGAAAGTTATAGAGGATATCGACGAACAGGGGGAAGAAAATGGCATTTGAAGGCCTCAGCGATAAACTGCAGGGCGTATTCAAAACATTGAAAGGAAAGGCTTCTCTTACGGAAGCGGATATCGACGAAGCGATGCGTGAAGTCAAGCTTGCATTGCTGGAGGCCGATGTCAATTTCAAAGTCGTAAAGGAATTCATCGCCGGAGTAAAGGAGAAATCTCTTGGCTCCGAAGTCATGCAGAGCCTTACACCGGGGCAGCAGATGATAAAAATAGTGAATTCCGAACTTACTGAACTTATGGGCGGCACCGGCAGCAAACTGACTTATTCACCGAGCGGATTTACTGTTCTGATGATGGTAGGCCTTCAGGGAACCGGCAAGACCACTACCTGCGGAAAGCTGGCGGCATATCTCAAGAAAAACGGCAAAAGTCCTATGCTCTGCGCCTGCGACATATACAGGCCGGCTGCTGTAGATCAGCTGGAGACTGTGGGAAAGTCCGTGGATACGCCGGTATTTACGGAAAGAAACAGCAAAAAGCCTGAAGATATAGCAAGGAAAGCCGTACGGGAAGCTGAACTCAAAGGATACAACGTACTTATCATAGATACTGCCGGAAGACTTCAGATAGACGAAGAACTGATGGAAGAACTTGGCAGAATGAAAAAAAACGTAAAGCCGCATGAAATCCTGCTTGTAGTTGATGCGCTTACCGGCCAGGATGCCGTTAACGCTGCTGAGGGATTTGACAGCAGACTCGGCATAGACGGCATAATCATGACAAAGCTTGACGGTGATTCACGTGGCGGAGCTGCGCTTTCAGTCAAAAAAGTCACAGGCAAGCCTATCAAGTTCGTCGGCATGGGTGAAAAGATGGATGCCCTGGAAGCGTTCCATCCTGACAGAATGGCAAATCGCATACTGGGAATGGGCGATATGCTTTCTTTTATAGAAAAGGCCGAGGAATCCTATGATGACGAGCAGGCCAGGAAACTTGAGAAAAAACTCAGGAAAAATGAATTCACTCTGGAAGATTTTCTGGAGCAGATGTGCCAGATCAGGAATATGGGAGGCATAGGCAAGCTTCTGGAAATGATGCCGGGAGCCGGCAGCAGAGAAATGAAGAATGTGGATGTAGACAAAGGTGAAAAGGAATTCGTCCAGATGGAGTCCATAATATATTCCATGACCAGAGAAGAGAGAAAGAATCCGTCCATACTGAATGCCAGCCGCAGGAAAAGGATCGCAGCAGGATGCGGCCAGCCGGTAAGCAGGATAAACAGCATGATCAAGAAATATGACGAAGCGAAAAAAATGATGAAAATGATGTCAAGGCCCGGGGCAAAGATGCCCAGGATGTTCAGAGGCTTTAACTGATAAGATTTATTTTAGGAGGAAAATTCAAAATGGTAAAAATCAGACTTAAGAGGATCGGTGCAAAGAAGAAACCTTTCTACAGAGTAGTCGTTGCAGACGGCTGCGCACCAAGAGACGGAAAGTTCATAGAGGAGATCGGATACTACGATCCTCTGACCGATCCTGTTAATATCAGCATAGACGGGGAAAAGGCACAGAAGTGGCTGGACAGCGGTGCACAGCCTACGGAAACTGTAAGGAGCCTTTTCAAAAAAGCAGGTATATTGCAGTAAAGGAGAGGGGGCGCACTGATGGTAGAATTGGTTGAAATGATCGCAAAGTCCCTTGTTGACAATCCTGAAGCCGTTGAAGTAGATGAAGAGACCGACAATAATACACTGGTAGTCAGGCTCAGGGTCGCTCCTGACGATATGGGCAAGGTGATCGGCAAGCAGGGCAGGATCGCAAAGGCGCTGCGGACCGTAGTGAAAGCGGCAGCAACAAAAGCAGGCCGTAAAGTAGTAGTTGAAATCGTTCAATAAATATACAGGCACATATATCCGTGTGGACATATGTGCCTGTATAATAGTAAGGAAAATGGGAAAGATAAAGATCGGGGAAGCTGTCAATGCGGTCGGCCTCAAGGGGGAGATCAGAGTATACAGTTATTCTGAAGACAGTCATATATTTGAAAAGATCGAAAGCGTGATACTGGATGACGAGACGTTTGAGATCCAGAAAGCACGCAGCAGCAAGGGAACTTTCATACTCAAACTCAGAGGCATCGACGGAAGGGATGCAGCCGAAGCTGTGAAAGGCACTCCTGTTTTTGTAATGGAGGAACAGCTCGGCAGACTTCCCGAGGGAACATATTATGCAGATGACCTTCTTGGATCCGAAGTACTCGACACAGACGGCAGAAGGCTCGGAGTGCTCAGAAATATCACGGGAAATGCAGCTCAGTATGTTTTTCATGTGGAAGACGACAGCGGCAAAGAATTCATGGTACCTGCGGTGGAGGAATTCTTCAAGGGCGCAGATATCGAAAAAAAGACGATTTGCCTGAAGATCATAGAGGGTATGATATGAAAATAGATATACTGACCCTTTTCCCGGAGATGTTTGCCGCTTCGGTCAGAAGCAGCATGCTGGGCAGGGCGGCGGAAAAGGGACTGCTGGAAATGAACACATGCAATATAAGGGATTTCAGCAGAGATAAGCATAACAAGACGGACGACAGCCCTTTCGGAGGCGGAGCAGGTATGGTAATGATGCTCGGCCCTGTTTGCCGCGCGCTGGAATCAGTTGAGGCAGAAAAGAAGAAAATAATATATATGTCACCCAAGGGCAGTATGCTGGATCAGAAAAAACTTGAAGAAATATCAAGGGAAGAAGAACTGGTGATATTGTGCGGCCATTATGAAGGAATCGATCAGAGAATCCTCGAACGCTGGGATATAGAAGAGATATCCATCGGAGATTACATACTTACCGGAGGGGAACCGGCAGCGGTAGTGCTGATAGATGCGGCGGCCAGGATGATCCCCGGAGTGCTGGGAAACAGCGAGTCGGTAAACGAGGAATCCGTTTATTCGGGGCTTCTTGAGTATCCTCAGTATACAAAGCCCAGGCTCTATGAAAATATGAAAGTGCCTGAAGTGCTTCTGAGCGGAGACCATCAAGCCATCCATCTCTGGAAGTTTCAGAAGGCTCTGGAACTGACTAAAAAGCGGAGGCCCGATCTTTTTGAGGAATATATCGCGAAAACTTCCGGGCTGAGCAAAGAAGAACGAAAAATAATGGAAAAAGTCATAGATATGTTGTAGAATATAGGCGGAGATCAGAGATGACGAAACTGAAAAAGAAAACTATATATATATATATAATCATAATCGTCGCACTATATATTGTTATCAGCGTGATACCATCTCTGACAGGAGCGCTTACCAGGACCGAGACTCTGGAATACGGAGACCTTAAAGTAAAGGATCAGGTCACCTGCTGGATAATAAGGACTGAGACTGTATATTCGGCACCGTATTCAGGCAGCATAAAATATAAGGTAAGCGAAGGCGATCTCCTTAAGAAGGGGGCGCAGGTGCTCACCATGACAAAGACTGACAGCACTGAAAAGCAGGATTCCGGAAGCAGCGGGTCGGAGTACAGCGAATATGAAAAACGTCTGGGCAAGAGCATGGTGAAAGATACGAGTTTCAATGCAGCTATGAGAGGCATATTCAGCTGCTATATCGACGGATATGAAAATTATTTCACACCGTCCAGAATGGAGAAACTGAAGTACGATAAGGTAAAAAAGCTGAATATAGAAGGCAGGAACATATCGAGAAAGAATGCTAAGGCAGGAGAACCTGTATACAAGATCGCCGACAGCGGCGAATGGTATATGGCTTTCTGGGTGGAATCCGGCGATATAGCGAAATACAAGCAAAATGCAGCGATAACAGCAGAGCTTCCTGCAGGAGATGTCCGGGGAGAAGTATATAAGCTGATAAAAGACGGGAACCGCTGGCTCATACTTGTAAGAAGCACGCGGTATTATAAAGACTTCGCAAAAAATCGTGAGATAGATGGACATATGGTAACTACCAATAAACGCGGACTTCTGATAAGCAACAGCGCGCTTACAACGAAAAAAGGAGTCGTAGGCGCCTATGTGAAGCAGACTACAGGAGATTATAAATTTGTTCCTGTAAAGACTATCGCAAGCAACGGTGAAAACACACTGGTGAAAGAAAATACATATTATGACAGCGACGGGAATCCCATCGATACGGTAAAGGTTTATGATGAGGTACTGAAGAATCCGGAGGCGGAACAATAATGGAAGACATAAAAGCGAATCTGGCAGAAATAAGGAAAACACTGAGGGACGGCGTACTGCTGGTTGCAGTGACCAAGACAAGGAGCCCTCAGGAGATAAATACAGCTATCGAAGAAGGGGTGACCGATATCGGCGAAAACAAAGTGCAGGAGATACTGGATAAGTTCGACCAGGTCAAACCGGTAAAATGGCATATGATAGGACATCTGCAGACTAACAAGGTGAAATACATAATCGACAAAGTGACGATGATCCATTCGGTGGATTCCGTAAAGCTTGCACAGGAAATAGACAAAAGGGCAGCACAGAAGGGCATAAATATGGATATCCTGATACAGGTGAATGCTGCAGGGGAAGAAAGCAAATTCGGGATCGAACCGCAGAAAACGGGAGATGTCATCAAAGAGATACTCGGGACATGCCCAAATATAAGAATAAGGGGCCTGATGTGCATAGCTCCTTTTGCGGAAGATACGAATGAAATAAGGAAGTATTTCGCAGAAGTCAAAGAACAGTATGACAGATACGGCAGGATAGAACATGAGCGGCTGAATTTCAGATATCTGTCGATGGGGATGTCTCATGATTACATAACAGCAATGGAAGAAGGATCTAATCTTGTGAGAGTAGGAAGTGCGATATTCGGAGAGAGAAGCTATAATTAATGCCTAAAGGAGGAAGATATGGGAGTATTCAACAAGTTTAAAGATCTGGTAGGGATCGAAGAAATCGATGAAGAGGATTATGAGAATGAGATAGCGGAAAGTACCGGACCGGCAGAGAAAAAAGCTGCTGAACCGAGGAACCAGTATTCCAGGGCCTGGGAACCGAGAGAAAAGATAACTCAGATGCAGAGCAGGGCTACGAATCCTTTCAAGCTTGTGGTGATAGAGCCGGACGGATTCGAAGAATGTCCGAAACTGGTGGATTCTCTGAAAACCAGAAAACCTATAATAATAAATCTGGAAAAGCTGGAATCGGAAACAGCGAGAAAGATCTTCGATTTCCTCAGCGGAGCCACATATGCTCTCAACGGGAATGTCCAGAAAGTGGCAAACAATATTTTCGTTTTTGCGCCTGAAAATGTAGACATTTCTGCAAGCGTTGAAAATAAGGGCTTTGATTTCAACAATATGCAGAAAGATTCATGGAGGTAAAAGTATGATCACACCGTCTGAGATACAGGAAAAGGAATTTACCAGAAGTGTAAGAGGTTATAAGGAAGAAGAAGTTGATATGTTTCTTGACCTTATAACACTGGATTTCGAGAAAGTGGTCAAAGAAAACATACGTCTCAAGGCACAGGTGGCAGCAATGGAAACCGAAGCGGACAAGACCAAGGATTCCGACGGCACTGTACTTGAAACGCTGGAAGCGGCAAAGGCTCTTATGAGCGATATATCTGCCAGTGCGGAAAAAAGGGCAGAAATACTTCTCAAGAACGCAGAGCTGGATGCAGAACTTACTATGAAGGAAGCCAGAGAAAGAGTCGAAAAGCTTATGTCCGAAAGCAAAAGCCTCAGGACCAAATATACGGAATTCAGAGATAAATACAAGAACATGCTCGAGTCCGAACTGGACCGGTTCAACAACCTGAGCGAGGATATGTTCCCTGATTTTGACGATGCGAAGCTGGAAAACCTTATCGGAGGAAAGGAAACCATGACTGACGAAAAGACAAAGACTCAGACTGTGGTATCCGATGAGGATTTTGAACAAGATATAGCTTCTTCCATGGACGAAAGAAAGACCATGGTAAAGATCAAATGATATGTATTATGTCGTGATGCTTCTCATACTTGTACTGGATCAGGTCAGCAAGGAGATAGTTCTGCTGAACAGGGACGCTCTGCAGCATGTGCCGGTCATAAACAAAGTCTTTTATCTGACATATGTTGAAAACAACGGCGCTGCCTATAATATACTGACCGGACACCAGTACATACTGATAATAATTACAGGCTTGCTTATAGCGGCAGGAATAATATATATAACCAGACGCCGCAGAACTGCTGCGCCGATGCTTATGATATCACTTTCCATGATAGTCGGAGGCGGACTGGGGAATCTGACAGACCGGGTGACAAGAGGATATGTTGTGGATTTCGTAGATATAAGGATATTTCCGGTTTTGAACCTGGCAGATATCTGTGTAAGCTGCGGATGTGTACTGCTGTGTATATATATCATTTTTTTCGACGGGAAAAAGAAACATGACCGGAGAGGACACTTACAGAATAACAGTTGATGATGAATCAGACAGGATCAGACTCGACAAGGTCCTTTCTTTTTCTTTGCCCGAAATATCAAGGAGCTACATCCAGAAGCTTATCGAAAGGGGATTTGTCCGGGTAAACGGGCAGGTCTGCCTATCGAAAAAGCAGGCAGCTGCGGCGGGAGATGAGCTGGAGATACGTGTGCCGGAAGCACAGGAACCGGACGTTGCGCCTGAGAATATCACTTTGAATATAGTATATGAAGACGAGGATCTTTTAGTCGTGGACAAACAGAAAGGTATGGTGGTCCATCCGGGAGCAGGGAACCTTTCCGGGACTCTCGTAAATGCAGTGCTTTTTCATTGCCGGGAAAGTCTTTCGTCAATAAACGGAGTGCTGCGCCCCGGCATAGTGCACAGAATAGATAAGGATACCACAGGTCTTCTGGTAATAGCGAAAAATGACATGTCGCACAGGGCTCTTGCGGAACAATTCGCTGAGCACAGTATCATAAGAGCCTATAAGGCCATAGTATACGATAATTTTTCCGATGACAGCGGTACAGTGGATGCACCGATAGGAAGAGATCCGCGTAACAGATTAAGGCAGGCTGTCACGGAAAGCGGTTCCAGAAGGGCTGTTACGAATTTCAGAGTCGCTGAGCGGTTCGGAAGATATACTCTGATAGAAGCCAGACTGGAGACAGGCAGGACACATCAGATAAGGGTGCATATGGCATACATAGGGCATCCTGTACTGGGCGATTATATATACGGACCCAGAAACAATCCCTTTGGCATAGAAGGACAGATCCTTCATGCGTATCTTCTGGGGTTCGTCCATCCCGCAACAGGAAATTATATTGAATTTGAAAGTCCCCTTCCTGACGAATTTAAAAAAGTGCTTGAAAAATTAAGAAAAAATACCGCAGGGAGGTTTTAGACCTTTCCCTATATAATAAAACCAGAGCCGCATGGGGGTGCGGCTCTGACGGAAACCGTAATTATATTATAACTTTGGTATAGGGAAAGTTTTGAGCGAAGGGATAAGCCTGCTTTTATGCATCAGCGGTTTTGGGCATCGATATCTTTATCCAGGACACTGAGTGATCTGAACGTGTCCAGACAGTTCTCACAGATATGACCCCCTTTGAAGGGAATGGTTCTGTAGAGACTACTGCAGATCGAGCATCTGTGATTCATCGTGTGCCTCCTTTTTATTACGGCCTCCGTTTGCCTTGGGGCTTAGGTAAGATTATACACGAATGGAAATAAAAGACAACAAAAAAAGTGAAGAAAGTCATGAAATGCATGAAGAGAGGTTTGAAATGCTGTATCAGGGAAGTTTGGGAGCAGCATAGATAGTCCTGTTGTCGGTGAATATGCACATTCCCGGTCTGGCTCCGGCAGGCTTTTTTACATGACGTACCAGAGTCCAGTCAACAGGGACGTTCTCCGAGGAGCGGCCCCTGCTGTGCCAGGCACTTATGGAAGCGGCTTCCCTTATAGCCTCATCGGATACTTTTCTGCCTTCGGACAGCAGGATCACATGCGATCCGGGTATATCCTTGGTGTGGAACCATATATCATTGCGTCCGGCTGTGCGGAAAGTGAGCAGATCGTTTTCGCGGTTGTTTCTTCCTGCCAGGACCCTGAAACCGTCGGAAGTCGTATAGGAGTAGAATTCCTCTTTCTTTTTTCTGCTGCTGCCGGTCTTCTTTTTTTTGCGTAAAAAACCGGTCTCGGTGAGTTCGTCGCGTATGTCTTCCAGCTGTGATATGTCTTCGGCATTTTCTATATAGGTCATGACCGATTCCAGATATGATATCTCTTTTTCGTTTTCCTGCAGCTGTTTCTGCTTTTCTTTTACGGCAGTTTTCGCTTTGCTGAATTTTTTGAAATACATCTGGGCATTTTTGGCTGCCGGGAAACGCCGGTCAAGCGGAACAGTGATATCTTTGCCGTCGTAATAATTTGTAAGCACTGCAGATGAAGCTCCCGGACTGACATTATGTATGTTTGCTGTGAGGATCTCGCCATAAAGACGGTATTTTTCGGAATTCTCGGCATTAAGAAGATCTTCGGAAAGCCTCTGCTGCTTTAGATACATTTTTTTCAGCGCTGCCGAGACTTTTCTGTGAAGATCCGAAGACTTCTGTTTTATCCTGTTGGAAGATATGCGCCGCGAATAGTAGCAGGATATCGCTTCGCTGACTGTGTCGAAGGAAAGATTTTCCAGATCTCCGTATATGGAAATCGGCACTACATGGAAATCGGCAGGTTCACCGTTTTCCTTAAGATAGACTTTCGGAGCCGGATCTTTTGAAGCTGCCGTATTTCTTATGGCAGAAAGCCTCTGAAAGATTCCGGCCGGGTCTCCCGCCGCAGCCAGTTCTTCGGCTATTACGGGCGATATGCCCTGTATCCCTTTCAGCAGGGATGAGGCTTTTTCACCTTCGTCTGCATCAGTCATGGAGACTATCTGCTCGAAAGTGACTGTACGGAACGGTATTTTATTCTGGACAGGCGGATATTCATAATAATGTCCCGGCAGTATCTGACGTATGCGGTTCACCTCGGGAGGGACCCTTTTTATACTGTCTATGATCCTGTTCTCAGACGGGTCTGTCAGAATGATATTGCTGTGCTTGCCCATTATTTCGAAGATAAGTTTACGGTTTACGGAAAATCCCAGTTCGTCGCTGGTCTCCAGATCCATTTCGATCATACGCTCAGAGTCTTTCTGATATAAGGCAGCTATACGGCCTCCCTGGATGTGTTTTCTGAGCAGCATGCAGAAATTTCCCGGTGAAAGCGGGTTCGGAAGATTTTTGTCAATGATGTATAATCCGGGATGGCTGCTGTCTGAAGAAGCGTAAAGCCGGTAATTGGCTGCAGGCGTATGTATATGAAACACCAGCTCGTCTTTCTCGGGCTGATATATTTTTTCTATCTTTCCCATGCGGAGTCTGTCATCAAGTTCGCGGGCTGCCGCGCATACCGCTATACCGTCAAAAGCCATATTCTTTTTCCTTTCGTGGATTTTCTGTGCTATAATAATATATTAACATAAATTGACTGTTAAGAGGAGAAAATCGTTTTATGGTTAAAAGCATGACAGGGTTCGGCAAGGGAGAATACAATGACGGCAAACGCATAGTAACTGCGGAAGTGCGTTCCGTCAATCACAGATACAGCGATATAAACGTAAAAATGCCCAGACGATATTCCTTTGCTGAAGAAAAAATAAAAAAGATAGTAAAAGAAACAGTGAAGAGGGGAAAAGTCGAAGTCGGTATAATAGTTGAGAACATTACCGAAGACGATCTTAAGATCAAGCTGAACACTGCATTAGCAAAGCAGTACAGAGACAATCTCAAAGAACTGCAGGAAAATTTCGGTATAGGAGGAGAAATAGATCTGCGGCTTATGGCCTCTCTGCCTGATGTTATGAGAGTGATGCCGGATGTGGAAGATGAAGAGGAAATAATATATTCCGTAAGCGAGGCGCTGAGGAATGCACTTTCTGCTCATGACCGCATGCGTTCGGTAGAAGGCGGAAAGCTGGCGGAGGATCTGGTGATGCGAAGCGCCAAGATACGCCGTGGCCTCGATAAGATCAAAGAGAGGGCTCCGGAAGTAAGCAAAATATATACGGCGAAGCTGTGCGAACGGATCAGAGAACTTACTGAAAAAGAAATAGAGATACCTGAGGACAGGATAATGCTGGAAGCAGCTATCTTTGCTGACAAATCAAATATAACAGAGGAAATAGTACGGCTGAACAGTCATATGCTGCAGATGGATCAGATAATAGGCAGCAGCGATCATTCCGACGGGAAGAAACTGGATTTTCTGACTCAGGAGATGAACCGGGAGGCCAATACCATAGGCTCAAAGGCCAATGATATGGATATAACCAACGTGGTGCTGGATATAAAGAGCGAAGTCGAAAAAATAAGAGAACAGGTACAGAACATAGAATGACACATGAATTTTTTGTGTTGAACGAAAAGCTGTTTGATGATATAATACATAATCGCACCGAAGGAGGGGCGCATAGGGAAAAATGACAAAAGGACGATTATTTGTGATATCCGGGCCTTCAGGAACAGGGAAGGGAACCATATGCAGCAGACTGCTCAATGATACTGAAAACATGGTATTTTCTGTATCGATGACTACCAGGGCACCCAGAAAATGTGAAAAAGAAGGGGAAGACTATTTTTTCGTTTCCAGGGAGAAGTTCGAGATCATTAAAAAGCAGGACGGTTTTCTGGAATGGGCTCATGTATATGAGGATTTTTACGGGACGCCTAAAGATGCGGTCATGAAAAAACTGCAGGCAGGCACAGATGTCCTTCTTGATATAGATACTCAGGGAGCTATGAACATAAGGAAAACATGTCCTCAGGGAGTATTTATATTTATACTTCCGCCATCCATGAGCGAACTTGAAAAACGCATAAAAGACAGAGCTATGGATACCGATGAGACCATCAGGATACGCATGAACGGTGCCATGAACGAGCTTGTACATATAAAAAACTATGATTACTATATAGTCAACGATGAAGTGGACGATGCCGTTTCGAGGATAAAAGCAATAGTGATGGCAGAACATTCGAGAGTCGATGAAGACACAGAAAAAATGATCGAAAAATATAAGGAGGAGAGCTGATGCTATACCCATCTATCAATGAAATAAGAAAAAAGGCCGATAGCAGGTATACCCTGGTGATACTGGCGGCCAAAAGAGCAAGGGATATAATCGACGGGAAACCGGTGCTGATAGAGGACCCGGAAATAACCAGGCCCGTATCCATAGCGGCATACGAGATCGCGGAAGATTATATAACGTATAAGAGAAATGAATAGATATTTGGAATGCGCCGTAAGGCGCATTTTGATTCTGACGTCCCGGCGGCACTGAGCAAATTATTTCGGGAGGATGAAATGAATAGAAATAAAGTGTGTAAATGTAGTGCAGCAAGGGGGAAATGGCTGACCTTTATAGGAAAAGAAGAGTCGCTGAAGATACCGCAGTGGGAGATCCTGCTGATAGAGCAGAGAGCAAGGAAACTCAAGATAGTTACGGAAAGAGGAATATTCAGGCCATACGGCAAGATGAAAGAATGTTTCGAGCGGCTTGACGGCGATTTTTGTCCGTGCCATACATATTTCGTAATAAATATGAAGAAGGTGACCAGAATGAGCAAGGGCAGCATAATATTCGAGAATGGTCATGAAGCTTTTTTAGGGAAGGGAAGCTTTGCAAGGACACGCAGACAGTTCGATATCTATCTGCGCAGCATAGATCAGAGCAGCAGGGCAGACGTATGATATCGTCGATAAAGTATCTTGCATTTGGAGGATAATTATAGTATACTATTCTGCGGTGTCGCCAAGGGGGCGGCAGAATCAAATCAGCACATCCGGCTGCCCGGGAACGGTGCCGTGAAACGGTTTTCACCGGGAGAACGTGCGGATGGAAGAGATAACCGGGAGGAAAAAGATATGTCAGTTATTTCGATGAAACAGTTACTTGAAGCAGGTGTGCATTTCGGCCACCAGACGAGACGATGGAATCCTAAAATGGCTCCTTACATTTTTACGGAGCGAAACGGAATATACATAATCGATCTCCAGAAAACAGTCAGGAAGATCGATGAAGCATATGAATTCATGCGTTCTGTCGGCGAAAGCGGTAAACCTGTGCTTTTCGTGGGCACAAAAAAACAGGCCCAGGCAGCTATCGGCGACGAAGCAACAAGATGCGGAATGTATTACGTCAATCAGAGCTGGAAGGGCGGCACACTTACCAATTACAAAACTATTTCTTCCAGAATAAAAAGACTTTTCGATATCCAGCAGATGGAAGAGGACGGGACTTTCGAAAAACTTTCGAAAAAAGAAGTCATGACTCTCAGAAATGAAGCTGAAAAACTTGAAAGATTTTACGGCGGCATAAAAAACATGAAGGGCATGCCGGGGGCCATATTTATCGTAGACCCGAAAAAAGAGGCTAATGCAGTTAAGGAAGCTAGGATACTTGGTATCCCGGTAGTAGGCATAGTCGATACCAACTGCGACCCTGATGATGTGGATTATGTGATCCCTGCCAACGATGATGCAATAAGAGCAGTAAAACTCATATCATCCTGCATGGCAGATGCTATAATCGAAGCTAATCAGGGAGAAAGCTTCGATGAGGGAGAACAGTCCTCTGAAGAAGACGTGCCGGAAGAGGCCGCCGCTGAAAGTGGAGCAGAAAGCGCAGAAGAGGAAAAAGAAGCGCCGGCTGAAGAAAGTGAGGAAGAATAAATGGCAGTAACAGCAAAAATGGTGAAAGATCTTCGCGGCAGGACAGGTGCAGGCATGATGGACTGCAAGAATGTCCTGGTAGAGACCGACGGAGATATAGATAAAGCGATAGAGCTCCTCAGGGAAAAGGGCCTGGCAAAGGCCGCAAAAAAAGCAGACAGGGTGGCAGCACAGGGCCTGGTAAGATCAGCGTTCTCAGATGACGGCAAAGCTGCCGCTATAGTAGAAGTCAATTCAGAGACAGATTTTGTTGCCAAAAATGAAGAATTCATAGAATTCGTGGAGAATCTGGCAAAACTGGCGCTGGATTCCGATACAGATGAAATGGATGCTTTTATGGCTCTTCCTTTCGAGGGCGGAACAGTGAAAGATGCTCTCACTGCAAAAGTGGCAAAGATCGGTGAGAATCTCCAGATCAGGCGATTCGAGAAGCTGAATCAGCCTGGCGTCGTGTATACAGGCTATATCCACGGAAACGGCACCATTGGTGTTATCGTAGGCATGGAGACCGAGGCTTCTGCGGAAGAAGTTTTTGTCACAGGCAAGGACGTAGCTATGCAGGTAGCTTCCATGAGCCCAAAATTCCTGGACGAATCTGCGGTAGATCCGGCTTTTATCGAGGAAGAGAAAAAAGTGATGAAGCAGCAGGTCCTCAATGAAGGCAAAAAGCCTGAAATGGTGGACAGGATCGTGGAAGGAAAACTGAAAAAGGAACTGAAGGAATACTGTCTCGTTGAGCAGAAATTCGTAAAAGACAGCGATGTCACGGTGAAAGAATATGTGACAAAATCCGGCAGCGAGATCGGAAAGCCAATGAAAGTCGCTTCCTTCGTCCGCTTTGAAGTAGGCGAAGGCATAGAGAAAAAAGAAGAGAACTTTGCCGAAGAAGTCGCAAAACAGATGAACTCCTAGCACGGCGATTGGCAAACGAAAGTGAAGGCAGAGCCGATGCAGGCGTCACGCGAGGGGAACAGCGCTTCAGCGCGTGGAGACCTACCGCGGAACTTTCAGCACGGCGATTGGCAAACGAAAGTGAAGGCAGAGCCGATGCAGGCGTCACGCGAGGGGAACAGCGCTTCAGCGCGTGGAGACCTACCGCGGAACTTTCAGCACGGCGATTGGCAAACGAAAACTGAAACAGAAATCTGATAAAAACTCCTGAAAATGTTGATTTTACATTTTCAGGAGTTTTCAATATAAGAGCATCATATCACAGCTCCGTGCAGGGCAGAATACAATTAAAAAATCCTGATAACAGTTTTAATAAAGTTAAACATTATTATACATTGACTTAAATAATATTTATGTTATACTTAAATAAATTAAAGTAAATTAAGAGCAGGAGAAAAAAATGTCAGCAGATATGATGCCTTCATGGATGGAATCACTGGATGATGAAGATATGAATTTCATAAAAGAGTTCGTATTATGCAGCGGTTCGCTAAAACAGATCGCAAAAGAATACGGCGTCAGCTATCCCACCGTAAGATTACGCCTGGACCGCCTTATCGACAAGATCAGGATCCAGGAAGACGGTGAAGTCCCCCAGTTTGTAAAGCTTGTAAAAAAACTGGCTCTGGACGACAGGCTGGATTTCGGTACAGCAAAGCTTCTGATCAACGCATATAAAAAGGAGGACAGAAAATGACCGGCATAATGATAATCTATATGATGATGTCCCTGATCTTTTATATTGCTGTTATAGCGCTGTTAGTGACCTCACAGCGTTATCTCATATATAAAAAGAGCCGGTTCGAAAAGCTGTTTGCGCTTGTGACATTTATCGTTTCGATCATAGTGTTTGCCGCATTTTATAACAGCAGTTTCTGGACACCGCGTTCCGATGGGTGCATAAATCATGTTTCGGTCTATTCCGATGAGCCCTTTGAAAGCAGACAGATAGGCGTGCAGCAGGTAGTCGCAGGCGGATATCAGCAGAAGAAGGTCATAGCTGTCGGCAAATTTATTGCGGGAAACGACGGAAACGTCAGATATTATGATGTCAGCGTAAAAAACGGCAAATTTACCGTTGAAGGCGCAAAGACAGAATACGCGGAATGTATAGGGCGCTCATTGAAAGCACAGTACAAGGGGATAAGAAGTTTTACCGGCAGGACAATATCATATGATGAACTGAACAGAGCCGCTGAAAAAAGTATATATTATTACGATGACGAAAGATCCGTGGGGTCTCTTCTTATAACAGGTGCTGTCATTTTTCTGCCGGTGACGATCGTGGCTCTGGATTATATTATCATGCTTCGTAAACGCAGGAAAAAAAATCTCCTGATGAAAACCAGGCTGGAAGATATAGGATAGGAGGACAGGCTATGAGCAGTGTGGAACTGGCTGGAATTATCCCTACGCTTATCGCATTAGCGGCAGTGACAGTTCTTGTAATAATGGAAATCAGGTTTTCCGCAGGGAAAACTATCATATTCGGACTGATCCCTATGATGATCGTTGCTGTCCTGATCGGGGGCATATGTGTTTGCGGTGCTGTCGCACAGAAAAATCACGATGTAAGTTATGACAGATATGAGATGTCCCGCGGCTTTTATGCGGATATTTATATGCAGACAGACGGCAATGGCAGAACGGTGGCATTCAGTCCTCTTGAAATAAGGGATAAAGACGGTGTCCTTGTAGACCAGACAGATATTCTTACATCTGACTACAAAGACGAAGACAGCCAATATAAAGAAATAATCGCTTATTTTATCGGAAAGCATAACTTGAAAGGCGAAAGTGTCGATACGGAAGACGTCAGGAAAAGCATCATTTTCAGAGACGGAAGCACATATGCATCTTTCAGACTGTCATCGTTATTCAGGCTGCTGTTTATATGCGAGATCCCTCTGCTGGTAATTCTGATACTGGGAAAACTCCGCATCAGGTATAAACAGAAGAAGGCAGAACTGAAGAAACTGGAGATCGAACTGGGACTGTAGATAAAAAATCACGGGAAGTGAATGTATATGGCATGATCATAATATGGTATAATACAGATGTTATGGATATGCGGAAAAATAGAAAAGCATGGTTTATATTCATTTTTTCCATAGCGCTCCTGGCAGCAGGCAGTTTCGCATTTGGATTTTTCAAAAGCAGCGCTACTGTCCCCAAAGCGACCATACAGGAGCTGACTTCAGTATTCGAGAACGATACGATAGATCTGCAGTATGGTTACTGTGAAAACATAGACGACGGACGCGGGATGACCTTCGGCATAGCCGGATTCTGCAGCGGCACATATGACGGGAATATTTTTCTGAAAGAGTATCGCAGACTTGAGCCTGACAATCGGCTCGTGAAATATATACCGGTCTTTGACAGGATCGATGCTTCGGTACATGATAAAAACGGGTGCAGTGACGACACAGAAGGGCTTGAGGATTTTCCTGCTGATTTTGCGGCATGCAGAGAAGACCCGATGTTCATATGGGCGCAGAGATATGTTGCTGACAGGTTATACTGGTATCCGTCTCAGAAGATTGCAGAAAGCATAGGTGCAGCGTATAATATAACAAGAGGCGAGCTATATGATGCCTATATAAACCACGGAGAAGACGGAACAGAGAAATTGATAAAAGCTACCGATAAGATCACGGGCGGCAGACCTGCATCAGGGATAAATGAAAAAAAATGGCTTTCCGCGTTCCTCAGGATAAGGCTTGCGGTCCTTAAAGCAGATCCGTGCTGGCGGGAAGCTGCGGACAGGATATATGTATATCGGAAACTGCTTTCGCAGGACAATCTGGACCTTGATACCCCATTTGCATTAAAATGTTACGGAGATGAATTCATAATAAAATAAAGTAACGATAGATGCCGGAAGAAACGTGCCTGATTATGTTACTGTATATACAGGATACATCTGAAATTTTTTCGGAGGCGGATATGAACAAACATCTGAAAGTCATTTTTGCGGTAGCTGTAGTGGCCGTAACTGCTGCATGCATAGGCTTGTACCTCGATGATCCGGACAGCGGCGGGAAAGGAAAGACCGAAGTCAGCAAATCAGGTATACAGGCGCTTGGCGGACTTGATCCGGACAGCTACGATGCAGGCTATACTGTTCTTGGGATATCGGCAAAGGAGATACAGCTGGCACCGGCCAATTATGACGGTGATGAGAAGGAAAAGTACGCAAAATACATAAAGACATATGAATTGAGTCCCGACGCTGCATATTACAGTGGAGAAGCCAGATCGTCCGCATATGCGGACGGCCATGTAGAAAAGACCGTAAAATATTCGGGATCCTCGTATGAAGAATTAAAGGAGAGTATCGCTCTCAATGGCTGGGACTGGGCATACGTCTGGTTCGACAGCAGCGGAAGAGTGAAATACATAATGGTATACGGAGAAACGAGATATTATCGGTAAGACCGATCAGTAAAGGATGGCTGCATCGGGAGCGGCTCCGGCGTCAACGGACGGACCGAGATATCATGCCGCAGTGCAGATCAGCAATGATAAAAGGGAGACGGATCCAAAAACCGTATCATTTTCCCCTTTCTGTTTTTCCTGCTTTCTTTTCTTTGATCACAGGTTTTTCCATTGCTTTCAGCAGAAACTGGCATGCCAGTTTCTCGGTGTAGCTGGATACAGCCAGCTTCAGTGCCAGGTCGGAGATCTGGGCATCGTCCATTTCTTCATCTATCTGCTGATCGACGTTCATCAGTTCCTTATCGAGAAGTTCGGTATATTTCCTGTAGAAATCCTGTATCCCTGCGTTCCCCAGCTGGCTGTCCATGATCGTTTTGGTGCCGGGCAGATCAAGCACCTGCTTGAAAAGGCATATGGCGGTAAGGTAAGCAATATGCTCGCGGTTATATTTTTTGCCTTTGGCCCGGGGAAGCAGCTCCTGCTTTACATAGTTGTTCACCATGGCTGAGGTCAGTGATTCGTCCAGATGAAAACCCAGATGCTGTCTTTTCATATAACTGATCACCTGGTCCATATAAAGATCTATATCAGGTATGCTGTTCCAGTCGCCCGGCCGTTCTTCCTCGAATATTCTTTTGAGTTCTTTCATTTTTTCCATAGGGCCATTCTCCTTTCTGAAAAAAGTATACATTATGACATAATATTTGTAAATAGTATTGACTGATTTAATATTATATAATATAATTATAAAAATCAGATTATAAAATTAAGAAAATCATATCACTTAAGGAGAACATAATGTCTGTCTGTGTATTTGGAGATTCGGTAGCAAAAGGTGTTGTTTACGACGAGATCAAAAATAAATATGTCTTTCTGGAAAACAGTTTCGCCAATCTGTTTGCGAAGCACAGGAACACACAGGTGAAAAATCTGGCTAAATTCGGCTGTACAGTCAGAAAAGGGGTCGAACTGGTGTATAAATATGAGGATGAACTGAAAACTTTCGACCAGGTGGCGCTGGAATTCGGAGGCAACGACTGCAATTTCAACTGGAAAGAGATATCTGAAGATCCTTCGGCACATCATGAGCCCATGGTAGGCCGGACGGAGTTCGTCAGGGATTACGAGACCATAGTAAGAAAAGTGAAAGCCGCAGGATGCATGCCTGTGATGCTTTCGATGCCGCCTATAGATGCCGATCTTTTTTTTGACTGGGTATCCAGAGGACTTTCCAGGGAAAAAATACTCAGGTTCCTGCGGGAGAAAGAATTTATATACAGATGGCATGAGCTTTACAATATATCTGTCTTTGAGATCGCAAGGAAAGAACATGTGCCGTTCATAGATATACGAAAGGTCTTTCTTCAGGAACGGAAAATCACGGATCTTCTGTGCATAGACGGCATGCATCCTAATGAGAAGGGACATGCGCTGATCAGCCGGGCGATACTGGGCGGCGAACCTGCGTATTTCTGATTTTTTTTCTGTATTCCTGCGGGGACATGCCGGATCCTCTTCTGAAAACTTTTGAAAAATAGCTCTGGTTTTCAAATCCGCATGCTTCCGAAATATCAAGCAGGTGCAAGTTCGTTTTCTTTAAAAGTTCTTTTGCTTTCGATATCCTTTTCTGATTCAGAAAGTCTGTGAAATTTATGCCTGTTTCTTTTTTGAAGTGAGATGAGAGATAGGATGCATTTATATGGATCGCAGCGGCTGTTTTTGACAGGGACAGCCTGAAAGTCTCATCATCCGTGACAGCCTGTACTGCGTTGCGTATGATCTGTGAATCCCCGGAATAGAAGCTTTCCGCTCCTCTGCCCAGAAAATGATCGACGAAATCTTCGGCCCATTTTTTCAGTTCCTGTATGCTTGCTGTTTTGTTCAGGGCATTTATATATTCAAAGCTGTCTTTCGTCATGCTTTCGGTGACTTCGCTCTCACCGTTCCTGGAGACGAGTGCACAGAGCTCTATCAGATGTATCTTCACCGCATCCAGATTGCCGGCTTCGTAAAGAAGTATTCCGTTGAGAAAGGCTGTCATCGAAATGTGAGCATTCTTGCTGCTTCCGGAAGAAATGCTTTTCAGCAGATCTTTTTCAGCCGCCCGGGGATAATGTGTATCCTGACCTTTGCTTTTCATTCTGCGCAGGTCGTCTCCGATCCTGACCTGCTCTTTATAACGGGCATTGACCTGTGTGTATCCTTCTGTATCGGAAAGATTGGCGATTATGGAATTGTTCAGAAGAGCGGCCAGACTGGAGACCTGTCCGGAAGAATAAATATAGAGATCGTGGAGCGTGATTATGACCCGGGACATGGAATCCGTATCATTCTCGGTCACTTTACCTGGATTCCGCAGGGGACCGGACATGTTCAGGGAAAGCAGTTTCGAAACGGTCTTATGGCTGAGCTTTTCCATAATCACGGGACCTGCTATAAAACAGCCGTGATTTTCGGTTCCGTTCATCAGAGGCACGGCGATGTTGACGAAGCCTGCACTGCAGACGAAAAAATATGGTTCGCCGAGGTCCGCGGCAGTATTTATGGCGGAACAGATGGTTTTGCGGCAGATGCTGTTTTTTTCGCCGTATATCTTCAGGAACCGGCATATCTTGTACCGGGAACCGTATTCCCGCATAAGAGCGCCGCTGTCATCATAGTAGGAGACCGGCAGATGAGTGATGTCGGAGAAAGACAAAAGCGCATTTTCTATTTCTGCTGAGATATCCGCGGGATATACAGCTGAAAACTTTTTTGTATTCATAAACATACCAATAATTTTTCAAATAACTTATAAATATTTTAATATATGATATCACTATTTTTGAATAATGATATCAAAATTTGTAAAATCAATAAAAAAAATATAAAATTCCACAAAGAAAACAAAATATTTTTTTGAAGACAGCCGATATAATGATGATGTAGATATTCGGGACGGCTTTTGTAAAAAGCCTCAGGGAGGAAATTATGGGAAAAGAACTGATACTCAAATCACTTAGACATGAAAAGACTGAGAGAGTCCCGTGGGTCCCTTTCGCAGGAGTGCACGCGGGGGAACTGAAAGGATATACCGCTGAACAGATGCTAAGGGATCCCGATAAGATCGTGGAATCGCTGAACGAAGTGGCAAAGCTTTATATGCCGGACGGCATGCCCGTTATATTCGATCTTCAGGTAGAAGCTGAGATCCTGGGATGTGATCTTATGTGGGCCGAAAACAACCCGCCGTCAGTAAAGACTCATCCTCTGGAAAAGGAAAAGACCATACCGTGCATCTGCAGGATACCCAGTCCGGAGTCGGGCAGGATACCGGTGATACTCGATGCTATGAGGCGGATCAAGGAAACTGCAGGCAAAGATATAGCTCTTTACGGTCTTGTCTGCGGGCCTTTTACTCTGGCTTCCCATCTGAGAGGCAGCAGTATTTTCATGGATATGATGAAAGACCAGGATTATGTGAGCGACCTTATAGGATACTGCGGTCAGGTCGCATGCAAAATGGCCGGGATGTATATAGATGCAGGGATGGATGTCATCGCGGTCGTGGATCCGCTGATCAGCCAGGTCTCACCCAGAATGATAGACAGAATGATGTCGGAGACCTTTACGGCAGTATTCGATTATATCAGGAGCAGAGACGTGCTGTCATGCTTCTTTGTATGCGGCAATGCCACAAAGCAGATCGAGACGATGTGCAAAATGAATCCCGACGGCATATCGGTGGACGAGAACGTGGATATTCCCAAAGCCAAAGAGATCTCTGATAAATATAATATAAATATAGGGGGGAATATACCACTTACGACCACGATGCTGCACGGCACGCAGAAAGATAATATGAAGTGTGTCATAGATCTTATGGACAGTGTCGAGGATCATACAAATTTCATAGTAAGCCCGGGATGTGACATGCCTTATGCCACACCTGTGGAAAATACCATAGCATGTGCTCAGGCGGTCAAGAATCCGGACAGGACCAGGGAACTGATCAGGAATTACGAATCTCCCGGCATCGGCGACATAAACGTCGAGATACCCGATTACGCGAATTCCGGCAAAGTGATGATAGAACTGTTCCTTCTGGATCCGGAGCAGTGCGCCGCATGTACATATATGCTGGCTGCTGTGGAAGATGCGTATGACGATATGAAAGATATAGCTGAGTACAGAGTATATAAGTATTACATCAAGGAAGATATCGCAAGGACTATGAAAATGGGCATAAAGAATCTTCCGAGCATGTGCATCAACGGAGATCTCAAGTGGAGTTCCGTCATACCCGGCCGTGAAGAGCTGATCGATACAGTAAAGGAATATGCGGGAAAATGATAAATGCAGTGCTGATAACAGGATTTCTGGGTGCCGGCAAGACAACACTGATGCAGGAGATCCTCGGTGCCTTTGAAGACAGAAAAAAAGGAGTCATAGTCAATGAGTTCGGCCAGGTCAGTATCGACTCGGCCCTCATAAAACGGGAAGGCCTGAGGATAGAAGAGCTGTCCAGCGGTTCTATATTCTGCGCATGCATCAAAGACAGATTCGTGGACAGCCTTATAGAAATGTCTCGTCAGGATATCGAATATCTTTTTATAGAAGCATCAGGACTGGCTGATCCTTCCGTTATGGAAAGCATATTGGAAGGGATACGACATAAGACCGGAAATGTGTATGACTATATGGGCTCAGTATGTGTGGTAGACGGCGAAAACTTTCTTGGCCTGTATGAAATACTGCCTGCGCTGGCTTCGCAGATCGAGTTCTGCAGTGCAGCTGTGGTCAATAAGATCGATCTTACAGGTGCGGATGAACTGCTGCAGTTGAAAAACAGGATAAGGGAACTGAACCCGGATATCAGCATATATGAAACTTCTTTCTGCAAAGCTGATATAGCCGGAATACTGAAAAACATGAGGACCGATATCCTGCCAGAGGCCAGGGGAAGTTCCAATACAAGGGAGAACCGTCCCGATACTTTTGTGATCAGGGGGGAAAAGCAGGTGGAATATGACAGACTTGAGATGTTCATAAAAGAGATTATGCCGGAAAGCTACAGGATAAAAGGTTTTGCAGACACTGAAAGAGGCCCTGTCCAGATCAGCGCATCGGGAAAGCATTTGAATATACTGCCGTGGAAAGAAAAAGTGGAAAAGACTGAAATAGTAGTCATATCTGCGGTGGGTTTCCGTATGATGAGCGTTATAGCAAAGAGTTTGGAAAAAAACGTGAAGGGGATACTGAGGGTGTGACGGATAGTATAGCAGAAAAATGAAAAAAGTATTACAATGATAAAAGGATATTTCTCCGGCCGGAATGAAGGTACAGATCCGGCTGCAGAGGGCAGCTGCTTCTATTCTGAAAAATGATCCCGGCAGCAGCCGTGTATCAGGGGAGAGCTCATGGACATCATAAATAAAGTCGTTGCTATTGAAAAATCTGACTGTTGCCGGCAGGCAGACATATTGTTCGCAAAAGCCAGCGGGACGGACAGAGAAGGCCCTAAATATGAAAGAATGAGAAAAGAAGCCCGTAAAATCAGAGACGTCATCGAGGATGTCATAGATCTGAAGGTGGTTTTTTCATATTACGGAGCGGTTTCGCTAGACGGCGAGAAAGCCGCCGTAAACGGCACTGAGTTCCGGTGCAGAGCGTTCGACCAGATAGATCCCGCACAGGTGAAGGGTGCATATGCATATATGATCACTGCGGGAGATTTCAGAGTGGAGGGAGCGTCTGTGATGGATCAGCTCCTTGCGTATTTATGGGGAACATCTTTCGTAGATGCCGCGAGAGCCTGCTTTGAAAAGAACATACTGCGGGAAGTCAGACTGAGCAATGCTTTCGGACCGGGATTCTACGGCATGGATATGTCACAGATGCATGATCTGGCGGAACTTGTGGACGGAAGCAGGATAGGCATTTCGACAGGACCGGGCAATATACTGATACCGGAGAAATCCTGCGCGGGGATATATTTTGAAGTCGGCCCTGATTTCAGAAAACTGAGCAGAGAATGCGAAGACTGCAGGGGCGCTGTTTCGAGCTGCGGATTATGCAATGTGAAAAATGCAAATCAGAAAAACGTAAACAATAAGAGCGGTATCTTTAAATGTACAGGCATATGTTCTGAATGCGGGAGATGCAAAGATGGCTCGATGATCTCGGGCACAGCCCAGAGGAAGACCGGAAGGCCGGATTTCCCTGCTGATTTCATTCCTGCGAAGAGAAGGAAAGGATACGGCCTGGCATTCGATATAGGTACCACCACGGTGGCCGGGATGTTATGGGATTTTTGTGAGGGAAGGGAAAAAGCGGCCCTGGCAAAGACGAACCCTCAGAACGTCAGCGGTCTGGATGTGATTTCCAGAATAGCCTTTATCGACAGAGATAGAAAAAATCTTGCACTGATGAGAAAGATCATACTCGACTGTATGAATGAAATAACAGCTGAACTTTGCGCTTCGGCCGGTGTGTCTCCGAAAGCGGTGACCCGGGTCGTGGTCTGCGGAAATACAACAATGTCCCATATATTTTCCGGGCATGATCCCGGCTCTCTTGCAAGAGCGCCGTTCGCTCCGGCATATACGGGGACTTTAGACACAGACGGGAAAAATTCGGGACTTGACGCAGCTGATGATGCGGCTGTGACCCTGCTGCCGAATATAGCGGGACATGTGGGGGGCGATATAGTTGCAGGCATGATCGCATCCCGCCTGCCGGAACAGAAGCAGCTGACACTTTTTGCGGATATAGGCACTAACGGAGAGATAGCCCTTGCTGACGGCGGCAGGATCCTGGTGTGTTCGGCTGCTGCCGGTCCTGCCTTCGAAGGCGCGGCCATATATCAGGGCATGCGGGCTGCTCCCGGCGCAATAGAAAGGCTGCGGATAGAAAATGACGAAGTGCTGTTCAGGACGATAGACGATATCCCTCCGGCGGGCATCTGCGGATCCGGACTTATAGATGCAGTGGCCGAAATGCTTAAGGCAGGTCTGATAGATCGGACAGGAAGACTGATCTCATCAGAAGATTTCGGGAAAACGCACGGAGGATCCGTACTTCGGGAAAGACTGAGGACCGGAGCGTCAGGAAACGAATTCGTCCTGGTATCAAGGGCAGAAGGCGAAGACATAGTGATAACACAGAAGGATATCAGGGAAGTTCAGCTGGCCAAGGGGGCAGTTGCTGCAGGTATTTCCGTGATGCTGGACATGACCGGACATAAAGCGGAAGAAATAGAGAAGATCATTGTTGCGGGAGCTTTCGGAAACTTTATAAATATGGAAAGCGCCGTAACTATCGGACTTCTGCCGGACGTCGGTATGGAAAAAATCAGTTCTGCAGGCAACACGGCCGGCACCGGCGCGCTTATGATCCTTGCCGATCCGGCAGAGGAAGCGAAAGCAAGGAAGATACCGGGGAAGGCAGAGCATGTTGAACTTGCGGAGTGTTCGGGCTTCCAGAAAAGATTTATCAGGTCAATGTCGTTCTGAAAGAATTATCATATTTGACAATAATATTATTGATTTTGACAATAGTCGCAGATAAAACAGGAAGATTCGTTCGGAAACTGTTGAAAATCTGCGATTTTTATTTTGGCATAAAGTTTGCTTTATATAAATACAGATATCATGCCGGCAGAACAAGCCGTCCGGCATTTGAATCAAAACAGGATCAGCCGCAAGGTGCATGTGCACGGGGAGGGAAAAATGATAAACAGAGAAAAACTGGATTTTCAGATGAAAAAAGAGATCGAAAGATTCGAAAAAGATCACAGAAAATCGGGAGAACTTTTTAAAAGGGCTCAGGGCAGTCTGCTCCAGGGAGTTCCCATGAACTGGATGACGAAATGGGCGGGAAGCTATCCTGTATTTGTCGCCTGTGCCAGCGGCGCTCATTTTCAGGATGTGGACGGGAACGATTATGTGGATCTGTGCCTGGGAGATACCGGCTCCATGATCGGACATGCTCCTGAGGCAGCAGTGAAAGCCATCACGGAATACGTGAAACAGGGCACTACGTTCATGCTGCCCACAGAGGATGCGTTATGGAACGGAGAAGAGCTCAGCCGGAGATTCGGAATGAAATACTGGCAGTTCGCTACCAGCGCGACAGATGCGAACAGATTTGCCCTGCGCCTGGCAAGAGAAGTCACGGGAAGGCCTAAGATAATAGCTTACAACTGGTGCTATCACGGAACGGTGGATGAGACCATAGCCGTTCTGGACGAAAGGTCGGGCATGACTGTTGCCAAGCCGGGCAGCCTGGGACCTCAGTGCGATCCGGGCATGACTACGAAGATAATCGAATGGAATGACACAGCAGCTCTGGAGGCGGCACTTAAGGACAGGGATGTGGCAGCTGTACTGGCAGAACCTGTAATGACCAACTGCGGTATAGTGCATCCCGATCCCGGATATCATGATGCACTGAGATCACTGACCGGAAAATACGGGACACTTCTTATCATAGATGAAACGCATACTATATGCGCAGGCATAGGCGGCTGTACAAAAGAAATGAAACTTTCTCCTGACATGGTTGTAGTCGGTAAGACCATTGCGGCAGGTATCCCGGCAGCTGCATACGGATTCACGGAGGAACTTGGCAGAAAGGCGGCAGACAGCATACCTCCTGAGCTATGCGACATCGGAGGCATAGGAGGGACTCTGGCAGCAAATGCATTAAGTATGCATGCCATGAAAGCTGTCCTGAGCAAGGTCCTTACGCAGGAATTTTATGACAAAAATATTCCTCTGGCAAAAAGATTCAACGATGGCGTGCAAAGTGTTATAATCAGACATGATCTGCCGTGGAACACCACACAGCTGGGATGCAGAACTGAATACTGGTTCAGGAAGGAACCGGCAAGGAACGGCGGCGAGGCAGAGGCTTCTGCGGATTTCGAGCTTGATCAGTATATGCATCTTGCTTCGCTGAACAGAGGGTTCCTGATGACGCCTTTTCATAATATGGCACTGATATCGGCGGCTACATCTGAAGAGGATATCGACAGGCATACGGCAGTCTTTGAGGAAATAGTCGGAAACATCATCTGAGAGCATTACCAGGAGGGAAAACCATGAACAAGTTTATTGATTTTACCGGGCGTGTATGCCTTGTCACAGGAGCGGGAAGCGAAACGGGCATAGGGTTCCATACCGCAAGGATACTCGGAGACCTCGGAGGCATAGTTATAATGACCGCTACCACGGACAGGATCCATGCAAGAGCTGCTTCGCTTAAAGAAACAGGGATCAGCGCCGAAGGATATGCGGCAGATCTCATGGACAGAAAACAGGTCGAGGATACTGTAAAGAATATAGCAGAAAGCTACGGCCATATAGACGTGCTGATAAACAATGCCGGAATGGTTCAGACAGGGCAGGTCGAGGAATCAGGGATATTCGACGAACTGGAATATGACAACTGGGACATGTCCATAAACAGGAATTTAAATATACCTTTCAACGTTACCAGGCAGGTGCTGCCATACATGAAAAAGAATCATTACGGCAGGATCGTCAATACTTCTTCGGTCACCGGTCCGGTGGTCAGCAATCCGGGCTCGGCCGGATACGGCGCGGCCAAGGCGGCAATCATAGGAATGAGCAGGGCCATTGCTATAGAAGCTGCCAGATATGATGTGATGATAAACAATGTGCTGCCCGGATGGATAGCAACAGCGTCACAGACTGAGGCAGAGGCGGCCGGAGGGGCAAACACGCCGGCAGGCCGCGGCGGCAATTCTGAGGAAGTGGCCGGCATGAATGTTTTTCTTGCCTCGGAAAGGGCATCATATATAACGGGGCAGACATTCATAGTGGACGGCGGCAATACCATTCAGGAATACAAGGGACCTTCTGAACTGTATTACTGATAAAGACCGGGTATATGAGACGGCGGGATTCAGCGTGGATCTTTCATGCCCAGTTCCCTGATTTTCCTGTAAAGCGTGGATTCGCTTATACCAAGCACAGAAGCGGCATTTCTCTTTCCCCTGAGAGAAGTGCCGGTTTTTTTCAGACAGTTTTCTATGATCTTCATCTGTGCCATTTCGGTCTGTGTCTTCAGAGTCATGTCTGCGGCGGAATTGTTCTGAGCTGAAAAAGTTCTGCCGGCAGCGTCTCTTATCCGCGGAGGGATATTTCCGGCAGAGATCATGCTGCCTTCTGTCATATTTACCGAATATTCCACTGCATTTTCCAGTTCCCGCACATTGCCCGGCCACCGGTAATCCATAAAGAGCCTCAGTGCCTTGCGGTCGAAACCGCGTATATTTTTGCCGAGCATAGAATCAAAGCGCTCGAGAGCGTGATGAAGCAGGGTTTCTGTATCTTCGCGCCGTTCTCTGAGAGGTGGTATGAAGATGGGGATCACATTGAGACGGAAAAAAAGATCTTCGCGGAATTCGCCTCTGAATATCATTTGCTCAAGGTTTTTATTGGTGGCGGCGATTATACGCACGTCTATGTTTATCGGGAGGATACCGCCTACACGTTCGAGGGATCTGTCCTGAAGGACGTGCAGCAGCTTGACCTGAAGATGAAGAGGCATGTCTCCCACCTCATCAAGAAAAAGGGTCCCACTGTCGGCCAGCTCGAATTTGCCGATCTTGCCGCTTTTGTCTGCACCGGTAAAAGCGCCTTTTTCATATCCGAAAAGTTCGCTTTCGAGCAGGGCGTCAGGTATTGCGCCGCAGTTTATGGGAATGAAGGCCTCGCTGCGTCTTGGACTTGCGTTATGTATGGCTCGTGCGAACAGTTCCTTTCCCGTACCGCTTTCGCCGGATATCAGTATGGTCGAATCGCTGCATGCCACCTGTGCGGCACGCTGTTTGACATCTTTCATCAGGGTGCTTTCGCCGCATATGTCTTCAAAAGTCGTGGGATCGTTCGTATATGTGAACTGACGCGCTTTTGCCGCAGCAGATGATGATTCCTCAAAAAGATACATAGTGCCGGTTCCCGGCAGGGGCACAGAACTGAAAAATAACCGACGGGAGGAATTTTTATATTTATACGTGACTTCCCTGTTGGATATACCGGTTTCGTTTTCTTTTGCCGTAAAAAATGCGTTTTTCTGGAAATGATCATATATGGAAGTCCCGACAAGCATGTCTCTGGTCTTCTGAAGCAGCATTTCACATGTGAAATTGCAGGAAAATATACGGCCGTCTTTATCTGCGGCAAGCAGTCCTTCGGGCATGGATTCCAGCATGGATGCCAGTTTTGTGCTGCTTTGTGATTCGATGAGTTTCCCTGCGATCAGTTCGGACATCCTGCGAAGGAAATTGAGAAAAGTATCGCTTTTGAGGATCATTTTATCCCGCTGTTCGTCTGTGAAGGCGACAAGCCCTATGATGCCTATGATATCGGTACCGCTCTGTATAGGACAGCTTATTTCAGCCAGTTCGCCTTCTTTCTGATTATATCCGGGATCGCTGCGCACATCCATGCATATATACTCGCTGCCATTTTTGAGTATGGAAGCATATATGTATCCTCCGTCCAGATCGCCGTCTTCTTCATATGCGCCTATCTTTCTGACGTAACGCCCGGTACCGCTTATTATCTGCAGACGATCGTCGACTATCTCGGTTTCGATGTCCAGAGCCGCGGTGATGGCGTCTGCTACCTGCATTGCAGTCTTCTTTATGGATGAAAGTCCTGGCATGACAGGTACACTCCTTTCTCTGTTTCCTATATTATAATGTCCGGTGCATGAGCTGTCAAAAATAACAATGCTGCTGAAAATGACAGCGATCATACGTTTTAATTTCTTTATGCGGTATTTTCCTGAAAGAAAAAAGGATGCTGTGATATAATAAAAATGCATAGATCTGTTTTTAAAATTTCAGAACTTTGCAACTAATCATAAGGCGGAATTTCCGTTTAAAAGTCAAAGCATACCATATTTGGTGTATGCAAATCCAGTATGGCACAAGACTGCATAAAAAAGTAAATATTTTTAAATATTTCCCTTGATAAATATGGAAATTAAGGTTATGATTAGAAAACAGCCATAGGATTATCAGTTAAAGTGAAGCGAATGGTGAAGGAAGGATGGTTTATACAGTACTGGGTGTTTCTGCATTTCTGTTTTACATCTTATATGATGTGAACAGTGTGATTTGGAAACTTATGATTTTTCGCCCGGCATTTTTCCTGGGAAGTGTGCTTCTTGGAGTCTCGGTGGCAGGTATTATATGGTCATCACGGGATGAAGCAAGACCGCTGTCCGCCGGCACAGTCTTACTGGCCGGACTGATGATCATTTTTTTACTCTTGCTGATATACAGCCTGTTTTTCGCTATACCGTTCATAGATACATATATCGGACACGAAGAGAATGCGGGCGGGCCACATGTCTGTTCAAAGGGGGTATACGGTCTTTGCCGTCATCCTGTAATGCTGTGGATGGCAGGAATGTTCATTACACTGGGATTGGAGTTTCCGACTGCAATGATGATATGCGGCGGGACGCTTTTTTGCGTTATGAATTTACTTTACATAATCATTCAGGACCGCTGGACTTTTCCGAGAATTTTCAGCGGCTATGAGCAATATAAAATGACAGTGCCTTTCCTGATCCCGACGGGGAAAAGCATAAGGCGCTGTTTCAGCACTCTGAAAGGATAAGACTGAAATGAAATTCGAAGATAAACTGAAAATCAGAACGGCAGACAGCCTCTGGCAGGAATACTGTGGTTTTCTTGATCTGAATATCAGTGAATATATGGATATACAGAACAGCCTTATGAAAGAGCAGCTGGAACTCTGGCAGAAATGCGAACTCGGAAGGCGTCTGCTGAAAGGCAGGAAAATAAATTCCATAGAGGAATTCCGTGAAGATTTTCCCATAACCGATTATGCGGATTATGCGGATATACTTCTTCAGAAACGGAGCGACATGCTTCCGGCGGAACCTATCATATGGATACAGACTACCTGGGAGGGAGGAAAACATCCGGTAAAAGTGGCTCCTTATACTCAGGGCATGCTGAATACATATAAAAACAATATTCTGGCATGCATGCTTCTTGGGACCAGCAGCGGAAAAGGCAGATTCGACGTAAAGGCAACAGATACGTTCCTTTACGGACTGGCGCCGCTGCCTTATGCTACAGGACTTTTTCCACGGGCGCTGCATGATGAGATAGGCATACAGTTTCTTCCTCCGGTGGAGGAAGCCGAGAATATGACGTTCAGTGAGAGAAACAAGAAAGGTTTCAAGATGGGCCTTTCCAGGGGAATAGATTATTTCTTCGGGCTTGGAAGCGTGACTTATTTCATAAGCAAAAGTCTTTCGTCAATGACCAGCGGCGGAGGAGGAAAGAGCAGCATCATTGCATGTTCTCCGAAAATAGCGATGAGATATCTGAAAGCCAGAAGGGAATGCCGGAAGGAAGGGCGTGAGCTTAAACCGAAAGATATTTTCAGGCTAAAGGGCATAATGGTGGCAGGGACCGATAACAACTGCTATAAGGATGATCTTGAAGATCTATGGGGAATAAGGCCTATGGAACTTTTTGCCGGAACGGAGCCATCATGCATAGGTACGGAGACATGGACCAGGAACGGTATGTATTTTTTCCCTGACACATGTTTCTATGAATTCATTCCTGAAGTAGAGATGCTCAAATGCAGGGAATTCAGGAACTATAATCCTATGACCTGTCTGATGGACGAAGTCATACCGGGAGAAAAGTATGAACTGGTAATATCTGTCCTCAAGGGCGGAGCTTTCATGAGATACAGGGTAGGTGACGTATACCGCTGCGTAGGCCTGGAGAATACCGAAGACCAGACAAAGATACCAAGATTCAGCTATATCGACAGGATACCTGAGATAATAGATATTGCCGGATTCACAAGGATATCTCAGCAGGCCATAGAAAATGTCATAGAACTTTCGGGACTGGCTGTCAAAGACTGGGCAGCGGTAAAAGAATTCACCGAGAACAACAAGCCAAAGATGCATATGTATGTTGAGCTCAAACAGGAATCTCTGGCCAATGTGGCAGTGAGCAGAGAAATACTGAAAGAACATCTTACTGTTTATTTCAAATACGTAGACAGCGATTATAAAGATCTCAAAAGGATCCTGGGAATGGATCCTCTGGAGGTAACGATACTGAAATGCGGGACTTTCGACAGTTACCGCGAAAGCAGCGGCAAGAGACTGAGAAAAATGAATCCGAATATTTATGAATTGAGGGAGGTCCTGAATTTTGGATAGCAGCTTTGTTTTCATACCTGTGACTGCCCTGTGCTGTTATGTATTCGTACTTATGGCGTTCCTGGCAGCAAAAAAAACAAAGGTGATAAACTCTTTTATACTGGCACTTATAAGCGGCATACTGTGGAGCGGCGGCTCGTTTTTCATGCGCATGCTGATGTGGCCTTCTGCTGAATTCTGGTATAATGTTTCTATCCTTGGACTTCTTCTCATAACTTTCTCATTCTGGTATTTCCTGGCGGAATTCACCGGCGCGGAAACAGGTGTGATAAGAGCCGTATGGCTGGGACTGATGCTGGCCATATTCGCGGTGAACACCAGTACGGGATTTTTCCTTGCCCCTCCGGAAGTCGTCCATATGGCTGACGGCGAAGTGAAATTCATATACGATCTCACTTATGCGGTAACATTTTTATTCCTGGCATGTGGTGCCATCGTGGTCCACATGTTCATACTGATGATAAGATTCTATCGTGAGGATGAGATAAGGAAAAGGCAGATGCGTCCTCTTATGACAGGCGTGGCTCTCATATTCATCGGACAGCTTCTCTTCATGCTCCCGTTCTTCAAGGGGATCCCTGTCGATATGCTTTCAGCTTTGCTGATGATCATATGCATGATCTATGCGCTGCACAAAAGAAGACTCTTCAAGCTGACGCTTCTGGGATCCAAGGCCAGCTGCTATGTAATGTCTGCGATAATCGCGGCAGGACTGTTTTCGTATATGATTAATCCTATGGAAAAGTTCCTGACGAGGAATTTCCCGGGGATAGGCTCCAATGACTATCTGGTCATAGCGGTGATATTCGCACTGTTCACTGTGGGTCTTTATTACATAATGAAACAGTTCATAGACAGAGTATTCATCAAGGAAGAGATAATCAAATCCGATATACTGAAGAATTTCAGCGCGAATGTGTCCAGGAGCCTTGAGACCGGCGAGATACTGGACAGCCTGATCAAGGTGATAAGAACTACCCTCATGGTAAGAAATGTCTATGCTTTTATCGAAAGAAACGACGGGAAATGCTATATTATGTCCAGGAGCCTGAGCCCGCTGGATGATAAATCCGCCAGCATAAGCGCGGACAATCCGCTTATAAAATATATGAAAAGCAGCAATGAATGCCTTCTTATGGATGAATTCAAATGCCTTGCCGTGTACAAGTCCATGTGGGAAAAAGACAAGGAACAGTTCGCCGCACTGAATATAGAATGCATGATGCCGCTCAAGGACGGAGACGAACTGGTGGGGCTGGTGGCTCTTTCGGGGAAAGAAAGAGAAGGAGCGTTCAATTATGATGACATAAGTTTCCTTTCTTCGGTAAGTTCGGTAGGCTCCATCGCAGTCAAAAACTCCAGACTTTATCAGAAAGTATATATGGAAGCACGTACAGATGAACTTACGGGACTGCTCAACAGGAAATATTTTTATGAAGTGCTCAACGACGAATATGTCAGGAACAAGAACCAGTCGCTGGCATTGATAATACTGAATATAGATGATTTCAAACTTTATAATCAGCTTTACGGGATAAGAGAAGGCGACAAGGCCCTTCAGAAAATAGCCAGGATCATAATTGCCAGTGTAGGCGACAGCGGACATGTGGCGCGTTACAGCGGAAAGGAATTTGCAGTGATACTGCCGCGTTACGATATGCTTTCGGCTAAAAATCTTGCGGAAAGCATACGTAAGCAGATCCTGAACATGAATAAGAGCGACGCGGATTATACTATCAAAGTGCTGACGGTCAGCGGAGGAGTATGCGCGCTTCCGTATGCTGCCAGCAACGTAAAGGAACTGATGGACAATGCAGATATGGCGGTTTATCAGGTGAAGCGCAAGGGCAAAAATGCTATCATGCTTTCCACCGGCAGCGCAGTGGAAACACCGTCGGAGGAAAATGACAAGAGCGAGCATATCGAAAGCATATATTCGGAATATGCATCTACCATATATGCACTTACAGCTACTATAGACACAAAGGATCATTACACGTTCAGCCATTCCAAGAATGTTGCATATTATGCTTCGGAGCTGGCGTATGCCTGCGGGCTCAACGAAGATTCCGTTGAGATCATAAGGGAAGCCGCGCTGCTCCATGACATAGGGAAGATCGGCATACCGGAGCATATACTTAATAAGCCGGGCAAGCTGACCAGGGAGGAATTCGATATAGTAAAGGGACATGTGGAAAACTCGGTAGGCATAATAAGACATCTGCCGTCACTCGACTATGTGATACCCGCGGTCATCGGTCATCATGAAAGATATGACGGCAAGGGCTATCCCAGAAGGATAGCAGGCGAAGACATACCCCTTTCGGCAAGGATACTCTGTATGGCAGATGCTTTCGACGCTATGATATCGAAAAGGATATACAAAGAGCCGTATACTGTGAAGTATGCTCTGGAGGAAATAACCAGACAGGCAGGAAAACAGTTCGATCCCAAACTGGCTTCGCTTTTAGTGGATCTTGTCGGATGCGGAAAGATAAAACCTGTGATCGAAGAAAAATCCGAAGGTGAAGAAGAACAGAAGATGGCGACATAACAATAAAAAAACAGCCTGTGCGGCTGTTTTTTATTTGACATTTTCCGCTGACGAAGCGGCGGAATAAAAGAAAACAGATGAATATAAAAATCAGGTATGGTATAATATTACGGAAAATAAACAGGAGGAAGCCTATGGAAGCCAAATATAAAAGAGTCATACTCAAGATCAGCGGGGAAGCCCTTGCCGGCAGCGAAAAGTTCGGACTCAGCGACGAAATGCTGAAAAAGATAGCGCTGCAGGTCAAAGAAGTCCGCGATATAGGTGTACAGACGGCTATAGTGGTCGGCGGCGGGAATTTCTGGCGCGGCAGATCCAGCAAAAGCATGGACAGATCTACGGCAGATTACATGGGCATGCTGGCGACGGTGATAAATGCCATGGCGCTACAGGATGCTTTTGAGGCTGTAGGCATACCCACAAGAGTACAGACAGCTATCGAGATGAAGGAAGTGGCGGAACCGTACATAAGGCGCAAGGCAGTCCGCCATCTTGAAAAGGGAAAGGTGGTTATCTTCGGAGGGGGCACCGGAAATCCTTTTTTTTCAACGGACACAACAGCAGCACTTAGGGCAGCGGAAATGGATGCGGATGTGATACTTCTGGCAAAGAAGATAGATGCTGTATATTCTGAGGATCCCGAAAAGAACCCTGAAGCTGAAAGATACGAAGCACTGACGCATCAGGAAGTACTGGAAAAAAATCTCAGGGTCATGGATTCTACTGCTGCATCTCTCTGCAGGGACAACCATATAGATATACATGTATTCGGGATCGCTGAAGACGGAAATGTGATGAAAGCTGTGTGCGGCGAAAGGATCGGAACTATAATAACCTGATATTCAGGATCGCAGGCCGGTGAATTGTCTGTGAAGGAACTGCGGATAGTATATAAAAATAAAGGAGGGAATCAAAATGTCGGATAAAATAATAGAAGTTTTGGAATCAAAAGTCAGCAAAACGGAGGCTGCGCTGAAAGAAGAACTCAACACTGTCAGGGCAGGCAGAGCGAATCCGGCGCTGCTCGACAAGATCGAGCCGGAATATTACGGAACGCCTACACCGCTTAAGCAGTTGGCGAACATATCTGTACCGGATCCCAGGACACTTATGGTGGCACCTTTCGATCCTAAATGCATCGGAGAAATAGAGAAGGCTATCAATATCGCCAATCTGGGCATAAGCCCGGCTAACGACGGCAAGTGCATAAGGCTGGTCATACCGCAGGTCACTGAGGAGAGAAGAAAGGAGCTTACGAAGACCATCAAGGGAATGGGCGAAGAAGCCAAGGTCGCAGTAAGGAACCTCAGAAGAACTGCTAACGATGAACTGAAAAAAGAAGAAAAATCGGGAGAACTTACCGAAGACGACCTTAAGGAAGACATGGAAGATGTGCAGAAAAGGGTGGATGAAGCAATAAAGACGATCGACGATATCGTTGCAGATAAAGAAAAAGAAATTATGGAAGTCTGAGCGACCATGCCTGATATAGAAAAAATGCCTGTACATGTTGCTATAATAATGGATGGCAACGGCAGATGGGCCGCCGGCAGAAAACTGCCGCGGGCAATGGGACACAATGCCGGTATGAAGACTATGAAAGAAATCGTAGAGAGGGCTTCGGATCTGGGCATAAAATATCTGACTGTTTACGCCTTTTCCACTGAAAACTGGAAACGTACGGATGAAGAGATAGGCGGGATATTTAAACTGCTGGTCACATATGTTGACCGGGAACTGGCCGATCTTGATGAACACAACGTGAAAGTCAGGATACTGGGCGACTGGCATGATATGCCGCAGGCAGTCATTTCCAGACTGAAAAAAACTCTTGAGACTACGAGAGACAACAACGGCCTGCAGTTCAATATTGCCCTCAATTATGGAAGCCGTGACGAAATAACGAAAAGTGTGAGATACATTGCAGAAATGGTAAAAGAAGGCAGACTTTCGCCCGAAGAAATAGATGAAGAGACGATCTCCCGGAATCTTTATACAGGGCGTTACGGGATACCGGATCCAGAACTGATAATAAGGACCAGCGGAGAAAAACGGCTTTCGAATTTTCTTCTCTGGCAGGCAGCTTACAGTGAATTTCTGTTTCCGGTGACCTACTGGCCTGACTTTTCTCCGGATGAATTCGACAGAGCGATTTCGGAGTATCAGAAGAGAGACCGGCGTTTCGGAGGTAGAAAATAATGAAGACCAGGATCCTTTCGGGATTTATAATGCTGCCTTTTCTGGCAGTGCTTTATTTCGGCGGATATGTCCTGATGGCAGGATGCTTTGCTATCGGAGCCGCCGGTGTATATGAGTTTTTCAAGGGCTTTCATCACATCGAAATAAAGCCTTCGTACCCTATAGCATTCGTTTCGGCGGCAGGACTGTATGCCGTAAATATATTTGACGCATCGAATCAGCTTTATCTTCTGTGGGCATTCGCTTCAGTTGCAGCCAGTCTCCTTTATCTTTTCAGGATAGATGAGAGAAAGCCTGAGGATGCAATGGCCACACTGACAGGGATATTTTATGTGGTATTTTTCTCATTCCATATGGTGCTTACCGATCAGACTGATGCTTCAGTCCTGGTATGGCTGATAATATTCGGAGCTTTCGGTACAGATATATGCGCGTATTTTACAGGAGTGGCGTTTGGGAAACACAAACTATGTCCCAAGATAAGCCCTAAGAAGACTATAGAGGGCTCTGTTGGAGGCATAATCGGCAGCATCGCAGTCTGCGGACTTTTCGGATATTTTTTTGCCGGAGAGTATTTTGTACACTGTCTTATCATAGGCGGTCTGGCAGGGATCGTTTCACAGTTCGGCGACCTTACCGCTTCCGTATTCAAAAGAAAAATGGGGATCAAGGATTACGGGAATCTCATACCCGGCCACGGAGGCATACTGGATCGTTTTGACAGTCTTCTTTTTACTGCGCCGCTGGTATATTATTATATAGTGCTGATAATAGATTAAGGAATATGAATGAAACGTATAGCGATACTGGGCAGCACCGGTTCCATCGGTACTCAGGCCCTGGATATAATAGAAAAAAATCCGGATGAATATTCGGTATCAGTTCTTTCCTGCTGCCGGAACACCGGAATACTGGAAAGGCAGATAAAGCAGTTCAGCCCGCAGATAGCTGTAACCGGAAGTGAACAGGACGCTCTGTCTCTTCAGAAAAAGTTTCCGTCTACGGAGATCATGCATGGCCGCAGTGGGCTGACGGAAGCCGCCTCATGCAGCTGTGACATAGTTCTGAATGCTCTGGTGGGGATAAGCGGACTGGAGCCTACTTTCCGTGCCATAGAAGCCGGAAATGACATAGCCCTGGCCAATAAAGAGACGCTGGTAGCCGGCGGAAGTCTGATAATGGAGGCTGCACGGAGAAAAGGTGTACGTATGATCCCTGTCGACAGCGAGCACAGTGCCATATTTCAGTGTCTGCAAGGCAAAGGAAGACAGAAAATCAAAAAGATCCTTCTGACAGGTTCCGGGGGGCCTTTCAGAGGTATGAAAAAAGAAGAACTCACAGATGTGACTCCTCAGCAGGCACTGAAACATCCCAGATGGAAAATGGGGAAAAAGATAAGCATAGATTCGGCGACACTGATGAACAAAGGACTGGAGGTTATCGAGGCCCGCTGGCTTTTCGGAGTGGAACTGGGTCAGATAGAGGTACTTATCCATCCTCAGAGCATCGTACATTCGATGGTCAGATTCGAAGACAATGCCGTACTTGCACAGATGGGAGTACCGGATATGAGAGTGCCTATCGCTTATGCGCTGAGTTTCCCTGACAGACGAAAAAACGATATCCCGGGGCCGGATTTTTTCAGAGAAGCATCGGCGCTTACATTTGAAAAACCTGACACCGATACTTTCAGGTGCCTTGAAATGGCTTTCCGGGCATCTGAAGCTGGAGCAACTTATCCGGCAGTGCTCAACGGCGCCAATGAGGTCCTCGTACAGCGCTTTCTGGAAGGAAAGATAAGATTTACGGATATACCGGAGATCCTGGAAAAAGTATTAAGGGAACATTCCCCGCAGAAGGATCCGTCGCTGGAAGACATACTGGAAGCTGATAAAGAAACAAGGGAGAAAATATGACTGTAATATATGCCGTAATAATGTTCTGCATACTCATATTCATCCATGAACTCGGGCATTTCATCGCTGCCAAATCCTGCGGCGTGAAAGTAAACAAGTTCGCTATCGGTATGGGACCGGCCTTTTTTAAAAGACAGAAGGGTGAGACCGAGTATTCTGTCAGGGCCTTTCCAATAGGCGGATACTGTGCCATGGAGGGAGAGGATGAAGATTCCGAAGATGACAGAGCGTTCAACAACAAGCCGGCCTGGAAAAAGGCGATAGTTATATGTGCCGGCTCTTTTATGAATGTGCTTCTGGCTGTCATACTTATGATCATATTCGTTTTTTATATAGGGACTGCAACCACTACTCTGAATGAGGTAAGTGCGGGAAGTCCGGCACAGACTGCCGGCCTTAAGGCCGGAGACGAAATAGTCAAAGTAGACGGCAGGGATGTCAGCAGCTGGACAGATATCACAGATGCGATAAGCGGCAGCAAAAAAAATGATATAGCAATAACCGTAGACAGAAACGGGGCCGAAAAGACTTTTACCACCGGATTCACTAAAAGCGACGACGGCCGTAAAATAATAGGTATAACATCAAAAAGAGTAAGAAACCCGCTCACATCCATAAGAGACGGTGCAGCAGCTACCTGGCAGATGACAAAGAGCATGTATGACATACTGAAAAAACTGGTTACAGGAGCAGTTTCAACAAAGGAACTTTCAGGGCCGGTAGGCATAGTATATATGGTGGATCAGAGCGTAAGCTACGGGTTCATGTATTTCCTTTATTTCATGTCCCTTATTAGTCTGAACCTGGCAGTGATAAACATGCTGCCTCTCCCTGCGCTGGATGGCGGCAGACTTCTGTTCATAATAGTGAGGGGGGTAACAGGCAAGGCTATCACCGACGAGATGGAAGGAAGGATACATTTTATCGGGATCATGCTGCTGTTCGCACTTATGATATATGTGACGTGGAACGATATAGTAAAATATATAATACCTATTTTCAATTGAGTCATTATGAGGATAAGGAAAGGCCGGGAAGGATCATGACGAAAAAAGTGATGTGCGGCAGTGTGCCTGTCGGCGGCGGTTCGCCGGTATCCATACAGTCGATGACGAATACCGATACGCGGGATGTACGGGCATCTGCAGAGCAGGCGAGATCCCTTGCTGATGCCGGCTGTGATATCGTGCGTATTGCTGTGCCTGACATGGAAGCCGCCAGGGCTTTCGGCAGGATAAAAGCAGCTTTGCCGGATATCCCCCTGGTGGCTGATATACATTTCGATCACCGGCTGGCACTTGAAGCCATAAACCAGGGAGCAGACAAGATCAGGATAAATCCGGGCAATATAGGCCGGATAGAAGACCTGGAAAAGATCGCAAAAGCGGCAGCCGGACGCGGTATTCCGATAAGAGTAGGAGTCAATTCCGGTTCTCTGCAGAAAGACATACTGAAAAAAAACGGCGGAGTGACGGCAGAAGGCCTGGCCGAAAGTGCCATGCGCAGCATAAAGCTTCTGGAAAATATGGGTTTCGAAGATCTGGTGGTATCAGTCAAGGCTTCCGATGCAGCCATGAATTTCCGGGCCTGCATGATCCTTTCGCAGAAGACGGAGCATCCTATGCATATAGGAGTTACCGAAGCGGGAACTCCGGAAGCGGGAAAGATAAAATCGGCAGTGGGCCTCGGCGCACTGCTGCTCAGCGGAGTGGGCGATACAGTGCGTGTGTCTCTTACGGGAGATCCGCTGGAAGAGGTCATTGCCGCAAAGAAGATACTTTCGGCGGCAGGCCTGAGAAAAGAGCCGATAGATCTGATATCCTGCCCGACCTGCGGCAGGACCCATACAGATCTTGCGGCAGCAGTGAGCAGAATAGAAAAATCCCTGGCGGCTGTGGGAGAAAAAAGAAGCAGCATGGGACTTCCCGGACTGACGGTGGCAGTGATGGGGTGTGAAGTCAACGGGCCAGGGGAGGCAAGAGAAGCAGATATCGGAGCTGCTTTCGGAAAAGGCAGGTGTATCCTTTTTTCCAAAGGCAGGATAATAAAAACGATAAATGACAGAGATATAACAGAAGAAATAGTAAGGATGGCAGAAAACTATGAAAACATACAAAACGACACATATGATAAGGCCTGAGGATCTCAATCATCACCATAATCTTTATGCAGGCAGAGCCATAGAATGGATGGTGGAATCCTCGTTTGTCGCAGTCACTCTGACTTACGGCGACGGCGACGGGATAAGATATAAGAATACCCATAAATTCGATTTCAAAAAATCAGTACTGCCGGGGGAAATAATCGGTTTTTATGCTACCGTGACAAGGACCGGCGGCAGCAGCCTGACCATACATGTAGATATGAAAGATGAAAAGACCGGAGAGGTACGTGCCGTGGGCTGCACTACTTTCGTTACGGTAAACGATGCGGGCAGACCGCTGAGACACGGAATAAAGCTGGATGATACAGAAGACCAGGAAGAACTGAAATGGAGAAAAGAGGCGGAATCCTTTTTTTAAGGCAGCATGAAAAAAATATTCGACAGTTATCTGAAAGAAAAGTATTCGTATGAAACAGAAAAAGCCGTTATGTCGAAAAAGTCAGGTAAACTGACTTTGTATGTAAGGCTTAATTTTATTGTGCCGTGGAAAGAGCTGGATGATGTAAAATCGCAGATATGTCAGGATATACCGGGTGTAAGGAATGTGAAATTCGTTTTTGCATACCGTGATATGGCTATGGACGAAAATGAGATAATGGACCTTTTCATAGAATATATGATAAACATAGCCAACGGAAAATACAAAGCAGTTACAAAGACGATATATCCCCATGAATTCAGGACAGGCAGGGATACCCTGGAGATATACGCTCTTGGGCAGACAGCTGTGAGAAAACTGAACGAGCAGGTGGCGGATATGTTCTCTGCATTGCTTGAAAAAAATTTCGGCATCAGGAAGAAAGTGGTATTCCTGAATCATGAAGAGGCTTACGAAAAAACTTTTTATAAAATGAACAACATGCGTGAAGAAACGGTATCCGATGTGAAAATGGCCTCAAAGACTGCGGTATCAGACAGCAGACAGAGAAAACAGAGCAGCAGGATACTCGGAAAAGAAATAAAAGATGAGATCGTCAGGATGATCGACCTTTCGGAGAGCAGCGGCGAAGTGGCTGTGGAAGGTGTGGTTTTCGAGAAGAATTGCAGGACTGTGAGAAACAGCAAAAAACTTGTTACGATCTTTCTTTCTGACGGAAGTTCTTCAGTATGTGCGAAACTTTTTACCAGCGAGAAGAAATGGAAAGAGATAGACGACAGTATAAAAGAAGAAGACACAGTCAGGATAAAAGGAAATATTGAATGGGACGATTTCAGCAAATCCATAGTCCTGCTGACAAAAAATATACAAAAATGTCAGAAAAGGACAAGAGAAGACAATGCCGTAGAAAAACGTGTCGAACTTCATGCGCATACGAAAATGAGTGCCATGGACGGCTTCAACGATCCGAAGAAAATGGTGGAAATGGCTGCGCAGTGGGGGCATAAAGCAGTTGCGGTCACAGACCATGGCGTGGTTCAGGCATTTCCTGAGGTGTTTTCCGCTGCCAGGGCTGCGAAAAATGGCGGTGAACCTATAAAAATAATATATGGTGTCGAAGGATATATTTTTGATGATAAGGACTGTCAGATGCCTGACGGGAGCATCGACTACAGAAAAAAGAAAACGAACCATGTGATAATACTGGCCAGGACTCAGCAGGGACTCAAGAATCTTTACAGGCTGATATCGGATTCACATATAAAATATTTTTATAAAAAGCCCCGCATACCCAAATCCGTGCTTTCCGGGCGGAGAGAAGGACTTATAGTGGGTTCTGCATGTGTCGAGGGAGAAGTCTATCAGGCGGTGCTGAATGACCTTCCGGAGGAGCAGCTGAGCGGGATCGTCAGATATTATGATTATCTTGAGATACAGCCTCTCGTCAACAATCAGTTCCTTGTCGACAAGGGAACAGTGAGCAGCATTGAGGATATTAAGGACATGAACCGCAAAATCATAGCTTTGGGGGATCGCTACGGCAGGCCGGTAGCGGCTACCTGCGACACTCACTATACTGAGCCCGAAGATTCTCTTTACCGTCAGATACTTATGGCAGGCCAGGGATATAAGGATATTGAAGGTGACAAGGGCCTTTATTTTCGCACCACAGATGAAATGCTTGCGGAATTCGGTTATCTGGATGAGGAGACTGCTTACCGGGTAGTAGTGAAGACGCCCGGAGATATCGCGGATTCTGTTGAGGATATAAGGCCGGTACCGAAAGAAAAATTCCCTCCCAGCATACCGGATGCTGACAATATCCTGCGCAGCAAATGTGAAAAACGGGCGGCTGAGATATATGGCGGCCCTCTTCCTGAGGTGATACGCGACAGACTGGAAAAAGAACTTGATTCCATAATCGGGAATGGTTATGCAGTGATGTACGTTGCAGCAGCAAAGCTGGTCGAGAAATCACTGGATGACGGATATCTGGTAGGCTCCCGTGGCTCGGTGGGATCTTCCCTTGCAGCTACTATGGCCGGTATAACAGAGGTTAATCCGCTGCCTGCACATTATATATGTCCGAAGTGCAAAAAGCTGGAATGGGGAGATGAAAAGATCTATGACTGCGGTATAGACATGCCTGAAAAGAACTGCCCGGAGTGCGGAACCAAAATGGATCAGGACGGATACACCATACCTTTTGAGACTTTCCTGGGATTTGAAGGAGACAAGGAACCTGATATAGATCTGAACTTCGCCGGAGAATACCAGTCCAGGGCGCACAAATATGTGGAAGAGATCTTCGGCAGCGAGAACGTTTACCGTGCAGGGACTATAGGGACTATAGCCGGCAAGACGGCTTACGGGTTCGTCATGAAATATTTTGAGGATCGCGGGATCCCGGTGAATAAATATGAGGCGGACCGGCTTGCCAAATGCTGCACCGGAGTCAGACGCACTACAGGGCAGCATCCGGGAGGCATAATAATAGTTCCCGAAGGGCACGATATACATGAATTCTGCCCTGTGCAGCATCCGGCAAATGATGCTTCGACGGATACTGTGACGACGCATTTCGACTACCATGCTATAGACAAGAACCTTCTCAAGCTGGATATCCTGGGACATGATATACCTTCGATGATAAGACAGCTTCAGGATATGACTGGCGTGGATCCGCTGAAAGTACCGCTGAAAGACGCCAGAGTCATGGGAATATTCAACGGAACAGAGGGCCTTGACATAAAAGAGCAGGATTACAGATTCGTCCACGGCAGCTTCGGCATCCCGGAATTCGGAACAAGATTCGTCAGACAGATGCTTGATGATACCCATCCGGACAAATTCGCTGATCTTGTAAGGATATCGGGATTTTCCCACGGTACCAATGTGTGGATAAACAATGCCCAGGAATTCATAAGAAACGGTCAGGCCACAATGAATGATGCGATCTCTACAAGAGATGACATCATGAATTATCTTATCCTCAAAGGCCTTCCGGAAAAAGATGCATTTACCATAATGGAAAAAGTCAGGAAGGGAAAGGGGCTGGATGATGAGCAGGCCGCGCTGATGAGTTCACACGGCGTACCTGACTGGTACATAGAGTCATGCCGGCGTATATCATATATGTTCCCGAGGGCCCATGCTGTTGCATATGTGATGATGTCATACAGGATCGCTTATTACAAGGTATATTATCCTGCGGAGTTCTATGCAGTATATTTTACTACTAAAGTAGCTGATTTCAACTGGGAAGTCATCAAAAAAGGTTCGGGTGCAGTGCTCGATCGTATCGACTCGCTGGGAATAAAGGGCAGAAACATAACGAAAAAAGAAGAAGACGAGATAACTGTGCTTGAGGTCGCATATGAAATGTATTCACGGGGATATGAGTTCTCACCGCCGGTGCTTGGTCGGTCCCGGGCCGTGCATTTCACTATCAGCGAAGGACGGATACTCATACCGCTGTGTGCTTTGGACGGAGTGGGTGAAAATGCGGGAAAGGCCATTGAAGAAGCCTGTGAGGAAAGACCTTTTGCCACAGTTGATGAACTCAGAGACAGAACAAAGATAAACAAGACTGCTGTAGAGTCTCTCAGAGCCGAAGGTGTTCTGGCGGATATGCAGGAATCGGATCAGATGAGTTTTTTTTAGAAGCGGAAACATCACCGAAATAGGATATCTGCGAATAGTTGATAAAGGAGATTTACCGTGGAAAGCAAAAATACTGATAAGACAGGGATACTGATAGTGGAGGACAACCCTGCGGAACTTGAGTACTGTGCGGCGCTTATAGAAGAAATGAATCTTGACACCCGGATATTCCGGGCATGCACAGGCATGCAGGCATTTAAGCTGCTCTCCGAAGAATCAGTGGATGCTATTTTTATAGATGTCGGACTTCCCGATACTGACGGATTCAGACTGGCCGCTGAAATAAGAAAATTGCCGGGACACTCTTTTACCAGCATCGTATTTGTCACCGGCGATGATGCGGATCAGCTCTCGGTGCATAAAAAGTACCATTGCTACGAATATATAGTAAAACCTTTTACATCCTCTATGTTCGTGAGCAAGGTGAAACCTCTTCTGGAAAGCCTGGAGGAGGAGAAGGAAATGCGCAGGAAGGAACACCGCATCGCCGAGAAAGTTGTCGTTGTAGAGGCCGGGCACAGAAATGGGATCGTACCCGTAAACGATATATATTTTGCCGAGACCGGCAACAGAGAGATCATCCTGTATACCTGCGACTGTGTCTATGAGGGAATAAGAATGAGGATGAATGAGTTCGTTGACTATGTAAACAGTCCGGGATTCAGGAGATGCCATAAGTCATATGCGGTGAATGTCGACAACATAGTGGACATCGAAAATTTTACCAAGCGGTTATGGTGTTTGCGTTTTCATAAAGACATTCCGTTCCAGTGTTTTATGAGCAGGACTTATTACGATGACATAATGGAAATTATAAAAATGAGAGGTTTGAAGTAATGAATACAGGGCTGATATTTGCTGCCGGAGTTCTTGAAATGAGCACCATGTATTTTATCATGACAGCAGTGGATCCTGTCAACAGGCTGCACCCTGCAAAACTGCTGATATGTCTTGCCGCGGCAGGAGCGGGGGTCGCTTTTGCCGATGCGGCGGATATACCATACCAGACATGCATGCTGCTGATGATGGAGGCCATTCTTTTTTTCATAATGACAAGGAACAAGATACTGGAAATAATCACCGACCTTTTTCTTTCGGCGGTTATTTATGCAGTTATGCAGCTGGGCGTAACTGCAGCACTATCTCCGGTATGCGGGGATATAGTGGATCATCCTCCTGTACTTTTTGCCTTTCTCGTCTTTTTTACCGTCCTTTCGTCGACAGCAGCCAGATTTCAGTGGATGAATGGATTTTTTGAAAGATATTACCGCAGAAACAGAAGGATCGTGTTGTGGATAGCTGTGAGTCTGCTGTTCTTTATTGCGATAGTCATAAATCTGTGGAATGACGACAACGATATATTCTGGGACAAATACAGGTTTCTTATTATACTTACCGGACTTTACTGTTTCGTCAACGGAGCTTTCATAGTAAGCCTGTTTAAAATAATAAAGAAGAACGATCAGATAAAGCTGATAAAAAATTACGGCGATTACCTCAGGAATGTTACGGAAGAACTGAAACAGAGGGAACATGAATTCAAAAATAATATCAATACTATGATAGCTCTGGCCGAGAAACATAAGGACGACCCCGGCTCAGGAGAAATCGTGGATTTCGGCAGGGAAATGCTGAGCAATGAAAAAGCAAAGGGGAAGATAAGTATAATAAGCGATAATTCCGTGGTGTCGGCACTGATATATAAAATGAAAAAGGACGCGGAAAAAGAAGGAATAGATTTTTTTTACAGGGTCGAAAAACCTTTTCCCGAATTCGATATGCCGGAACACGATATAGTAGAGATACTGGCCAATCTTCTGAACAATGCTTTTGAAGCGGTCAGCGAACTGAAGAAGGGGAAGAGAAACGTTTCTCTGGAAATAGAAAAAGATCATATATGTGTCATAAATGATGTGGATGAAAATGTGAATGTATCGAAGATCAGGAACAGAGGGTACAGCACCAAAGGCACGGACCGCGGCTACGGTGTATCGAACGTTGCTGCATTACTGAAAAAAAATAAAGCCGGAATGGATATATTTCTTGAGGGGGAGAGCATCATATTCGACATAAGATTCAACAGGTGATAAAACAGCTGCCTTTCCATGGAAGACAGCTGTTTTATACGAGCGGGGCCTGATTTATCCGAGCAGTTCTTTAGGACATTTGGCCTCGCCCCAGAAAAGAAAGGTATCTGTGGATACAGCCATATCTGCTGCAAACAGGAGACACAGCGACAAGGCCAGACATGCTTTGTCACTTATTTTTTTGAAGATATCCGTCATTTTCATCACCCTTTCCCGATAATATATGATACGTTTTTGCGGCCAGCAGTTGCAGCGATTGCAGGGACAATGTCCAGAGCCCTATCCTGAAGAGAAGATCTATGCCCTGTGCATGCAGGAACAGAAGCAGAACTGATACGATACACGAAAGCAGTATGGATCTGATTTTGAAGTCTGTATAACGTTTTCGGGTAGTAATGGGTTTGTTCTGAGTTGCTATCGGCGAACAGAAGGCGATTATCAGAAGAGCTCCGGCCATCATGATCAATGCTGCTTTGAAACTGATGCTTAAATCGGGCAGTATACATACGGACAGCCCGAAAAAAATAAAACTGAACACGAAGCAGGAAATGTTGGAGTGCATATGCATCCCGCCGGAAAATACCCTGACGGGGAAAAGTATCCCTGCCGCGAAAATAAGCAGCGTGAACCTGCCTATGAAAAGATAGATCGCAGAAAGTATGACGAACTTTATAAGTTCGTTTCTTAAAACTTCGGCTCCGTATCGTATTTTTATTTTTCCCAGAGCGTCTTCATCATATCTGTCTGCGAGTGTTTCTGATAATCTCTTCAAAATATATCCCTTCTTTTCTTCCCCATTCGTATGTAAGAGCTTCAGAATGTCTGCCGGCATAAGCATCTGCCAGTAAAAGCAGTATATTTTCTGATATTTTTTTGTAAATACGGTATGCATGTAAAGTGCGCAGGATGTACAAAAAGTCCGCAAGCGGACTTTACGCGCCCGAAAGAGACATTTCATGCATGATTTTTCTACAGCAGAAAACAGACTTAGGAAACCCCTGAAAGCTTTTCAAAAGATCATGTATATATTCAGGTGCAATTCATGTAGCTGAGGGACATCTTGCGCAAAGTCTATTGATTTTTTTCTTAAAAGTAAGATACTTATGTTGCAGCGCATATTGGGGAAAATACAGGAAAGAAGCGAAAGGCCGTCTGGAAGGTAGTATGGATATTGGAATTAAGGCCATATAGGAGGGCGCTGTCGGAGATGCCGTTCCTTCTTTCCTGAATCAGTTATGAAACAGTGCATTTTTGCACTATTATTTATATCGAGTCCTATGTGAGAGGAAAAGAGATATGCAGAAGCATAGATGTATTATGAAATTATGTATTGTTTTTTCGATGTGCATTGCTTTCATAATGATGCCTCTGCCGGCTTTTGGTGCTGATTCGGCTGCGGCAAAAATCGGAGATAAAGAATATACTGATCTTCAGGACGCTTTCCGCTACGGACAAGAGACTTAAAAAAAGAAAAACCTATTATTATAAAGTATATACATATATGAGAGATCCGTCGGAAGGCGTAATAATAAAAAGCAGATCGGCAGTGAAAAAAATAAAACGATAGGCAGCCTGCATATAGGTGGTCATCCAGATCTGAAAACATGCCGGCAGAAAAGGTACTAAGGGACGATGATTTTCCGCTGACGGTGCAGAGGACTGAAAAATACTTGCAAACCCGTAGTTTTAATGGTAATATAATAATGTGATAAAACTAGTTTTTATTTTGAAGAGTGGGCGGAACCCACTCTTCACTTTATGAGAGGATTAAAATGAAAGGAAAGGGCAGCTGTGATGGCAGGTAAGAAGATCGTTGATATAGTCAGATATGAACTCAAAGATCTCCTGAAAGAAAATGGTTACGAACTTTATCATGTGGAGTTCGTTAAGGAAGGCCCGGACTGGTTCCTCAGAGTCTATATAGACAGGGATGCTTCATATGCAGACGGGAAAGACGGATCTGATGCGGGATATATCGGGACCGGCGACTGTGAAATCGTCAGCCGTTTTTTAAGCAGACGGCTTGATGAGATCGACCCGGTGGATCATAATTATTTTCTTGAAGTTTCTTCGCCGGGACTGGACAGGAAACTTGTGACACAGGAGCATTATAAGAAATATACAGGTCATGAGATAGAGGTCAGTCTTTATCAGGCAGTTGACGGAAGCAGAAAACATACAGGCATACTTGAATCGACTGGAAACGATACGGTAATAATCAGAAAGAAAGACGGAAATACAGTGGAGCTGAAGAAAGAAAAGATTGCCGGAGCGAAACTGACAGTGAATATATAGAGGTATCAGCAAGATACTAATAACGGAGGAACAAAAATGAATAAGGAATTTATTGCAGCTGTAAATCAACTGGAAAACGAAAAAGGAATATCCAGAGAAGTTCTGTTCGAAGCTATAGAATCGGCTTTGAGTTCGGCTTATAAAAAGAATTACGGTACGAATCAGAATGTAAGAGTGGATATAGACAAGGAGACCGGTGATATACAAGTCTATACAATAATGAATATAGTAGAAGAGGTCGAAGATGATAATACTGAAATGACTCTTGAAGAGGCCCTTGAAATAGATCCGAATTTTGAAGTCGGGGATGAAGTGCTTTACCAGGTGACACCTGAAGATTTCGGACGCATAGCTGCACAGACGGCAAAGCAGGTAGTTGTCCAGAGGCTCAGAGAAGCTGAAAGAGGTATGATATTCGACGACTATGTGGAGAGACAGGGAGAAGTTGTCACGGGGACCGTGCAGAGGAAAAGCAATGAAACGATTTTCGTGAACATGGGGAAAACCGAAGGCATACTTTCAGCTAAGGAACAGGTTCCCGGAGAAAGGTTCGATATAAATGACAGAATAAAAGTATATATAATGGATGTCAAAAAGACGACAAAAGGACCTCAGGTATTTCTGTCGAGGTCGCATCCGGGACTGGTAAAAAGACTTTTTGAACTTGAAGTGCCGGAGATCGAAGAAGGTGTCGTTGAAATAAAGAGCATAGCAAGAGAAGCCGGATCAAGGACCAAAATAGCTGTTTATACGGAAGATGAGAATGTGGATCCTGTAGGCGCATGTGTCGGTGCACGCGGATCAAGGGTGCAGAGCATAGTGGATGAGCTTTTCAACGAAAAGATAGATATAATAACATGGAGTGAAGATCCGGTCACCCTGATAAGCAATGTCCTGAGTCCTGCCAAGGTAGAAGAAGTAATGACAGATGAAGAGGGAAAAGTTGCCACGGTGATAGTGCCTGATTACCAGCTTTCGCTTGCCATCGGCAAATCAGGCCAGAACGTAAGGCTGGCAGCCAAGCTCTGCGGCTGGAAAATAGATATAAAGAGTCATACGCAGTATTATGGCGATGATGAAGAATCCGAAGAAGGATTTGAAGAGGGATTCGAGGAAATTTCGGAAGCAGATGACATCGAAACGGCTGAAACAGTTACGGAAGCAGAAGAAGATGAAATTCCGGCGGAAAATGAAAATACAGAAGAAGATGAAATTCCGGCGGAAGAAGAACAGACTGAAGCCGCAGAGACCTCTGAAGAGGATAATGATGAAGAATAAAAAGACCCCCATGCGTCGATGCATAGGATGTATGGAATCAAAACCGAAAAATGAACTGATAAGAGTAGCTTTCTACGAAGGCGTACTGAACGTCGATCCCACAGGCAAGGCGAAGGGACGTGGCGTTTATATATGTCCTGATGCCGGCTGTCTGGAAAAAGCCGGGAAAAAGAATCTTTTCAGAAAAAACTTTTCCGCGGAGATATCCGGCGAACAGATAGACAGCCTTTTCGGGGAGCTGAGGAAGTATGAAAAAAAAGATAGATAGTTATCTGGGGTTTGCAAAAAAATCCGGCAGCCTCATAGCCGGATATAATACCTGCGCTGCAGCTATAGAAAAAAAGAAACTCAAGTTATTGATAATATGTGAGGATGTATCGGAGAACAGCATGGAGAAAATAAGAAAGCTTGCGAGAGCAGGAGGAACTGAATACAGGATATACGGAAGCAGCGAAGAGATCGGTCATGCTTCCGGCAGTCCTGGACGAGGGATATTCGGCGTTGCCGACAGGAATTTCGCCGATGTGATAAAAAAAGAAATCGATTCGGAAAAATCTGAAGAAAAGGAGGTGTTCTGAGAAAATGAAAGTACATGAATTAGCGAAGAAACTGGAGATGACCAGTAAAGAGCTTATGGAAAAAGCATCATCTATGGGTATAGAAGCAGCTTCCCCGAGCAGTTCACTGTCGGAGATAAATGCAAAGACGCTGGAAAATACAATAATATCCAAAAGAAAAAAGGGCACCGAGACCAAGATAGTAAGAGTCGCAGCAAAAAAAATGGATGCTGATGAAAAGGAACCCCGCGTAACGGTGAAAGCAGCCAATGTCAAGGCACCGGCAGGACGGGCAGCCAGGACCAGACCGCAGACGAAAGGTGAGGATGCAGTAGCTGTACGCAGACCGCCTCTGGGCAAGCCGGTGGTACCGAAGGAAGTCGAAAAAAGATCCAGGACCAAGACACCGGCAGGGCGTCCTGTGCCCAAAAATACAGTGAATCATGAAAAGAGCGAAAAAATAAGCGAAGACAGGAGATCAGCGCTTGCTTCAAAGGCTGAAGGAAACCGAAAAACACCAGACAGGAAGGTATCTTCGGAAAAGAAACCGACACAGGCAGTTAAAAATCCTGTCACAGAACCTCGCAGACGCACCGGAGTGAAGATAGTCAAATCTGCTGAAGAACAGCGTAAGGAAGCGGCGGCCAAAGCTGCCGCAAAAAAAGAAGCTGAGAAAAAAGAGGCAGCCAGAAAAGCCGAACGACAGACCGGAAATAAAACCGCGGACCGTGAAAAGCCTTCAAGATATCCGCGTCGTGAAAGTACAGGCGAAACAGATTCCAGGCCTCAGAGAAAGGACGACAGACCAAAAAAAAGCAGGACCAAGGGCAAGGAAAAAGACAGGGATAAATTCGGAAAACCGGAAAATTCCAGACGCGATCAGAGACCTTCTTATGTGGAACATTCGCTTGAAAAGAAGGCAAAGAAAAAACATATCAAGCAGAAGCCCGTACAGGAACCGAAGATAGAAGCGGAACCGCTGCCGGCAGGCACAAGGGTCATAAATGTACCTATAACTGTTGCAGGATTCGCGGAGCAGGCGGGCCTTTCGGTTTCAAAAATAATAATGGCACTGATGAAACTCGGCATAGTTTCAAACATAAATGCCAGTCTGGACGAGGAGACAGTGCTGGTGATTGCGGAAGACCTTGGCATAAAAGTAGTGATCGGCAAGGTGGATGAAGAGGAAGCCGAAGAGGGACTTGAAATATTCGAAGACAGAGAGTCTGACCTTGTTGAACGACCGCCTATAATAACCGTTATGGGACATGTCGACCACGGCAAGACGTCGCTCCTTGACGCTATAAGAAAGACCAATGTGACAGCTTCCGAGTCCGGCGGCATAACTCAGCATATCGGTGCTTCGGAAGTAGAGATAAACGGTAAGAAAATAGTATTTCTGGATACTCCGGGGCATGAAGCCTTTACAGCCATGAGAGCAAGAGGCGCTGATGTCACAGACATAGCGGTTCTGGTAGTCGCAGCGGATGACAGTGTCAAACCGCAGACAGTAGAATCGATAAGCCATGCAAAAGCAGCGGGAGTACCGATAATCGTAGCAATAAACAAGATGGACAAGCCGGGAGCAAATCCGGACAAGGTCAAGCAGGATCTTACGGAGCACAATATACTGGTGGAAGACTGGGGCGGAGATGTTATCGCTGTACCTGTTTCGGCCAAATCAGGCGAAGGCATAGTGACTCTTCTCGAAATGATCCTTCTTCAGGCAGAAGTGCTTGAGCTGAAGGCAAACCCGGAGAGACTGGCTATGGGTACAGTTATTGAGGCCCGCCTCGACAAGGCCAAGGGCCCTATTGCCACTCTTCTGGTCACTAACGGCACCCTTAAGGCCGGCAGCAGCGTAGTTGCCGGAACCTGCTCAGGCAGAGTAAGGCTCATGACAAATTATAAAGGGGAAAGCATAAGGAAAGCAGGGCCTGCAACTGCAGTTGAGATCCTGGGGCTTACGGATGTACCAGCCGCCGGAGATTCCTTCAATGCTGTAAGTGAAGACAGGATAGCCAAGGACATCGCTGAAAAGCGAAAAACGAAACAGCGTGAAGAAGTCATGGCACGTAACTCCAGCACTACTCTGGAGGAACTTTTCAGCCAGATAAAAGAAGGCGAAGTAAAAGAACTCAACCTTATAATCAAGGGAGATGTGCAGGGATCTGTAGGCGCAGTGACATCTTCTCTGGAAAAGCTGAGCAATGAGAATGTAAAAGTCAAGACAGTATATACAGGTGTAGGAGCTATAACAGAATCCGATGTGATGCTGGCCGGTACATCTGACGCCATAATAATAGGCTTCAATGTCAGACCTGCGGCCGGAGTCTCGCAGCAGGCAGACAGAGAGGGCATACAGATAAGGACTTACAGGGTCATATACGATATAATAAATGACGTGGAAAGTGCTATAAAAGGTATGCTTGATCCGGAATTCAAAGAGGTGGTCCTGGGCGAGGTGGAAGTCAGGGATACTTTCAAGGTACCGAATACCGGTATCATTGCCGGAGCATATGTTACCAGCGGAAAGGTAGTGCGCAATGCAGAAGTAAGACTGGTAAGAGACGGCATAGTCATACACGAAGGCAAAATATCATCTCTCAGGCGCTTTAAGGACGATGCCAGGGAAGTGGCTCAGGGATTCGAATGCGGCATAGGCATAGAGAATTACAACGACATCAAGGAAGGCGATATGATAGAGTGCTTTGAGATGCAGGAAATCGAGGAAAAATAAAAATGGGAAAAAATTACAGGCAGGGTCGTCTGGGAGAAGAAATCAAAAAAATAATAAGCTCGATGCTTCTCCGCGAGCTCAAGGATCCTCGTCTTTCAGGCATGGTAAGCATAACGGCAGTCGAGGTGACATCTGACGGAGGTATGGCCAAGGTGTTCTTTACAGTTCTGGCGACAGATACGGATGAGAAAGACCGTGCGGAGAAAAAAGAAGAAGTTCTTGCGGCTCTGAGAAGCTCAAAGGGGAGGATAAGAAAAGAGATAGGAGAACAGATAAGACTCAGACATGTGCCGGATATTGTTTTCATGATCGATTCATCTATGGAATACGGAAGGCATATGGAAGAACTTATCGACAAAGTGGTGAAGAACGATGACTAAAGAAAATAACACGCTGGAAAGCATAGGTGGGATACTGGAAGCTGCGGAGTCTGTATATATCTTTCCGCATATCCTTATGGACGGGGATGCGATGGGTTCCGCCGCTGCCCTGTGCAGGACACTGCGCAGTCTTGGAAAGAAGGCATATATACTTCTGGAGGACAAGGTGCCTGATTACCTTGAATTCCTGGGAGACGGACTCTGCACTTATGACAGGGACCTTATAGATGATCCTGATGTCTGTCTCTGCATAGACTGCGGAGAGATCGGAAGGTTCCCTGAAAGGGCAGAAACATTCGGCAAAGGAAAGACGAAAGTGTGCATAGATCATCATTCCACATCTGAACCTTTTACGGATTATAATTATATAGACGGCAGTGCTGCTGCCACAGGAGAGATAGTTTACAGACTGATGAAGACTATGGACTGGATTGTGACCAAGGAGATAGCAGAGGCTATTTTTGCAGCGATAACCACGGATACCGGCAATTTTCAGTATTCGAACACTACAAGGGAAAGTCATGAGATAGTACTGGCACTTTATGATTCGGGCATGGACTTCAATAAAGTCAGTGTGGAACTGTATCAGAACGAAAGCATGGCAAAGTTCAAACTGGAAAGCAGCATAATGGAAACGGCGCAGCTTGTTGCCGGCGGACTGGGAGTCATAGCATGGGTAACGTCTGAGATGCTGGATGTCTGCAACGCACGCATTGAAGAAACGGAAGGAGTAGTCGGGAAACTGCGAAGCATAAAGGGCGTCCAGATAGCTATGCTGATCAAAGAAAACGGGAACGACTGCATCAAAGTAGCCATGCGTGCAAAAGACCGGGGCGATGTAGCGAAGATATCACTGAAATTCGGCGGCGGAGGTCATGTGAAGGCAGCCGGCTGCACTATATGCGGCTCCTCTGTTGCTGAAGTAAGGGAAACTATGACAAAAGAGATAGCTGAAAATCTGGGGATATGATATGGATGGCATAATAAATCTTAATAAGGAAAAAGGATGCTCTTCGCACGACTGCGTGGCAGCAGTCAGAAGACTTCTGGACATCAGAAAAGCCGGACACACGGGTACGCTGGATCCTATGGCAGAGGGAGTGCTGCCCGTCTGTGTGGGCAGGGCGACCAGAATAATGGAATATCTGGACTGCGATATCAAAAAATACAGGTGCCGTATGATCCTGGGGACAGAAACCGATACTCAGGATATCTGGGGCAATGTGACAGAAAGAAAATCGCCGGAAGGCGTGACGGAAGCACAGATAAAAGACGTGCTTTTTTCTTTCATAGGGGAAATATCGCAGATCCCCCCCATATACTCTGCCCTGAAGGTCAGAGGACGCAGACTTTATAAATATGCCAGGGCAGGGCAGGAAGTGGAAATAAAGCCCAGAAAGATAAGGGTCACCGGGATGACTTTGGATTTTGCGGAGGGCAATGAGGCCGGCTTCACTGTGGAATGCTCCAGGGGGACCTATGTAAGGACGATATGTTATGACGCCGGAAGGATGCTTGGCTGTGGGGCTGCGATGAGTGCTCTTACCAGGCTCGCCTCAGGCATTTTTCGCATAGAAGATTCAGTGACGCTGAGAGAGCTGGAGGCTATGGATACTCAGAAGAGGGAATCCGCTGTTCTGCCTGTGGATTTCCCTCTGACTCATTTCGGCAGGATAATACTGGAAAAGGATAAGGCCAGAGATTTTGTCAACGGCAAGGCTCTGAATGCGGATGAAATAACGCCTGATGATATATCCGGGAGCAGCTCCGGTACGCAGGATGGTATGACGGAACTATACAATATTTATTTCGGAAAAGAATTTCTTGGTGTAGGTGAGCTGAAAAGCGGTATAATAAAGGCAGACAAGGTGTTTAACACGAGGATGCAGAATGAAGATCTTTGAATCTCTGGAAGAAATAAAGGACATGGAAAAAACCGTGGTGGCAATGGGCAATTTCGACGGCGTGCATAAAGGGCACCAGGAGCTTATAATGCGTATGGTAAAAACTGCGGAGGCCGCAGGCATAAGCAGCGCTGTTTTCACATTCTCCACACATCCCAGAAATATCACTGGAAATGGTCCGAAAGTCAGGAATATACTTTACAACGAGGAAAAGGCAGAGATAATCGCAGGCCTGGGCGTAGATATAATGTTCAATATACCATTTAGTGACCGGATAGAACATATGAGCCCTGTGGATTTCGTCGACAGACTGCTTATACAGAAGTTCCATATGCAGGAAGCATACTGCGGATTCAATTACAGGTTCGGCTACAAGGCGCAGGGAGACGCGGAGACCCTTATGCACGAAGGCATGAAGAAGGGTTTCGGTATCCACGTCTTGGAACCTTACGAGATAGACGGGCATCTGGTGAGCTCATCCTTTATAAGAAAGCTGATCGAAGAAGGTGCTGTGGATCAGTGCATGAAGTATCTGGGACGATATTACAGCATAGGCGGCGAAGTCGTGGTTGGGAACAAGTTCGGAAAAAAACTCGGTTTTCCCACATCCAATCTCCTGATCGATGAAAGCATGGTCACTCCGCCCAACGGCGTATATATAACCTGCTGCTGGTATGACGGACGCAGATATCCAAGCGTTACCAATGTAGGCAGAAAACCTACAGTAGGCGATTACGATAAAAATGTGGAGACTCATATATTCAATTTCGACCGTGAGCTCTACGGTAAAAAAATCAAGGTCGAATTTCTGAAACGCATGAGACCTGAAAAAAAATTCGACAGTGTTGAAGGACTGTCCAAACAGATAACGGAAGACTGTATAAGAGCAAAGGCCTTCCATAATTCCAGGAGGTAAGTAAAATGAACGACAAATTTGCTATCACCGAATATCCTGATGTGGACGAAGTCACGAGGAAGCTGGACAGGCTCATAAACCTGCCTGTATATTCCATAAAAAAGGATGCTCTGGAAAGATATGAAACTGAATATTTTCATAACAAGTGCGGAAAATCGAAAGAAATGATCGATGCGGCCAGTGAGATAATACCGGGAGGCGTACAGCATAACCTGGCCTTCAATTATCCGTTTCCGCTGGCTTTTGACAGAGCCGAAGGAGCTTTCCTTTACGACGTTGACGGCAACCGGTATTATGATTTTCTTCAGGCAGGAGGTCCTACTGTCTTAGGCAGCAATACGGAATCGGTCAGGAGCAGAGTCGAAGAACTTTTGGACAGGTGCGGTCCTTCGACGGGCCTTTTCCATGAATATGAATATAAGCTGGCAAAAAAAATCTGTGACAGTGTGGAATCGGTAGACATGTTCAGGATGCTCGGCTCGGGCACAGAGGCGTGCATGGGAGCCATCAGGATAGCGCGGCTTGCAACGAAAAAGAAGAACATACTCAAAATGGGAGGAGCATATCACGGATGGAGCGATCAGCTGGCTTACGGGATACGCATCCCCGGATCGAAATTCACTCAGGCCAAGGGAGTTCCGCGGGACATGTTCAGACATACTCAGGAATTTTTCCCCAACGACCTGGACGATCTTGAAAGAAAGCTGAAAGCCAACAAGCCCAGAGGCGGGACCGCGGCAGTATTCGTAGAGCCTGTGGGCCCTGAAAGCGGCACCCGGCCTGTAGATAAATTTTTCTGCAAGGGGGTCGAGAGCCTGTGCAGAAAATATGGCGCACTGTTCATCTGCGATGAAGTCGTTACAGGATTTCGCATAGGCATGTCCGGAGCTCAGGGATATTTCGGGGTCTCGCCTGATCTTACCATTTTCGGAAAGGTCATAGCCGGAGGGTACCCGGGTGCCGGCGGGATAGGCGGAAAACGCGAATATATGCAGTATCTTGCTGCGGGGATAAGCGGCGAGGCAAAACATCCGAAGGCGCTGGTAGGCGGAACGATGGCTGCGACTCCCATCAGCTGCGTGGCAGGATATCATACATTATGCCAGATAGAAGAAACAGGAGCCATAGAAAAAGCGGGAAGATTTGCGGACAGACTTATTGCCGGACTCAACAGGCTCATAGACAAATATGCCCTTCCCTTTGTGGCTTTCAATCAGGGGTCTATATGTCATCTTGAAACAGCGGGAGCCATGCACTTTTCCATAGACTGGTCAAAGCCCTGGAAAATACCGTCAGTGCTTTCCGCTACATCTGTGAGAAAAGACGAGATGGAGCACATGGGAGCTGCGTATATGGCGGAAGGACTGGTGACGCTGGCAGGCAGCCGTCTTTATACCAGCGGTGCATATGAAGATGATATGCTGCAGGATGTACTGGACAGATTTGAAAGAGTTTTTGAGAATGTTGATGTTATAGAATGATGTATCGCAGTGCCTGATGCACCGGATACATGGATCAGAAGGTGACTGAAATGGAAATTACTAAAGCAAAGCAGCTGGTCATAAAGGCCGGCAGGGAACTTTCGGAAAGCGGTCTGATAGCCCGTACATGGGGAAACGTCAGCTGCAGGGTGGATGAAAACACTTTTGTGATAACTGCCAGCGGCCGGAATTATATGACTCTCACGGAAGATGAAGTGATACCTGTAAAGATGGTAGATCTAAGCTATGAAGGAGATATAAAACCTTCATCCGAGAAAAAAGTGCACAGGGCCGTTTATCTTCTCAGGCCTGAGGCTGATTTTATAATCCATACTCACCAGGACAACGCTTCGGCAGTATCTGCTGCCGGGATAGACGTCATATCTTTCGGTGACAGATACGAAGGGATAGGGAGAGAAGTCATATGTGCGGAATACGGTCTGCCCGGCACGGACAGGCTCTGCCGCAACACAGCCAGAGCCGTGGAGGATTCATGCGGGAATGCAGTCATCATGAAGCATCACGGTACAGTCTGCTGGGGAAGGGATTATGAACAGGCATTCACTGCTGCCCGCAGTCTGGAAGATGCCTGCGGAGCTTATCTTGAAAGGATGGGCGTGCCTTCGGGAGCGGTAAAAAAATTTGCTTCTTACAAAAAACCGTATCTGAGAGCTTATCTGGATGATTATGCCCAGATCGTGGGCCCGAAGATGAAGATCCGGGCTGACGAAAACGGAGAACCGGTAGTGGGCAATGCCGAAGACGCGGAAGCAATGAAGATGATAATCAATAAAAACTGCAGAGCATACTTTGCAGCCATGCTTTCTCCGAAGGGGAAACCTATAGGAATGGCTGAAAGTATCCTCATGAGGCGGGTATATCTCAAAAAATATTCCAGACTGGCAAAAGAGAAAAGCTGAAAACCGAACAGGTCAAAAGAAAGGCGGCAGGATGTCTGTATATGTGATCGCTTATGACATAGGGACGACCGGTGTAAAAACCTGTCTTTTCAATATTTCTCCTGAAGAAGGCATAGACCTCAGGGCAGGGGAGATGGCTGATTACGGTCTTTATATTGTGGACGGCGGCGGTGCGGAGCAGGATCCTGAGGAATGGTGGCAGGGCATGTGCAGCAGTACGAAGAACCTGCTGTCGGCATCAGGAGTGGCGCCGGAAGACATCAGAGGCATTTCTTTCTGTGCGCAGATGCAGTCTCTGGTCCTGGTCGACAGGAAGGGCGTCCCTTTGAGAAGGGCCATGAATTATATGGACAACCGGGGCTGGAAACAGATGGAGCGGGTCATGGGCAGCGGGCTGAAAGTAGCCGGGATGAATGCTCATAAACTATATCGTTCCATAAAGATAAGCGGTGCGGTATCTGGCAGCGCCAAAGACCCTGTATGGAAATACCTGTGGGTAAAGGAAAATGAAAAGGATATTTTCGATAAAGTATATAAATGGCTGGATGTGAAGGATTTTCTCGTATGCAGAGCCACAGGCAGGTTCGTGATGTCGAGGGACAGTGCTTTCGCCACCCTTCTTTACGATACGCGGCCGGACAGAAAGAGGTTCAGCAGCGAACTGTGCCGCATTATGGGAGTGGATACGGATCATCTTCCAGAGATCTGCGAATCCGCAGATATGGCCGGAGGACTGACAGGTGAAGCAGCCGCGGAACTTGGCCTGAACCAGGGGACCCCGGTATTTTCCGGCGGCGGCGATGCGTCGCTTATAGGCGTAGGCGCCGGTTCGGTATCCCCGGGAGACGCACATATATATGTCGGGACTTCCGGCTGGGTATCCAAGGTGGTCAGGGAGCAGAAGCTGAGCATATCCACAATGACAGCATCCATAGTAGGAGCAGATCCCCGCAGCTTCAATTATTTTGCGGAACTGGAAACGGCCGGGAAATGCCTCGAATGGGCAAAGGATCACATAGGGCTGGATGATATGGGCATAATGGGGACGCTTAACGATTCGGCGGATATCGAAAAAAAACTGAAAAACATATACGGCAGTATCATGGACAAGATAAGCGGGATACCTGCCGGCAGCCACGGAATAATTTTTACGCCATGGCTCCACGGCAACAGATGTCCGTTTGAAGATCCGGATGCCAGAGGCATGTTCTTCGGCATCGGTCTGGAAACAGATACGAAAGATCTGATACATGCGGTCATAGAGGGCGTATGCATGCATCTCAGATGGCAGCTGGAATCTATAGAAAAGGATACAGGCAAGTCTTACGCAGTCAGATTCGTGGGCGGCGGCGCGCTGTCGTCACTTACATGCAGGACCCTGGCCGATGTTACAGGCTGCAGAGTCGAAACTGTCGAAAACCCCCAGAACGCAGGAGCGGTAGGAGCTGCTGCTGTGATGGCGCTGGGACTGGGGATAATAGATGATATCGAAGATGTAAAGGATCTTATTCGTGTCAAGGGGGTCTATGAGCCTGATATGGGGAACAAAGCTGTATATGATCAGCTTTTTCCGGTATTCAGGGATCTTTATTACAACAATAAGAAAGCCTTCAAGGCGCTGAAGGGGAGGAGCAGATGATGGAACAGATGCATTCCGGAGAAAAACTGTCAGGCAGGCAAAACGTTTCAAAATATCGATGGGTCATACTTTTTACCACTATCCCTGTGATAATCGCTACGGAGATGATGTGGCTGACGCTTTCGCCCATATCGAGCATTGCTGAGGATTTTTACGGCGTAAGCACCATGGCGGTAACTGTATTCACCATGAGTTATATGATAATGTTCATCATATTTTCCATCCCGGCATCATGGGTGATAGACCGTTTCGGTTACAGGGTCTCCCTTTTCATAGGCGCAGGACTGACCGGCATATTCGGGCTTACCCGCGGTCTTTTCGCCGACAGTTTTATGATAGTGATGGCCTCTCAGTTCCTTATAGCTGCGGGTCAGCCGTTCCTTCTGAATATCACTACCAAGATAGCTGCCAACTGGTTCCCTCAGAATGAAAGAGCGACAGCTGCAGGACTTCTTACCATGGCCCAGTATCTGGGATTCGCTATAGCTATGGTCCTCTCTCCGCTGATAGCCGAAAAGTCAGGGATACCGAGAGTGCTGATGATCTTCGCAGTCGTAGGTGCTGCAGCAGCCGCGCTTTCCATGATCTGTTCAAGGGAAAGGCCTGCGGCGGCTCCTCCGGGCCCTGCTGCGGAAAAGGAGGATTTCAGCCTCGGAACTCTGAAGGAACTCGCAGGGAAAGGCCCTTATATGCTTACTATGTTTATAGCATTCATATCGATGGGAATATTCAATACAGTACTGACACTGATCGAGAGCATACTGATGCCAAGGGGAATAGGCCCTGCGGAAACAGGAGTGATCGGGGGCGCTTTCGTTCTGGCAGGAGTCGCAGGGGCGATCGTGATACCTGTTATATCCGATAAGACCGGTAAAAGGATACCTTTTCTTATAGCGACCATAATCGCGCTGGTGCCCCTTTATCTCGGACTTACTTTTTTCGGAAGCTTTTCTGTCCTGACAGCAGATGCCGGGATCGCCGGTTTCCTTATAATGGGCGTGGCACCGGTGCTTTTCCAGCACGGTTCCGAGGTAGCGTATCCGGTGCAGGAAGGTACATCTCTCGGAATGATACTTCTTATGGGGCAGATATCAGGAGTCGCATTCGTCTTTCTGTTTGAGATACTGGGAAAGCTGACAGGAGGGGCCGCCGCACCCATGCTGATGCTTGTGGCCTTGACAGTCCTGGAGATACCATTTACTATGAAAATGAAAGAATCTGAAATGAATATCAGGAGGCTGAAGGATGAATAGCTGGGGCTACAGGCTTATGCAGTTTATGAGGGGACGTTACGGTTTCGACCAGTTCGGAGTATTTCTGATGATATTTTCATTCATAATTGAAATCATCGGGAATATCATCAGGATAAGATATGTATACTGGGCAGGGCTTGCTTTGTTTTTCTATGCAGTATTCAGGATATTTTCAAGGAATATATATAAACGGCAGAACGAAAATATGCGGTATATGAGGTTCCGCAGCAGGTTCGGCAGAAAAAGATACTACGGCGACCGGCAGGGTGGATATCAAGGCAGCGCGCAGTGGGATCAGCAGAGCCGGCAGGCCTGGAAACAGCAGGGCAGACGCAGAAAAGACAAGACAGTCTACTGTTACTATAACTGCCCTTCATGCATGCAGCAGGTAAGGGTACCCGCGGGAAAGGGCAAAGTCCGCATAACCTGTCCGAAATGCGGAAGCACTTTTGAGACTATGAGCTGAAGCATGGCGGGAATCAGACCGTGCAGGGATTGTTCTTGCAATCTATAATCGTATATGTTAATATTAATCGTTATCGTTTTACCTTCTGCTGAGTTTTGCGAAACTCCGACGGAGACTCTGCAGAGGGCGTATTTATGAAAGGGAGATAAAAATGATCGATACAAAGAAAAAAGCTGAGATCATACAGGAATATCAGCTGAAAGACGGGGATACCGGTTCCCCGGAAGTACAGATCGCTATCCTTACTTACAGGATCAATGATCTGAATGAACATCTCAAGACTCACAAAAAGGATCACCATTCCAGAAGAGGACTTCTGAAGATGGTAGGCCAGAGAAGGAATCTTCTCAACTATCTTAAGGAAAAGGATCTTGAGAGATACAGAAATCTCATTTCCCGTCTGGGACTGAGAAAGTAATGTAACGAAATTTAAACGGAGTAGGTAAACTCCGTTTTTATTTAGAAGCGCAATGAGGCGCGGAAAATGCAAGAAGGCGTATGGATATATACGCAGGAGAGATTAGCAGGAGGTAGTTGCTAATATGAAGTTTGAAGATTATAAAACATTCAGGACCGCAGTAGGCGGAAAGCTGCTGGAACTGGAGATAGGCAAGGTCTGTGAACAGGCCAACGGCCAGGTAATGGTCAAATACGGGGATACAGTTGTGAACGTAACTGCGGTCATGTCCAAGGAACCGAGACCGGACATAGACTTTTTCCCGCTTAGCTGCGACTATGAAGAGAAGATGTATGCAGCAGGGAAGATCCCGGGAGGATTCATAAAAAGAGAAGGAAGACCAAGCGAAAAAGCGGTATTGAATTCGAGGCTGATGGACAGACCGCTGAGACCTCTTTTTCCTAAGGGCTTTTTCAATGATGTGCAGGTGATCGCTACGGTTATGTGCATGGACAATGATTCGCCTTCGGATATCGCGGCAATGATAGGCTCCTCTGTGGCGCTGGCTATTTCAGACATACCCTGGGACGGCCCTACAGGGTCGGTACTCATAGGAAGAGTAAACGGCGAATTCATAGTAAATCCGGATCTTGCGCAGAGAGAAGCCAGCGATATGCATATGGTGGTCGCCGGAACCAAAGAGGCCATAATGATGGTAGAAGCCGGAGCGCAGGAAGTACCGGAGACTGATGTACTGGATGCGATCATGTTCGCTCATGAAGAGATAAAGAAGATAGTTGCCTTTATCGAAGAGATCGTCGAGGAAGTGGGCAAACCTAAAAAAGAAATAGAATATTACAAGGTACCGGAAGACATAGAAGAAGATGTCAGGGCTTTTGCCGAAAGCAGGATGAGAGAAGCTGTTCTGACTGTTGAAAAGCAGGAGAGACTGGACAACATGGATGCGGTGGAAGTGGAGACTCAGGAACATTTTGCGGAAAAATATCCGGACGCGGAAAAGGATATCGGCAATATACTCTACACTGTAACTAAAGAGCAGGTAAGGAAACTGATACTGGATGACGGTATAAGACCTGACAACAGAAAGTATGACGAAATAAGACCTGTATGGGTCGATACGGGCATACTGCCCAGATGTCACGGATCCGGCCTCTTCAAAAGAGGACAGACGCAGGCCTTGTCTATTGCGACCTTAGGTCCTGTAGGCGACGGACAGAGGATAGACGGCATCACGGAGCAGACAGAAAAAAGATATATGCATCATTACAATTTCCCGCCTTATTCGGTCGGAGAAACAAAACCTCTCAGGAGTCCGGGCAGAAGAGAAATAGGCCACGGTGCTCTTGCGGAAAGAGCGCTTCTGCCTGTTCTTCCGGATGTTGAGGAATTTCCGTATGCTATAAGAGTAGTATCTGAGATACTTTCTTCCAACGGTTCGTCATCTATGGCATCTACATGCGGCAGTACTCTGGCGCTGATGGATGCGGGAGTACCTATCAAGGCTCCTGTAGCAGGAATTGCCATGGGCCTGATCGAAAGAGTGGAAGAAGACGGAAGCAGCAAGATGGCTATACTTTCCGACATACAGGGCATGGAGGATTTCCTCGGTGACATGGATTTCAAAGTCGCCGGGACTGAAAAGGGCGTAACAGCCATACAGATGGATATAAAGGTCCACGGACTTTCCAAACAGGTCCTGGAAGATGCTCTTACTCAGGCAAAGAGAGGCAGAATGCATATCATGCAGGAAATGATGGCCGAGATATCAGAACCCAGAGAAGAGCTTTCACCATGGGCTCCGAGAATCATATCGCTGCAGATAGACGTGGACAAGATCAGAACAGTCATCGGGCCGGGAGGAAAGACTATCAACGGGATAATCGACAAGACCGGTGTAAAGATCGATATCGACGACGACGGACTGGTATATATCGCTGCGCCTGATATGGAGAGTGCACAGCAGGGACTGGCAGAGATAGAGAAGCTGATAAAGGAAGTCGAAGCAGGAGAGACTTACATGGGCAAGGTAGTAAGGATCATGAACTTCGGAGCATTCATAGAGATACTTCCGGGAAAAGACGGACTGCTGCATATTTCCAAAATGGCAAGACACAGAGTCGAAAAGGTTGAAGACATCATGAACATAGGCGATGAAGTCGAGGTGAAGGTCACCGAGATCGACAGCCAGGGCAGGATAAATCTTATACGAACGGAACTGCCTGACTGATAAAACAGCTTTGACAGAAAAAATACCGGAGCAGCCATTATGATCTGCTCCGGTATATTGTTTTTTGCGTTGAACTGTTTTCAGGCTTCATGGTCATTATTGTGACCACCGTCCTTATCGTTACTGTCTGACGGGTCTTTCCCGGTATCTTTTTTTTCTTTCCACTGTTCACGGTTCAGATATATTATTTTGCCGGAATCGTCCGATTTGTATTTTTTCCCGCGGGAAGCCGGACGCGTGTTCCCGTTGACGTAGAAATACGCGGCAGTAATTATTATTACAAGAAGTCCAAGTATTATCAAAGGCACGGTAAACCCTCCTTTTCTGTATTATACAATATCATTGCGGAATGTGCCACATTCGTATTTCATATTTTTCGAATGTTTTGGATTTTTATTAATCTTTAATGTATAATGTAAACATGGTAACTATAGATGAAGCTCAGACAATGCTGGATGAAATAGCTGAAAGCCTGCCGCCGGAATTTTACAGAGAACTCAACGGCGGTATACTTTTGCTGCCGCAGATAAAAAAAAGCACATATTCCAGGGGACCGGAAGACAGTCTTTATATATTGGGAGAATATGTCAGAAGTTCTTCCATGGGGCGGCTCATATATATTTTTTTCGGTTCTTTTGAAAAACTGTTCGGATATATGGAACCTGACGATTTCAAAGAAAAACTCAGAGAGACGCTTATTCATGAGTTTACGCATCACCTGGAATCCCTTGGAGGAGAAAGGGGACTGGAGATAAAGGATGAGGAAAAAATGAAGGCATATCTGCGAAGATGCATAAAATAGCGAAACGGGGAAAGAGCCTTTGATAACTGAAATTTATTGACGCGGGAGCGTTAATGTGCTAATATACCCAGATAAGATATTAAGGGGAGTAGCTTGTAAGCGACAGGATCAACAATCTCGGTTTGGAAAAATCTGGTTCTGTACTCCGACAGGAGAGCAAGACCTTGGTGTCAGCTTTATTTCGGGCCGGCATCAGGTTTTTTTATACAGGTAGAGCATCAGATACCGGCAGATCGATCCTGAAAGGAAAAAGCGATTGAAATATAAAGAACGGGATTCAAAAGACATGCATAAAATGCATGGACATAAACTTCAGAATACCATGAGAGCATATAAATGGCTTTTCCTCTGGATATGTATCGCTATGCTCTTCAATCTTGGGGTTTACATTTTTCTGGGACATGCAAAAGCAGTCGAATTCCTGGGAGGATATCTGATAGAGTTCAGCCTGAGCATAGACAATGTTTTTGTTTTTCTGATGATATTCATGAGTTTCAATATAGATGAACATGCACAGCACAGGGTATTGAAATACGGTATCATCGGGGCTGTCGTGCTGAGATTCATCTTTGTCTTTTTCGGTGTATCCGTGGTCAATAAATTCGAATGGGTACTTTATCTTTTCGGTATCCTGCTTATATTCAGCGGAACTAAAATGTTCGGAAAAGAAAAGGAAAAGGATCCCCATGACAGCAGGATCATAAGAGGAATGAAAAAACTCATACCTATGACTACATATTTCCAGGACGAGAAATTCTTTACGAGAGAAAAAGGCAAGCTTATGGCGACGCCGCTGCTGGCGGTGCTGGTGCTGATAGAAAGTTCTGATATACTGTTTGCCGTGGACTCTGTCCCGGCAGTGATATCCGTATCCAGAGACATGCTGATAGTTTATACCTCTAACATATTTGCTATACTTGGACTCAGGCAGCTGTTTTTCGTAGTTGAGCATATGCGTGCCAGATTCCAGTATGTCCGTTACGGTGTGGCTGTGATACTGATCTTCACAGGGATAAAAATGCTGATAGCTATGTTCGGAGTCCACATATCGACACCTGTGTCTATAGGAGTGATAGCGGCGGTGCTGGCGGTGAGCGTGATGATCTCGGTGATCGTTTCAAAAATGATAGAAAAAAAGGCAAAGAGACAGCAGGAGCCGTGAGAACCGGCAGGCCCGGCGGGCAGACTCAAGAAATCCTTGACATTTCAATGTATCAAAGATATCATATTAAAGTGCGGAATAAAAAATTCATATGCAAAAGAGCGATGACGAAACCGTCCTTCCGAGTAATATCCTTAAAGAGAGAGAGCCACAGGTGAGAGACTCTCGGTGAATCGGAAAGGAAGATCAGTTCCGAGCTCTTACACGAACAAGTGGCGGCCTGCTGACATACGGGACCGCAACTAGGGTGGTACCGCGGTCAGGAAGATCGTCCCTAACAGGCTCATGCCGGTCAGGGATTTTTTATTTTAAGGTGCAGATGCGCCGGATATTAGGAGACGAATAGATGTTCAGAAATTTATCGGAAGCCCCCATCGCAGAAGTGCAGATGGCTCAGGCAGAAAAATGGGAGAAAAAAGATCTGCTGGGCAAGTGTGTGTCTGAAAGAAAAGACAGGCCTTCGTTCGTATTTTATGAGGGACCTCCCACAGCAAACGGCAGGCCCGGTATACATCATGTGATGGCCAGGACATTGAAAGATTCGGTGTGCAGGTATAAGACCATGAAGGGATATAAAGTAAACAGAAAGGCAGGCTGGGATACACACGGACTTCCTGTGGAAATAGAAGTGGAAAAGCAGCTCGGAATGTCCGGCAAGCAGGATATAGAGAAATACGGCATAGCTGAATTCAATCAGAAATGCAAGGATTCAGTGTTCACATATTACAGTCAGTGGGAAGAGATGACCAGACGAATGGGGTTTCTCATAGACATGGATCATCCATATATAACGCTCAACAACGATTATATCGAGACTGTGTGGTGGATACAGAAGGAATTTTTCAAGGCAGGACTCATATATGAAGGGCATAAGATACTTCCCTACTGCCCGCGATGCGGGACAGGGCTTGCTTCTCACGAAGTAGCTCAGGGATATAAGGAAGTACAGGTGCTGACCGTGACTGCAAAATTCAAAGTAGCCGGAAAGGACAACGAATATTTTCTGGCATGGACCACGACCCCTTGGACGGTCCCGTCCAATGTGGCTCTGGCTGTCGGACCTGATGTCGACTATGTAAAAGTGAAAATGACCAGCGGAGAAGAAGAAGGAAACCTTTTCTATGTAGCCAAAGCCCTTGCGGAAAAAGTCCTGAGTGTCTCGGGCACTTACGAAACAGTAGAAGAAATGCAAGGCAGGGATCTGGAGTATATGGAATATGAGCAGCTCCTGCCTTATATAAAACCGGACAAAAAGGCATTTTATGTGTGCTGTGCCGATTATGTGACCATTGAAGACGGTACCGGTATCGTGCATACAGCACCGGCTTTCGGCGAGGATGACTATCTGACAGGAAGACGTTACGGGCTGCCCGTAGTGAATCCTGTCGACGAACAGGGCAAATTCACCGAAACTCCATGGAAAGGCCGGTTTGTCATGGAAAAAGGCCTGGACGTAGAGATACTGAAGGACCTTGCCGAAAGGAACGAAGTTTTTTCAAAGGAAAAAATAATACATAACTATCCTCACTGCTGGAGATGCGGAACGCCGCTGGTATATTACGCGAAGCCCAGCTGGTATATCGAGATGACTAAACTCAGGGACAAACTGGTTGCAAACAACAAGTCGGTCAACTGGTATCCTGAGTTCGTAGGGGAAAAGCGTTTCGGCAACTGGCTTGAGGATGTGAAAGACTGGGCTATATCCAGGAGCCGCTACTGGGGCACACCGATACCTATCTGGCGCTGCGGATGCGGTCATCTTGAATGCATCGGCAGCAGAGCGGAACTTGCTGAAAAAGCCAGGGAGGATATAGACGAAAATATAGAGCTTCACAGGCCATATGTCGATGATGTACATCTGACCTGCCCGGAATGCGGCGGAGAGATGACGAGAATACCGGAAGTGATCGACTGCTGGTTCGACAGCGGATCCATGCCTTTTGCGCAGCGGCACTATCCGTTTGAGAACAGTGATAATTTCGATTCGGAATTTTTCCCTGCAGACTTCATCTGCGAGGGCATAGATCAGACACGGGGATGGTTCTATTCCCTTATGGCCATATCTACGTTCATAAAAGGCGTCTCACCTTACCGCAACTGTCTTGTCAATGATCTGATACTGGATAAGAACGGCAAGAAAATGAGCAAGTCCAAGGGAAACACTGTGGATCCTTTCGTGCTTTTCGATAAATACGGAGCTGATGCCACCCGCTGGTACATGCTTCACGTGTCACCTGCGTGGTCTCCGACGAGATTCGACGAGGAAGGCCTCAGAGAGACTGTAAGCAAATTTTTCGGGACACTGAAGAACGTATATAATTTCTTCGTGCTTTATTCGAATCAGGACAAGGTGGATCCGAGGGAATTCAAAATCGATTATGCAGTCAGACCGGAGCTCGACAGATGGATAATCTCAAAATACAACAGCCTGGCAAAAGAAGTGAACGACGATATGGATCGCTATGATCATATGAGATCTGTAAGGAAGATACAGGAGTTCGTAACAGAGGATCTTTCCAACTGGTATATAAGAAGAGCCAGAAGGAGGTTCTGGGGCGAAGAACTGACCGAAGACAAAAAGGCAGTCTACGCTACCACCTATGAGGTGCTTGAAGGCATTTCAAGAATGACAGCACCTTTTGCACCTTTTATTTCCGACGAGATATACTGCAACCTGACCGGCGGAGAATCTGTTCATATCGCATATTTCCCTGAAGCTGACGAGAGGCTCATAGATAAACATGTGGAAGAAAGAATGGATCTTGTCCGTGATATCTCAGGCCTGGGCAGGGGCACAAGAGAGAAGGAACGGATAAAAGTCAGACAGCCTCTTAAGAGCATAATGGCAGACGGCAAATATGAAGATCTGATAAGCGATCTCGCTCCTCTTATTATGGATGAACTGAATGTGAAGGAAGTTATTTTTGAAAAGAATCTTTCCAGCTTCATGAACTATACTCTGAAGCCTAACTTCAAAATGGCCGGACCCGTGATGGGCGGCAGGATAAAGGCTTTTGCAGCTGCGCTGGCCCGGGAGGATCCTGCAGCTTTCGTTTCGCGCCTGAAGGAAAAAGGAAGCACGGAACTTGATATAGACGGAGAAAAAACAGATATACAGCAGGATATGGTAGATATCAGGATCGATGCAAAGGAAGGCTTCGCTGTGGCGATGGAGAACAATCTTTTTGTCATACTTGACACTACGCTGGACAGCGGACTTATCGAGGAAGGCCTTGCCAGAGAAGTTATATCGAAGGTCCAGCAGCTGAGAAAGCAGAAGGACTTTGAGATGATGGACAATATAAAGATAACTGTTTCGTCCGACGACGAAGTCAGGCGCGCTATCGAGACTTACAGAGACTATATAATGAAAGAAACGCTGGCTCTGGAAATTGCATACGGGAGTGAGGTAAAGGGAGAATATGATATAAACGGTCACAAGACCGGTATAGCCGCAGATAAAATATGACGTCCGTATTTTGTACACAGGTCAGGCAGACAGTGTTATCATAGTAAGAGTGACAGAATTATTTCTGATCTGAAAGGATCTTTAAAGGAGGGTAAAATGTCTGTAACAGCAGAGCAGCTTGAGAGGATAGCCGGGATAAGCGAAAAGGAACATATTCACATAATCGACAGCTTTGCCGCACTGGGCAGGGACCCTGAGACTATAGCCATACGTCAGGGCATCGATCTTGAAGAGGTGCTTCTGATCATAAGAGCCTATGGCCTGCAGGCCGGGGCTGAATGGGGAGACGAACATGACGACCGCGGCATATGGAAGAGGACACATGCGAAAGAAGTGCAGGAATTCGTGGAGCAGCGTTATCCGGGAGAGAGTGCGGAAAAATGATAGATATTTGCGATATGACATCAGAAGAACTTGAAGACTTTCTTACGGAAATCGGAGAAAAGCCTTTTCGCGGGAGACAGATATTCAGATGGATATATAAAGGCGCTGTGGATTTTGAGGATATGTCGGATCTTCCGGCGGACATAAGAAAAAAGCTGAGCCGGCAGGCATGTATAGGCACGGTCAGGGAAGAACGCGTAAGGATATCCGAAAAAGACGGGACAAGAAAATATCTTTTCGCTCTGGATGACGGGAACACGATAGAAACAGTACTGATGAAATACAGCTACGGAAATTCGGTATGCATATCATCACAGGCAGGCTGTGCAATGGGCTGCGCTTTCTGCGCTTCGGCTGAAGGCGGCAGAAAGCGGGATCTGACTGCGGGAGAAATGACAGGACAGATAATGGGCGTCTGCCGTGAGAGCGGGGAAAAAGTCGGCCATGTAGTGGTGATGGGGACCGGCGAACCATTTGACAATTATGAAAACACAGCCAAAGCAATAAGGATCATAAACCATAAAAACGGACTGGGCATAGGCATGAGGAACATAACGGTATCCACCTGTGGCATAATACCCGGCATAAGGAGATTTGCCGAAGATTTTCCCCAGGTGAATCTGGCAGTTTCTCTTCATGCGGCTGACGATGCGGACAGGACGAGGCTGATGCCGGTGAATAAAAAGTACAGTGTGGATCAGCTGCTTGCTGTATGCCGGAAATATACTCAAAGGACCGGCAGACGTATAACTTTCGAATATGCCTTGATACGAGGAGTGAACGACAGCTCGGAGCAGTTAGATCTGCTGGCCGGAAAATTAAGAGGAATGCTTTCTCACGTCAATATTATACTGCTGAACGACGTTGCAGGGAAAAGTCTGCGCGGCAGCAGCAGAGAATATGTATATAAAGCAGCAGAACGTCTGGAAAAGCAGGGCGTTCCGGCAACAGTAAGAAGAGAGCTGGGATCGGATATCGACGCGGCATGCGGACAGCTGCGTCTCCGTCATATGAAAATTTCTGCAGACAGCAGCAGTGAAAACGAAGAAATCTGAAAATAATTATAGTATTTATCTATTGCTCATAAAGAATTCATAGTGTATAATTGTTGCATATTCATTAACAGGGAGGCGGTCGATATGGTGAAACTTCTGGTAGGACACAAGGGCAGCGGAAAAACGAAAAGGATGCTTGAAATCGCGAATGAGCTGGTGGAGACCTGCAGCGGCAGTGTGATTTTCATAAATAAGAACGAGAACCTTATGTATGACCTGAAGCACGATATAAGGATCGTGTGCATGGAAGATTATCCGCATATCACTAACAGTGACGAATATATAGGATTTATATACGGGATAATAAGTTCAGACCATGACATAGATACCATGCTCATTGACGGCATACTCAGGCATGCGGATGTTTCTCTCGGCAATCTGCCGGAATTCATAGAGAGAATAAAGAAAATATCACAGATATTCGATATAGATTTCGTGGTGAGTCTAAGCGCGGAAAAGGAAGAGATGATAGGAGTGGACTTTGCGGACTGCGAAATACTTAACTAGTGATAAAGAAAGGATCTTACCAGGCGGTGCGTGCACTGCCTTTTATATTTCTTCAGAAAAAACGCACATAATGATAAAAACAAAAAGCGAGGTATTATGAAAAAGGTATATATTTCTGTCGTGATGACGGCCTTTTTTTTCGGGACCATGGAAGTCGCCCTGAAAATGGCTTCATCAGGACTTGATTCTTTTCAGCTGACATTTTTGAGATTTCTTATAGGAGGTGTCATTCTGCTGCCGCTGGCAGTAATAGAAATAAGAAAGAATAAAGTAAAGCTCGATAAGCGGGATTTCGCATATCTGCTGATATTGGGCATAGTGTGCATACCTGTCAGCATGATGCTTTTCCAGCTTGGAGTAGAAGATTCCAATGCTTCCACTGCGGCAGTACTGTTCTGTGTCAATCCTCTTTTCACCATGGTGCTGGCTCATTTTTTCGCAGGCGAGAGCATGAACAGAAACAAGGGATTCGCTTTCATACTGGGGCTTGCAGGCATAGTGATAATGATGAAGCCATGGGATATCCAGGCGGGCAATACAATTCAGGGGATGTTTTTTACACTGACTGGAGCATTGTTTTTCAGCATTTATACAGTAATGGGGAAGAAGAGCATCGAAAAGATAGGGCTTATAGCCCAGACAAGTATAAGTTTTCTGCTGGGAACAGCAGTGCTTCTGATCATAATGCTGATAGTCGGAAGTCCTGTGACGGCTGGCATATCAGGCAATATCCCGCTTGTTATATATATAGGTGTATGCGTTACAGGGCTTGGATATCTGTTTTATTTTATCGCAATCAAATATTCAGATGCAACTACAGGGTCGGTGGCCTTTTTCATAAAACCGGTCATTGCGCCTGTGATTGCGGCAGTAATACTTGGAGAGGTGATACAGATGAATACTTATATCGGCATCGCCTTTATCCTCGGCGCGTCATTTATAAATATGAGAGAGAGCCGCTGACGCATATCTGCGAAAACGGCTGAGAGGAGTGATATGAAAAAAATGAAGAAAATCGATATCGACATGATAGAGAAAACGGTACAGGACCGGATCCCTGGTTTCGTCGACAGGCATAAATCTTTTGCTGTGATGGTGCCTCTGCTGGATACCGAAGAAGGTCTTAAACTGCTTTATGAGACAAGAGCCAAAAGCCTTGAAAACCAGCCCGGAGAGATATGCTTCCCGGGAGGGGAAATAGAAACGGGCGAGACTGTTCTCCAGGCCGCGGTAAGAGAGACATGTGAGGAACTGGGCGTTTCCGAAGAAGATATACGGATCATCGGCCCGCTGGATACTCTGCATGCACATGCGGATTTTTCTCTTTACTGTTATCTCGGCGTTCTGGATGAGAGCGGACTGGAAAAAGCTGAAGCAAACAGAGATGAAGTGGAAGAGACATTCCTTGTGCCGCTGGATTTTTTCATGGAAAATTCTCCTGAAAGATATCAGGTTGAGGTGAAGCCTTCGCCCGACGAGGATTTCCCTTATGAAAAGATCAATTCGCCGGAAGGGTACAGCTGGAAGACCGGCTCTCTGGATGTACCTATATATACATATGAAGGTAAGATCATATGGGGACTTACCGGACGCATAACAGACAATCTCATTAAGATCCTGAAGGGGGAGAAGAAATGAAATTCAATATGGCACTCTGTCAGATGACCGGCTCTTTCAGCAAAGAGAAAAATATCGAGAAAGCCGGAAGTTTTATAAAAAAAGCGGCTGAGGGAGCTCAGATAGTAGCTCTTCCCGAAATGTGGAACTGTCCTTACGGAAATCAGTTTTTTCGGAAATATGCGGAAGATGAGAGCGGTCCTTCAGTGGAATTTCTTTCATGCGCAGCAAGGGAAAATGATGTTTATCTGATCGGCGGCAGCATTCCCGAACTTTCGGACGGAAAGGTCTACAACACAGCTTTCTGCTTCGGAAGGAACGGCGAACTTCTTGCGAGACACCGCAAGGCTCATCTTTTTGACGTGGATGTGGAGGGCGGCATCAGCTTCAAAGAGTCGGATACTCTTACGGCGGGAGATTCTGTTACTCTGATGGATACGGAATACTGCAGGATAGGCGTGGCAATATGCTATGATGTAAGGTTCCCCGAACTTTTCAGGCGCATGGCCCTTGACGGGGCAAAGCTTATCGTGCTTCCGGCAGCGTTCAGCAAGAAGACCGGAGAAGGACACTGGGATGTGTCCATGCGGGCAAGAGCTATAGATAATCAGGTGTATATGGCAGCGGTATCGCCGGCTAGAGATGAGAAGGGCGTATATGTCGCTTATGGGCATTCCTGTATAATAGATCCCTGGGGCACACCGGTGGCATCCACCGGAACAGAGGAGAGTATCGTCAGGGGTGAGATAGATATGGATCATCTGGAAAGCATAAGAAATCAGCTGCCTTTGCTGAAACATCGCAGGGAAGAATTATATTAAGACTGTTAATCAGGCTGTCCATAAGTTATAATAAAATCATAGACGGGAGGTTTTGAGTCATGAAAAAAATATTATGCATATCGATGACGGTATTATTGATCTTCATTGTCGCAGCCTGCGGAAGTGATGAACATAAAGTGACCGAACCTGCAAAAAAAGTAGTTTTTGTAACAGATACAGGTCTTCTTGGAGGAAACATCCTGAACGATGCGGTATGGGAAGGCTGTATGGATGCCAAGGATAAATATGGAGTCGAAGTAATATGTCTCGAATCCAAGACCTCTGCCGACTATGAGAAGAATTTCGAAGAAGCAATTTCGGATGATCCCATACTGGTGGTCACTGCGGGTGCTGACATAAAAAAATCACTGGAAGAAGCAGCATCCGATCATCCGGACACCAGTTTTCTTATAATAGGCGAAAAAAGCAAAAATGATAATGTATCAGGAGCAGTATTCGCCGGCGAGGAAACAGCTTTTCTGGCTGGCGTGGCAGCGGCATATGATACGGAATACGGGACTGTAGGATTCGTAGGCGCAGAAAACAGCGCTGACAGTGATGAGTATTTTTACGGTTTCAAAGCCGGAGTCATATCTGCGGACAACGGGACAGAAGTTATTTCAGAATATACGAAAAAACCGTCAGAGGAAACAGCGGCAATGAAGCTCTATGATGCCGGTGCAGATGTTGTTTTCAGCGATCCCGAAAGCAGCGAAGGTGTAGCGGCTGCTGCGAAAGACGCTGGCTTCAGAGTCATAGGAAACTGTATGTCGGATCCTGAAAGTACCTCTGATCAGCTTTTATGCTCGGTAACATCTTCCGTGCAGGATGCGGTCTTCAACGGCATAAAGCTGGCTGACAACAAGCAGTTCAAGAACGGAAATGTAGTTTACTGCCTTAAAAACGGAGGCGTCGCGCTGGAAGATACGGACGACCTGAGCAGTGAGGCACAAAACGCAGTAAAAGCATGGAAGAAAGCTATAGAGGAAGGAAGTTTCCAGGTACCATCCACTGAGACAGAATTCGAATCTTTCAAAGTACCGGAGATATGAAATGAGTTTTTTACCGGTCTCCAGGGAAGAAATAAAGGCAAGAGGATGGAAACAGGCAGATTTCATCATAGTCACGGGGGATGCTTATGTGGATCATCCTTCTTTCGGAACAGCCATAATCAGCAGACTGCTGGAACGTTTCGGGTATAAAGTGGCAGTACTGGCACAGCCCGGATGGAAAGACGCGGAAGACTTCAGAAAACTGGGAAGACCACGATTAGGTTTCCTGATCAATTCCGGCAGTGTGGATTCCATGGTGAACAATTATTCTGTTTTCAGACACCGCAGGAGTACTGACAGATATTCTCCCGGAGGTCTCCGGGGAAAATGCCCGGACAGAGCGGTGACAGTATATACAAACAGGGCAAGGGAAGCGTTCAAAAATGTCCCGGTCATCATCGGAGGCCTGGAAGCAAGTCTGAGACGTTTCGGACATTATGACTACTGGGATGATGAAGTGCGGCGCTCTGTGCTGATGGACAGCAAGGCAGACATGCTGATATACGGCATGGGCGAAAGAGCTGTGCTGGAGATAGCCGAAGCTCTGGATTCCGGCATAGATGTGAAAGACATAACATGGATAAAGGGAACTTGTATCAGAAGCAGGGAGATACCGGACGGAGAAGAAACGATCCTGCTCCCGTCATTCGACGAAATAAAGGCAAATAAAGAAAAATACTGCCGGAGTTTTGCTCTTCAGTACAGCAACAGCGACAGCATTTCGGGGAAAAGACTGGCAGAGAGATACAGTGAAATTTTCGTTATACAGAATTCTCCTCAGCCGGTGCTGGAGAGACAGGAGCTGGACGACCTTTACGAACTGCCGTATGAACGTGAGTCACATCCGTCTTATGATGCATACGGAGGTGTACCTGCTCTGGCGGAAGTGAAGTTCAGCATCACATCCAGCCGCGGATGCTTCGGCGGATGCAGCTTCTGTGCACTGACTTATCATCAGGGCAGGCAGGTGAGGAGCCGCAGCGGAGATTCGATAATAAGAGAAGCTGAGATCCTTTCAGGCATGAAGGATTTCAAGGGTTATATACATGATGTTGGCGGACCTACTGCGAATTTCAGGATACCGTCCTGCGAGAAACAGCTTGAACGCGGAGTATGCACCGGACGTGACTGCCTTTTTCCCGAACCCTGTCCGCATCTCAGGGCCGACCACAGTGAATACATGGAAATACTGAAAAAACTCAGGGCTCTGTCCGGTATAAAAAAAGTATTCATAAGATCCGGGATCAGATATGATTACATACTTGCCGATAAGAACGGGGAAAAGTTCATAGAGGAACTGTGCCGGCATCATATCAGCGGGACCCTGAAAATCGCACCGGAGCATATATCTCCCGGAGTCCTGCGGTATATGCATAAACCGCAGGAAAAAGTTTTTCGTGATTTTTCCCGCATATACAGTGAAACGAACCGGAAACTGGGGAAGAAGCAATATCTCATACCGTACTTTATTTCTTCTCATCCGGGCTGCAGCCTGGACGATGCGGTAGATCTGGCATCATATCTTAAGAAAAGCGGATTCGTCCCGGATCAGGTACAGGATTTTTATCCCACTCCGGGCACACTGTCCACATGTATGTACTACACGGAAATGGATCCTTTCACTCTGGAAAAGATATATGTGCCTAGAACAGCCGAAGAGAAAAAAATGCAGCGCGCGCTGCTGCATTTCAATAAGAAAGAGAATCGGGAGCTGGTAAAAGAAGCTCTCGGGAAAACGGGAAGGAAATTATGAGTTTACTTACGGAACTTCCGAAGATCCTTCAGGATGCTGAAAGAGAGTATCGTAATGCCTGTGCGGGCAGATTCAGGGCTGTAAAAAGTTCCGGGGAACCGGGCGGCAATATGCTGGTCCAGGGAGACAACATGGCCTTTATGAAGTATCTTGCCGCTGAAAAAGATCTGAAGGGCAGGATAGATCTCATATATGTCGACCCGCCGTTTCTGTCCAAGGCAAATTACCAGGCAAACATAAAAATAGACTCTTCTTTGACCGGCCCGATGCCCTCTGTGAGACCGGTAGCTTACGATGACCGTTGGACATGCGGCAAAGATGATTATCTTCGCATGCTTTCCGCCCGTATTTTCATGATGAGGGATCTTCTTGCGGAGGACGGATGCTTCTGGATACATCTGGACTGGCATGTCGTCCATTATGTAAAGATCATAATGGACGAGATCTTCGGCGAGAAGGCTTTCGCCAATGAGATAATATGGCAGTATAAGTCAGGAGGCACCAGTAAAAATCATTTTTCAAGGAAGCATGATACTCTTCTGTTCTATAAAAAGGGCGGCAAGTGCGATTTCAGCATTTTGAAGGAGAAATCATATAACAGAGGCAGGAAACCTTACCGGTTCAAAGGTGTGAAAGAATACCGGGACGATGAGGGATGGTATACCATGGTCAACATGAAAGATGTCTGGCAGATAGATATGGTCGGAAGGACATCGTCAGAGAGGACCGGTTATGCTACGCAGAAGCCCGAGGCCCTTCTCAGCAGGATAATAGAAAGCTGCAGCAGAGAAGGCGATTTGTGTGCAGATTTTTTTTGCGGGGCAGGCACTATGGCTGCAGTGGCGGAAAAATCCGGAAGGAAATGGATCGCATGCGATGCCGGGGGACTGGCGATATCTTCTGTGGAAAAAAGAATGGCAGGGATTACCGGCGGATATCTCCTGCTGCAGGAGGAAAACGGAGAGAAAGAAGCCGGCGGCGAAGTCAGGATAGAAGCGGGGTTTCATGAAGCTCCGTTTTCAGGCAGGAAACTGCTGAAAGTATCGGTGACGGATTATATTCCGTACCGGGAAAAACTGCCTCTTGAGGAAAAGGACCGCGATACTGTAATGAGGATCGCTGAAGCAGATCCGCTTCAGCTGATAGACCTCTGGAGCATAGATTTTGATTACGACGGATCGGTGCATAAGGCTGATATGACTTTTATCAGGGAAAGGACCGGGATACAGAGCAGCTGCGAGAAGATACTTAAGAGCTGCGGACGCATAAATATAAGAGTGTCGGACATATTCGGAAACAGTTTCGCAAAAACGTTTTGTTTGGAAAGTTGAAGCTATGGACAGAATAAAAAGATTTTTCGGCAGGATATTTACGAAGGACAGAAGAGAAGACATAAAGGAGAAAAGCATAGACATTTTCTTCCTGCTTCTCGGCTGCTGCTGCGGAGCGTTCTCTACCGTGGATGTAATGATACCTAACGGACTTACTTCAGGAGGCCTGACGGGAATAGTCCGTATACTTCAGCATTATTCCGGACTGAATTTTTCATGGCTCTATTATGCCGGGTCGTTTCTTATCGTAATAGCGATAGGAATAACTCTGGGCAGGAAGGAAGTCAGGAAAGTGCTCATGCTCAGCATAATGTATCCTGCCGTGCTGCTTCTGTTCGAACAGTTCGATCTTCAGCTTCTTGAGTATAAAGATATGATCCTGGCTGCGGTATTCTGCGGAGCGTTTTCCGGAGTCTGCACCGGTCTTGTTTTCTGGAGAGGATATTCCTTCAGCGGAACGGATGCCATCGCAAAGATAATAAGAAGAAAGCTGCTTCCTCATTTTTCCCAGAGCAAGATAATGGTCGGAATCGATGCCTGTGTAATAGTCTTTTCGGCATTCATATTCGGACGGAATATAGCTCTTTATGCCCTGGTCACACAAGTCATAATATCAAAGACGATAGATGTGGTTCTTTTCGGGCTGGAATCCAAGATAGTACAGATGGAGATAATAACCACAAAGGGAGAAGAAATATCAGACTATATAGTTCACGATGTCAGCAGAGGCGTCTCCATGCATCAGGTACAGGGATGCTATACGAATGCTTTGCGGTGCGAACTGAGACTTCTGTGTTCTCCGAGGGAAAGCATAAGGGTAAAGAGAAAAATAGCAAAAATCGACCCTAAGGCATTTGTTACAGTCATACAGGTCGACAGTGTATGGGGGAAAGGTTTCGGCAATATAGATTCGGAATAGCGGCATCCCCCGTTTCTACAGGTTTCTGTTTTCTTTTTTAAGATGCATGGGCATCTCTCTGGTATTTGTGTTCAGATTGAAGATCTCAACGTTTCCGCCCAGATATTTTTGCGTCATATTGGCGAGGGACCAGGCCGCATCCTTAAGATCGTCGCTCCTTCCGGGATCGACGGATTCTATTACAAGGAACGCATTGCCTGTCATTTCGGTCAGCATCGTCCGCTGACCGTCACGCCAGTTCCAGCAGCGGCACACGGCGCCTTCATCATCCTTATATATAAGTTCACCTTCAAGTGCAGGATCGTCTTTTTCTTCGCCGATGGCTGTAAATTTTTCTCCGCCGTCAGCAGTAGTGAGAAGAAGATCTCCGCAGAAAAGATCTCTGTCTTCTCCGCCGCAGGGAAGGCCATAAGTCAGAGAAATGATATTGTATATATCGACAAGCGGATTTATGCTGTTTATTGCCTTGCCTTTTTCAACTCGTTTGAGCAGAGCCTCTATGGAGCATCTGGCGCCTTTTTTTGTCCTGAATTTTCTGTAAGCGTCACGCCATACAGAAACGACTCTGTTATCGCTGAACACTTCTTTCCCGAGAAAATCCTTAGCATCATTGAAAGCATCCGTGAGCTTTTCATCGAGTTCCTCAAGGCAGTCCTGAACATATTCACGGCTGTTATCTATATTTTCAGCTATGACTACAGCTATCTCAGCCTCCGGGAACATATCCCAGAAGTCCTGTCCGATAATGAATTTTTCCATTGCAGAATCCTCCTTCAGTCATTATAACATAAGTGCGGATATCTTGAAATATGCAAGATTTTATGTTATTGTAATTTCATATTCGGGGGGAAAAATATGCAGACATACAGAAGATTACTTATCGGCGGAGATAACAAGGAAAAGCTGGAAGGTCTTGCACGGATATTCGGTGATGAATATGAGCCTGTTCAGGTATGCGGCTTATCGGAGACTCAGAATATGCTGATGTCGGAAAGGGAAAATATTTCGGCAGTCATTCTGGCATTCGGAGACAGGGACGGCATGTCTGTCATTGAAATGATGAAATCGGATGATATCATTGATAGCATTCCGGTTATTTTTATTTCCGGGGAAAACAATGTCGTATCTGAGCGGGGAGCACTGAAAGCAGGCGTTTCGGATTATGTGACAGAGCCTTTTGACGAGGAGACCCTAAGGCAGCGGCTGTCAAATATCATGCAGAGATCGGCAGACGCACAGCAGGGCAGGAGGACATATGACAAGCTGACCGGCATATTCACACGCACAACTTTTTTCAGGGAAACCAGAGTCATGCTCAATGACAATCCTGACACGGATTTTCTGATGATATACTGGAACATCGAAAGGTTCAAGCTTATAAACAATACATTCGGCATAAAAGTGGGGAATCTGATCCTGAAGAACCTGGCCGACGGCATCCGCCGTGAATTCAGGAAAAGCAAAAAACCTGGCACATACGGTCATGCAGGCGGAGATCATTTCATAATGTGCATGCCGGAAAGCGGCTTTTCTCCGGATGACCTGCTTCAGAAACTCAATGTCAGCATAGCAGAAGATATCATCGAATACAGGATAACATCTTTTCTTGGTATTTATCCGGTCGACGACCGTACTCTTCCTGTCAGCGTCATGTGCGACAGAGCATTCATGGCTCTGGAAAAAGTCGAGGAAGATTCGCTGCAGCCTTATGCATATTATGAGGACACGTTCCTGAAGGACATGCTTCGGGAACAGGAAATAATAAGGGGGGTTTATTCGGCGCTGGAAAGAGATGAATTCGAAGTGTATTATCAGCCGATATACAGCGTCACGGAAGGCAGACCGATATATTCCGAAGCTCTGGTCAGGTGGAACAGGGCAGAAGGAGAAAACATATCTGCGGGAGAATTCATACCTGTAATGGAAAAAAGGGGACTTATAACAAGTCTGGACAGGGTCATATGGGGAAAAGTCTGCACGCAGATAAGCAGATGGCAGCGTGCAGGCAGAGAAGTGCTCCCTGTGTCGGTGAATATTTCAAGAGCGGATCTTTACAGCCCTGGTTTTTTTGACGAACTTATTGCCATAATGGAGGAGCATGATATCGATCCTTCTTTTCTTAAACTTGAAATAACCGAAACGGCATATATAGAAAATCCGAAACTTCTGCCTGAAAAGATAAAAACGCTCCAGAGCCATGGATTCGATGTACTGATGGATGATTTCGGCAGCGGATACTCTTCGCTGAACATGCTCAAGGAAATACCTGTTGACATACTTAAGATAGATCTTAAATTTCTCGGCGCTTTCGATACCAACGAAAGATCCGCCAATATACTGACTTCTGTAGTGCGAATGGCAAAATGGCTGAGGATCCCTGTAATAGTCGAAGGTGTGGAAACAAAAAATCAGTTCGATTTCCTGAGGAGCATAGGATGCGACATGATGCAGGGATATTTTTTCCAGAAACCTGTGCCCGTGGATGAATTTGAGCTTTTTGTGGACAATTACAGGGCCGTTGCGAACGATATAAGCGATATACGCTGGGAAAATATCAATTTCAATGATATTTTCGACAACGGCTATCTTGTAACACGGATATTCAATAAGATAATAGGGGGCATCGGGATATATGAATTCAATGGCGAAACTCTTGAAATAATACGCGTAAACGACGCATACTATGAGATCATGGGAGTCACGCCGCAGCAGTTTTTCCGTTTCGCTTCCGAGGATGCGCTCAGCAGAGTGGCGGAGGAAGACAGGGATATCCTGAGGACACAGTGCAGGAGGGTCATAGAAGAGAGAGGTGAATGCCAGATAAAGCTGCGCCGCCGCATGGATGATAAAACATTCATATGGCTCGGTGGAACTGTCGTTTATCTGGGCAGCAGCAACGGCAATCCTCTTTTATGCTTTGTTTTTACCGATATCACAGAGCAGAAACACAGGGAAAGCAAGATCCGCTTCAATAAATATATAGAGGCGCTTAAGGTATTTTATGACGAGATATATGATATAGACATAGAACAGCAGACGGCGAAACTCATATACAGCAGATGCGAAGAAGGATTCCCGTGGAGCATGACGAAAGATTTCGACCGGCTGTCGCTGGGAAAATGGGCGGGAAAACATATCCATCCCGACGACCGTGAGAGCTTTTACGGCATACTGGATGCACTTACAAGAATGAAAAAACATTATAAAGATCTTATAAGTCCCGGTATCGAGGTAAGAGTATCTTCAGGGAAAAACAAATACACATGGATATCATTTTCGTTCATATATGTAGAAGAAAACAGGTTTTTTGCAGGGATCATCAATGTGCAGCGGAAAAAGGAGAAAGAGCTGACTGAAACGGATGAGGAGATGGATCCCGGATATAGAAAAGGACTTTACCGACGCATAGCAGCTCAGACAGGCATCATATTCATGGAATTCGACCCTGGCAGCGGAAGCTTTTTCTGCACAGACAATTTCGGAAATTTTGAGGCATCGGGCCTTCAGAACGAAGAAACAGGTCTGGTGGAAGCTTTGCTGAAAACGGTGCACGAATTCGATCGTGATATACTTAAGGAATTCCTTGTAAAGACATGGCAGACTAAGGAAAACGGCGAGGCACTGGTACGCCTGCAAAGATCGGACAAAGAGTATGTATGGTGTCTGCTCAGGAATATTTTTGAAGAGGACGACGAGGGAAGAATGTCGCATATCACTGTTGTCATGACTGAAGCAGGCATAAAGGGAGAGACTGCGGAGACGCTGAAAAAGCATCTGGAAGCAAGTGCGAGGCAAATGGATTGCCTCAGCAATATATATAATATGCTGCCGTGCGCCGTCATACATTATACTATGGAGTATCCGCCCGCTATGATCAGCTATAACAGGACAGGAGCCGAACTGCTTGGATACGAATGGAAAGGATGCAATAAGCCTGAAAGCAAAGCAGATATAATGGATTTCATATTCAAAGATGACCGTGAGATGATGGCAGAAACGATACATGATTTTATCGAAAGCCGGAAGCCGACCAGCTACAGGTACAGAGTGATCTGCGGAAACGGTGAAATAAAATGGGTGAAAGGAATATTTTATGATTTCGAATCTCCCGACGGGCAGGATGCAATGGTCAGCGTATTCCTTGAAATACCTCGTGAGAACGGGGCTGAGGAACAGCTTCCCGGCAGTAATGAACTGTACAGGGGTCTTATGGAGTTCACCGAGAGCGTTATCCTGGAGCTCGACCTTGACAGGGACAGCATGTTCCTTTCGATGTGCGGTGCTGACGGCAGGCGAAAAGAAAAATATCTGGAAAATTATTTCGAAAAAATCGATGATGACAAAACGATAGCTCCGAGCCATATTTCGGAATACAGGCGGAAAATGGCAGCCGCAGCGAAGTCCGTGCTGAAAGGAAATCTGGAATATCAGGCAGATTATTTCGGCGGCGGATACAGCTGGTTCAGGTTATATTACGAAAGCTTTGCGGATCATGATGACGGCAGGGTGGATCGTATCCTGGGACGGGCCGTAAGCATAGAGAAGGAGAAGAAAATAGAGGAAAAACTGCAGCAGGAGAAAAATTACAGGGATGCTTTCTTTAAGGAGATGCTTGCAGTATATGAAATAAATTCCGGAAGCGGAACGAGTCTCCTTCTGTATCGCAACGAGAAAAAAGCCGTCAGATATTTTCCCTTCAGCTGTTACATGAACACACAGAAGAATAATGAATATATATATCCTGACGATGTGCAGAAAATCAACAGATATATCAGGATCATGACAGGCACGACAGAGAACGGAAAGATAGACGAAGACCTCAAGCTGCAATGCAGGATAAGAAACCGTCAGCAGGAATGGGTATGGGTGGAATTCACCGCGCATATGTTCCGAAGCGGGCATTCTGAGAATATAGAAACGGTCATATATGCAGAAGAGATCGATGAGGAAAAGAAACATACAGACAAACTGATGAACAAGGCACAGACCGATGCGGTCAGCAAACTCTACAACCGCGGGACGACTGAAGAGAAAATAAATCAGCTGCTCGACAGCAGAAAAAGGAGCCTTCAGCATACGATGTTCATATTGGATATAGACAATTTCAAGGTACTGAATGACAGTTTCGGCCATCTTACCGGCGACGATATAATAAGAAGGATAAGCCGGATACTTGTGGGTGTGTTCCGAAAAACAGACGTGGTAGGCCGTATAGGCGGTGACGAATTCGCAGTGCTTATGGGCAGCGTCAGCAGCGACCGTCAGATAAACGAAAGGATGCGCCTTATAATGCAGCAGATACACAGGCTGCCGGCTGAGACCGGCACAGGCATAGCGGTTTCAGTGAGTGTCGGAATCACCAAGACTGTTCCTGCAGATCATATATTCGATGATGTATACAGAAGGGCAGATGCAGCGCTTTATGCTGCGAAGACAAAGGGAAAAGACTGTTATGTCATAAAATAACGCCTGAGCGTAAACGATCCGTTAGATAGCGGAATATTCCGATCCATGAAAAATATGAAGCGATCTTCACATTTTTTTTGTTGACAAAAATGAAAACTGATATATAATTAAAAAAGTTTGATTGTAAAAAACTTTGACAATCCAATAAATCAGCAATCAAGGCAGAAAAGGAGAAATATGATGATATTCGAGAAAGTAAAAAAAATAATAGCCGATCAGCTCAATGTGGAACAGGAGAAAGTAAAGCCTGAAACCAGCCTTATAAAGGATCTTGAGGCAGATTCTCTCGACGCGGTGGAGATCATAATGACGCTGGAGGAGGAATTCAAGGTCGAGATACCTGACAGTGACGCGGAGGAATTCAGCAATGTGGGAGATATCGTAAAATATATAGAAAAAAAACTTGCATAGACAGGCAGGAGAAAAAATTGGGAACAAAACTGATAGGTACTGGGAGCTATCTTCCGGAGAAGGTCCTTACGAACCGTGAGATATCAAAGATGGTGGATACAGACGAAACGTGGATTGCAGAAAGGACCGGTATACAGGAAAGGCATATAGCCACCAGCCAGAGGTCGGCAGATCTTGCGGCCGGAGCTGCGCGGATGGCGCTGGAAAACATAGATCCGGCTTCAATAGATCTTATAATCACCGCAACGGTGACGCCGGACATGCTTACGCCTTATATGTCAAGCATACTGAAAAAGGATATCGGTCTTGAAAATGCCAGGACTTTCGATATCAATGCCGCATGCAGCGGCTTCGTATACGGTATGTGGATCGCGGACAGCCTTATGTCTGTGAGCAGAAACGAAACGAGAGAAAAGGACCGGATGATCAGAGCGCTGGTAGTGGGTACTGAACGGCTGAGCAGGATAACAGACTGGAGCGACAGAAACACATGCATCCTTTTCGGCGACGGAGCCGGAGCCGCTGTCTTTGAATACGACGAGACCTCTCCGGGCATATTGAGTTCATTTGTGAAAAATTACGATGATAAAGATGATGTGCTGATATGCGGGCAGAAGTATGACGATACTCCTTTCAGTCAGGACAAATATATCAAGCAGTCACTGGATATGAAGGGAACCAGAGTCTTCAGGTTCGCAGTCAGCGCTGTAGAGGAAGTCATATCGGAGGTCCTGGACAAAACCGGACTTCAGCCTGAAGATATAGATTTTTATATCCCTCATCAGGCGAATATGCGGATAATAAGATCCGTAGCAGAAAAACTGGGTCAGCCTCTGGAAAAATTCCGCGTAAACATCCATAAGACCGGCAATGTTTCTTCGGCGACTATCCCGATGGCACTGGATGAACTTGTCCGTTCCGGAGAGGCTGGAAGCGGGGACAGGATACTGCTTGCAGGATTCGGAGGCGGGCTGAGCGCAGGAGCCTGCATTCTTGAGCTATGACAGAGACCTCATGCCCGGCGCTGTGCGCACTGCTTATAAAAGACGGGAAAAACGTATGTCAGTGTGATATAATATTTATGCTATAGATTGCAGGAGGATGTTTTGGAAACTATAGAAAAAATAAACAGAATACTTGTGAGCCTGTTCAATGAGGTGCTTAAAGCCGAAGAAAAGTCGATGAGGGATCGCACGTCACACAATCTTTCCATAACGGAAGTGCATACGCTTGTGGCGATAGGTATGAACGGACCGAAAAAAATGACAGAGGCAGCTAATGAACTTCAGATCAGCGTGGGGACTCTCACTGTCGCCATAGATAAACTGGTCAGAAAGGGATATGTCAGCAGAGTCAGATCGGAAAAAGATCGCAGGATCGTGCACATAGCTCTCACAGACAGCGGCAGGGATGTGGTGCACGAGCACGACATGTATCATGAGGAAATGGTCTCTGAAGCCACTTCCGCACTTAACGACGAGGAGATGGATCAGTTCGCGGAATCGATAGGAAAGATAGCCGATTTTTTCAGGAAACCTTGATCCGGACTGAAGCAGAGCTGACAGCTCTGTTCGTTTTTTATGACAGCCTTTCTTTTTTTCTTTGAAACAGAGCCGGTTTTTTATGACGGCTTTTCTTTTTTTCTTTTAAATAAAACAGACATGATATCAGTGCGGCAGCCGGTATTATAAGTATGCTGCCGAAACCGCTGACGGTTATCGTGATTACCTGCTGTGCAAATTCTTTAGAATTTATCATCTGCTGGAAAGTAAAATATCGCATAAAAAGTATGAACAATGTGAAATATTCTCCCATGAATATGAAAAAAAGCGTGTTCACGGTAGAGCTGAGTATATTTTTCCCTATATTCATACCTGATGCAAAAAGCTCTCTTCTGCTTATTGCCGGATTTGTCTGATATAACTCGTACATCGAAGACGTCACCGACAGAGCATTATCTATAACTGCACCTATAAGTATGATCAGTATCACAAGTATCTGTATGCACACCATGTTTATGCCGATGGCTTCTTCATAGCCGTTGGACTTGCGTATGGTATACTGCCCCACCGGGAAGCCGTAGATCGCAGAAGCGGTGGTCAGCCAGTATATCAGAGGAAGCATCAAAGCAATTATTATGATCACAGATACGAAAGCAGCTTTGGTCTTCGGATTGACTTCGTTCTGGTAGAACAGAGTGTTCAGGGTTATCAGAAGACAGGATAGCAATGCTGCAACAACAGGGGATGCGCCTATGAATACAGCGCCGACAGTCAGAAACAGCAGTATCAGGTTTACCGAAAGCGTGATAAGTGCCTTGGAGGTCCTGTCGCCGCCTATAAACAGAGATAATATTATATATATTGCAGCAAGGGCTAATATCATTTTCTGTTCGCCCCCTTCCAGAAAAGCAGCGCGGCCAGTATCGAGAACGGTATAGCCAGGACTATGCCTATGCTGCCGGTGAGAAATCTCGCTATTTCAAAGAACGCATGATATTTAAGCACGGTTATCATCCTGATGCCGCTTTTCATTGAGATCAGAAAAACGGGGATGACAGCGGCGATATTGGTGAAAAGCACTACATTTATCATCGTTCCGGTTATGTCATCGGATACTTCCCTTGCGGATCTCAGCAGTTCCTTTCGGGTTATCGCGGGATTGCTGTCGATAAGTTCTTCGGCACAGGATGTGATTATGACTGATATATCCATTATCACGCCAAGGCATCCGATGAGTATCTCCGAAAGGAAGAGGAACATGGCATCAGTCTGTTCGAAAGGTTCAGGCATGAAATCCATGAACTCATAGCTTATGCTGCTGTCCAGCCATATAGCGGCAGCAGAGACAGCGCAGATGACTGCTACTGAACAGAAAGTGGCAAAAATGCATATAAGAGTTTTTTTATTGAACCCGTTTATGAATATCAATACTATGAAAGAAAAAAGTATCGAAAAAATAACAGACAGCATAAATATATTATAACCCTTGCCGTACAGTATCAGAGTGCAGTAAAACAGGATCATATTGATGAAAAGCCCCAGTGAAGTGAATATGCCCTGCCTGCTGCCCACCAGGACGAGTACGTCCAGAAGAAGCAGAAATACGAGGACGATATAATAGTCTCGTTTTAGACCCGTTACTGAGTATCTGCCGGTATCCGTATCATGGTTCAGAAAGACGAAATTTCCTTTGGAGTATTTCTCATCATAAACAAGGCTTTTTTCGTAAGTGTTTTTGACAGTTACAGATGAGCCCTTTTCCTTTCCGTTTTTAATTATCACACCGAGTTCCTGGGTGTCCTTATGTTCCTGAACTGAGACGATCTTTCCGACAGGAACGTCATAGTAACTGAAATCATTATATACAAGCAAAAACATTGTAGCACTCAGTACCGCAAGAAGGATAAGCTTGGTCAGAAAAGTTTTTTTCGAGAAATAACCGGCATTCGCTGTAGTCATATACATACCTGATTTTTTGGATTTTATGCTCTGTATTTTCATGCAGGGGCACAGATATTATTTTAATCACAATCAAAGGGTTTGTAAACACTGATTATATATAATTCACATAATAAATTTTACTTTACAGGAATAATGAGAGAAAAAGATATGTATGCTTCGTGAGCGGCAGATGTGCAGGGAAAAAGCGTTGCATATGTTTCGTATCGATGATAGTCTGTGTTAAAAGGGAAAGCGGCGCTGAGAGCAGTGCGCATCATAGGAAAAGAGGACAGGATATGGATATGATTTTCAGACCTATAGGTTTTATAAGGTCGCCTTACGATGAAATAAAAGAGACACCTAAATGGGGAGATGAATCCGGAGACACGGAAGCAGAACTCATACTTGAACCGCGTTACGAAGAAGGGCTTGCCGACGTAAGTCCGGGAGACAGGCTTACGGTCGTTTTCTGTTTTCACAGATCCGAGGGGTATGAACTTACTGTTCACATAAGAGGGACAGGCCCGCTGACCGGACTGTTTTCCACACATTCTCCGCGGCGTCCCAATCCTATAGGAGTATCGGTGATAACGGTTAAGAGCATGGACGGAAACAGACTCGTATTCACAGGCGTGGATATGCTTGACGGGACTCCTGTTCTGGATATTAAGTCATACAGTACAGACTGAAAACAAAAGAATGCCTTCGTATGAAGGCATTCTTTTGTTTTCAGAAGATATATTTTATGCTTTTTTTAAAATCTGATTATGTAATTTTTAAAATTATGCTTTATTCTTGGCATGTTTCAAAAATAAAGAATATATAGACATGAAGGAGCAGATATTTATGAAAGAAGACATAATCGAAGTGAAGGATTTCACCAAGAGGTACGGCAATTTCACAGCAGTTGACGATATTTCTTTTTCCGTTGAGAAAGGGTCCGTATTTTCTTTTCTGGGACCTAACGGAGCGGGAAAGAGCACTACTATCAATACGCTGTGCACGATACTTGAAAAAACGGAAGGAAAACTTTGTATAAACGGCCACGACGTTTCAGAGGAAAAAGATCTTGTGCGTAAGGATATCGGAATAGTTTTTCAGGAATCCACTCTTGATCTGAAGCTGACTGTAGAAGAGAACCTTCGTTTTCACTGTGATTTTTACGGAGTCTCTCCGGATGAAACAGACGGCCGCATAGATTTCGTTCTTGATCTGGTCGATCTGCAGGACCGGAAAAAAGATATGGCCGGAAGTCTTTCTGGCGGCATGAGACGGCGGGCGGAAATAGCAAGAGGACTGGTCCATTATCCGGAAGTGCTTTTTCTGGACGAACCTACTTCAGGGCTGGATCCGCAGACCAGAGCAAGCGTGTGGGAATACATACAGAGGCTTCAGCAGCAGAAAAATATCACGATTTTTCTTACTACGCATTACATGGATGAGGCTGAAATAAGTTCCGGCATAGCTATCATCGATCACGGCAGGATCGCCGCTTCCGGCACGCCGGACGAACTTAAGGATCGCTTCGCAGCGCCGACATTGAGGATAAACGCAGAAGAACCGTGTGCGATTTCCGGAATGCTGGAGAAACAGGGTACACAGTTCAGGAAAGAAAAGAATGATTTTCTGATCCCGGTAAAGGACATGAAGAGCACTATAGCTTTTCTTTCCGGAGCAAAAGACAGCATAAGGGATTTCGAAGTCAGAAAATGTTCTTTGAACGATGTGTTTTTAGCTGTTACAGGAAAGGAGATCCGAGAGTGATGAAAAAGATAAGTGCAATCGTAAAGCGTAACCTGATAAATTTTTCCCGGGACAGAGTGAGGATGATCGCAAGCTTTGTCATGTCGTTTTTCTTTCTTTTCGTTTTTTCGTTCGTGATGAAGTCTTCCATGGCAGGCAGGATAGAACAGCCTATGGATTATCTGATATGCGGGATAGTCATCATGACTGTTTTCCAGCAGGCACTGAACAATTCCACCGCAATACTGGACGATATAGCCGGCGGATTCATGAAGGAGATCATGGTGGCACCGGTGTCGCGATGGGAAATATCGACAGGGCAGATACTTTCGTCATCTGTCATAGCAGTGCTGCAGGGTATTATCGTTCTGGCGGCGGGATTTTTTATGGGCCTCGATATGAGTGTGACGGATTTTATCGGAACTCTCGGCATAATGATCCTGGCCGGTGTGACTTTCGGCTCTTTAGGTCTTTTTATCGCGACAATAGCAAAGGGTTCGTCGGCGTTTCAGATGCTTACCGCCATACTGGTCATGCCGCTGACATTTCTGTCGGGAGCGTATATACCTACTACAGCCATGCCGGGATTTCTGATGCCTGTGGTATATCTGAACCCTCTTACTTACATAACGTCTGGCTTCCGTTTCATCACTATGCATATGCAGGATCTTTCGCCGGGGCAGCTCGTGCAGGAAGGAGTGGCTTACAAAATAGGCGGATTCGTTCTGATGCCGCAGATGGGTCTTCTGATCGTGGCGCTGATAGGGATGCTGTTTTTCGTTATGTGTGTACGCAAATTTGAAAGGGCTGATTTTTCATCAGTAAGGACATTCCATCATCACTGAAATGCAGAGACGATAATGCAGGATGCCTGTGTCATGAGATCTTTTTTCACTGTGTTTATTATATTACAGGATCATGAATTGAACCGATATCCGGTCCCCCACAAAGTTTCTATAAACTCGGGATCGGAAGGATTCTTCTCGATTTTTTTACGGATCTTCTGGATATGGACGGGAACGGTGGCCACGTCGCCGTAAAAATCCAGTCCCCAGATAGATTCTATAAGGTGTTCTTTGCTGAATACTATGTTCGGATTCGAGGCCAGGAACAGCAGCAGTTCATATTCCCGGGCAGTCATCGTGACTTCTTTGCCGCTGACGAAAACCTTATGGGAGGCTGTGTCGATCTCAAGATTCCTTACAGTAAGGTTTTCGGAAGCAGCGGTGCTGCCGCAGATGCGTTCATAGCGGTTTATGTGGGATTTGACGCGGGCAGCCAGTTCGGCGGGACTGAATGGTTTTGTCATATAATCGTCAGCTCCGAAATTCAGTCCGCGTATTTTATCGATATCGTCGCCCCTTGCCGAAACGATTATCATGGGAACTTCCGAGTTTTCGCGGATCTCACGGATGATATCGAAACCGCTTTTCCCCGGGAGCATAAGGTCGACGATAAGGAGAGAATAAATACCTGACAGGGCTTTTGACGATGCTTTGTCACCGTTGGATTCTATGTCGGCTTCAAATCCGTTGAGCTTCAGGTAGTCTCGTTCAAGCTCGGCGATGTTCTGGTCGTCTTCGATTATCAGTATTTTTTTCATGATGATTTTCTCCCTGTATTTTTCTGTACGGAAGCAGCTTCAGGTATCGAAACGGTGAAGCAGGTCCCTGTCCTTTCATTGCTGACAACAGATATGGTGCCGCTGTGGGATTCGGTAAGTTCTTTGGCAATTGCAAGCCCAAGGCCTGTTCCGGGAGTATTTTTCCCGCGTTCGCTGTCTACACGGTAAAAGCGGTCGAATATGTTGGAAAGCTTTTCCTGCGGGATACCCGGACCGTTGTCGGCGATATTGATATGCAGAAATTCTGTATCTTTTTCATAAAGCCGGATGCATATGCAAAGTCCCTTCTGCGGACCGAATTTCACAGCATTGCTGACGATGTTCCAGATGATCTGATGGAAACGCCTGCCGTCTATTGCAGCTTTTGCATCATGATCAAGATCACATATATATCCAAATGAAATATTCTGTTCCTCCAGTTCCAGTTCGAGTTCTTTCAGCATGTCGCTGAGGAAGGGACGTATGCTGACTTGTTTGAAATTAAAGTCCAGCTTCTGCATATCCAGTTTTGAAAAAAGGAACAGATCATCTATAAGATGATTCATATGTTCTGTGTTGCCGGCAATGATCCTTAGATAACGTGCTTTTTTTTCATCAGAGAGATCATCACGTTCCAGCAGCGCCTCCACATATCCTTCTATGGAAGTCATGGGAGTCTTAAGATCATGAGAAATGTTGGCGATGAGGGCTTTCCGGTTTTCTTCGTATTCTGTTTTGATTTTTTCATCTTCCCTGAGTTTCTGAGCCATGCTGTTGAATGCGGCGATCAGAGTTCCTATTTCGCTGTGAGTGTTATTTTCCACTTTTACGTCGTAATTGCCTTCTGCGATTTTTTTTACGCCGGCTTTCAGATCTTCCACCGGCGAAAGGATGCGTTTCTTCACTCTGAAAAGAAATGTCAGTTCAAAGATGCTGCCTAAAATAAAAATTACGGCCAGGACGAGTATGACGATCCTGAAAGTGAGGGAAACGCCGCCGAAGCAGAACAGAAGTCCAAGGAGCAGCAGATCCACTGCGATCGAAAGAGGACGTGCGACACGTATGTGGCGATAGTACTGTCTCAGATCAGATTTACGGAATCCGTCATTGTAAAGATGCGCCTGCAGAAGTTCTTCGCTGATCTTTTTGTCGATCTCATTCATTTCTGTCTGCAGACGTTTTTTTTCTTCACTGCCGGAGGATTCGTATTTTTTCATGAGAGACTGTTTTTTAAGCTGCAGATCCCTTATCCTGGCATGGGATTCTGCGTGCTGCTTATAAAAGCCTGAATATCTTTTTTTCCGGCCTGAAAAGAACCGGTGTAAAATTTTCATGGTATCCACACATCCTGAAATACTTTATTTGATATATAATAGTATAACTTTTTAAAAATTTTATAAAAACTGAAGATTTTTCCCCCGGCAGCATGTACAGATCCTTCCGCAGGAAACTGAGCACATCACATCATTTCCGCAAAGTCATAAATATAGCCGTCAGATATTTTCTGAATATCTTTTTTCTTCGCGGAGGAATAGCTGTCGTAGACTCCGTATGCATGCATGCCTGCCGCCAGTATGGCCCGGATGCCGGGCAGAAGGTCTTCGAAGGCTATGCATTCCCGCGGACGGACGCCAAGTTTTTCTGCTGCCAGCAGATATATCTCGGGACTTTCCTTGCCTGAACTCACTTCTTCGGAGAAAGCGAATTCATCGAACAGATCGTATATGCCGTTGCTGATCAGTGCAGGCTCGCATAGACTCCTGGTAAGGGTGGTAGCCGTGCCGATCCTTATATCATGTTTTTTAAGAAAGGTAAGGTATTCTTTCGCATGCGGCTTGAGAGGGATATTATGGCTGTATTCTTCTATAGCCATACGGGTCCATTCATCCATGATGTCTTCGGCTTTTTCTTCAAGGCCGAAACGCGAGACGGTATAGAGAGCTGTTTCGCGAAAACTTTTTGCGGAGATTTCGTTTGCGTAATCGTCAGGTACCGGGATGCCCCGTTTACCGAGAAAATCGACGTCGATCTTCTCCCATACCCACATCGAATCGAAAAGCGTTCCGTCAAGATCGAAAATCGCAGCTTTAAACTTCGGCATGATGATCCTCCTGTATATGCAGTGACAGCTTTTTCAGTTCCGTGGCTTCAGACGCTATGTCATGCGATGATATCAGAGCTGAAACCACGGCAACACCGTTGATACCTGTTTCTTCGAAACATGAAATATTTTTTCTGCTGATGCCGCCTATGACCACAATTGGAATTTTAACAGCAGACCGGATATTTTTCAATTCATTCATTGTAACATGTTCCGCATTTTTTTTCGTGCCGGTAGCAAACATCGCACCGACACCCAGATAATCTGCGCCGTCTTTCTGAGCCCGCAGAGCTTCTTCAGCGGAAGAAACGGAAACGCCTATTATTTTGTCTTTGCCTGTTATCGAGCGGACAGCCCTGACCGGCAGATCGCTTTGCCCGAGATGCACACCGGCAGCATCTGCCGCCAATGCGATATCTACACGGTCGTTGATGATCAGCGGGACATTATGCCGGTCAGTGATCTGTCTGATGTTCATGGCAGTCCGGTAGAAGTTCAGGGATGAAGCTGTTTTTTCACGGAGCTGTACAAGTGTGGCACCGCCGGTGACAGCAAGGTCTACCGCATCTTCAAGGGTAGCTGTGCTCATAAGATCGCGGTCGGTTACAAGATAGAGGGTGCAGTCGATTTCAGGCCTCACGGATATTCCCCCTTTCCCTGATGACCGACGGGTTCATTTGGCTGACAGCATTGATAAGGGCGGCATGAAAACTTCCGCTGCCTGTTTCCCCGGCGTTCTCTGCGGCTGTCTCGCCTGCTATGCCCATGGACAGTATAGCTCCTGCAGCTGCGGCAAACTGATCTTCCGATGCGGCGCAGAAAGAGCCTATCAGGGATGTGCACATGCAGCCGGCTCCGGTTATACGTGTCAGCAGTCTGCTTCCGTTTTCAAGAAGGAACGTACTTTTACCGTCGGAAAGAATGTCGGCAGCACCTGTTATTGCCGTTATGCAGCTGAATCTTTCCGATACGGATCTGGCGACAGAGCATCCTTCTGCAAGGCTTTTTTGTATGTCGGAACCGGACGCATCCACGCCTTTCACGGATGCGTCAAGTCCGGCGAGGGATCGTATCTCGGATATGTTGCCGCGGACGATGCTGATCTTTATTTCATCCAGGATAAACTTTGCGGATTCGCTGCGCAGCTTTGACGCGCCTGCGCCTGCGGGATCGAAGATAACGGGAATGTTTTTGCTGTTGGCTGCTTTGCCCGCGATGATCATCGATTCTTCCGTTCTTTTATCAAGTGTGCCTGTATTCAGTACAAGCGCAGAGGCAATCGAAACGATGTCCTTTACTTCCCGGATGTCATCCGCCATTATGGGGGACGCTCCGATGGCAAGAGTGATATTGGCACAGTCGTTTACGGTGACATAGTTCGTGATATAATGGATCAGAGGATTTTCGCAGCGTATGCTGTCCAGTATTCCGGCGGCTGTTTCGATAAGTTCTTTTCTCATTGCTGTTACCTTCCGTTTCCGTTTTTCTGTTCTGTTTCGTTGAGCAGCAGTTCTGAGCCGCTGTTAAGACGGTTCATTGTGCGTACCGCGCACATTTTTCCGCACATGGAGCAACTGTGTCGCTCTTTCGGCGGAATGCTCTCATAGTAAGCTTTTGCTTTTACACTGTCCAGAGAGAGTCTGAAAACGGCATCCCAGTCCAGTTCGCGACGGGCTTCGCTTATCATATGATCGCTGCTCCGCGCATTTTTTACGCCGTTAGCGATGTCAGCCGCATGAGCTGCTATCCTGGAAGCGATTATACCTTCTTTTACATCGTCGAGGTCAGGAAGCCGCAGATGTTCGGCCGGAGTCACAAAACAGAGAAAATCCGCGCCGCTGGCTGCTGCAATGGCCCCGCCGATGGCAGATGTGATGTGATCATAGCCCGGAGCTATATCGGTGACCACAGGCCCAAGTACATAAAAGGGCGCGCCGTGACAGAGGCGTTTTTCCAGTTTCATGTTGGCTGCTATCTCGTCTATTGCCATATGCCCCGGACCTTCCACGAGAACCTGCACGTCACGTTCCCAGGCGCGTTTGGTCAGACTGCCGATCTCGGTAAGTTCAGCGATCTGCGAAGCATCGGTAGAATCTGAGATGCTGCCGGGACGCAGAGCGTCTCCCAGGCTGACAGTCACGTCATATTCCCGCAGTATATCGAGGAGTTCGTCGTAATGTTCATAAAAGGGATTTTCGTTACCTGTAAGCTTCATCCAAGCGAACAGGAGGGATCCTCCGCGGGATACGATGTTCATCTGACGTTTTTCGCGCAGGAAGATTTCTGCAGCATGACGATTGATCCCGGCATGGATCGTCATGAAATCGACTCCTTCCTCTGCATGCAGGGCCACGACTTCAAGAAAGTCCTGAGCTGTGATCTCCTCCAGGTCTTTTTCCAGGTATCCGACAGCATCGTAGACGGGCACGGTGCCGATCATGGCAGGAGACGTTTCTATAAGTTTTTTGCGGAATTCCATCGTTTTGCCGTAATTGCTCAGATCCATTATCGCTTCTGCCCCGAATTTTTCCGCGAGTCTGGCCTTTTCCATTTCCGCACGGTAATCAGCACAGTCACCGGAAATGCCGAGATTTACATTGATCTTTGTCCGCAGTCCCTTTCCTATGCCGGAAGGGTGAAGTGCTGTGTGGCCCTTGTTGGCCGGGATTGCCGCCTGTCCTGATGCAACCAGCTCCAGCATTTCCTTTTCTGTAATTCCTTCTTCTTCTGCCACCAGGGCAAGTTCATTGGTGACGATGCCTTTTCGGGCAGCTTCCATCTGTGTTTTACAGTTCATCTGTCAGGGCTCCTTTCTTTAGTCCGTTTCTGTAAAGGTCATAAAAATGATTCGTGGGTCCGCAGCCTTTCCCTATGGGCAGTGCATGGAGTATAGCTGTGGTGATATAGTTTTTGGCTTTTTTTACCGACTCTTCCAGTCCGAGACCCATAGCGAGATTCGAGGCGATGGCAGAAGAATAAGTACAGCCTGTGCCGTGTGTGTTTCTGGTGACGATACGTTTCGCGCGCAGACGGGTGAATCTTTTGCCGTCGAAAAGGATATCAAGCGCGTCGCCTGCAGCATGACCTCCTTTGATCAGCACACTTCGGGCACCCAGCAGGTATAGCTGCTTTGCCGCCTGTTCCATGTCACGTGCGGAATGAACAGATACCCCTGTTATTTTTTCGGCCTCGGGTATGTTTGGAGTAAGCAGGTCTGCCATAGGAATGATTTCGCTTATCAGAGCGTCCATGGAATCGGACTTCATGAGAGGACAGCCGTCCTTGGCCGTCATTACGGGATCGATTACGATATTCCGCGGTTTGTATTTCCTGAGCCTGTCTGCCACGACCTTCATGCAGGCAGAGCCGGGAAGCATCCCGATTTTTACGGCGTCCGCACCGATATCCTCAAAAATTGTGTCGATCTGTTTCCCGACCATTTCAGGTCGTATGTCCTGCCGGCCGGTGACCCCGGCTGTATTTTCCGCCACCACAGAAGCGATGACGCTCATGCCGTAAAGACCGTGAGCCGCAAAGGTTTTCAGGTCGGCCTGGATGCCTGCGCCGCCGCTGCAGTCAGAACCGGCAATAGAGAGGATTTTTTTCATATTTGTCACCATACTTTCTTTATCGAAGCATAAAAAATGTGCCTGCCGATTTCGGCAAGCACCATTCATATCGATTCTGCTTCCCTACGTCAGTATTAACTAACAGGTTCAAAGGGTCAGGTTTTACCTTCTCAACTCATCCGGACAGAAGTCCGGCGAGTCCCCCCGCGACATATTTATATTCGTTTCTGTAATAAAAAAGGCTTTCCTTCTGAAGGAAAGCATGCATCTTTTCCGCTGTCTCGCGTAGTGAGCTGCTTCCCTTCGCCAGTATTAACTGACAGGTTCAAAGGGTCAGGTTTTACCTTCTCAACTCATGCGGACGTAAGTCCGGCGAGTCCCCCCGCAAATTATCTGCTCTTATAAAGTATCATCTGCCGGATGCTCTGTCAAGGCCGGATAAATCTGTCTCCAACAGAGAAAAAAGATCCCCGCTGATCTGATATCTGCAGGGATCTTACGATATGGTGAGGCACGAGAGATTCGAACTCTCAACCGACGGATTCGAAGTCCGGTACTCTATCCGTTGAGCTAGTGCCCCAGAAACTCACGAATATGATTATAGCTTATATCGTTTAAAAATGCAATGACATACACAGTGAGGTTGAAAAAAATCATAAAAATATATATACTATGAGCCGAGGCGCATAAACGGCATAGTTATGGATACTGCCGATGCCGGACTTCTTTTATGCGGAACTCATGCAATATACGGTATCACCGATTTTATATATCAAGGAGAATTGAAAAATGGAAAATCTCGACGTTTTTAAGGGAAGCAAGGATTATGTAGTGAGCGATGAGCTTATGAATGCTGTGAATGTGTCGATCGCCCTGAAAAAGCCACTTCTGATAAAGGGGGAACCCGGCACGGGAAAGACCATGCTGGCCGAATCGATATCGGAAGCTCTGGGGCGCGAGCTGATAATATGGAGCATAAAATCCACGACCAAGGCACAGGAAGGACTTTATGTTTATGATACTGTGCAGAGACTGTATGACAGCCAGTTCGGAGAAGGGGATGTAGCAGACATAAAACAGTATATCAAGCTTGGCAGGCTGGGTGAGGCGTTTACTTCCGAAGAGCAGGTGGTGCTGCTCATAGATGAGATAGACAAAGCGGATCTGGAGTTCCCGAATGACCTCCTCTGGGAACTGGACAAGATGGAGTTTTATATAAACGAGACAGGAGAAACCGTAAAAACGAAGACCAGACCGATAGTGATCATAACATCCAATGCTGAGAAGGAACTGCCTGATGCATTCCTGAGGAGATGTATATTCCATTATATCGAATTCCCCGATGAGGAAAAGATGAGAGAGATCGTCAAGGTCCATTACGGCGATGTAGACAAAAAACTTCTTGATAATGCCATGGAAGCGTTCTATGAGATCCGCAAAATGGATGACCTTCAGAAGAAACCCAGCACTTCCGAACTTCTGGACTGGCTCCAGGCACTGATGATCAGCGGCGTCAAAACCGATAAACTTTCGGAGGAAATGCCTTTCATCGGAGTACTGCTGAAAAAAAACCAGGATATAGACGTGATGCATGAAATAAAAGAGAAGGGATATTCTCTGTCAAGGTGGTAATATGTTTCTTGATTTTTTTTATCTTTTGAGAGCAAGAGGACTTGAGGTCTCCATAAACGAATGGATGACCCTTGTTGAGGCTCTGGATAAGGGACTTGCCGGATCCAGCCTGACAGGCTTCTATCGTTTATGTAAAAGCATACTTGTAAAAAGCGAGTCCGATTATGACAGGCTAGACTCTGTTTTTGCCGAATATTTCCAAGGCGTAGAGACTCCTGAGGATCTTCCCGAAGAATTCTGGGAATGGCTGAGCACCGACGTCCGTGAACGGGATATAAACGACAAGACTATGCTTGATGATTTTCTTAAGGATCTGGATGATCTGATGAAGACTTTCAGGGAGCGGATTGAAGAACAGAAGGAAAAGCATGAAGGAGGAAACTACTGGATCGGCACAGGCGGCACATCGACGATGGGCCACAGCGGCTATCACCAGAGAGGGATACGCACAGGCGGCACAAGCAGGCACAAGTCCGCTGTACAGATCGCAGGAGACAGGAATTTCAAAGATTTCCGCGAGGATAAGATACTGGATATAAGGCAGTTCCAGATGGCTTTCAGGAAGCTGCGCCAGTATTCATCCAGGGTGGATACAGCCAGAACGGAGCTGGATATAGACAGGACTATAGATGAGACCTGCGACAACGGAGGAATGCTGAAGCTGGTTTACGACAAACCCAGGAAAAATACGGTGAAAGTCCTTCTGCTGATAGATTCGGAAGGCTCGATGCTGCCCTACAGCCGGCTGTGCAATATGCTTTTTCAGGCGGTGAGCAAATCAAGCCACTTCAAGGATCTGAAGGTCTATTATTTTCATAACTGCATATATGACAACCTTTACAATACTCCTTACTGCAAAACGAATGACTGGGTGGATACCGAATGGGTCCTGAAAAATCTTGACAGTGAATATAAAGTTATTTTCGTAGGAGATGCAGCCATGTCGCCTCTGGAACTTTTCAGAAAAGGCGGCAATGCTGTCATAGGACTTTACAACGACGATCTGGGCATAAACTGGCTGAAAAAATTCAAGAGACGCTATAAAAAACAGATATGGCTGAATCCTGTAAAAGAAAAGTCCTGGGAGACGATGTACGGAAAAGAAACGGTGGCAGCCATCAGAGAGGTTTTCCCTATGTATGAACTTACTCTCGGCGGACTGGAAGAAGGAATAAAGAAATTACTGGTAAAATAGCGTGGATCCGCTGCTCTGTCAGACGGACATCGGCAGAGAGAGATAAAATCAGGGATTGCATGTTGACACCGGAAGGATTTTCCAATATCATATCCATAAAAGTATAGTAAAAAATATAACACTTTATATTTGGATATTATGGATACGATCAAACTTGAGCACAGCCAGTGGGCACGGATAAATGAGATAGTCACAGACATATATTCCGGACATGACATATATGATCTGCGCATAAATTTTCTGAACAAGATAAATGAACTGATACCTTATGAGAAAGGATTCATAGATCTTGGTCATCAGAAGGATACTCATGTAGTGTTTTTCGATCCTGTCTCCACGACAATGGACAAAGATTATCTTGTTTCGTATTATAAGGATTATGAATCCCTGGATACTATGTTCTGGTTTTTTGCCCGGCATGAGAACAGTATATACCGGGAAACTGATTATGTAAGCAAAGCAATGATGGAGGCTTCGGTCTTTGCCCGTGAATGGCTGGGGCCTCAGGATATTTTTTACAGCATGGGATCCAAGATAGGCCGCGGCCGTAATCTTTACGGCTCCGTAAACCTTTGGCGCAGCCTGAACCATGGTGATTTCTCCGATGAGGAACTGTATATCCTTGAAGTCCTGAATATCCATCTGTGCATCTATTTCAGCGAAAAGTTTCCCAACGGCATCAGAAGGAACGAAAAAAACGACTATTCGGATACCCTCATGCATCTTTATCATTTGACTGCCAGGGAATCCGATGTGGTGCGTATGATATATCAGGGCTGCTCGATCAGGGAGACCGCAAAGAAGCTTTTTATATCGGAAAATACGGTAAAAAAGCATACTTTCAATATTTTTCAGAAAATGAACATACATACCAGAGCGCAGCTGGTCAGGATCGTGCACGGATATATGACGGCAGCTGCCGGCGAACTTTCTGAGATCTCGCATCCCGCTTTTGCGGAAAACAGAAACGGACAGGAATAAGCCGAATATAATAATGATACCGCAGAGATATACTACACAAATGTAGTATATTTTTTATTTCAAACATGCGAGTAATTGAATCGTCTTATGCCATACTGTATCATTACGATATTATCAAGAGAGGAGTATCGGTAATGGAACAGGGATTGAGACATTTTATAGACACGAATGATTTCACAAAAGAAGAAATCACGGATATTATAAATCTGTCGCTGAAAATAAAGGAATGCATCAAGGCAGGATATAACCCGCCGCTGATGAAGGAGAGAACGCTCGCAATGATATTTCAGCAGTCATCTACCAGAACGAGGGTCTCTTTTGAAACTGCCATGGAGCAGCTGGGCGGGCATGCCCAGTACCTCGGCCCGGGAATGATCCAGCTGGGCGGACACGAAACTATCAGCGATACAGGTGCTGTATTATCCAGACTGACGGATATAATAATGGCGAGGGTATCTGAACATAAGACGGTAATACAGCTGGCAGAAGCATCAGATGTGCCGGTACTGAACGGTATGTCCGACTACAATCATCCCACACAGGAGATCGGTGATATCATCACTATGATCGAGCACCTCCCTCCGGGAAAAAGACTGGAAGACTGCAAGGTCGTATTCGTGGGAGATGCTACGCAGGTATGCGCATCGCTTGGGTTCATTGCGACTAAAATGGGCATGCATTTCGTACATTTCGGGCCTGAAGGTTTTCGGCTCCGGCAGCAGCATACAGATATTTATGAACAGAACTGCAGTGTTTCGGGCGGAACGTGGTCGGTAACTGACGATGCCGATGAGGCTCTGCATGGTGCTGATTTCATATACACTGATGTATGGTACGGCCTTTACGAGAATGAACTTTCCCTTGAAGAGCGGCAAAAGATATTCATGCCTAAATATCAGGTCAACCGCAAGATGATGAACAAAGCCAATCTCGGAGCAAAATTTCTTCACTGCCTTCCTGCCACAAGAAATGAAGAGGTAACGGACGAAGTGCTGGATTCGGAGATATCCATAGCATGGGACGAAGCTGAAAACCGTCTGACTGCCATGAGAGGCCTGCTGGTGTATTTTACCAGATACCAGACAGGCAGTTCGGAGACAGAAAGAATGTCGCTGAAAGAAGAACTGAATGAATTAATGTGCGGAGTATTTGAGGGAACTGTTTAGATGAAAGGCAGGATATATGGCTGAGAAAAGAACTTCGACTCCTAAAAAAGACGGATTCAGGATGCCCGGGGAATTCGAACTTCAGGAAAAAATTTTTATGATATGGCCGGAAAGACCGGATAACTGGCGAAACGGCGGAAAGCCGGCGCAGAAAGCTTTCAGAGATGTGGCAGAGGCTGTCAGCCTTTTCGAGCCTGTGACTATGCTGGTGTCGGGAGATCAGTACAGAAACGCCAGAGATATGCTCGATCCTGGAATCAGGGTCGTAGAAATGTCAAGCAATGATGCCTGGGCTCGCGACTGCGGACCTACGTTTCTTGTGAACGACGACAGAGAAATAAGGGCCGTCGACTGGAAATTCAACGCATGGGGAGGATTTACCGACGGGCTGTATGCGCCGTGGGATCAGGATGATCTCATAGCTCAGAAGATATGCGACATGGAAAACGTGGATACATATAAGCCCGGGGATTTTGTCCTTGAAGGCGGCAGTATACATACCGACGGCGAGGGAACGCTTCTGACCACTGAAATGTGTCTGCTGAGTCCGGGGAGGAACCCGGATATGAGCAGAGGACAGATAGAAGAGGTGCTCAGGGAATATCTGAACATAAAAAAAATAATCTGGCTGAAAGACGGCATCGATCCGGAAGAAACCAACGGACACATCGATGATGTCGCATGCTTTTCAAAGCCTGGAGAAGTCATCTGCATATGGACTGAGGACAGGAACGATCCGTTCTATGATACATGCAGACAGACTTACGATATCCTGAGCCGGTCTGAAGATGCGGCAGGGCGCAGGCTGAAGGTACATAAACTGACTTTGCCTAAAAATCTGGTGACTATAAAAGGGGATTTCGATATAGACTGTATTCCGGGCACGCGTCCAAGAAGGGACGGCGATATATGCACTGCTTCATACATGAATTTCCTGATAGTCAACGGAGGCATAATTTTTCCGCAGTATGAAGATGAATATGACAGTCTGGCTGCCGGCCAGATACAGAAAATATTTCCGGACCGCAGAGTTGTGAAAGTGAATACAAGGGAGATCGTTTACGGCGGAGGCAATATACACTGCATAACACAGCAGATGCCGGCTGCTGCGGAATCTCTTTGAGGAAGAGGGATATACATATGAGGAACAGAAAAATAGTCATAGCGCTGGGAGGAAATGCGCTTCAGTCAGGCAGGGACGATTCGACAGCTGAATCACAGCTGGATGTAGTGAAAAAGACCTGCGAATATATATCCGAAATATCTATGCAGGGATATGAAATGGCTGTAGTCCATGGGAACGGGCCGCAGGTGGGAAGGATACTGCTGGCTTCAGAGGCCGCAAATGATCTGACGCCGGCTATGCCGTTTGACGTATGCGGTGCCATGAGTCAGGGCTATATAGGATACCATATACAGCAGAGGCTCAGATGCTCTCTGAAGAAAAAGGATCTTGACATACCCGTGGCAACGGTACTGACTCAGGTTGTAGTGGACAGGGATGATCCGGCTTTCAGTGAGCCTACCAAACCTGTGGGTCCGTTTCTGTCGGAAGAAGAAGCGCGAAAACTGGAAAAAGAAAGAGGATATTCGGTAAAAGAAGATGCGGGAAGAGGCTGGAGGAGAGTCGTGGCATCACCGATGCCGAAAAGAATAGTGGAACTTGATTCAGTGAGACGGCTGTGGGACAGTACGATCGTCGTTACGTGCGGAGGAGGAGGAATACCTGTGTTGGAAGAAGACGGAGGTGAACTTAAAGGAACGGCAGCAGTGATAGATAAGGATTATGCAGCAGGGCTTCTTGCAGAGGAGATCGGAGCCGATATATTTATGATACTTACCGAAGTCGAACAGGTGGCAGTGAATTTCAACAGGCCGGGGCACAGGAACATTTCAAGGATGACTGTATCTGAAGCAAAAAGATATGCAGTCGAAGGACATTTCGCTGCAGGCAGCATGCTGCCCAAAGTCATGGCTGCCGTTAAATTCGTTGAGACCGATTGCCGGAAATATGCGATAATTGCTTCTTTGAATAAGGTCAGGGAAGCGCTTCGCGGGAAAGCGGGCACGAAAATCGTTCACGGTTAGGCCAGCCGGAATGTAAAAACAAATTTAAAAACGGTGGGGAAACCACCGTTTTTTCAGCTTAATGAAAGCCGGGATCAAAAATATCTGAATACGCCCTTTACTTTGCCGAGTATTTTAACATCCTCAAGTATTATAGGACTCATGGAAGAATTCTGAGGCTGCAGTCTTATATGACCTTTTTCTTTATAAAATGTCTTTACCGTAGCTTCGCTTTCGAACCCGTCTACCATGGCAACGACAATATCTCCGTTATCGGCGGTATTCTGCTGTTCCACCAGTATATAATCACCGTCCAGTATACCGGCTTCCACCATGCTTTCGCCCTTTATGTTGAGCATGAAATTCGTATTGCCGTGTACGAATCGTGAAGGCACTGGAACAACATCTTCCTGATTTTCCTCTGCAAGTGTGGGTGTGCCTGCGGCAATTCTGCCTATGACTGGTATATCTATGACATCATCGCGGCCGCCTGATTCTTTGTCGATATCGGAAGTCTTTTTTTTCTCTGAAGGATCTACTATCATCAGGGCCCTCGGTTTTGAGGGATCCTTCACGATATATCCGGCCTTTTCAAGACTGGCGATATCCTTGTGCGCTGTAGAAGTGGATTTGATCTTAAGTGCGCTGCATATCTCTCTTACTGTAGGAGGATAACCCTTGATCCTGATCTCGGTCTTCATATAATCAAGGATCTTTCTTTCCCTGTCTTTCAATTTCTCCATAACCTGTTCTCCCTATATCCGTACTTATTATATGAATATAGCATATAAAGAACAAAAAGTAAACAGATGTTCACGGATTTCCGGCAAGATTTTCTGCGAAAGGATGTTCTTTTCAGAGAAAACGGACCGGCTTGATATCTCAGAGGATCCTGAGATAGATCTCGAGCGCGTCGGTCAGGATGTTTTCGTCGAAGTCGAATCTGTTGCTGTGAAGAGCTTTGTTTTCTCCTGTGCCGAGAAAGAAGAATATACCGGGGGCTTCACGCTGATAAAAAGAAAAATCCTCTGTCAGCATTACGGGGCTGCACGATACAAGGCCGTATTCTCCGAGGACCGATGATATATCCGCATAAAGGGCAGGATCGTTGTATACAGGAAGATAACCCTGAGATCTTGATATCTCTATGGTACAGCCATATTTTTCGCCGCACGGCCCTGCCAGGGCACGCAGTTCTGAGATCATTTTTTCGATGTTGTGTTCATCCAGGCATCGCAGAGTGCCTTCGAGGGCTGCGTGGCCCGCGATAGCGTTGCGCACGCTGCCTCCGTATATTTTCCCGAATTTCAGCAGACAGTCTTCCTCTGCCGGCGGAGAAGACACCTTCAGTCCGGGCAGCAAATAAGATCTTGTCAGGAAATCACATATCGCCCGAATCGCATCCTTGTTTTCGCCTGTACCGGCGCAATGGGAACTCTCTCCCCGTGAGATCGCCGTGACTTCACAGGAACCGGCCATCATGGATCCGGGGCAGGCTGCCGGCTGTCCGGCTTCGAATCCCGGCCATATATGAATTCCGAAGACCCTGTCCACCTGGTATTTCTTCAATATGCCCGAATCGCATATTATTTTTGCACCGCCCGTAGTCTCTTCGGCAGGCTGGAAAATGAGCAGGACGTTCGAAGGAGCGTCGCCGAGGGCATCGAGCACATATGCGAGACCGAGCAGAGCGGCCATATGGCCGTCATGCCCGCAGGCATGCATGAATCCGGGATGCCTGGAAGCATAGGGTACGCCGCTGATCTCTGTGATAGGAAGCGCATCCATATCAGAACGATAAGCCACAGTGGAGGTTCTGCCGAAATCGAAGAAAGCGCAAAGACCGTTTTTTGCTGCGGGGATCATTGAGCAGTCCATGCCGTTCAGTACGGAACGGAGATAGCCGCATGTTTTTTTAACGTCGAATCCGACTTCGGGAATCATATGGAGATCCCTGCGCCAGCCGGTCATCAGTTCTGAAACTTTTTCTGTTTTGTTTTTCGGATAGTACATAATAAATTCCTCTTTTTGCATATCTTATCCCAAAAAACATTGCATGTCAAAACTTTTTGTGATTTTAAACAAAAAACCCCTTGCGTATTATGAATTTATGCTGTAAAATAAACAACATAAATCAAAATTCAATAATCATGATAGAGGTGCGGAGCAGAAGAAGATAGGGGAGCCGGCAGGCAGAGATCATATCGGAGGCAATCTTCGCCGAATTGGTCAGGCAGGCGTGCAGGGCCGGTGGGCATATGGTCAACAGCCATATGACTGTCTACGTTCAGTAGTTGCGCTATCCTGGATATATTACATATGTTATGTATATATTTTTATAGACCGGCAGCGGATGCCGGTTTTCTGTTTATTCGGACAGGATATCACACATTGGGAGCGGACTTTTGAAACCACAGAATGAAAGGACATGATTGGATGAACATCATAATGAGCAGAAGCGATATGGCATTGGAGTCTGGCTGTGGAAATATTGTAGCGGGCAGTCCTGAGGGATCCCGTATACTTATTGTAACCACAGCCTGCACGAAACGTACGATAAACGTCAAGACGGGGATACATTCTGAAAACGGCGTTAATATTCATGCGCATACATCTGCGGCGGTGTAGAGTCACGGATCCGGGACTCCGGTGTGCTGCCGAAGGCAGGCTGCTGATCTGATAAAAGGAGCGGCGGGCGGAATATAAGCTAAAGGATCTCATCCTCATATATGGTCTCAGCTTTGAGGCCTTTTCTTTTGTCACAACGGCCGGCTGTAGAGGCCCTGCAGTATCATGCGGATGTCCGCGGCATCATCTGCCTCTGGCAGGACATATGCGGGAGACGAAAGAATACCTGTTATATTTGAAATACGACGAGGAGGTAAAGATATGAATTCAGTCCGAAAATACGGCGGCGAATGCATAGACAGCATAGACGGCATACGCCGGATAGCCGAGAGGACAGCGAAGGAAAAAAAGCCTGAAGAAGGGCTGGTTATAGTAGTGTCTGCTATGAGCAGCATAGCAGAGGATATAATGAAAAGCGCAGGAAGCATATCCGAAAACATAACGCGTGAAGATCTTGATGCATTGTTCTCGGCAGGAGAGCAGCAGACTGCGGCTCTTATGGCCGTAGCGCTCAGAGAAGCCGGAGTCGATGCCGCAGTCATAACCGATATAAGAGGCAGCAGCCTTGAGGCAAAAGAGTATGCGGAAAATATAATTGAGATCGATACCGAAACGATAGAAGAACTGCTGGATAAGGGGAAGGTTCCCGTAGTGGCAGGATTCCAGGGTATAGGCGACTATGACGTCAGGGACGTGGAAGGACGATACGGAGCAGCTTCGACAGCTGTAGCTGTTGCGGCACAGCTGGGATGGGAATGTGAGCTTTACGGCAATATCGACGGGATACATACTATCGATACATCTGCGTGCCCCGATTCAAAGGTGCTCGAGACTTTGTCCTATGAAGAAGTCATGGAGATGATACTGTTGGGCAGGAGCGATCTGGAAAGCAGAGCGCTGGAACTGGCCAGCATCTATAATGTAAAACTTCATATCGGTAAACCATTTAATAACGGAGGAACAACAGTAATGAGTCAGAATCTGATAGTAGAACCGATGGTAGTATCGGGCGTAAGAGTTTCAGGCAACATAGTGATATATACTTTGAAAAATATAAACAACAACGGAAAAGCTGTTGCAGAGCTTTTTGACGTGCTCAGAGATATCGATATAAACATAGATATGATATCGCAGCACAATGAAGGAGAGGGAAAATGCACAGTGGCATTCAGCTGTGACAGGAATCAGACCGGAAAGATGGAAAAGGCCCTGAAAAGCAATCCTGTTCTTAAAGGCATCGATGTTGCCAAACAGGAGGATCTGTCCATGGTATCCATAGTAGGTGTAGGAATGGCAAGTCATTCGGGAGTGGCCAGCAAGGTATTCGACGTACTTGCCGAGGCAGGGATAACTTATTATGACGTCACTACTTCGGAAATATCTATTTCCGTCACTGTGGATTCTGGCAGCAGCAGCGCGGCCGTAGTAGCTCTGGGAGAAGCTTTCAAACTCTAGAGACTGAATGATACACGTTGCTGAATATTGCTGATGCAGGAGACTGCGCAGAAAACAGAGAGATAAAAGCAAAAAACTGAAAAAAGACCAGGCAGCCTTTGCTGCCCGTGGCATATATACGGAGGAATAAAATGATACAAGGTTCCATGGTGGCACTGATCACTCCTTTTGCTGAGGATGGCAGTGTGAATTTGAGACGCCAGGCTGAACTTATAGACTGGCATATACAAAACGGTACAGACGGGATACTTATCCTGGGCACTACAGCTGAAACCCCGGCGCTTACTGCGGCGGAACAGGAAGATATAGTAAGGGTGTCGATAGATGCAGCAGACGGCAGAAAACCTATAATAGTGGGAAGCGGATCCAACAATTCCCTGGTTGCCAGGGAAAAGAGCCTTAAATTTCAGGATATGGGCGCTGACGGACTCCTGGTGATAACGCCCTACTACAACAAGACAAATAAAGCAGGGATGATACATCATTTCATGACTGTTGCCGATGCGGTGGATATCCCGGTCTATATATATAATGTGCCCAGCAGGACCGGATGTGCGATAACATACGAGGCTCTGGCCGAACTCTCCAAACACCCGAAGATAGTAGGAATAAAAGAAGCAAGCGGCAACATATCTTTCGTCACGAAGATATCAAGGCTGATAAACGATGATTTCAATGTATACTCCGGCAATGACGACATGGTGATACCGCTGATGTCTATGGGAGGAGCAGGCGTGATATCTGTACTTGCCAATGTGCTGCCGAGGGAAACACATGAAATGGCTATGGCATATATAAACGGCGAGACTGATAAAGCTGCTGCTATGCAGAAAAAGTATCTGGATTTCATAAACGCATTGTTCATAGAGACTAATCCGATACCTGTAAAGGAGGCTATGAATCTTGCGGGACTGAACGTAGGCGGCTTCAGACTTCCGCTTTATCCTATGGAAGATGATACCAGAGAGGTGCTCAGAGGCAGGATGGCTGAACTGGGTATAATATGAGCCGGGAGGTAAAAAATGATGAAGGTAGCTATATTGGGGCACGGAAGGACAGGCCGTGTCCTGGAAGAAATGATCGAAGAAAACGAAGCGATGGATATCGGGACTATGGAAGACGGACGTTTCGACGTGATAGTGGATTTCAGTCATCCTGACAATCTGGAAAAAATAAAGAAGTATGCGCTTGAATACAGCAAACCGGCGGTGATAGCCACTACCGGATATACAGACAGTCAGGTCTGCAGCATAAAAGAAATGGCAGAAACTGTCCCTGTAGTCTTTTCTTCGAATTTTTCCCTTGGCATAACTGTGATGCAGCGTATACTTTCGGAGATAACGCCTTTGCTGAAGGACAGCTTCGATATGGAAATGATAGAGAAACATCACAGAGGCAAGCTGGATGCTCCGAGCGGCACCGGAAAGATGCTGCTTAAGACTATGGATCCTGACGGCGGATATGATGTCATGTACGGACGTTCCGGAATGGGCAGAAGAGGCAGAGAGATCGGCGTCCATTCTCTCAGGTGCGGCAGCATTTCGGGAGAGCATTCGGTTATATATGCCGGCGAAGATGAGATCCTGGAAATAACACATAAGGCCGGATCCAACCGTATATTCACGGCAGGAGCGCTGAAGGCGGCTGAATTTGCACTGAAGCAGGCCCCGGGACTCTATTCCATGCAGGATGTGCTTTTCGGAGGTGAAAAGAAATGATGGATGCGGAGCAGATCATAAGATTCATAGGAGATTCAAAAAAGAAGACGCCTGTAAGGGTCACTCTTTCGGAGAGTTCCCCTGTGGAGTTCCCCGGCTGCAGAGTATTCGGCAGCGGCACTCTTAAAATAGTTTACGGCGAATGGGAGGATATCGGCAGAGTGATAGCTGAGAACAGAGAAAGTATTTCCGATTATGCTGTGGAGAATGACTGCAGGAATTCTGCAGTGCCGCTTTTGGATATAAAGGATATAAATGCACGCATCGAGCCGGGAGCTATCATAAGAGAAGGCGTCGAGATCGGCGATGGCGCCGTTGTGATGATGGGCGCTGTGATCAATATAGGAGCGGTTATAGGAAGCAGGACTATGATTGACATGTGTGCTGTTCTTGGCGGCAGAGCTCAGGTAGGCAGGAACTGCCACATAGGGGCGGGTTCTGTGCTTGCAGGGGTGATAGAACCTCCCAGTGCTGAACCTGTAGTAATAGAAGACGATGTGATGATAGGGGCAAATGCCGTGATACTTGAAGGCATCAGGGTAGGGCGCGGTTCTGTCATAGCTGCAGGTGCCGTAGTCACGGAAAACGTGCCTGAAGGAGTGGTGGCAGGCGGTGTGCCGGCCAGAATAATCAAAGAAAAAGACAGCAAAGCAGAAGCCAAAACCATGATGGCAGATGATCTGAGAAAAATTTGATGCGCTTGAGTGAATAAATATTCAAAAAAATACATATAATATACAAAAAACAGCTTGACTAAGAATTTCTACGGGTTTATTATAATACCTGTAGAAATTTTTATGGAAACGGGGCGAACCTATGAAATACAAGGTTTTCATCGACGGATCTGCAGGCACGACCGGATTGAAGATCGAAAGCTGTCTGAACAGACGCGATGATATAAAAATAATAAATATACAAAATCAAAACAGAAAAAACGTGGATGAGAGGCTGGCGAAAATCGACGAAGCAGATATTTCGTTTCTGTGCCTCCCGGACAGCGCGGCAAATGAGATCGCCGAGGCTGCGCCGGAAAATGCAAGGATAATCGATACTTCCACAGTACACCGTGTGGCAGAAGGCTGGGTATACGGTCTGCCCGAACTCTGTCCATCCCAGAGGGGTAAAATACGAAATGCTCATCGGGTGGCCAATCCGGGATGTCATGCAACAGGTTTCATACTTCTCGTCAGACCGCTTATAGAGAACGGGATAATAGACACGGATTATCCTCTGTCAGCAACTTCTGTAACAGGATACAGCGGCGGGGGAAAGAAAATGATAGCAGAATATGAAGAGGCAGACAGGCCTGAATGCCTGAAAAGTCCGGGACAATATGCGCTTTCTCAGACTCATAAACATATACCGGAAATGGTTTCGGCTGCGGGTCTTTCCGCAGCACCGGCATTTTCCCCTATAGTGGGGGATTTTTACAGCGGCATGACAGTCACTGTGCCTCTGCACAGGGATCATTTGAAGACAACGGCCGGCATCAGAGATCTTTGCGGAATATATGAGGATTTTTACAGAGACGAGACAATGGTGAATATCGCAGATAATTTATCCGGCGGAACGCTTTACGGAGACGCTATGGCCGGCAGGAATGATGCGGAGATATACGTTTACGGCAGCGATGATATACCTCTTCTGACTGCCAGATATGACAATCTGGGCAAGGGTGCTTCCGGAGCAGCCATGCAGAATATGAACATAATGCTGGGTATTGAAGAAACGAAAGGATTGCTGTGATGGAGACGGTATTCATTGAAGGAGGCGTATGTGCGCCTGATGGCTTCAAAGCCGGGGGTGTACACTGCGGGATAAGGAATAACAAGGGTAAGAACGACCTGGCGATGATAGTCAGCGAAAGAATGTGCGCCGCAGCTGCGGTATACACTTCCAATAAGGTCAAGGGTGCGCCCATAGAAGTGACAAAAGAAAACATTTCCGACGGAAGAGCGAGAGTCCTGATATGCAACAGCGGCAATGCCAATACATGCGCTCCGGGTGGAATGGAGACCGCCCTTGAGACCTGCCGTATAACAGCTGAAGCGCTGGGCTGCAGCAGCCGGGATGTGATCATAGCTTCTACGGGCGTGATCGGAGAGAAACTGGATATCGCTCCTTTCAGAAGCGGTATACCTGAACTTTGCCGAAAGCTTTCTCCTCAGGGCGCTGCCGAAGCAGCTGAAGGTATACTGACTACAGATACAGTGAAAAAAGAGGCGGCAGTGGAATTTTCCATAGGAGGAAAGAAGTGCCGTATGGGCGGGATGGCCAAGGGAAGCGGTATGATACACCCCAACATGGCTACCATGCTTTGCTTCATTACAAGTGATGCGGCCGTATCTCCGGATATGCTGCAGCAGATACTATCCGAAGATGTAAAGGGCAGTTTCAATCAGCTCAGCATCGACGGCGATACTTCCACGAACGATATGGTCGCGGTTATGGCCAGCGGTGCGGCGGGCAATCCGCAGATAACGGCAAGAGGCGAGGAATACGATATTTTTGCACAGGCTTTACGCTGCGTGACAGAGAATCTCGTAAAAAAGATGGCGGCAGACGGTGAGGGCGCCGGGAAACTTATAGAAGCGGACGTGGAAGGCGCACCGGATATGAAGACAGCCAGGGCTGTTTCCAGAAGCATAATTTCCTCCAGCCTCTTCAAAGCTGCGATGTTCGGCGAGGATGCCAACTGGGGGAGGATAATCTGTGCCATAGGTTATGCTCAGGGATCTTTTTCAGTCGGGAATATAGATATAGATATGGAATCTTCAGGAGGTATGATACCGGTATGCAGAGGCTCTACAGCAGTGCCTTTCGATGAGGACCGCGCCGCGGAGATCCTTTCAAAAGACGAGATAACAGTACATGTCGGCATGAATCAGGGATGCGGCAGAGCAAAAGCATGGGGCTGCGATCTGACACATGATTATGTGACGATAAACGGAGATTACAGGACATAGAATAAGGAGAAAGAAATGGTAAGCAAAACGGCACTGGATAAGGCTATGGATAAAGCGGAAGTCCTGATCGAGGCGCTGCCTTATATACAGAGATTCAACAGAAAAATAATAGTCATAAAATACGGCGGCAGCGCGATGGAAGATGAAACACTGAAAAAAAATGTCATGGAAGATGTGGTGCTTCTCAAACTGGTGGGATTCAAACCGGTCATCGTACATGGCGGAGGAAAAGAAATAAGCAGATGGACTGAAAAAATGGGCCGGACTCCGCGTTTCATAGACGGTCTCAGGGTGACGGACGAAAGCACGATGGAACTGGCGGAAATGGTTCTGGGAAAAGTCAATAAAGACCTGGTCACCATGATACAGTCGCTTGGCGTTAAGGCGGCCGGCGTCAGCGGCAGGGACGGACATCTTCTCAGTGCAATGAAACTCAAATCGGAAAACGGAGATCTCGGTTTCGTAGGAAAAGTAAAAAAAGTGAACCCTAAGATACTTTATGATCTTCTTGAGAAAGATTTCCTGCCGGTAGTATATTCTGTAGGCATGGACAATGATTTTCAGGGCTACAACATAAATGCCGACGATGCCGCATGCGCCATAGCCAGGGAGATGAAGGCTGAAAAACTTGCATTCCTGTCTGATGTAGAGGGAGTGCTGAAGGATAAAGATGATCCGGACAGCGTCATAGCGGAACTTTATGAGGATGAGGCTGAAAAACTTATCGATGACGGAGCCATAGAAGGCGGCATGCTGCCGAAGATATTGAACAGCATAAGCGCACTTAAGGGAGGCGTGTCGAGAGTCCATATAATGGATGGCAGGATACCTCACAGCCTGCTTCTGGAGATATTTACCGACAAAGGCATAGGCACAGCCATATTGTGCAGCAAGGAGCTGAAATATTATAATGAACAGTACTGAAATAAAAGAGAAAGATAAAGCAAACATCATAAATACATATAAGAGGAATGATCTGGTCATAGCTTCGGGGAAAAATGCCTTGTGCTTCTCCGCGGAGGGAAAAGAATATATAGATTTCACTTCGGGGATCGGTGTCAACTCCCTCGGATTCTGCAATGAACAATGGGTGGAGGCTGTATCGTCTCAGGCGGCGGCGCTCCAGCATACTTCGAATCTTTATTATACCGCACCCTGTGCGGAGCTGGCTGGGACGCTTACCGAAAAAAGCGGGCTGGAAAAAGCGTTTTTCTGTAATTCCGGGGCGGAAGCCATAGAGGCGGCTATCAAGATCGCTCGGAAATACGGCAACGGAAAATCGCCTGCAAGGAACAGTATAATGACTCTGAAACAGTCGTTCCACGGCAGGACCATGGCTGCGCTGACTGCGACGGGCCAGGAAAAGATGCATAAGGATTTCATGCCTTTTGCGGAGGGATTCCTTTACTGCGAAGCGGGGAATTTCGTGGAAGCGGAAAAGATCCTTAACTCCGGAAAAGTATGCGGAGTGATCGCTGAGATGATACAGGGTGAAGGCGGCGTCAATGTCCTGGGAAAGGGGTTCGTAAAGGAACTGAGACGGATATGCGACGATAACGATATCCTTTTCATAGCCGATGAGGTGCAGACGGGAGCCGGAAGAACAGGAAAGTTTTTTTCATATGAGCATTACGGGATAATGCCGGATATAGTTACTTTTGCAAAAGGTGTAGGCGGCGGGCTTCCTATAGGCGGCGTGCTTGCCGGAGAAAAGGCTGCGGACGTACTGGTCCCCGGAGATCACGGCAGCACATTCGGCGGAAATCCTGTAGCCTGTGCAGGGGCAAATGCGGTGATGAGACAGCTGGATACCACATTGCTGGATGCAGTAGCTGAAAAGGGCAGATATATGTCCGAAAAGCTGAAAAGCATGTCGGGCGTCGCAGGCGTTACGGGGAAAGGACTGATGATAGGGGTGAAACTAAGCGATGCCGATGCGTCAGAAGTTGTAAGCCAGGCTCTTGACAGGGGGCTTCTGATACTTACGGCGGCAGACAGACTGCGGCTTCTTCCGCCGCTGACTGTAGAATATGAACAGATCGACAGGGGCCTCGGTATCCTCGGAGGTATCCTCGACAGATAATAAGCAGATAATAAAACAGAGGGAGCCATATATTCATACGGTTCCCTCTGTTTATATATTTTTGCTGAATTAAGGGTTTCGATTAAATCATTTTGTCTACGGAATCCAGGACCTTATCCATTGTCTTCATCTGCTCTTTCAGCTGCTCTTCGGTGATGATGAGCGGTGGTGCAACGATAAGTACTGATTCGTGCGAATATGTTGAGAATCCTTCTTTTTTGAGCATTCCGCATATCTTTGCCATCTTGCCTTCGGGATCTTTGCCGTAAGGAACTAACGGCTCATGAGGAGCTTTTACAAGTTCGATTCCTGAGAACAGTCCGATATAACGAACTTCGCCTACACATTTATGTTTGTTTTTCAGGTCTTCCAGGATCTCTCCGAGTACCTTGCCGACTTTGTTGACGTTGCCGGCTATGTCTTTTTCCTTGTATTCTTTCAGAGCTGCGCATGTACATGCACATCCCATCGGATGAGCGCTGTATGTAAGGCCGCAGAGCATCTGCCTTTCATCAAAGAAATGTGCGATCTTTTCGCTGATGATAACGCCGCCGAGCGGAACATATCCGCATGTGCATCCTTTTGCGAAGGAGACCAGGTCAGGTGTTATATCGAAGTTCTGGAATGCGAACGGCTTACCGGTTCTGTAGAATCCAGCCATTACCTCATCACATACCATAACGATGTTGTTGTCTGTGCATATCTTTCTTACGCCCTGCATGTATTTTTTCGGGGGAATGAGTATGCCGTTAGATCCTACTACGGACTCCATGAAGATAGCGGCGATCTGCTGAGCACCTTCAGTATTGATGACTCTCTGCAGCAGGTCCAGATAATAATCTGCTATTTCGTCTTCGTTTTTGAAGCTGACTTCCTTGGGAGCATAATAGGGGTATGGTCCTTCGTAATGTACATGGCCTACAGGACCGGGTTCATTGGCAAAATGCCTGGGTTCGCCTGTCAGACTGCCGGCACCTGCGCTAGAACCGTGGTAGCATCTCTGCATGGACAGGATCTTCCATTTGCCTGTATACTGCTTAGCCAGTTTGATTGCGTTTTCGTTGGCTTCTGCTCCGGCATTGGTGAAGAACACCTTTGCTCCGGGGATGCCCGAAAGTTTTGCTATGCCTTCTGCAGCATCTGCTCTTACGTCGATAGCGTATGCAGGTCCTATGAACGGCATTTTTTCAGCCTGTTCTTTAAGAGCGTTGACAAGAGCTTTGTTGCCGTGCCCCAGGTTGGAATTTACAAGCTGCGAAGACATGTCTGCATATTTGTTGCCGTCTTCGTCCCAGAAATAGAGGCCCTCAGCTTTTGTGATTACAAGGGGATCTATTTTTTTCTGAGCACTCCATGAATGCATGTTGTACTTCAGACTTTTTTCTTTTATATCTGACATCTTATTTCTCCTTTGTTAATAAACCGGAAGAATGAAGGGCAGGGCTGACTGCCCTTCATTAATAAGTAAACATTGATGTTGTTATTATTTGTCTACCTTTTCTCTTACGTCTGCGTCGAAAAGAACTTCATCCTTAGGCTGCCAGTTAGGAATTGCTCTTGATGTGTATGTGAAGTTCAGAAGGTCTTTCCATGTAGCATTGTGTGATACGCTGTTGCCGCCCCATGTTCCGCAGCCAAGTGACATGGTTACGGGGAATCCGCAGTTGAAACCGCCGGAGTTGGTCAGGCACTGAGGCTGATTTACAACTACCTTTGTTACGGGAACTTTAGCTGAAAGCATGTTCACGTGTTCTGTTACTGTAGTATGGATGCCGCAGCTGTGGCCTTTGCCCATGTAGTCAAGACATCCTTCGATTTTTGCCAGTGCATCTTCCATGTTGTCCTTGCATTTGATCAGGCCGGATACAGGTGAAAGTTTTTCGCCTGTGAACGGGCATGCCAGTCCGAATCCGCCGAACTCTTCTGCAGCCAGTACCTTTGTTCCGGCAGGAACTTTGAGACCTGCGATCTCTGCGATCTTTGCTGCAGGCTGTGCAACGATAGCTCTGTTGATAGTATGATCGTTAGGAGTGTTGGGCCACATTGTCTTCTTCAGAGTTTCTTTCTCCTTGGATCCTTCCTTGAATACTACAGCACCCTGCTTTTCGAATTCCTTAACGAACTCATCGTAGCAGCTTTCGAAAATAACGATGTTGTTTTCTGTGGAGCAAGATGTAGCGTTATCATATATCTTTGATTTGATGATATCAGCTACTGTATCCTTCATAGGTCTTGTTCCGTCTATAACGCTTACGCAGTTGCCGACGCCAACACCGATTGCCGGTACACCGGAGGAGTAAGCCTGTTTTACGAGACCCTCGCCGCCTGTTGCCAGAATGAAGTCAACCTGATGCATGAGTTCTGCTGATGTGTCGATGGTAACCATTTCAGGTTCAACAGTCTGTACCAAATCTTCAGGATATCCGAGTTTCTTTATGATTCTTCTTATTTCTGTTACGATCTCGAGATTCGTTTTCTTTGCTCTTGGATGAGGTGCAAGTATAATTGCGTTCCTTGTCTTCAGAGCCATCATGGATTTAACGATAGGTGTGGCTTCTCCGTTAGTTATAGGCATGATACCGCATATAACGCCCATTGGCTTAGCCCATTCTTCCATGCCGGTGTCTTCGTTTTTGTTCAGCATTCCGACAGACTGCTGGCCTTTCATCTGCTTGTAGGCGCCTTTTACTTTTCCGTAGATCTTGCCGATCTTGTCTTCTACGATTCCCATTTTGCCTTCTTCGACAAGAAGTTCAGCCCATTTCTTAGCCAGTTCGGGTTTCGTAAGACCATATGCGATAGCTCCTGTCAGGATTTCGCAGTCTTCCTGTGAAAAACCTTCTGCAACAGCCTGAGCTTTTCTAGCCTTTTCTACCAGATTTGCCACATAATCATGTGTGTTCATTGCCATTTCGTGTCCTCCTTAATAAAGTGAAATAAAAATTATTATTGTTTTTTATGACATTATGTCTTACATACATAGATTTACGCAACGGCCGTGCCAAATCTGCGCCAATATGCCGAACATCGCCGCAAATCGAGGACAAATCATTGAGACAAAACATATAAGCATTGAAATGCCAAGGTTTTCAAGAGCTAAAAGTAACATTAAAATTTGATAAATTTATGGTGAAATACCTGTGGTCATTATGCCGCAGAATAAAAAATGATACATTTTTGTATCATTTTTTTGTATAATTGTATACCGTAAGCTTTCGATGTTGAAATTTAAAGGATGAGCTGCAAGATGCGATAATGAATCGCCGATGCTATTTCGTATCGGCAGTTTTCATGCCATATTTATGCAGCTTTCTTACTACTGTCGGCTGGCTTATTTTCAATGCTTTTGCCATGGCCCGCGTAGATCCGTATTTTTCCAGAGCATCTTTCAGAATGTGTTTTTCCGCCATGGACATCGAATTGCTGAATGAAGTGAAAGCTCTGCGGCCTTCGTTCGGTTTCGTATCTTCATTGTCTTTTATGAAGCCGGGCAGCTCGTCTACGGTTATCGTATCCCCGCGGGTGGTCAGTATGAGACGTTCGATTATGTTCTGGAGCTCTCTTATGTTTCCGGGCCATTCGTATTTCAGAAGCACAGCCAGCGAGTTCGGATCGATCTGTTTGTGCTCTTTAAGCTTTTCGTTATATTTTATCAGGTATTTCTGTATCAAAGGAAGGATATCTTCCGGCCTTTCCCTGAGAGGAGGCACATTGATAGGTACGACATTCAGGCGGTAGTAGAGATCTTCTCTGAACCTGCCCTGTTCCACTAGCATATGAAGATCTTTGTTCGTGGCAGAAATGATCCTTACGTCGATGGGTATCTTTTTCACGCCGCCTACATGTATGATTTCCCTTTCCTGTATTACCTGAAGCAGCTTTACCTGCAGGTTCAGAGGAAGTTCTGAGATCTCGTCAAGAAAGATAGTCCCTTCCTGGGCTGCTTCGAAAAGTCCTTTTTTGCCTTCGGCTTTGGATCCTGTGAAGGCTCCTCGTTCATAGCCGAACAGTTCGGATTCTATGAGATTTTCGGGTATCGCACCGCAGTTGACAGTTACAAAGGGAAAATCTTTGCGGCTGCCGTTTTCGTGCAGGAGCTGAGCTATGAGGCCCTTGCCTACACCGGATTCTCCTGTGATCAGCACTGTGGAGTCTACAGTTGCGAGTTTCTTCGCCAGCTGCATCACGTTGAACATCGAGTGGCTGTTGGCTATTATGCCTTTATCAGAAAGCTTGTCCAGGGATTTCATATCTTCTAGCGTGCCCTGGACTGTCTGCAGCTTGTTCTGGAGTGTGGAAAGCTCTGTTATATCTCTTGAAGTGGTTATTACCTTCGTTATTCTACCGGAACTGTCCTTGATAGGGGTCCCCGTGGACAAAAGGTGCTTTCCTTCCTTGTTCTTGTGCATTATCGTCACTTCTTTGCCCTGCTCCAGGACGAGATTCGCCACTGAAGGAGAAAAAATACCGCTTTTCTCCAGATCGAGAACATGCATGCCTTCGACTTCTTCCTGAGTTATTTTGTAAAGGTCGCAGCAGGCTTTGTTGCACCACAAAGTATAGCCGCGGCTGTCATCTATGAAGACAGCGTCGCTTATGCTGTCCAGGATCGGAATGAGTTCCCATTCCGAAAAATTTCCTATAAAACTGTCGTTGCTTTTCATTTTACTGTTTTTTACATGTTTAAAGTTATGATTGATGTGTATAATCATTATATAACAAAGAAGCAGGATAAACAACATATCCTGATACAAAAAAGAATCATATATTAGGAGGTAAATTTATGAAAAAGTTTTTTATATGCAAGCATTGCGGGAATATAGCCGGAAAGCTCAAGGACAGCGGTGTTCCTCTGGTGTGCTGCGGAGAAAACATGCATGAACTGATTCCCGGCGAGGTTGAGGCAGCAACTGAGAAGCATATACCCAAAGTAACTGTACAGGGCAGCAAGGTGACTGCGGAAGTAGGGGAAGTACCTCATCCTATGGCGGAGGAACATTTTATAGAATGGATATATATGGAGACGGAAAATGGCGGACAGCGCAAAATACTGAAGCCCGGAGATGAACCCAAGGCTGTTTTTGCTCTTGAAGATGACAAAGCAGTGGCAGTTTATGCTTACTGCAATCTCCACGGACTGTGGAAAAAGGACCTGTAATGTAAACAGAAAACTCTTGACAAAGACGGGAAGCGGATGATATAGTACCTGAGTAGGTTAAGAAGAAGTTATCCGCTTCTCACCTTTCCGGCGCAGAGCTGGCCTGGTCAATATGGTAGGACGATGTTTAAAAGTACTGAGAGCGGATATGAATATCCGCTTTTTATATTGGAGGTATAGAACGATTAGTAAAGAAAACTTGATTAATGAAGAAATCCGTGACAGAGAACTGAGGGTCATAGGCGACGATGGAAAACAGATGGGTATCATGAGCCGGGACGAGGCTCTGGACCTTGCAGAAAAAAGGGGCCTGGATCTTGTCAATATCTCTCCTAATGCCAAACCGCCGGTATGCAAGATACTGGATTACGGGAAGTATCGATATGAGCTTCAGAAACGGGAAAAAGAAGCGAGAAAAAAGCAGAGCACGGTACAGATCAAGGAAATCAGGCTCAGCACTTTTATCGAAGATCATGATATCAAGGTCAAAGCCAACAATGCATATAAATTTCTCAAGAGCGGGGACAAAGTCAAGGTGAGCCTGAGATTCCGCGGCAGAGAAAGGGATTATATCGCACGTGGCCGCGAGGTTATGGAAAAATTTGCCGAAGCAGTCTCGGAAGTCGGCGATATGGAGAAAAAACCGAAATTTGAAGGCAGGAGTCTTATAATGTTTCTTATTCCAAAATCGGAAAAATAGTTATCAACAAATCAATATACAGGAGGAGTTATCATCATGGCGAAGAACAAAATGAAGTCACACAGAGGAGCGTGCAAGAGATTCAAACTGACGGGTTCCGGAAAAGTCAAGAGAAACAAGGCATATAAAAGCCATATTCTTACTAAAAAAAGCCCGAAGAGAAAGCGGGGGCTCAGAAAGGCAACAATGCTGACAGGAGCTGATGTGAAGAGAATAAAAAGCGCAATGAGCAGGTAATCAAGGAGGTAAGTAAAGATGGCAAGAGTAAAAAAAGGCATGAATGCCCATAAAAGACATAAAAAGATACTTAAACAGGCAAAAGGTTTTTACGGACAGAAGAGCAAGGTCTTCAGGGCGGCCAATCCGGCAGTCATGAGATCTCTCCGTTCCGCATATATAGGAAGAAAAAACAAAAAAAGAGAATACAGAAGGATGTGGATATCCAGGATAAATGCCGGCGCAAGGATGAACGGCCTGTCCTACAGCCGTCTTATGAACGGCCTTAAAACATCCGGCATAGAGATAAACCGAAAAATGCTGGCAGAGATGGCTGTGCATGATGAAGCTGCTTTTGCAAAACTCTGTGAGACGGCAAAGAACGCGGCAAAATAAGATGAGATCCAAAGCAGGACTTTTACCGGTCCTGCTTTTGCAAAATCCGGAATGTGTAGAAATGATGAAGAAATATGTATTTTTATAATAAAACTTCATTTATATACGTTTCGAATGATAGAATAACAGTGTGTATCCGGTATAACAGCCGGAATATATTTTGCAAAGCGAGGAAAGATAATGAAAAAAACAGGACTATTGATATTTATTATTACATGTATAGGGGGACTTGCCTACAGTGCATTCCTTATCTACGGGATATTCGGAGGTACCGCGTCTTTGCTGTCGCTGCTTCTTTTCCCGGTTACGATATATGCTTTCCCTGTATATGCGGCAATTGCAGAGGGAGCTCTTTTCTGGATATTTCCTGTGGTCTTTTACGGACTCCAGATCCTGGCGCTGCTGCTGTTCGCAGCAGGACGCGGCAACGACAAACTTCCCGGCGGAGAAGAGACTGAAGACGCATATGAATGCATAGGTTTCGCAAGAGCTTTCAGGGGGGCAATAAAGAATGTAATAATGGCGGCTCTCGTCATTGCTGCTCCGGTAGCTATGGGATCATCCGTAAAAGCGGCGTTTTACGACAAGGGCATATGGTGGCTGCTGCCAGTGGCAGTTGCAGCTGTTATCGCCGTGCTGATACTTTTGCTTTTTAAAAAAGGCAAGGACAGCCGGTACGATTTCCGTACCTGGGGAAAACGCAATATAATCATCGCGGCTGTTCTGGTAGCGGTCTTCGGAGTTTCTTCTCTGTTCGGATACAACTATTTCTTCGGACCTCCGTACAGCACATATAATCTTTCCAGCTATGTCAAGGTCGGTCAGTATAAGGGCCTTAAAGTAGATGCGTATTCCATAACCGTGACGCAGAAAGAAGTAGACAAGCGCATAAAGAAAAAGCTGAAAGCTGCGGCTACGACGAAAACTGTGAAAAAAGGCACCGTGAAAGACGGCGATACCGTAAATATAGATTATGTAGGCAAAGTCAACGGAAAGACATTCAGCGGAGGATCTTCGGATAATTATGACCTTACCATCGGTTCCGGGACTTTTATCGACGGATTCGAAGACGGGCTTATCGGAGTAGATGTGGGAGACACAGTAAAACTGAAGCTGACTTTCCCTGACGATTATTCGACTGAAAAGCTTGCAGGCAAGGACGTAGTATATACCGTAACGGTGAATTCCAAAGAGGTCAAAGAAGTTCCGGAGCTTACGGTTTCGTTTGTAAAACAGCACAGCAAGCAGACTACTGTTGCAGGATACAAAAAGGCAATAAAGAAACAGCTTTATGAAGAAAAGAAAGAGGATGCCATAGATGACCAGAAATCAGATCTCTGGAATCAGGTAGTGACAGACTCCAAAGTCAAGAAGTATCCGCAGCGTGAGCTGGACAGCACGACTCAGAGCATCATCGACGAATATGAAACATATGCTGATCAGTACAGCATGACTCTGAAAAAATTCCTCAAGCAGTATATGGGCATAAGCAGCGTCAATGCCTTCAAAGTTCAGGCAGGGGCGTACGCAAAGGTCGTAGTGAAACAGGAAATGGTGGTATATTATATAGCTGACAAGGAAGGAATAACAGTCAGCAAAAAAGAATATAACGATTTCATAGAAAAAACACTGAAGTCTTATAATTATACCGAGAAATCATTCAAAGAGGCTCAGGGACAGAGCTATGAAGATGCTGTGGGCAAAAATGTGATCGAGAGGGAGATATATCTGGAAAAGGTAAAGGATTTCCTTCTTGACAACGCAAAAGTGGTAGAAAAGAGTTCTGACTGATTCGTAAATGCGGACAGATCAGGATAAAAAAATATTGTATTAAACTGCAATGTATGGTAGCATTGGTTCATTATTAGTTATCGATCATGCCGGCATTGCAGTTTTTTATATGTGAACGGCAGGGATATAACTATGATTCTCTGGAGAGTCCCCGCAGGGGGCGCCGAAGGTGGAGGCCGGCTTTGCCGGTGAGTCTCTCAGGCAACAGGACAGAGCATAGTATTGCTTGGTTCTTCTCTCTGGAAAGTCGAGTACATCGGCTTTTTTTAATGTTTTTGAAAGAGGAGAGAAAAAAGAATGGAACATTTTACGGATCTACTGGTCAGTGTCGACGGCGTAGTATGGGGAGTACCGCTGATAATCCTCATAATGGGCACTGGCATATTCCTTACTGTCAGACTGGGCGTGCTTCAGTTCAGACATCTGGGAAAAGCGCTTAAGTATATGGTGCACAACGAGAAAGGCGGACAGGGCGAAGTCAGCAGTTTTGGAGCTCTGTGCACTGCTCTGGCAGCCACGGTGGGCACAGGAAACATCGTGGGAGTCGCTACGGCAGTGGTTACGGGAGGCCCGGGGGCCTTGTTCTGGATGGTGCTTGCAGCATGCCTTGGGATGGCGACCAAGTATTCCGAGGGACTGCTGGCGGTTAAATACCGCAATATAGACGAGAACGGACATGCTTTGGGAGGCCCGTTCTACTACATAGAAAAAGGTATGGGCAGCAGATGGAAATGGCTGGCGAAATTTTTTGCTTTTTTCGGTACTGCGGCAGGACTTCTGGGAATAGGAACTATAACCCAGGTGAACAGCGTGGCCTCGGCAGTGAAGACTTTTTTCGATCCGGACAATGCCAATATCGCTTTCAGTATAGGTAATATGGATTATTCATGGGCAACAGTGATCGCTGCTGTGGCAGTATCTTTTTTCGCTGCCCTGGTGATAATAGGCGGGATAAAAAGGATAGCCAATGTGTCTATGCTTGTAGTACCGTTCATGATAGTGGTCTATGTACTTGTATGCGTATGCATACTGATATTCAATGCGGAAAAAATACCCGCTGCTCTGGCCCTTGTATTCGAAAGTGCTTTCGGTGCAAGAGCTGTTGCAGGAGGCGCTCTGGGCGCGATGATGATCGCGGTGCAGAAGGGAGTTGCCAGAGGTATATTTTCCAATGAAGCCGGTCTCGGAAGCGCTCCGATAGCAGCGGCTGCGGCTCAGACAAAAGAACCGGTGAGACAGGGCCTGGTATCTATGACAGGAACGTTTATGGACACGATAGTGATCTGCACAATGACAGGACTGTCCATAATGGTAACAGGATCATGGAACGCAGGGCTGGAAGGCGTGGATGTTACTATCAGGGCTTTCGGCGAAGGACTGCCCTGGAGCAGTCAGACCGGAGCTTTCGTATTGATGACATGCCTGGCATTCTTTGCTTTTACTACCATACTGGGGTGGGATTATTACAGCGAAAGGTGCCTTGAATATCTGTCCGGCGGGAGCCGCAGGGCCCTGACAGTTTTCAGATGGCTTTATATACTGGCAGTACTCATAGGGCCTTTCCTCACACTTGAATTCGTGTGGACTTTTGCTGATATTTTCAACGGCCTGATGGCACTGCCCAACCTGGTGGCTCTGCTGACTCTCAGCGGAGTGATCGCGGCGGAAAGCAGAAGCTATTTCCGCAGACTGAAGGACGGCAGCCTTGACGAAGGACTGAAGAAATAAAAATCGCTGAAAGCCGGAAATTTTTCCGGCTTTTTATGTTATTGTGTTTATGACAGGAATTTTATTTAGTTTTTCTTGTTAGGGAACACAATATGTAGTAGAATTATTAGATATAATCGTCCGTAGTATTGAGAGGAGGTCAGATCCCATATGAGATGTCCGTTTTGTGAAAATGAAGACACCAAGGTAATCGACTCCAGACACACCGAGGAGGGTCATGCCATAAGAAGACGCAGGGAGTGCGAAAAATGCAACAAAAGATTCACAACCTACGAAAAGATCGAAGAGATAATACTTATGGTCATAAAAAAAGACGGCCGGCGCGAGGCTTTCGACAGGAACAAAGTCATGAACGGCATAATCAAGGCCTGTGAGAAAAGGCCGGTGCCTCTGGCAGAAATAGAAAAAGTAGCCGACGATATAGAACGCGGACTGAACAATATGATGGAGAAGGAAGTCAAGAGCACCTTCATCGGTGAACTTATAATGGATCGTCTGAGGGATCTGGATGAAGTCGCTTATGTAAGGTTTGCATCTGTTTACCGTCAGTTTACCGACATAAATACTTTCGTTGCGGAGATAGAGAATCTTCTCGGCAACAAGCAGAAAAGGGGAAAATGATTTGAAGGATATGCAGAGGATTGCAATAGACGGTCCTGGAGGAGCCGGCAAAAGCACCGTGGCGAAGCTGGTAGCCCGGGAACTTGACATAGATTATGTGGACACGGGAGCCATGTACAGGGCGGTAGCATACAAAGCTTTGCAGAAACATATACCTCCGGGAGACGAGACTGCTCTGGCCGATATGCTGGCTGATACCGATATCGATTTTTCCGATGGAAATATAATGCTGGACGGCAATGTGGTCGACAGAGAGATAAGAACTCCGGAAGTATCATCTGCTGCTTCGGATTGGTCCGCATACAGGGCTGTGAGGGAAAAACTCGTGGCGCTGCAGAGGAACATGGGAGAAAGAAAAAGTATAGTTATGGATGGTCGGGACATAGGCACCAACGTACTTAAGGATGCAGAGCATAAATTTTTTCTGACGGCTTCCGCAGAGGAAAGAGCCCGGCGAAGGTATAAGGAGCTCAGAGACAAAGGTCAGGAAGTAAAGTATGAAGATGTGTTGAAAGATATAGAAGAAAGAGATCGCAACGATACTACCAGAAAACTCAATCCGCTTAAAAAAGCATTGGATGCTGTTGAGATCGATACCACAGGCATGACGATCGAAGCAGTAGTGAAAAAGATACTGGAGGAAATAAGATAATGGCTATTGTTAGACCTTTCAAAGCGATCAGACCGAATAAACAGTTTGCTGAAAAGATAATTTCACTTCCTTATGATGTAATGAACAGAGAAGAAGCTGCGGCTATGGCAAAGGGCAACCCGTACAGCTTCCTCCATATATGCAGATCGGAGATAGATCTTCCCGAAGAAAAAGACCCGTATGCAGAAAAGGTATATGAAAGGGCACGAGATAATATAAGGAACTTCCTCGAAAAAAAGATATTCATCGAAGAAGCAAAGCCAATGTTCTATCTGTACAGACAGTATATGGGAGACGCGGTACAGACAGGCCTGGTGGGATGTGTATCTTTAGATGAATATATACAGAACAAAATAAAAAAACATGAACTTACACGCAAAGAAAAAGAAGAAGACAGGATCAAGCATTTCGATATATGCAGCATGAATACCGAGCCTGTTTTTCTTACATACAGGGATAATAAAAAAATAGGGACACTTATCGAAGGATATATATCGAACAACGAGCCTGAATATGATGTGGAGACTTCAGACGGAGTAAGACATAAGCTGTGGGCCATAGTGGATGAAAACGTTATTTCGGGGCTTGCAGGTCTTTTTGCCGAGGTGCCATCGCTTTATATAGCAGACGGACACCACAGGAGCGCATCCGCGTGCAAGGTCGGACTGAAGCGCAGAAAGGAAAACCCCGGATACACAGGCGAAGAAGAATTCAATTATTTCATGGCAGCGATATTCCCGGCCGGCGATCTCAAGATATTCGACTATAACAGGGTCGTCAGAGATCTTAACGGCAATACCGAAGAGGAATTCATACAGAAAATAAAGGATGCGGGATTTTCTGTAAAAGATATGGGAAATGAAAAATATGAACCGGAGGCAAGGCACTTTTTCGGTATGTTCATGGATGGCAGATGGTACAGACTGAAAGCAGATGAATCCATGATACCCGAAGATATAATCGGGGCACTCGATGTTTCCGTGCTGCAGGAGAACATACTGGCGCCGGTACTCGGGATAGAGGATCCGAGGACAGACAGACGCATAGATTTTGTGGGGGGCATACGAGGCCTTTCGGAACTGGAAAAACGTGCAGGCAGCGATATGAAAGTGGCATTTGCGATGAATCCGGTTGATATTAAGGATCTTCTTAATGTTGCTGACAACGGTATGGTGATGCCGCCTAAATCCACGTGGTTCGAACCCAAACTGGGAAGCGGTCTGTTCATGCACAGGATCTGAAGACAAAGCAGCAATACATGGCAGCTTTTTCTTGTATATGACAGAAAAAAATGATAAAATATTAGGCGACTTTTGTAGGAGAAGGGAACCGGATAAGCCTTAGTAGCACACATAAAGTGCGAAAGGGAAAAAATGAAATTGCAGAAATTACCTTTGGACCAGCGTCCCCGGGAGAAGATGATCTACCGCGGAAAAGAATCCCTCAGTGATGCAGAACTTCTATCCATACTGATACAGACCGGGTCCGGAGAAAAATCGGCAGCAGATCTGGCCGAAGAGATACTGGCGCTGGATGATGACGGCATGGCTTTTATCAGAGACTGTATGCCGGAAGAACTTATAAGGATCCGGGGGATAGGCGCTGCAAAGGCATGTCAGATAATGGCGGCAGTGGAGCTTGGTAGAAGGACGGCTTCGCATCCGGGAAAAGCGAGACAGAGGATCGGTAGCAGTCAGGATGTGGCTGACATATTTCTGGAAAAGATGCGGTATCATAAAAAGGAATTTTTCGATGTGGTGCTGCTGAATGCCAAAGGCGGGATCATGGCTGTCGAGAACGTAGCGGTAGGAGATCTGTGCTCAAGCATAGTCCATCCGAGAGAAGCGTTCAGCAGTGCTGTGAGAAGAAGCGCGGCGGGAGTGATATTCATGCACAATCATCCCAGCGGCGATCCGCAACCGAGCAGAGATGACATAGATGTTACGCAGAGACTCTGCGAAACAGGAAGGATTCTGGGAATAAGCGTCCTGGATCATATAATCATCGGAGACGGAACATACATCAGTTTTAAAGAAAAAGGGCTGATATGATATATTTACTGAATCTATATTATGGAGGAATAAAAAGTGATCAGTTTTTCAAGCAAAGATATGGGGATAGACCTGGGAACGGCAAATACGCTTATATACATGAGGGAAAAGGGTATAATCCTCAACGAGCCTTCTGTGATAGCATATGATAAGAATATAGGAGAGATCATCGCCACCGGCGAGAAAGCAAAAGATATGTTCGGCAAGACCCCGAGAAATATAGTGGTGATCAAACCTCTGCAGGAAGGAGTGATTTCCGATTTCGATATGACGGCAGAGATGCTGGAGAGATTTATAAGAAGGGCTCTGGGCGAAAAGAAACCGTCAGGTCTGAGAGTAGTGGTCGGAGTCCCAAGCGGCGTAACGGAAGTCGAAAAACGTGCCGTGGAAGAAGTGGTCAGACAGATGGGCGCAAGGGAAGTATATATACTTGACGAGCCTACTGCTGCTGCCATCGGCGCCGGAATGGACATAGATACATCGGATGCGTGCATGATCGCGGATATAGGCGGCGGCACTACGGACATAGCGATACTGGCAATGGGCGGCATAGTCGTAAGCACATCACTCAGATATGCCGGAGACAAATTCAATGAAGCTGTGATACAGTATGTAAGGAAGAAAAGGGGTGTGCTCATAGGCGAAAAGACTGCCGAAGAGCTCAAAATAAATGTGGGCAGCGCGCTTATCGAAAGCGACAGCAACGGCAGAGAAATAATATATACCATGAGTGCAAGAGGAAGAGACCTGATCTCAGGACTTCCCAAGACATTCGAAGTCTCCAACAAAGATCTGGAGGCAGCGCTTCATGAATCGATGGAAATGATAATCGATGCGGTAAAATCCACAGTTGAAAAAGCGCCACCCGAGATCGCAGCTGATATAGCAGAAAAAGGGATCATACTTTCAGGAGGCGGAGGCATGATCGAAAACCTGGATAAACTCATAACACAGAGAACCGGGATGATAGTGGAAAAAGCCGAAAACCCCTATGAGGCAGTAGCCATAGGGACCGGAAAGAGCCTGGACAATATCGAAAGACTCCGAAAATACGTTGAAGCCAAGAAAAGATAGGGGAAATAGGAAAATACGATATGAAATGGTTCAGACAGCATAAAATATTTTCTGTTACAGCCTGCATAGTCCTTGTATTATGCCTTTTTGTGTTCGGATCATACATTATGGGCGGAGGCTCTACTGTAATAGGGCGCGGAATACAGACTGTTACTTCGACTGTGGAACAGCCGCTTTCGGAGTTCACAGGCGGAGTGAAAAATACATTCAGGGGAATTTTCCGTTTCAGCAGCGTCCTTAAAGAGAACGCGAATCTCAAACAGGAAAATTCAGAACTGAAACAGAAGAATATGGAACTGAAGCTCAGGAGAGATGAGCTGAGTCAGCTCCAGGAACTCTCAAAGACTTTTGATTTCGAACCTTACACAGGCCGCAGCAGTGCAGTGGCGGCGAGGATCACTGCCGTTGACAATTCAAACGTTTATGATGCTTTCACGATAGACGCCGGCTCCGATAAGGGAATAAGCAAGAATGATATAGTAGTGGACGGGGACGGACTGGTGGGCAAGATCAAAGTTGCCGGCAGAAACTGGTCAAAAGTGGTCTCCGTAATGAATGAAAACAACAGCATAAGCTTCAAGGTGCTCAGAAAAACTTCGATAATGGGCATCGTAAGCGGCAACGGCAAGGGAAAGATCGAAGGATACCTTATGGATAACACTGCCAGAGTCGTCAAGGGCGATGTCCTTGTGACTTCGGGGATCGGCGTATATCCGGAAGGAATACGAATCGGCACGATAAAATCCGTCAACTACAATGACGATATGCAGCTGAAGGAAATAGTTGTCGAACCCGCGGTGAAATTCAGCAGTATGCAGAAAGTGGCGGTCTTCAAATGAGTTATAAAAAAGCACTTTTGCTTTTTACAGCAGCATTCATACTGCAGTTTTCAGTCATAAATCTCGTAAGCATAGACGGAGTGACTCCCGATCTTCTGCTCTGTCTGGTAATGATAATAACATTCCTTTATGACGATGGCTACAGATACAGCGTTCTGGGCATAGTGTTCGCATTGCTGCGGGACGTATGCGTCGGACAGTATGTGGGAGTGGGCGCTTTGGGGACTGTTCTGGTCATAGGGATAATAATATTTTTCGAAGGCAGCATCAACAAGGAAAATTTCATGTCCACTCTGATCGTTGCGGCATCCGGCACACTGATATACAATCTGTTCTGCTGGGCTGTGCTGGCACTGCTGGGCAATCCTACAAGCATCCTTTATGTACTTATGTATCAGCCTCTGTCAGTTGCGTACAATGTGGCAGTAGTATCACTGATGTATAAGTTCATGATCAAGAAAGCGATAAGACATCAAAAAGACAGGTATTATGTATGAATATATTTTCTTTCAGATATAATAAAATATTAGCGGTACTTCTTGCTCTTGCTTTGATATTGATAGTAAGGCTTTTTGTGCTAACCGTAGCCGAACATAAAACATGGTCGGCAGATGCGGAGGATATAAGCACCAGGACGATATCCACCACTGCTCCGCGAGGCGAGATATATGACAGGAACGGCAACCTGCTGGCAGGCAACAAACAGATATTCAACGTCAAGATGAGCGCCGAAAACATGAGCAACAAAAAGCTGAATTCCGTTTCCGCGAAACTGATCAGTGTTCTAGACAAAAACGGCGATGATTATGAAGATGAACTGCCGATAAAGATAAAAAACGGAAGGTTTTATTATACTTATGAAAGTGAAATACAGAAATGGCTGAAAAGCGAAAATTTCCCTTCCGATTATACTGCAGAAGAAGCTTTTTACGCTCTCGCCGAGCAGCTGAACATAGACACCAGCCAGGACAGATATACGATACAGAAAAAAATGCAGAATACTTATAATGAGTATCCGCCGATATCGGTCACCAAAATGAAGTATAATGCGGAGATCGAAAAGGAAGATTTTCTCGATACTTACGGCCTGAAATCCGGCATAAGCGCCAAAAAGGCTTTTCAGGCCATAAGAAAACAAATGAAGATAGACGCCACAGTCTCGGATAAGAAAGCCAGAGAGATAATGGTCGTGAGGAACCAGATCGAACAGCTTGGATATAATAAATACAAGCCGGCTACCATAGCAAAAGATGTTTCCGATGAAACTGTTATGACGATAGCGGAAGAAAAAAACGATACGCTCAAGGGAGTGGAAACGACTTCGGAAACAAAGAGATATTATCCCAACGGCAGCACGGCCTGCCATATACTTGGATATCTGGGAAAGATATCTTCGGACGAAGAAACGAAATATGAAAACAAAGGTTATGAAAGCGGAGCGCTCATAGGACGTTCAGGCATAGAAGGAGAATATGAATCCGTTCTCAAAGGCGTCAACGGAAAAGACAAGATACAGGTGAACGCTTACGGCGAGAAGGTAAAGGAAATAAGCAAAACGGAGCCCAAGAAGGGGAGCGATATTTATCTGACGATAGATCTGGGACTGCAGAAAACTGCCGAAAGCGCGCTGAAACGTCAGCTCAAGGCCATACAGACCGGCGGCGTTTTCAAAAGCAAATACGGCAATCTGACCGCGGCCAAGCAGGTCTCGGCAGCGCAGTCGGGCGCAGTTGTGGCTATCGACGTGGATTCCGGCGAAGTGCTGGCCATGGCAAGCTATCCGGGTTACAATCCCAATCTTTTTGCAGAGGGAATAAGCGAGAGCGACTGGGAATCGCTGCAGAGCGACAATCCGAGGGATTCTCTTTCGCCCGCACCGCTGTACAACATAGCTACTCAGTCGGCCGTACAGCCGGGTTCGACTTTCAAAATGGTAACTTCGACCGCGGCGCTTGAATGCGGTCTGAATCCTTATAAGCAGCTTTATGACGGCGGATATATAAAGATCGGAAACAAAAAATTCGCCGATGTATTGTATAACGAATACGGAACTGTCAGCAGCGGCTATATGGATCTGTCGAAAGCCCTGGAGATGTCTCTCAATTACTATTTTTACGACATATCTACGGGTAAAGACTGGTATACTGGCAATTCTCTGGGATACAAGAAGAAAATAAGTGTAAATACCATTGCATCATATGCCAAGCAGTATGGCCTGGGAGAATCTACAGGTATAGAGATACCTGAAGCCACAGGGACGCTGCCTTCAAAGGCCAAAAAAGTCGCTGATCTTAAGACCAGTCTCAGCAATGTGCTGTATGCCTCTGCAGAGACTTATTTCAAACCCAAAATAGCCAAAAATGAAAAACTTCTTGAAAAGGCCGTAACGACAATAGTCGGCTGGATGGGAACTGACGTAAGCCGTTCGGAGCTGATAAATGACAAACTTCCGGACGTAGGCGTGAAGAGCAGCCAGACAGAGAGTCTGGCAGACCTCATACTCTATACTTATTTCGACCAGGCGGACTGGACGACAGGCGATACTTTCAATATAGCTATCGGGCAGGGTGAAAATGCCTATACACCTCTTCAGATGGCCAATTACGTTGCCACGCTGGGCAACAACGGCGTGCATCATAAGGCAAGTCTGATCGAAAGCATCGAAAACCAGGGCAAGACTTCAAAGAAAAAGACTACGACAGTGAATGTCAGCAGCAAGAAATATTTCAAGCAGATAATAGCTGGCATGAAAGAAGTAACAAGCGCTTCGGGGGGTTCGCTTTACAGCGTGTTCAACGGATTTCCCGTGAAGGTCGCTGCCAAGACGGGCACTGCCCAGAGGGCCGGATATAAAAACCCGAAGTCGGAAGTATCGTATATAAAACAGCATCTGTCTTATTTCGACAGCTCTCTTTCATGGAGTCAGGTAAAGAAAGAAATGAACAGACTGATGAAGCGGTATCCGAAGATATATACCAATGAAAATACTGCGGTCAGAAGGGCTGTAATAAATCTGAGCAAGAAAAACATAACGTCCGATACGCTTGACAAGTACAAGAGCACTTATCAGAATTTCTCATGGGTAGTAGCAATGGCACCGGCAGATGATCCGAAGATCGCTGTTGCCGTGCTCATAGTGCAGGGGGGGACTTCTGCAAATGCAGGACCTGTGGCAAGAGAAGTCATAGGAAAATATCTGAATGTGGATGCTGACGATATTACTTACAGCACTTACAGCAATGACACGGATATTCAGTAAGGAGGTGCGCAGATGAGCAAGGTCATGCTGGTCGCTTCGGGAAAGGGCGGCACAGGAAAAACTTTTTTTACAGCCAACGCAGGAGCACTTCTTGCCATGCGGGGATACAAGGTCGTTCTTATTGACATGGACATGGGCCTGAGAAATCTGGATCTTTATCTGGGCATGGAGAACAGAGTGGTCTATAACGTTATGGACGTGCTTTCGGGCATGTGCAAAATAAGCCAGGCGCTGATAAAAGACAGGAGATTCAAGTCGCTTTACCTTATAGCAGCGTCTCCTGCCAGAGATGAAAGAGATATAACACCGCTGCATCTGAAAGTGCTTTGCGAAAAGCTATGCGAGAGGTTCGATTATGTCATAATCGATGCTCCGGCAGGCATAGGTGACGGACTCGAGCTGGCAGCAGCAGGGGCGGACACCGCTGCTGTCATAACCGAAGCTGAATTCGCTGCGGTACGTGATGCCGATGTGGTGGATCGCTCGCTCGAGAAACTCGGCGTGGAAAAAAGATACTGTGTAATCAACAAGGTCGATGCGGAGCTGATGGCTATGGGAGCTGTACCGGGCATATCCAGTGTGTCGCGGAGCATGCGGATGGATATAGCAGGCATAATACAGGATGATGACAATATCCGCATAGCAACCAACAGGGGACTTCCAATAGTGATGAAACAGGGTACTTACATAGAAAAGAACTTCTCAAAAATAACAGACCGGTTACTTGAGTAACCGGTCCTTTTTAGGCTCTATAATAAATGTTGGGGTGGAGAGATAACTCTCCGCTCTGGCATTTTTTAATTTTATCAAAAAAAGAAGAGCATGCTGCCCATATATCCTTTACAATAAGTTTACCACAACGAACCAAAAGG